>Ga0180436_10001444_pt1 | contig 23170 bp, 22 predicted proteins | sample SS_ome_2_FD_132434 | JGI IMG/M metagenome (GOLD analysis project Ga0180436, IMG submission 132434) | Hypersaline lake sediment archaeal communities from the Salton Sea, California, USA - SS_3_S_2 metaG | ecosystem: Environmental > Aquatic > Non-marine Saline and Alkaline > Hypersaline >... | reverse complement strand
TCGCAGACGATGATTGGAAGCGCTTATGCAGTCAACTGAGTTTTACGAGTGTCCATAACATGGCGACAGACCCTAGAAGACCAGAAATAGCGTATGCCGGTGTATGGGGAGGAGGCACCTATCGAACTGAGGATAAGGGGAAAAGTTGGAAGAGACTCAACAATGATCCGACAGATTCCGCTATTGCAATTTTGCCGGACAGGAGCAGCAGAGGTGTGCTCTATATAGCAGATCGTATGACGCCAAAGGTCTATAAGAGCATAGACGATGGTGAAACATGGACAACGTACTTTGATGCAGGGGAGAGGTATTACCGGATATTATCGGCGGAAATTTCAGAATCTGACCCTTCTGTTATGTATGTTTCTGCTTTAAAATACGGATCGCCTTTTGAAGGTGCTCTGTTTAAAATCGAAGACGGCGATACGGTAAAAATCGAGGGAATAGAACGTGTTCCTGTTTCCATTGACATAGATCCCGATGACAGCGGACATATTATCGTTGTGTCGCATGCGGGCGGTGTACTGGAATCAAAAAACAGCGGTCAAAGCTGGTCATCTATCAACGAAAACAGCAAAGGACTCCCGGACAAATTCGATATGAGTTATAACAAGATAGTCTTTGACCCCGATGAGTCCGATACGATCTATTTGATTGGAGGAGGCGATGTCGTAATGCCATCAATGCAGCCTTCCGGAATATCTATAGATGAGGTCAATACGGTTTACCGATCTGTGGACGCCGGAAAGACATGGAGAAATCTCAACGATGGTAATCTGGGTGAAAACAGCGGTTCTGTCAAAGGGATTTCTTTTGGTCAGAACGGGGATATTTATGTTGGTTGCACCAACGGTATTTTTTCTTCAAGCGACGGTGGTTCATCATGGCAGGATGCGGGAAGCGATATCTCATACAGATGTACTGCCGGAGTTGATACAAGCTCTGATGGATTAGTCATATATGCGCCTATGCTGGGCGGAGGTGTCTTTGCCGGAGATCTGTCCGATGATAAAGTATCCTGGCAGGCAGAAAGCATGCTTCGTGTTCCCATCCATCATGCATTGGTAAGTGTCCATCCGACTGACAGCGAAACGATATACGCAAGCGCCTATCCGGGTGGTATATTTAAGAGTGTGGACGGAGGGATTACTTTCACTGAGAACAACTTTGGACTTCCCAGTTTCAAAGTGGACGATCCGCTGCGCCAAGGATACTATGCATTCCAAGTCGCACTATCCGATCCTGATACGCTGTATCTGGGCGTTTACGGAAAAGGTATATATGTATCAAAAGATGGTGCTAATACATGGAGGGCGATAAACGGAGCGGATAATTCGATGCGCGAAAAAGGGATATATGCGCTTGCTATCGACCCGGATGATGCTTCTGTCGTCACCGTATCAGCCGAGGAAGGTGTCTTTAGGACTAAGGACGCTGGGGAATCCTGGCAGCACTTTATGAATGGACTACCGGAGCGATTGCAGGTTAGAACACTTGATATCGGTCCTGACCAAAGACTTTTTGCAGGCACGTTGGGATATGATATGTTCAATACACCTTCAAGCAACGACGAGTGGGAGCAGATGCATGCTATATCTCAGTTCGGCGTTTTCTGGCCGGTATGGAACGACCGGCCGTTATATCAATATACGTCGCTGCTGTTTAATAAAAACGATGAAAATAAGATTTTGTTCGGGACATTTCCTTCGGGTATATTCAGAAGTGATGATGGAGGTGAAACGTGGCAGGAGAGCAATATTGGTTTTACCAATGATGGGATATTCTATCTTACATATCATCCGAACAACGATCAGATTATCTATGCCGGAACATATAATGGCGTCAACCGATCGACCGATCAAGGCAAAACCTGGGAGATGTGGGATGATGGCTGGCCTGATGAACAATGGGTGTTCTCAATCGATTTTGATCCAAACAATCCGGATATCATGTATGCATGCTCAAAAAACGGTGAAAATGAGGGTGTTGGTACGGATGACTTTGGTGGTACTGTTATGAAATCGACGGATGGCGGAAGCAGTTGGTTCTCCATTACGAATGGGTTGGATTGTGAACAAGAGTTTTATAAAATTCTCGTAGACCACCATGATGCATCTATTCTGTATTTGGCGACGGAATGGGATGGCGTTTATATCAGCAGGGATGCCGGTCAATCATGGGAATCGTGGAATGACGGCTTGACGAACAAGACTGCGGGGGTTAACAGCAATAATGTGACGAATACAATGCTGATATCACCAGACGGAAATCTTATCTATTTTGGGACAGCCGGGGATGGTGTTTTCAGAAGGTTAACCGAAACCGTTGCAGAGAAATGGGGATGATACAAAATATGGTTCTGGTGCAAAAAATCCTGAATAGATAGAGATAACGAGCTCCATATGGTATAATTAGCCAATTACATCATGTGGAGCTATTGTTTTGTCTAAAAGTCTATTCATCTGGAAGCACTTTGAGAAAGAAATTATACTGCTGTGTGTTCGCTGGTATCTGAAGTACCCATTGAGCTATCGGAATCTAGTAGAAATGATGGCGGAACGAGGAATCAATGTGACTCATACGACCATCATGCGCTGGGTTCATCAGTATTCGCCGGTGCTTGAAGAAAGAATGAGAAAGCATCTGAGAAAAACAAACGACTCTTGGCGATTAGATGAAACATATATTAATATCAAAGGCAAAGATGCCTACCTATATCGTGCAGTCGATTCAGCTGGGGACACAATCGACTTCTACGTATCTGAGAGAAGAACAAAGAAAGCAGCGAAGCAATTCTTGAAGAAGGCTCTGAAAGCAAAACATAATCAGATGCCAAGGGTTATAACGACAGATAGGTATAATGCAACTGAAATGGCGATACTAGAGGAGACATACTATGGCGATTTGAAATGCACGACAGAACATCGAATGTGCAAATACTTAAACAACATTGTTGAACAAGATCATCGATTCATCAAGAGGAAAACCAGACGAATGCTTGGGTTTAAGAGCTACGAGACGGCCAAACGGACCATCTCAGGCATAGAGATCATGCACATGATTCACAAAGGACAGGTCGAAAGAATTCGATGTGTCCATTCTGAAGTACAGTTTATTAACAAGATCATGAGCGATGCAGCATAAAATCTGGGCTTATCTGTGATATTAGTTTATCCATCTAGATTTTTTGCACCAGAACCTGAAAAAGAATTCAAAGGCTGGATTCATATCCAATAAAATTGAGACTACAGTTGCAGGCGACTTTATTGATAAATTGAACATTGCTACACCGTCTGAATTAACTGAAACAAAATATCTTTCAGGCGGAAATCAGCAAAAAGTTGTTTTGGCAAAATGGTTATATGTAAATTCGGAAATAATTATTGTTGATGAACCAACCCGCGGGATAGACGTTGGTGCTAAAGTTGAGATATATAAATTGCTTAATAAACTCGTTATTGAAGGCAAAAGTATAATTATGATTTCATCAGACATGCCTGAGTTGATTGGTATGAGTGATAGGATCTATGTAATGCATGAGGGTGAGTTTAAAGGTGAACTGGATAGAGGAGATTTCTCGAGTGAAAAAATTCTTAATTTGGCATACTCATAGCTCGTAGTTTATAAAAGATACGAATTAGCACAGAGCTTTTTCATACAAGCAGATAAGTTTGCATAAAATGAGTTTCACGGATATTTTAATTCAAAAACAATTAGATATCCATGAGACTCTTTTTGGAAAGAATCACACTCACAGTGGTTTTATAGAAATATATGTGTTTAATAATAGAAATACTATTAAAGCCAAAGGATTAAATGCGGATAACAGATTAAGTGGATATTGAGGTGAAAAAGGAGAATCAGCGGATAGAATACAAATCGAATACTGTGTAGAGGGTTTATGTATAAAAATTATAAAAAGAGAAAAATAGAATATAAATAGAACTTAGCAGCCCCATATGATATGTTTATACAATTAATCGAGTGGGGCTATTGTATTTTGTATAATTTATAACTCGATAAATATTTATTTGTGATCATTTTTTTGTTAATATCTAAATTGCATATTCAGTTAGAAACAGATTTTACTTCCATAATTTTAATATCATATTTAATTATCTCTACTTCTTTTGGTATCAGATGATCGCTTCTAGTTCAAATGGTTTCGGGAAAATGCAGTCCGTATCATGTTTGTCAACATGAGTTACAGCCTATTTATAGATTTTTATTGACAACCAATATAAAACATTATATAGTAAGGTAGTAATGTAATAACATTAATACAGGAGTTGAATATGCCATTTCAAAATGAATATGTAGATAAGAATACCCCGATTCCGATGTATTATCAGTTAAAAGAGATAATACTAAAAGAAATAAGAGAGAAACAGCTTAAACCGGGTGATATGTTGCCGACCGAAGAGGAGTTTTGCAAAATCTTTGATCTAAGCCGGACAACCGTAAGGCAAGCGATGATTGAGCTTGTGGGGGATGGACATCTTTACAGGATTAAAGGTAAGGGTACTTATATAGCAAAACCAAAAATATTACAGGATTTCATGCGCAAACTCGAGTCATATTCTGAGCAGATGAAACGGCTTAATATGACACCTAAGACAGAAGTACTGGACATAAAGCGTATAAGTGCGACGGAAGAAGTAAGCGAAGCGCTTAATATCAATGAAGGTGATGATGTAGTTTTGTTAAAGCGTCTAAGATATGCAAACGATGATCCAATCGTTGTCTTGGATACTTATCTAACCGTTGCATGTGCGGATATTCTTAATATTGATATGAAAAAAACCGGTCTATATGAGTTTATGTCGAGGAGCCGAAATACAAAAGTAATTAAAGTAATCAGGCAAATTGAGGCGGTTGCTGCAACTAAACAGGAGAGTGAAGCGTTGCAAATCCATGCCGGTTACCCTATTCAATTGACAACAACTATTGGATTTAATGAGGATGAGGAGCCGGTTGAATATTCCATCGCAAAATACAGAGGTGATAAGAACAAATTCATTGTTGAACTATACACATGAACCCTTCGGTAAAGGTTTGTAGGAGACGGGGAAACGGAACGAAAGCTTATCCAAAAGCAAAAAATAATCTATTCACACTTGACAAATAAAAAGAGGTTGTATAATATATAGCTATGTCATGACATAGTGATGAAATAATATAGTATTTTATTACGAATGGAGGAAAAAATGAGTAGACAACTTATTTTAGCACACGACTTGGGAACCAGCGGTAACAAAGCTTGTATCTTTGACATCAATGGGGAATTCTTGGCAGATGGGTATGATACGTATGACACGCATTATCCGCAAGCAGGCTATGCAGAACACAAACCGGAAGATTGGTGGGAAGCAGTTAGGACTTCTACGAAGAAGGTGGTGGAAGCCGCAGGTGTTGATCCGAAGGATATTAAGGCTATTTCTTTTAGTGCACATGGCATGGGAGTTATTCCTGTTGACAAGAATGGGAAATTGATTGCAGAACGGACAATGGTATGGATGGATGCGAGAGCGACAAAGGAAGCCGAATACATCGTTGAGAAATCAGGCGCGAGAGCGCATTATGAAAAAACCGGAAACAGCTTTGATCTTGCGCTTTATCCTGCAGCAAAATATCTATGGCTAAAACGAAACCAGCCCGAAGTATATAAAAAAGCATTTAAATTCCTTGGAACCAAAGAATATATTATACAAAAGATGACCGGACAGATTAAATATACCGATTATGGCGAAGTAGGCATGAGCGGTCTGTTTAACATTAACGAACACGATTATGATGAAGAGCTACTGGCTCTTTCTGAGATTGATAGAGAAAAACTATTGGAACCAGCTGACTGCACAACACCTATGGGTGAGCTTACAAAACAGGCAGCTGAGGAAATGGGACTGGCAGAAGGAACAAAAGTAGTATTGGGCTCCTGGGACAATTATGCATGTGCTGTAGGAGGCGGAGTTCTGAACAAAGGCACTTTTGTTACATGTCTTGGGACGGCAGGATGGGTTGGCGTAAATGCGGATAAGCCGCTTATGTCGCCGGACTTTATGTCTAATATCGTTTATGTAGGCGACAACACTTATTTTACCAGTGCACACTCGCACTCTGCATGCGTAGCATATGAATGGGTGCTGGACAATATGTGCAGCTACTTAAAAGAAGACGACAAAATTGACTATGACAAAGCTGAAGAATTGGCATCAGCTGTACCTATTGGATCAGATAAGCTGTTTTTTATGCCATCCATGTTCAGTGGAAACACCTTCTATTCAGACGCACAGCTCACAGGTTCTTTTGTTGGGCTGAAAATGCTTCATACGAATGCACATCTTATACGTTCCGCAATGGAAGGTGTAGGTTTTGATTTGATGATGGGAATCGATTTCTTTAAGCAAATGAATGTGATGTCGGATGAAGCCAGACTTATAGGCGGCGGGGCAAACAGCGATCTTTGGATGCAGATATTGTCCAGTATGTTTGATGTAGAAATGGTAAGACCTAAAAACTTACAGCATATCGGGGCACTAGGTGCGGCTGCGATCGCAGGTGTTGGTGCGGGGTTGATAAAAGATTTTAAGGTTGTAGATGAGTTAATAAAATCAGATGATATAAAACAACCGATTAAGAATGAACACGAATCGTATGAAAAATTACTGCCGGTCTTTAAGAAATTCTACGAGCAACTCATTCCGGCATATAGAGAGTTTGGGAATTTAAAATAAATTATGAGGGTTATATAAGTGAATAATATTAGTAGAAACAAAGCCTTAAAAGATCGTGGATTTATAAAAAAAGCGAGTTCATACAAAGAGTTTGGTGTGTTGATGACACTAGTCGTTCTTTGTGTTGTGGTTGGTGCGCTCAGCAGAGATTGGGTTTTCTTTACTCCATATAACTTGCTTAATGTTCTAAGACAAATTTCTGTTATGGCTATTATCGCGGTTGGTCAAGCGTTTGTCATGATAAGCGGAGGAATAGACCTGTCTGTTGGAAGTTTCCTATCATTCGGTGGCGTGTTCTGTGCTTTCTTGATTATGGTTGGTGTTAATCCATGGTTAGCTTTAGTGATCACTTTAGCTGTTGGATTCCTGCTTGGAACAATTAATGGATTAATAATTGTAAAATTAAAACTAAATGCTTTTATCACAACACTTGCAATGCTGAATATTGTAAAAGGTCTTGCGTATCTTGTAACTAAAGGTATCCCTATTGATTTTGAAAACTCAATAACTTTCCTAGGAGGAGAAGTTGGATCAATACCAGTTCCAGTAATAATTATGTTCGTAGTGATAATTCTTGGACATGTTTTGCTTACGAAAACGGTGTTCGGGCGATACGTTTTCGCCGTTGGCGGGAACGAGAAAGCCTCGAAGCTTTCCGGTATTCCTGTTGAAAAGACAAGATTGCTTGTATATGGTTTGATCGGCTCGCTTGGTGCATTCACAGGTGTTATTACTGCTGCAAATCTTATGACAGCAGATACTGGTGCAGGACTTGGCTATGAACTTGACGTTATCGCAGCAACTGTTATTGGTGGTGTGAGTGTTTCCGGAGGAAAAGGTAGTGTTCCGGGTGTTTTGATTGGTGCCGGAATATTAGGAGTTATCAGAAATGGATTCGTACTCTTGCTTATTCCATCATATTGGCAGATGATGTCAATCGGTATGGTTATCATTCTTGCATGTGCGTTTGATCAATTTAGAGCTTCTAGACGATAGAGAGGATAGGAGGCTTATTGTGAGTAATAACGTTTTATTAGAAATTAAAGGCTTACAAAAATCCTTCCCAGGGATTAAGGTCTTAGACGATATAAATATTGATTTTAAAAAAGGCAACGTTCATGCGGTTATCGGAGAGAACGGTGCTGGGAAATCCACGTTGATGAATATTCTATTCGGGTATCTTCAAGCAGAAGGCGGAAAGCTTTTTTGGAACGGTAAGGATGTAAAGATACATTCGCCGATTGAAGCACAAAAGATGGGGATTTCTATGATTCATCAGGAAAACTCATTGATCCCGTTTTTAAGCGTTATGGATAATATTTATCTTGGTCATTATCCTAGAAAAGCTGGCTTCATAAAGAAACAAGAGCTTCAAAAAAAAGTTGAAGGACTTTTAAAAGAGTTAGACATAAGCGATATAGAACCATCGACAATCGTTGAGAAATTGAGTGTTGCACAAAAACAGTTGATTGAGATAGTGAAAGCTCTTTCAATAAACCCTAAGCTTATTATGATGGATGAGCCTACTGCTGCACTAACGACGAAGGAAACAAGTACTTTAATGGGGATTATAAATAAATTGAGAGACAATGATGTTTCAATAATCTATGTCTCTCATAGGCTGGAAGAAGTGTTTGAGATATCGGACGAGATTTCGGTCTTGCGGGATGGTTTATTGGTTGTAACTAAAGATACTGAAGACATAACCATAAACGAAGCAGTTGCATTTATGGTCGGTCGTGATTTAGGGGACCAGATGCAGAAAATGCAATCTAGCCATGATATCGGGGTTAACGGAGAAGAAATCTTAAGAGTTGAAAACTTCAATCTTAGCGGGAAATTCGAAGACATAAACTTCGATGTCAAAAAAGGAGAAATCCTCGGATTCGGCGGACTTGTAGGTGCGGGCAGAACCGAGCTTATGGAAGCGATATTTGGATTCATGCCTCAAGAAAGTGGCAAAGTATTCATCAAAGGAAAAGAGGTCAAAATAAAATCTCCGCTTGTTGCAGTAAAACAAGGTATAGCGATGGTTCCAGAAGAAAGAAAGGTTAAAGGAGTCTTTGGAGATTTGGATGTTGCAGATAATATCAATATTGTAAGCTTGAAAAAGTTTACTAAGGCCGCTCTTATAAATAAAAAGAAGGAAGTTGAAGCAGCAGAAAAATATATTGAACTTTTGAATATTATGACTACGAGCAGGAAGAAGCTGATATATAAACTTTCTGGTGGCAATCAGCAAAAAACGATACTTGCAAGGTGGCTTCAAACTGAGCCAGAAATTTTGATTTTGGATGAACCAACACATGGTATCGACGTTGGGGCTAAGGCTGAGATATATAAGATTATCAAAGAACTTTCTGATAAAGGTCTTGCAATATTGTTAATCTCATCTGAGCTACCGGAATTATTGATGCTTAGTGACAGAATCGTTGTTATGCAAAACGGCAAAATTAACGGAATTATTGATGCGGATGAGTTTTCGCAGAAGAACATAATGATGTATGCAACGGGTCAAAAGAAAGCTAATCAAATTTAAGCGTAAGCTTAAATAAATAAATATGGAGGAAGTATAATGAAAAAATTAGTAAGTTTGATACTTATCGTTCTATTAACATTGATGTTAGTAGTTGGATGTGGTGCTCCTAAAGCAGATGCTCCTGCAGCAGATGCTCCTGCAGCAGACGAAGCAGATGCTCCTGCGGAAGCTACATTCCCGGATGTTGAGTACAGACAAGTTGGAAGTAATGCAAATGTTAAAATTGTTGAGCAACTTCCTGAAGAAGAATTGCGTTTTGTATTCTTAGGATTCCAAAACAATCCATTCTGGAACTTAGTTCAGGAAGGTGTTATCGCGGCTACAGACTATCTTTCAAACTTCAACGTTACTGTTGATAACGTGCTTCTTGGTGAAACTTTGGATGCTAAGACAGTTAACGCCGGTATCGAAGCTGCAATCGCTCAAGGATATGACGGAATCGTTGTTACTCCTTTTGCACCAGGTACAGAAACTTATATCGATAAAGCTGTAGATGCAGGAATTCCTGTTGTAACACTATACGGCGAAAGCGATAAGCCAAGCAAAAGATTTTTGTTCTCCGGACAAGACACTTATGCAGCTGGAGTAACAGCCGGTGAAATGGCCGCTGCTGAGATTGATGCTGGATCAGAGTATGCGATAATCACTGGTCAATTTGTCGTTGTTCCTCATGAGAACAGAAGCCAAGGCTTCCAAGAAGCTATGGACGCAGCTGGTATGGTAAACGTAGGTGTATATGAGGCGATGGACAGTGCTGATAAGACTTATGGATACGCGAAGGACATAATTACAGCTAACCCTAACATCAAAGTTATCTATATGACAGCTGGCGGACCTTTCGGAGCTGCTAAAGCGGTTGAGGAGATGGGCAGAACCGGCGACATTATCGTCATGGGATATGATGAAGTTGCTGAAAACTTAGAGTATGTAAGAGCTGGGCAGATGACTGTTATTGGTCAAAATCCTGCCGGAGTATCATTTGATGGATTCATGTACCTATACAACAAAGTTGTTGCAGGTCAAGATCCAGAATCTGATTTCGTTCCTGCTTACTCACCAATTATCACAAAAGACACTGTTGATGAGCTCTTCCCAGAGTAATCACAAAAAAGCAAATATCTGCGGAGCGGTGATGTTCCGCAGATATAAACTTTATTTAAAGGAGAAGTTAAATGAAAATTAACGATGTACAACATATTGCCATTAATACCCTGAATATAGAAAAGTCGATCGAATTTTATACGAAAATACTGAAGTTTGAACTTATTAATAAGGTAGATATTGGAGAGCTGGTTCTCGTTTATATAAAGATTAAGGAAAACACTTTTATTGAACTTTTTGATCTTAAAGGTGCTTGTGAAAAAGGAGAAGCAACAGAAAATCAACAAGGGCTAAGACACATAGCTTTTGATGTAGAGGATATAGAAGCCTGGAATGAACACTTAAAAGCTAATGATGTGAAGTTTGTTGTTGAACTTTGTGAATTCGGACCAATAGGAAAAAATGTACTATTAATTGAAGATCCAAATGGAGCTGTTATTGAACTTTGTGAGGATGCTAAATAGATTTTGGAGGATGAAAAATGACACAAAGAGATGTTGCACAGACAATAGATATAAGCGCAGTAAGAACACACCATACTTTATCGGACATAGAAGAGATTGTAGCTTATGCAAAAGAGTATCGATTTATCAATGTTCATGCATTACCGTGTTGGATTAAGATGCTGGCAGATATGTTAAAGGATGTTGAAGATGTATATGCAGGTTCGCCGGTGGGGTTCCCTGGCGGTGCACATAAAACAGAGACAAAAATACTCGAAGCAAAAATGCTTTTAGAGGACGGCGTTGATGAGATGGATATCGTAATGAATGTCGGTCGGTTCAAGAATAAAGAATATGACTTTGTTTTGGAGGAAGTCAAGCAGATTATAGACATGGCCAAGGGCAAAGCGATGACCAAAGTTCTGATAGAATTAAATTGTTTAACTGATTTCGAGATGGAGAAAGCATGTGAGCTGGTTGTAAACAGTGGTGCGGACTTTTTAAAGACGGGAACAGGATGGGTACCCGGTGGTGCGAATATTGACAGAATCAGACGAATTAAGCAACTGGTGGGCAAAGACGTAAAGATTAAAGCAGCAGGCGGTATCCGTACAAAAGAGGAATATCTGGAGCTTTCTGAACTTGGGGTTGAGAGATTTGGCATAAACACACAATCTGCAATAGAGATCACAAAACAGTTCGATAGGAAATAAGAGGATTGGACATGGAAAAGAGAATTTAAATGAGCACTGGAGTCCAGAATTTTTGATATCAATATCGATTGTCCCAATGTAACCAACCTTTGCAATAAAGCAGAAAAAGACAGGCACGGCAGTATCCAAGTGTTTCCTAACATGATTATGATGCGCAAAGAAATTTTAGCATGTATGAGAATCTGCGGAAATGGTCGGACTATCAGTTTGACTATAAAAACATGACTGATAGCTATGGAAAATATGAGGACGGGCTTTGCTGGTAGTTGTGAAAACAGCAGGTAAGGATTAATAAAAACCATACCTAATGCTGATAGTTTCATGCTTTGCACAATAGACTCTCAGATGGATATTAATCCTCGCTTACTGAATGAAGTTTTTAAGATTTGAAATGACGAGAAAAATGCAAACAAAAAAAAGAAATTTCAAAATGATCATTTTTGATATGGATGGCACCTTGCTGAATTCATTTGACTTTCATACAAAATGCTTTCAACAGTTTTTTCATGGGTATGATGTTTACTTGGAGCTGGATACTATTGGCAGGATGATTGGAAACACGATTAAGTTGATATTCAATCAAACGCTGCCCGAGGAAGTGCACGAAGACGCCTCGAAGGAGCTGACTCGCTTTTATATCGAGGAAATTGATGACTTAATCGAAGAAGTGACGATGATTGAAGGTGCATTGGGTGCTGTTGAAGAGGTTAGAAAAAAAGGCTTATACACAGCTTTGCTTTCAAACTCCAAGACAGAGCTGGTTGAAAAGATAGTCAGCATGAAGGGCATCGGGCAGTTATTCGATGAAATTAAAGGGGCAGATGACGTATCTTTAGATAAGGTAACAAGATGCAAAGTGATGCTGGATAATCATAGGTTAAAAACGGAAGAAGCCCTATATGTGGGAGATACATCCCATGATGTGGTTTTCGCAAGAGCGATGGGTATGCCGAGTTGCTTGATACTAAACGAGCTGTCATGGATACACAAAGAGAATATAGACATTGATAGGGTTAGAAGTGATTATGTTGTTGGAGATATTGCACAAGTACCAAATTTGATATAGTGCATATTTTTTTAGAAATATATAACGAAATAGTGACGATATAATAAAATACAGGAGAAGTATGGAAAGGGTTAGAACCGTAACCGGAGATATAAAGAAAGAGGCATTAGGATGGTGTCAATGCCATGAACATATTTTTCTTGCCAAAGGACCATCTGGGCAAATTGATGAGGCGCTTTGCATGGATGATTATGAAAAAGCTAAAAGCGAATGTTTCCTCTTTAAAAAGGCTGGCGGCGGAAGCTTTATCGACTGTCAGCCCGGCAGGTTCGGCAGAATTGCAAAGGAGCTCGCAAGGGTTAGCGAGGAGACAAAGGTCAATATTATTGCAGTAACGGGATTTCATAAATTGGAGTTTTGCGAAGACATAGAATACTTTAAAAATGCATCAGGGGATAGGATTGCACAAGGATTTATAGATGAAGTCAATCTAGGTATGTTTGAGGGTGGAAAAAGGCTTTATAGCAAGGCCGGAGTCATCAAATGTGCTCTAAGCAAGAGGGGTTCTAATAAATCAACCTATGAAAAACTTTTTCTTGCAGTTGCAGATTCAGCAAAAGAAACAAATGTGCCTATACTTGTTCATTTTGACCAAAATACAGAGGCACAATGGGCGATTAATTTTTTCGAAAAAAGAGGAATAAAGCCTGACAAGCTGATGCTTTGTCATTTGGACAGGACAAGATTTGATTTTTCGTATCACAGAGAAATTGCATCATCCGGTGCGTACTTGGAGTATGACACTATAAACCGGCTTAAGTATCATTCAAATGACAAGGAGATTGAGTTGATTGCACATATGGTGGAAAAAGGGTTTGTGGATAACCTATTGCTGGGAATGGATACGACCAATAAAAGACTTAAAGCATATGGGGCAGAGTTCGGACTGGACTATATATTGACGTACTTTAAGCAGCAAATGGTTGCTTATGGAATATCAAAAGAAGCGATTGATAATATTATGATAGAAAATGCTTCAAAAGCACTAGCATTTTAATAAATTATAAGGAGCAGAGTAATGAAACTAGTAAAAGCAACGCAGCCGACCATGTACTTCATTGGTGTTACGACAGCAAAGTCGAGCATTATGAAGGTTTTTCCGGAATGGGCAAACGCATTGGGTATTGATGCTGTTATGAAAGGTATTGATATAGCTATTCATGAAAAACCGGAAGTATACCGTGAAGTCGTGGAATTTATTAAAAATGATGAATTGTCGATGGGTGCACTGGTGACTACACACAAAATTGATCTATACAATGCGGCTAAAAATATGTTTGAATACTTGGATTCGCATGCACTTGCGTTTGGTGAGCTATCATCGATATCGAAATTGGATGGCAAATTGTGTGGACATGCTAAAGACCCAATATCTGCAGGATTGTCACTTGATGAGTTTGTTCCGGAAAACTACTTCAAAGATACAAGGTCGGAGGTCTTAATAATGGGAGCCGGTGGTAGCGCAATTTCAATGGGGTTTCATTTAACACAAAAGAAATTCAGAGGGAACTATCCGAGTAAAATTGTTATATCAAATAGGAGTCAACCAAGATTAACAGAGATAGAAAAAATTTTTAAAAAACTCGATCCGGGTGGTATTGAATTTGAATATCACTTGACACCGGAACCGGGACAAAACGATGAAGTGTTACATACGCTTAAGCCGGGCGCATTAGTTGTGAATGCAACCGGACTTGGTAAGGACAGACCTGGCAGTCCGCTTACCGGCGATGCGATATTCCCAAAGGATGCTTTGGTATGGGAGATAAACTATCGTGGTGATTTGTTGTTTATGCATCAAGCATTGGGTCAAAAGGAAAAACAGAATTTGACCATTATCGATGGTTGGAAATATTTTATCTATGGCTGGACATCTGTAATATCGGAGGTTTTCCATATACCGATAGAGGGTGAAACGCTGGATAAATGTGATGAGATAGCAAGTAAATTTAGAGGATAAGAGGAGACTGACATGAATAAAAACGGGAACAAATTTGATTTTCATAAAGGATTTACAATTGATTATGATCTTGTAACTGGATTGTCCCGCAATGCAGAGAGCTCAAAACGTTGGGTATCCAGTATGAAAGGTATGTATGCAGACAGTGAAGCTGAGCAAAAGCTGATTGACGGAGACGATCCATTGGTTTATGAATTCTATGAGATGGGTGCACCTGAGGATGATAAAAATATAGCGTTTGGAACATCCATCACTTATCCTGGAAAAGTGGGGAATGAGTTTCATATGACTAAAGGTCATTTTCATACAGTTCTTGATACTGCTGAGGTATACTATTGTTTAAACGGACATGGGTATATGCTGCTAGAAAATCCGGAAGGTGACTGGTCAGCAAAGGAACTAACTCCCGGGAAAATGGTTTATGTTCCCGGCAGATACGCCCACAGGAGTATCAATGTCGGTAATGAACCGTTCGTAACTTTCTTTAACTTCAGAGGCGATGCAGGGCATGATTATGGTACAATCGAAACAAAGGGTTACAGAAAATTATTGGTGGAAATAGACGGTAAGGTTGAAATTATAGATAACCCAAAATGGAAGTAGAATATGAAAATTCTTGTAACACCGACTTCATTTAAGAAATCACAGAATGATAAAGCGAGAGAGATTCTCGAGAGTTTTGCCGATGAAATTATATATAATCCATATGGCAGACCATTGGAGAGTTTTGATGTTTGTGAACTCATAGGAGATTGTGACGGTTATATAGCAGGACTTGACTACATTGACGAGAATGCAATTGAAAAAGCTAGTAAGCTAAGAGTGATTTCGAGATACGGTGCGGGGGTGGATCGTGTTGATCTTGAAATGGCAAAGAAAAAGAATATAATCGTCACAAACACACCTGGAACGAATGCAGTAGCAGTTTGCGAACTCGCTTTCGGATTGATGCTTGCTCTTGCAAGATCGATTCCAAGATTAAACAATGCTGTTATCAATGGAGAATGGCCGAGAAACAACGGAATTGAGCTTAAAGGGAAAACCCTGTCTATATTGGGGCTTGGAGCGATTGGTAAGAATTTAGCGATTAGAGCCAAGGCTTTTGGAATGAAAATTTGCACATATGACCCATTTGTGGATGAAAAGTATGCAAACCAGAATGACATTGAAATCTGCACTTTTTCAGAATCAATAGAATCAGCTGACTTTATTTCTCTGCACATGCCGTTATTGCCGTCAATAAAACATTGTATCAATAAGAAAACGATATCATCTATGAAGAATGGTGTCTATATTGTGAATACAGCGAGGGGCGGTCTTATCGATGAGAATGCTGCGTATGAGGGGTTGAAAAGCGGTAAGATTGCAGGTCTGGCTCTTGATGCATATGAAACTGAACCCGTAGCGGAGTCTCCTTTGCTAAAGCTGGATAACGTAATCTCAACTCCCCATACCGGCGCGCATACAAATGAGGCAATTGCAGGAATGGGGATGATGGCAGTCGAGAACTTAATTGCGGAGTTAAAGAGCAAGGATAGCAACCATAGAGTCGGATAGATGAATATAATCTTTGATTTTGATGGGACACTTTTTAGAACTGAAACAGTAGATATAGTTGCCATAAATAAGGCTCTCTCAGATATGGGAAAGCATACAAAAACCAAAGAAGAGATTTTGTCATTGATTGGTATGCCGATGAGCCGAATCTCCAGGCAGCTGCTAAATAGCGATGACGAAAAACAGAATAAGCAATTAAGAGAGTCAGTTATTAGGAACGAGTTAGTGCTCATTCCTCGTTTTGCCCGTATGTACCCTTTTGCTTTAGAATATCTGTCAAGGCTTATGCAAGAGGGTCATAATATGGCAATCTGTTCGAATGGTAGTAAGCTATATATACAGAAATTGATTGAGCAGTTTAATTTAAAACAATATTTTGAGATTGTATGGTATAGAAAAGAAAACATAAACAAAACTGAAGCAGCAAGGCAGGTCGGACAGACACTTCCGCCTGATGAACTCACTGTGCTGGTGGGGGATAGACGTGAGGATGTTGAGGCAGCTCATGCAAATGGGTTTATCGCTATCGGCGCAGCTTATGGGTTTGGTGAAAGGGAAGAGCTATTGGATGCAAACTATATTGCAGAAGATTTAAAAGATATTTATCGAATAATCAGCGAATTGGAGGAGCAAATAAAATGAGTAAAATGGAAACAATAACACGATTACTGGATTGCGGTGTTGTAGCTGTAGTGAGGGCGGAAAACGAGGAACAGGCAAAGAAAATTGCTGAAGCATGTGTAAAGGCCGGCATTGTTGGGATAGAGATTACATATACTGTTCCTGGTGCAACAAAAATAATTGAGGCTTTGGCGAATGAATACTTAGATGGGAGAATTTTAGTAGGAGCAGGTACGGTGATGGACAGTGAGACGGCTAGAGCTGCGATTCTTGCTGGAGCAAAATATGTGGTCAGTCCGTGCTTAGATGTGGATACTGTTAAGCTGTGCAACACATATGATATTCCATGTATGCCTGGGGCAATGACGGTTAAAGAGGCGGTAGATGGAATGAAGGCTGGTGCGGATATTATTAAAATATTCCCGGGTGGATTGTACGGTCCTAAAATCATAAAAAACTTTAAAGGTCCATTACCACAGATGAAGATGATGCCTACTGGTGGCGTTGACGTAGATAATATTGGCGAATGGATTAAGGCGGGTGCAGTAGCAGTCGGGGCAGGCAGCAGTTTAACCGCTGGCGCGAAAACAGGGGATTATGAGTCAATAGTTAATATTGGCAAACAGATGATAGAAGAAGTAAGAAAAGCGAGAGCATAACAGTATTTAATCTCAATGGAAAGATAGAAGTGTATTAGTCCTTTTAGCGATGACTTTAATCAATTGCAATAATTTTAGCGAATTAGCTATTTGGGGTAAGAAAGTTATCGTATCAAAAGAATTGAAGAAGAAATTTTATAATGTGGAAATATAAATTTTTATCACGCAGTACGGAGGTGTTTTATGAAAATTGAGAAATTAAGCAAAGTAATGGGAGGCCGCATACTGGAAACATATTACGATTATGCAAATGTTTCAAATCTTGTATATGAATCGTTGGACTTTGAATTCGAGTGTATTCAAGTATTTCCAAATATGATCCAAAAAGCAAAAGAAGTTCTTAGAGGAAAGCAAATGGAGATATGTGCAGTTATTTCATATCCTCACGGAACATTTTTGCCGGAGCAAAAAGCATTCGAAATTGAGGATGCGATAAATGAAGGCGCAACACAAGTAGAATTTGTAATTCATACTATAAATGTTCGCTCGGGAAACTGGGAAAAGGTACGAGATGAGTTTAAAGCTTGTCGCAAGGCAGCAGGTGATTGTATCGTTAAAGCAATAATTGAATGTGAATGGCTAACGGATGATATGATTGCCAAGGTATGCGAAATTGCGGCAGAGGAGAAAATTGATCGCATTAGTACATCTATAGGTGTTTATACGCGGCCTGATGAGAATAAGAATGATGTGTTAATTGGAGTCGAGCCAGAAGACGTTAAGAAAATAAAGGCGGTTGTGGGCGATAAAGTGAAAATAGTTGCGCAGGGCAATGTGGATTCTGTGGAAAAGTGCGAAGCTTTATTATCAGCAGGTGCTGACTATATAAGCTCGGAATTTGCCGCTGATATACTTAGAAAATGCGAATAGCTGGAGGGTATTATGTACGATAGGGATTTTGTAAAAAGAGCTATAACTTCACCTTTTATTTCAAATCTAACGGAGGAAGTTGTAAGACAGGAACTTATTGATGGTTTCAAGCACGGTGTGAGATCAGCCATTGTGGCCCCTGGGCAGTGTGAGCTTATCAATGAATTAAAAGATAAATATGATAATGGTTATTCAAGAATAGGTATGGTTGTGGGCTACCCATATGGGGGTATGACAACAAACATGAAAGTATACTTAACAAAACTGGCTAAAGAAATGAATCTTGATGAAGTTGACGTTGCTTTTAATGTAACGGCTGCTGCATCATGGGATTTTGGTACAGTAAAAAAAGAACTCGAACTTATACTTGAAGCGGCTGATGGGGAATTGGACATTATTCCGATGTTATGGATGGTAAAATTTCCATTTGAAATTGTAAATGAACTTTGCAGGATTTATGTTGAACTCGGTATTAAATCTATAAAAACAAGTGCTGGAATTCATTTTGGAAGAATGCAGGTGGAACACATTGCATGGCTGTATAATAACTGGGGCGATAAAATTGATATAGAGGTTGCGGGTAAAGTGCGTTCTCGAGATGTTGCAGAAGATATGATAGCAGCAGGAGCAAAATACTTTCATTTAGGGAGTTGGAGAAGAATAAGCGGAATAGGTCAAGATATCCAATTTGATTTTGATACAAAAGAGACATACTTTGGAGAGTATAAAGAAGCTGAGAAATAAGATTGGATCGGAATTTTTAATTTTGTGATGGGATAATCACACTGGTTTAATTGCAGATAGTAGCAGCACAAATAGTTTATCGTTCGTTCGAAGACTTGGTTATAATTAAAGCCATAGCTAAGTCTTCGTTTTCATATTGAGCAAACGAAATTATATAGTGCTGGTGATATTCTTTTTTAATATGTTATTGCATCGGAACCCTCAAGTTCAGTAATTCTATTGATGCGTTCCTGATAACCATCGCCTAAGAATTCTGTTTCAAGAAAGACCCTTACATTTTCGATCGCTAAACCTCTTCCGATGACTCTGGAGCCAATCGTTATTATATTTGCGTTGTTATGCTGCCGAGTTGCTTTTGCACTAAAGGGGTCGCCGCATAAAGCCGCTCGTATACCATTGAACTTGTTTGCTATTATTGACATCCCAATGCCGGTGCCGCAAATCAAAATTCCATAGTTCACACTTTTGTTTTGAACTGCCTTACATACTTTCGGCGCAAAATCTATGGAATTACACTTTTTATCGCTAAAGCACCCATAATCAATAACATCGTGCTTATTGCCTTCTAGATAATCAACTACTTCTAATTTTAAACGATACCCTGCATGATCACTTGCGATTGCAATATTCATAAAGAACCCTCCTTATATTTATTTCCAATTCCGAGAGTCCAGGTCGATAGCCGTGCAGCAACTCTATGGAACTAAATCACAGGCTTCATCAGGCATCCAATGCTCTTCTTGATTCTCCCATTTTACATTACATCCTATTGGGTTTGTCAAAGGAACTTTTATCTCCTCGCCGCTTATGAGTTGTGTAAGCGCATCTTCGAGGTTGTTAACGGTCATTTTGTCTGTTTCACGAGGATTGTCAACTCCTCTTCCGGTGTAAACCAATTTCCTATCACTATTGAACACATAGAAGTGGGGAGTTCTCAAAGCACCATAATCAAGAGCAACTTTTTGATCTTCGTCATACAAGTATAACCAAGGAAAATTCTCTTTTTCCATCAGCTCCACCATAAACTCAAAAGCATCATCGGGATGTGTTTTCTTGCTGTTAGAATTGATCGCCAAGAACTTCACGCCCTGAGGTATAAATTTTAAGGCAGTGGCTCTGGTTACATCATTTGAACCCACTACATACGGGCAATGATTGCATGTAAAAAAGACAACTATTGCTTTTGCATCTGCAAAATCACTGAGCGCATATTTTTTCATATCGGTAGCTGGCAGCTTAAAATCAGGAGCAGTTTCTCCAATTTCCAGTGTAAACTTCATTTGTATTACCTCATTTCATATAAAATATACTAAGGTTATTTGACCCGTTATAGAAAGTATATAGTTTAATCTATGACTTTGCAAGGCGGGGGTAGAATCCATTACAACCTATCAAAAAGACCAGGTGCAGATGATATTCGGCAATATTTTTTGAGTTCATAAGTTTTATTGACTAAGCATATTTCAATAACGCATAATTTCTTTCACAGCTTCAGTAGTAGTCTTTATCGGAATTGTTTCATACCCAATAATCTTATCGTATTTTAATTCCTTCAGTGTCTCCATTATCTTTCCATAATTGATCTCTCCGGTACCGGGCTCATGTCTTCCCGGAACATCTGCAAAGTGCACATAGCCTATGTAATCAATATACTTCTTTAAGGTCTCGATAATATTGCCCTCCATAATCTGCATGTGGTATATATCATATAAAATCCTCACATTTGGAGAATCAATTATTTTCACTATTGATGCAGCATCCTTTGTTCTGTTTAAGAAATATCCGCCATAATTCACCATAGAGTTAAGGGCTTCAAGCTGCAAGGTCACATCCGCTTCTTCTGCAAACGGCGCAAGTATCCTAAGTGAATTGAATATATTTATAAATTTTTCCGAGTCAGGAATATCCGTTCTTTCATCAATGGTCGAACCGGTATTGTTGATTTCGTCCTTTGTGATTGCATTTGAGAGGATAACCAAATTTCCGCAGCCAAGAAAGCTTGCGGTTTTAATCGATTTCTTTACAAATTCAATATAGTTTTTACTATCGTAAATCATGGAATAGTTATGACTCAAGGAACGACCGCCAGAAATCGCAGCTACCTTCAGATTATTTGATATACAGAGTTTTTTTATATTATCTATATCCTTATCATCCCACATTTCAAACTCGATATAATCAAAGCCTGCCTGTTTAGCGAGCTTAAATCTTTCTTCAAACGGAACCTCTGTGAACATCATTTCAATGCATGCAGATTTTTTCATTCAATACTCCACCTTTCTTAAACCATGTGCAAAACTATATTTTTATTGCTGTTATATTATTCTAGCAAACAGGTTCTTTGATAATAATATTCGTATAGAGTACAGCTTTGATCGCAGCGATAACTGCGTAGGCCTTATTTGCTCTTCTATAGAAAACAAATCTTTCGATATTTTAAATATAGGTATAAAGATCCAAAAACTCAGCCTTTTATAAAGCTAATCCTTCCCTGCAATATCAATTCATTTAAATTATATAGCAGGAGTTTAATCATATCAACACGAAAGTAGAATATACTCCGTGAAACACCAAATACGTACAGACAAGAAAAAACCCACAGTAAAAACTATGGGTTAGATATTATTGATAACTTGCTAAATCAATCCTTATCCTCTTCATATATTACGCCGAAATCTTTTCGCAAGAGATCCATAGCCTTAGCGATGGCTAATGACTCATCAAGAGGCATAACCGGGGATTCCTTTAATCCTTTACTGATACACTCGGTCACATGGGCTGCCTCATATTGGAATCCGGTACTTTCGTAATTGTCTTCAAATACTTCAAACTCCTCTGAGTAATACAGGATATCCTTTACACCTTTAGTGAGTACAACTCTTTTTGGACGCCACCAATCACCATCCATAAAGATTCTGCCTTCCGACCCTTCTATATAAACTCTATTATTCATGACTTGACCAACTGCACTTGCAAGTGATGCAATTTTATTATCATATTCAAGCATAAAACTGTTTATCATATCGATTCCTTCGTCGTTTGTGAGACCCATCCCTTTTAGTGCTTTGTAGTCGTTTCCGAAAATCAAGAAAGCCAAAGACAGAGGATATATCCCGACGTCCAAAAGAGCGCCGCCGGTCAGAGCCATTCTTGTTCTCCAGTTGTCGCCTGCCTCAGTTCCAAAATTAGCGGACAAAAATCTTGGTGTGCCGATTCTGCCCTGTTTAATCCATTCAACTGTTTTTTTCATAACAGGGAAGAACCGTGTCCACATACCCTCCATCAAGAACAGGTTCTTTTCCCTTGCAAGATTTACCATACTAGATGTTTGTTTTAGATTTACCCCTATAGGTTTTTCACACAATACGTGTTTTCCGGCATTCAAAAACATTTCGGTTATCTCAAGGTGGCTATTATTCGGAGTACCGATATAAACTATATCAACTTCGCTATCTGCTGCCAATTGCTCATAGCTGCCATAAAACTTTTTCGCACCATGTTTTTCTGCAAAAGCTTTTGCCCTATCCGCATCCCTCGATGCCGTCGCAAATAATGAAGCATCGCCGACCAAGTTCAAACCCTGTGCAAACTGGTTCGATATGAATCCTGTTGCTACAATTGCCCATTTAACCATAATCAATTCTTCCCATCTTTGTATATTTTCTATCCTTCCCGATTCTTCTCATCCAAAGAATAGAATATTTAACACCGATAAATCAACTGTTTTCAATTTCCTCACAGTATAGATTACGATGTCGGATACTGTTTTTCTAAAAATCAGAAAGCCTTAAACTAATCGAATCCTAAGAATGCTTTTATAACAATATAACCCACACTTTGAGCATACTAGCATTATTGGAAAACGTCAACTATAACACAGTTATAAACCAATATGATTCGGATATATACAATAACACTTAAGCGAGTTATAATAGTGTAGACTGTTTTGAATCATTATATTGCTGTAGGTAAAATAACAACATTGCTGTATGTAATAATTCTAAAAACGAGAATGAAATTATGAATTTAAGAGACGAAGTAAAGAACCAGGCTAAATCGCTGGGTATTGATCTGTTTGGGGTTGCGCCTGTTGAGGTATATTCGGAATATCTGAACGAAGTAAAGCGCCGAATGGACGAAAAGAGTTTGTGCTTAAATGATTA
>Ga0180436_10001443_pt1 | contig 23172 bp, 19 predicted proteins | sample SS_ome_2_FD_132434 | JGI IMG/M metagenome (GOLD analysis project Ga0180436, IMG submission 132434) | Hypersaline lake sediment archaeal communities from the Salton Sea, California, USA - SS_3_S_2 metaG | ecosystem: Environmental > Aquatic > Non-marine Saline and Alkaline > Hypersaline >... | reverse complement strand
TCGACCGGCTTGGCCTGCCCCGTCTGTCATGACCTCACCTTCTCGAACCGCCCGGTGCGGACCCGCATGCCGGGTGGTGTGGGAGGGGCTCGGTCAGATACCCTGACCGCCCCTATCCCGATGCGCGCCGTTTATACTCGCCGCAGACCTTCTTTCACGAGCCGATGCCATGACCCGCGCCAACCCGCACTCCGCCAGGGCCCTGCTCGTCGTCCAGCTCGGCGCCACCCTGGCGATCCTTGCCTGGCTGCCGGGTAACCTCGCCAAGCTGGCCGCCCTGCTCGCGTTGTGGCTCGCGACCTTCTGGCCGCTGCGTCTGGCTGAGGTGGTGTTCTTTCTCTGCGTCTCGGCCTTCTTCACGTTCATGAACGCGATGTCGCTCGGCCAGGGCATCTTCGCGTTCACCTCGCCCGATATCCTGCGCATGCCGTGGTACGAGCTGCCGATGTGGGGCTTCTACACGCTGCACACAAGACGCATGCTGGGCGGCGAACCACCGCCGGTCACGCGCAGTGCCTGGGTACTGGCGTTCGCCTACGCCGCCGCGTTCGGCGCGATCGCCGACGCGGATATCCTGCTCGCCATCACCGGCACGCTGCTCGTGGTCGGCCTGGTGCTGTTCCACACCCGCCACGATCTGCTCTATACCGGCTACATGATCGGCCTCGGCGCGCTGATCGAGTACACCGGGGTCTACTCCGGCGAGTGGTTTTACCCGGGCGATCCACCGGGCGGCGTGCCGCTGTGGTTCATCACGCTGTGGGGCGGCGTCGGCTTGTTCCTGTGGCGCCTTGCCCTGCCGCTGCTGAGACGCTTCGGCGCGACCCCGGCGACGACCTGAGCATGAACGACGCGACGCTCGCGGCGGCGTTCGAGGACTGGCGGCGCGAGCTCGGCGCGGACGCCGTGCTCGACGGCGCGGCGGCGGAAGCCCGTCATGGTGCCTGCACCATGGCGACGCGGCGCCGCATCCTCGGCGCGATCGCACCCGCCGACGCCGACGCGGTACGCCGCGCGGTGCTCGTCGCAGGCCGCCATCGCGTCGCGCTCTACCCGTTCAGCACGGGCCACAACTGGGGTTACGGCAGCGCCCATCCGGCCCGTGACGACTGCGTGCTGGTCGATCTCTCGCGCCTCGACCGCGTCATCGAGTTCGATCGTGAGCTCGGCATCGTCACGCTGGAACCCGGCGTGACGCAGCGCGCGCTGCGCGAGTTCCTCGACGCCCGCGACGCCGAGTACCTGGTTCCGGTACATGGCGGCGGACCTACCTGCAGCCTGCTCGGCAACGCGTTGGAGCGCGGCTACGGCATCACGCCGCACACCGATCATTTCGCCGCGGTGATGGCGCTGGAAGCCGTGCTCGCGAACGGCGAGACCTACCGCACGCCGCTGACCTTGCAGGGCGCCGGGCTCGCCGACCGCGTCTTCAAGTGGGGCACGGGGCCCTATCTCGATGGACTGTTCACGCAGGGCGCGTTCGGCATCGTCACCCGCATGAGCATCGCGCTGGCGCCACGACCGGAGTCGACCATGGCCTTCTTTTTCGGTGTGCGCGAGGACGCCGAACTCGAAGCGATAACGGAACGCGTGCAGCGGGTGCTGCGGCGCACCCAGGGCGTGGCCGGCTCGGTCAATCTCATGAACCGCCGGCGCGTGCTGTCGATGATGGTGCCCTATCCCGAGGGCGTGCCCGCGCAGGCTGTCATTTCCGACGACCAGGTGGCGCAGCTCGGGCGCGCCAACCAGGTCATGGCCTGGACCGGCGCCGGCGCGCTCTACGGACAGCGCCGGGTCGTCGCCGCCGCGGTCGCCGAGGTCAAGGCCGCGTTGCGGCCGCTCGCGCGGCGCCTGCTGTTCGTCAGCGCGCCACGTCTCGCGCGGGTTCGCGCGCTCACGCGCTTCGTGCCCGGCTTCGCGACGTCGAAGTTCGGCAACGTGCTGGCGACGTTCGACAAGACGCTGCAGCTGCTCGGCGGCGCGCCGAGCGAGATTGCGCTGCCGCTTGCCTATTGGCGCGTGCCGCAGCGCCGGCCCGCGCAGGGTGATCTCGACCCGGCGCGCGACGGTTGCGGCCTCATCTGGTACGCCCCGCTGGTACCGATGAAGCCCGCTCTCGTCCGTACCTATACCGGCTTCGTCGACAGCGTCTGCCGCAAGCACGGTATCGAGCCGCTGATCACCTTGACGAGCCTGTCGGAGCGTTGCTTCGACAGCACCGTGCCACTGCTCTTCGACGCCCGCGACGAGGCTGCCGTGGCGCGCGCACGCGCCTGCTACGACGAGCTGCGCGACGGCGGCCGTGCGCTCGGCTTCCTGCCCTACCGCAGCAGCGTCGACGCGATGGGCGCGGTGGTCCAGGCGGACACGCCATACTGGCGCATGGTGCGGGACTTCAAAGCAGCCGTCGATCCGGATAATCTCATCGCCCCAGGCCGTTACGCGCCCTGACCCGGCACCATGTTCACCCATTGCTCCAACCACGAATGTGCAACGGTCTTCCGCGTCACCGCGGACAATCTGCGCACCGCGATGGGCATGGTGCGTTGCGTAAAGTGCGGCACGGTCTTCAACGCCCTCGCGAACATCGTCGAGCAGCGCCCGGAAGGCGCCGTCATCCCGCTCGGCAGCCAGCTCCTGTTCCAGAGCTTCGGCGACCGCGTCGTGATGGACGCGCAGACCGCGCGCAGTCTCGGCCAGGGACAGCCGGTAAGTGCCGAGCATGTCCCCGAACGTGCCGGCGCCGCCGCCATCGACGGCATCCAGAGCGAGGCCGAGGCTGCACTCGCGGGTGATGACGATTATCTCTCGGAGCGCGAGCGGCGCATGCGCGAGCTCGAAGCGGGGCTCGCGCCCAACCCGGGCGAATTCGTCGCCAGCAGCGAGGCCGCCACCAGCGTGGCGCGCGGCGGCGGCATCCTCGAGTGGCTGCCGCGCCCCAACGAAATCCGTCACGTACTGCGCAACCTGCTGCGGCACCGTCGTCGCACCGGTATGGGCCTGCTCGCGATCTCCTTCGGGGTGATGGCGATGCTGCTCGCCGGCGGCTTCATCGAATGGAGCAACTGGTTTCTGCGCGAGACGACGATCGAGGCCCACCTGGGCCATATCCAGGTCGTGAAGGAAGGCTATTTCGAGGCGGGGGAGGCCGACCCGTTCGCCTACCTGATCCCGTCATCCGCGCCCATGGCGACCGAGATCGCGACCACCGAGCACGTCGTCACGGTAACCCCGCGGCTGTCGCTGTCGGGACTGATCAGCTTCGACGACGTCTCGATCTCCTTCCTCGGCGAAGGCGTCGATCCGACCCGCGAAGCCCAGGTCTCCAAGCGCCTGACGATCGTCGAGGGCGGCAACCTCGACAGTGCCCGTCCCGACGGCATCATCGTGGGCAAGGGCCTGGCCAAGAACCTCAAGGTCGAACCGGGCGCGACGGTCGTGCTGATGGCCAGTCCGGAGGGCGGTGGCCTGGGCGCTGTCGAGGCCCAGGTGGTCGGTATCTTCCAGACCTCGAACAAGGCCTATGACGATGCCTCCCTGCGCATGCCGATCGCGATGGCGCAGCGCCTGATCCGTGTCGACGGCGCGCATCGCTGGATCGTGCTGCTCGACGACACCGGGGCGACCCAGGACACGCTCGCCGCGCTGCGGGCGCGGTTCGCCGGAACCGCCGGCTTCGAGTTCGTACCGTGGTCCGATCTGGCCGATTTCTACAACAAGACCGCCAAGCTGTTCGCCGCCCAGGTCAACGTGGTGTGGGTGGTCATCGCGCTGATCATCGTGGTCAGCATCTCCAATACCCTGATCATGAACGTGATGGAGCGCACGGGCGAGATCGGCACCTTGATGGCCCTGGGCCTGCGGCGGCGCAAGATCCTGATGCTCTTTCTGAGCGAAGGCGTGGCGCTGGGCGCGCTCGGCGGCGTGGTCGGCGCCGCCGTCGGCTGGCTGCTGGCCAAGGGCATTTCCGCCATCGGCATCCCCATGCCACCGGCGCCGGGCATGGACTTCCCAGTCGACGGCCTCATCATGGTGACGGCGCCGCTGGTCATCGGCGGTGTCATCCTCGGTCTCGGCGCGACCATCGCGGCGAGCATCTATCCGGCGCGCAAGGCGGCGCGGCTGGAAATCGTCGATGCGCTGCGCCACGCGCGCTGACAGGAGCGGCCCGCCATGTTTCGCCTTGCGCTGAGAAACCTGACGCGGCAGAAGGGCCGTACGATGATCACGCTCGCCTCGATCGTGTTCGGCGTGGCGGCGCTGATCCTCGCCGGCGGGTTCGTCGAGGACATCTACCACCAGCTTCGCGACGCGACAATCAAGTCGCGTCTCGGCTACCTGCAGCTCTATCGCGCCGGCTACTACGAGTTCGGCCGCCGCGAACCCTATGACTTCATGATCGAAGACCCCGGGGCAATCCTGGAGAAAGTCGAGCCGCTACCGGTCGTCACCGAAGTGCTGCAGCGCCTGAACTTCACCGGCCTGCTCAACAATTCGCGCACCGACCGTTCGGTCATCGTCGAGGGCATCGAACCGGACAAGGAGAACGAGCTGGCGAGTTTCATGTCGGTGGTCGCCGGGCGCGAACTCAGCGACGACGATGCCTATGCCATCGTTCTCGGCGAGGGCGTGGCGACCGCGCTCGCGCTGGCGCCCGGGGACTACGTGACGATGGTTGCGACGACCACGTCCGGCTTCATGAACTCGCTCGAGTTCGAAGTCGTCGGCGTGTTCCGCTCCTTCTCCAAGGACTTCGATGCGCGCGCCGTGCGCATTCCAATCGCGACCGCGCGCGAGCTGCTCGATACCACCGCGCTGCACAGCCTGGTGTTCTCCCTGACCGACGTGACCTACGTCGATCCGCTGGTCGACTGGCTCGGTCAGCACGTGCTCGGTGATCGCTACGAGGTCAAGACATGGCTCGAGCTGGATGATTTCTATGCCAAGACGGTGGCGCTCTACCAGAGCCAGTTCGGCGTGCTGCAAGTCATCATCTTGGGGATCGTGCTGCTCAGTGTGGCCAACAGCGTCAGCATGACGGCCAACGAGCGCGTCGGCGAGTTCGGCACGATACGCGCGGTCGGTCATACCTCGGGCTATGTCTACCGCCTGCTCGTGATCGAGAACGCCATACTCGGGACGGTCGGCGCCGCGCTGGGCGTGGCCGTGGGTATCGGCCTTGCCGTGCTCATCTCCAAGGTCGGCATCCCGATGCCGCCACCGCCGAGTTCCAACGCCGCCTACACCGCCTATATCCGCGTCGTACCCAGCGTGTGCGTGGTGGCGTTCCTGATCGGTGTCGTGGCGACCGTCGTGTCCGCGCTGCTGACCTGCCGCCAGCCCACGCGAACGCCGATCGCGCTGGCGCTCACCCGCAACATCTGAACCGCCGGGGCCCGCATCTTCAGCAGGCTGCGCGGGGTCCGTCTCGCAGCGTTCGTCTCAATTCTTCAACTTGCGCAGGAAGTCCTTGGTGAAGAACTTGTCGGGGATGTCGCGCAGCTTGAGCGAGCTGTAGTCGAGGACCGATTTCTCGCCTTCGCGCAGCGCGTCGATGAGCACCAGGCGGGTGGGACGCACGGCGCCGCCGAGTTCGGCGAAATTCGTGTACATGCCGGTTTTCATCAGGCGGCCGGACAGGGTGTAGAACTCGACCTTGTAGGGGCGGGCGTTGGCCGCGTTGACCCAGTAGCGTACGCGGTGATAGGTCACGCCCTTACGCGCCGCGGTCAGTTCCAGCACCGCGTACTCCTCGCCCTCGATTTCCTCCACCTTCTCCAGCTTGGCTTCGTAATCGCCGGCGAAGTTGGCGCGCGCGAGATCGCCGTTGGCGACCTGTCCGGTGAGACGCTGCGAGAGCGGCAGGCGCACCGGCTGGGACACGTCGGGCAGGAATATCCACAGGTCCGCATCGCGTAGCAGCATGACCTGGCCTTTCTCCGAGTCCGGTGCCAGCGTACGTACCACGCTACGCTCGTGACCCTTCTGCAGTACCTGGTAGATGTGCCGCTCGCTGTGTTCCTCGTCGCGGATCGAAGTCACCGTGACGAGGACCTGAAAGGGTTGTGATGGAAAGCGAATTTCGTCCGCCCGGGCGACCAGGCTGGCGGGGTCGGGGGCCGCGCTCGCCGCGCCGCCAGGCAGGCAGGCGGCGATCAGGATGAGGAGCAGATGCGGGAATCGTTTCACGGTGGAGACCTCGCGATGATAGGTGGGCGCCGTCGCCGACGACGGTTGCATAGCGATCAGAGCATGATCAATAATTCAAAGCGTTAAGCGATTGATATCATAAGCTACCTCAAGCGCATCCCGTGATCGAGGCGGGCGCGGAGCACGTCGCAGGCGTCCTCACCATGCATGTTGTCCGTGTCGAAAACGTGTCCAAGGAATACAACCTGGGCAACCAGACCGTCTACGCGGTACAGGATGTGTCCATGGTCGTCGCGCCGGGACGCTTTCTGGCCATCGCGGGTCCCTCGGGCAGCGGCAAGACGACGCTGCTCAACATGATCGGCTGCATCGACACGCCGTCGCGTGGCGAGATTTTCATCGGCGACGAGATGGTCAGCAACAAGACGCCCGACGATCTCGCCGATCTTCGTGCCAAGACTCTCGGCTTCGTCTTCCAGACCTTTAATCTCCTGCCGGTGCTGAGTGCAGCGGAAAACGTGGAGTATCCCATGTTGCAGCGCAGTGACATCAGTCCGCGCGAGCGTGCGCAACGCGTCAAGCACTACTTGAGCGTCGTCGGCCTGGAGGCGAAGTCGCGGCACAAGCCCAACGAACTCTCGGGTGGCCAGCGCCAGCGCGTCGCCGTGGCCCGCGCGCTGGCCGGCGGCCCCAGTATCGTGCTTGCCGACGAGCCCACGGCGAACCTCGACTCCAAGACCGGCGAGAGTATCCTGTCGCTGATGAAACGTATCAACGAGACCGAGGGCACGACCTTCATCTTCTCGACCCACGATTTCCGCATCATGGAGATGGCCGATCGCATCGTCAGCATCGCCGACGGGCGGTTGGTATTGTGACGCGGCGCATGCGCAAGGATTGCCTTTTTATGCAGAGCACGAAGCACCTCGTCGTCGCACTCGTCATCGCCGCGCTTGGCAGCGCGGTGCACGCGCAGGAATCGTTCGACGATCTCTTCGAGGACAGCGCACCGGCGAGCGAGGACGCGGCGGGCGCGAGCGACGAGGCCACGCCGGCAGAGTCGGCCCCGGCCGCGGCAGACGTCGGCTCGTTCGATGACCTGTTCGTCGAGACGCCCGCCGCCGCGGCGGCCGCTGCGGCGTCGTCAACGGGTGTGCGTTTGACGGGATTCGTGCAGAACGAATTGGCCTACGGATACACCGGCCCCGATCCGCATTTCCAGCACTTTCTGACCCGTGCCAAGCTCTATCTCAAGGGCAGCTTCAATTCGCGCGTGAGCTGGCAGGTCGGCGGACATCTGCAGTACAACCCGGTGTTCGATTTCGAAACCTTCTACCCCGACCGGGTCGATCGCGATCAGAAAGTGGATGGCTGGGTCGACGAGACGTTTCTCGACATCAGCGCCGGCAAGTGGGAGTTCCGGCTGGGGCGTCAGCACATCATCTGGGGCGAGATGGTCGGGCTGTTCTTCGCCGACGTCATCTCCGCACTCGATCTGCGCCAGTTCATCCTGCCCGACTTCGAGCTCATCCGCATTCCCCAGTGGGCCTTGCGCGCGGAATATTACGCGGGTGATTTCCATGGCGAGTTCGTCTACATCCCCTACATGACGATCGACGACCAGGGTGAGTTCGGCGCCGAGTTCTTTCCGTTCCCGGTCACGCCGCCACCGGGTGTGAACGTGCGCTTTCTCGACGACAAGACGCCCAACGATCCAATCAGCGACTACGGCCTGGGGGCACGCGCTTCCTACCTGAAGAACGGCTGGGACATGTCGCTGTTCTACTACACGAGTCCGGACAAGACCGCGGCCTACGAACGCGAGCTGCGCGTGGGCGCTTCGCCGCAGCTGCTGTTCCGACCCATCCACGAGCGCATCCACCAGGTCGGCAGCACGGTGTCCAAGGGCTTCGGTTCCTTCGTGCTCAAGGCCGAGGCCATCCAGACCATGGACCGCCTGATGACGGTCACGCGGCCGTCCTCGCCGGACGGGCTGGTCGAGACCGACGAGCTGCGCTACGTGATCGGCGCCGACTGGGCCGGTTTCGATGGTTACAACGCGAACTTCCAGTTCTTCCAGACCTGGTTCCAGGATCACGATCGGGACATGCTCTTCAAGGAACTCGAGACGGGCATGAGCATTCTCGTGCGCACCACGAGCTGGCATCCCGACATCACGCCGGAGGTGCTCTGGATCCGCAGCCTGAATCGCGACGAGTGGCTGCTGCAGCCGAAGATCAGCTGGGACTTCGCGCGCAACTGGCGCGCAGTGCTCGGTGCCGACATCTTCGAAGGCAACCCGACCAACCTGTTCGGCCGTTTCGACAACAGCGATCGCGTCTACTACGAGCTGCGTTACAGCTTCTGAGGCGCGCGGCGTGAAGGGCGCCGACGTGCGGGCGCTGCTGTCTCGCGCAGGGTCGGGTCAGGATGTTGCGCCGCGCGGCGTGTGTGCGCGCGGCGTGCCGTCGAGGTCCGCTTCGATGACGTCCAGCAGCCCCCGGATCGCGGGCGAGATGGTGGCGAGGAAACGGTCGCGCCGCAGGCGGTAGGGCACGCGAGTCCCGCGATGCTCGAACGGTTCGCCGACCGCTTCGAACTCGATGCCGTAGAGGCGCAGGCGCCGCGCCAGCTTGGGCTCCATGATGGCGAACACCGATTCGAGTCCGCGGCGCAGTCCCATCGCCGCCGCGCCGAGATAGAGGCCCATGGCGATGTGTGGAAAGACGCGTCGCTCCGGCGTGGCCGTGTCACTGTTATCGACATCGGTGTCGGGGCGATCGCGCTCGTTGCGCCGGCGGCGGAACTGCGACACCACGGCGATGCGCGAGATCTCGCCACAAGCGGCGCGCCAGCCGTCGCCGAGGCCGCTGTCGTCGAGCGGATGGCCGCCGTGATGCATCGCCAGCTCGAACGGGAAGGGTGCCGTGGGGTTCTCCGTACGCATGACCAGGCGCACGCATCCGGCAAAGCGCGCCGAGGGACGATGCCGTAACAGGCAGATCACCGCGTCCGCATCGAATTCGTCTATCTCGCAGCCGTCCGGAAAACGCGCCTGGTCTTCCCAGCCGAGCTCCTGTGCATAGACCTGGTAGCGAATCCGGAACGCCTCGCGACGCAAGGCTTCGGTTTCTGCCGGCACCACGGCGAAGTAGTGCAGGAAATCTTCGACGATGCGGTTGGCATCCATGGCGCGTCTTGCGGGCGAATGACGGGGGAGCGAAACGCCGCCCGATGGCGCGTAAGAGCGCGCCGGCAGCGGCCTGACAAAGCGTAACATTTTGTGCTTAGAATAGGGGACGATATCGGCTCGCCCGCAACGCACCCCAAGGACTATGACAATGCCCAAGCCCAGCCCGCGTATGACGTCGCTCGACGCGAGCCTCGGTCCGACCGACGCCGAGTCCGAAATGACCAAGGCATTCGAAGAGGAGGAGCGCGCGCCTTCCAAGAGTGCCCGTGAGCAATCGGTCGCGACCGATGCGCCACGCGCCGTTTTCTCGGGCGCCCTGAAGACGCTGCTCGTCAGTACGACCTGCCACAAGCGTTGAAGCATTCCGGCACGGGCGGCACCGTGCCACGTTTGAACGCGCCAGTCGCAGCGCTGGCACCGTGCTGCGCCGGTTGCGCGGTACTGTCGCGGGTGGCCTAATGCAGCGGCCATGCTGGATCTTGCCGAAATCCCTTTTTTCGCGCCGCTTTCCGCCGCTTCCCTCGCGCGGTTGCGTAACCAGATCCCGACGCATCACTACGAGCAGGGCTCGATCATCGCGCGGGTTGGCGAGCCCGGGCAGTACTTTCAGGCGATCGCTTCCGGTGCGGTGCGCGTCCTGGCCGACGCCGACGCGCCCGGCGGCTGGCGTGGTTTCGTCCTCGGCCCTGGACAGGTGTTCGGCGAGATGTCGCTGTTCACGGGCATGCCGGTCGCCGCGACCCTGGTCGCGGCCCGTGACACGGTCACGTACCGTCTCGAGGGAGACGATTTCCTCGCGCTACTCGATGTCGAACCCCAACTGCATCACAGCCTGACCCGGCTGCTCATCGAACGCCTGCGATACCGCACGCGCAACGATGCGCGCCTGCCCGGTATCGCGGTGATCGTGAGCCTGGCCGGACACATCGATCCGGCTGCTTTCGCCCGCCGACTTTTTCCCGGCGTGCTGCACTACGCACCGGGCTCGCGCCTGCTCGGGCTGGACGAACACGGCCAGGTGAGTCCCGAGCCGTTCGATCTGCAACGCCTCGAACGCTGGCGCGATACGGCCGCGGCCGAGCAGTATCTGGTGGCGGTGGTCACGCCCGGCAACCTCCACGCCATCGCCAGCGAACTGCTGCCCGAGGACGTCGTGCTGGAGTTGTTCGAACACGATTCCGATCGCGACGAGACGGTTACCGCGCGGCGCCGCGCCGGGGCGGCGGCCTACAGTCGCGTGTTCATCGACGAACGCCCCCGCGGCGAGCACAGCCGCTGGAGCTTCTGTGTGCCGCGCGGCGAACTCGAGCGCGCCACGGGCGAACCCCATGCATGGCAGCGCGAGGACTATCCCCGGCTCGATCACGTCGCGCGCTACGTCACCTTCAGTGAGGTCGGTGTCGCGCTCAGTTCCGGCGCCGCACGGGGTTTTGCTCATGTCGGCGTACTCGAAGCCCTCGAGGCAGAGGGGATCCCGGTCGACTTCGTGTGTGGTACCAGCATGGGCGGCATCGTGGCGCTGACCATGGGCGCCTCGTCGAGCGCCGCCGAAGGCGGGCGCAAGGTGCGCGAGTTCCTCGGCGGCAATCGCAAGATTCGCGATATCGCCTGGTGGCCGCGGACGTCATTATTCTCCGGCGCCAAGGTCGAGCGGGCCGCGCGCCGGGTCTTCGACGACGTGACCTTCGCCGACCTGCGCCTGCCGACGGCGATTGTCGCCTCCGACCTGATATCCGCCGACCGGGCCGTCGTCGACAGTGGGCCCGTGCTGCCCGCGGTGCTCGGAACGTCGGCCATCCCGGGTTTCTTTCCGCCCATGCCGGCGGGCGATCGCATGATGGTCGATGGCGCCATCGTCTCGCGGGTGCCGGTCGACGTGCTCGATCGGCGCCGCTGCGGGGTGCGTATCGCGGTCAACGTGGTCGCGGTGCCGGCGACCGACCTCGCCTACCACGAGTACCGGCGACAGCGGTTGCACTCGCGCCTCGGGCGCCTGTTCGGCTTCCGCTCGGTGCTCGGCGCCTCGTGGGAGCTGCTCGGCTCCTACGGTTCCAGCCTCGAAGCCCTGCGCGCCGACCTCGTTATCACGCCCGAGACCTATCGCTGTGGTGGCGTGTTCGATTTCGATCGCTACGAGGCGATGATCGCCTGCGGGCGCGAAGCGACGCTGGCGCGCATCGATGCGGTGCGCGGTACCGTGCTCGCGATGCTCGAAGGCGGGCGGCGCTGATCCCCCGACGTGCGCGATCGGAGTGCCAGGTCACACTTGCGCCGCGCCGATTCCCGTACGCTCCAGGTGAAGCGCCAGGGGTCAGGATGCCGCCACAGGGCCTGCCGGATCGTCGCGCGATGGCAGGGAGGATCATGATGACCCGGTGGTATGTCTATTACGAAGGTGACCCGGCACAGAGCGTGCTGGCCCGCTTCATCGACATCGTGCGCTACAGCCTCCAGCCTTACGATGGGCGGATACTGGTCGGCGGCGGCGCCGCGGAGACGCTGCACGGCGAACGCGCCGAGGGCGAGTTCAGAATGATCGTCGAGTTCCCCGACCGTACGGCTGCCGAGCAATGGTATCAGTCGGCGCTGGTCGGGTTGATTGTCGAGAAAGCGAGCGTGTGGCCCGATGGGCGGTTGCTGCTGATCGAAGGCGCTGCCTGAACCACTTTCGGGCGATCGCGACGCGCTCGCGCCGAGGCGCCGGGATGGCCGGCGCCACGCGCCGCCGCAGGCGCTTGAAATCGGGGTAGCCATCGGCTTCGGCTACGGCCACGCGCAGTGTCGCCCCGCCGCGTCCCGCCTGGTCGGTGCCGAGTCGCTCATCGAGCCGTAACACGGGACGCTCGAGCCTGCACGCACGCGATGGCAGCGGTGGCGCGGCCAGGGGCCTGCCAGAGGCCTGATCGCCCGTTCATCGGGCGTGCAGGGCGAGGCGGGCTCCGGATCGCCCGCCGAGCGTGTATGCTATCCGGCGCCTCGCGCATGGCGGGGCAGATTCGGTATCGAAGTTGTCCGTTCAAATCGGAAACAGGTCTGGAGGGGAGAGATGGCCGCAACGCCCAAGCAAGCCAATGCCGCGACGACGTCGACGGCGCCACTCGTCCTCGACGCCGCCGTCATTGGCGCTGGCGTCGCGGGACTCTACCAGCTCTACCTGCTGCGGCAGCAGGGGTTGGACGTCAAGGGTTTCGAAGCCGGCTCGGCGGTTGGCGGTACCTGGTACTGGAACCGCTACCCCGGCGCCCGCTTCGACTCGGAGAGCCACATCTACCAGTACCTCTTCTCCGAAGAACTGTACAAGGGCTGGAGCTGGAGCGAGCGGTTCCCCGGTCAACCCGAGATCGAACGCTGGATGAACTACGTGGCCGACGAACTCGACCTGCGCAAGGACATCCAGTTCGACACGCGCATCGCCGCGGCGCATTACGACGAGGCGCGTGGCCGCTGGACGCTCACTACGGAGTCCGGCCAGACCATCGACACGCGCTTCCTGGTGACCTGCTGCGGCATGCTCTCGGCGCCGCTGACCGCGGTCTTCGAAGGCCAGGACTCGTTCGCCGGGGAGATCTTCCACACCGCGCGCTGGCCCAAGGAGCCGGTCGATTTCGCCGGCAAGCGCGTGGGCGTCGTCGGCAATGGCGCGACCGGTATCCAGGTCATCCAGACCATCGCGCCCGAGGTCGGTCATCTCGAGGTCTTCGTACGCACGCCCCAGTACATCATCCCGATGCAGAATCCGAAGTTCGGGCCGGCCGATGTCGAAGCCTACAAGGCCAAGTTCGACTACCTGCGCGAGCGCCTGCCGCGCACGTTCAGCGGCTTCGAGTTCGATTTCGAGAACGGTTCGTGGGCCGACCACACGCCCGAACAGCGCCGCGAGACGATGGAGCGCATCTGGAACGATGGGTCCCTCGCCCTGTGGATCGGCTCCTACCCCGAGCTGTTCACCGACGACGAGGTCAACGCGCAGGTCTCGGAGTTCGTCCGCGAGAAGATGCGCGAGCGCCTCAAGGATCGGCGCCTGTGCGAGCTGCTGATCCCGACCGACTACGGCTTCGGCACCCACCGCGTGCCGCTCGAGAGCGGCTACCTCGAGGCCTATCACCGTCCCAACGTGGAACTCGTCAGCGTAAAGGACAACGCTATCGCGCGTGTGACGCCGAAGGGCATCCAGCTCGCTGACGGCACCGAGCACGAACTCGACGTCATCATCCTCGCGACCGGCTTCGACGCCGGCAGCGGCGCGCTCACGCGCATCGACATCCGCGGCCGCGGCGGGCGTTCGCTCAAGGACGAGTGGAGCCAGGACATTCGCACCACCATGGGCCTGCAGGTTCACGGCTACCCGAACCTGTTCACCACCGGCGCGCCGCTCGCGCCGTCGGCGGCGCTGTGCAACATGACGACCTGCCTGCAGCAGCAGGCGGAATGGATCAACGACTGCATCAGGTACATGCGCGAGCAAGGGGTCAACGTCATCGAGGCCAGCCGCGAGGCGCAGGACGCCTGGGTCGAGCATCACGACGAGACGGCAGACGCGACCATCGTGACCAAGACCTATTCCTGGTACATGGGCTCGAACGTCGCGGGCAAGCCGCGCCGGCTGTTGTCCTATATCGGCGGTGTCGGGCAGTATCGCGACAAGTGCGACGAGGTCGCGCGTAACGGCTACAGCGGATTCGTCTTGCAATAGTGCCGGCGGCCCCCGCAAGGGGGCCATGCGCTGCGTTCGCGAGGGCGCGGCCGGCGCCAACGCGCCGGTCCGCGCGGCGAATGGCCGAGCCGGGATTCGAAGCGCACGCGGGAGAGTGCTCGTGGAACTGGGCTTGAAAGGACGCCGCGCGCTGGTGACCGGTGCGTCGAAGGGCATCGGACTCGCCGTCGCGCGTGTCCTGGCCACGGAAGGGTGCACGGTCCATCTGGTCGCGCGGACGGCGGCCGACCTGGCGGCGGCGACAGCGGACATCACCGCCGAGACCGGCACCGAGCCGACTTGCTCGGCGCTCGATCTCGCCGAGAGCGCCAGCATCGATGCCCTCGCCACGAGCCACGCCGACATCGACATCCTGGTCAACAACGCCGGCGCGATTCCGGCTGGCAGCCTCGATGCCGTCGACGAGGCGCGGTGGCGCGCGGCCTGGGATCTGAAGGTCTTCGGCTACATCAACATGTGCCGCCGCTTCTACGCCGCGATGCGCGAGCGCGGCGGCGGGGTCATCATCAACGTCATCGGTGCGGGCGGCGAAAAGCCGACCGCGGCCTATGCTGCCGGCGCCGGGGGCAACGCTGCGCTGATGGCCCTGACCCGCGCGCTCGGTGCGCGCAGCACGCTCGACGGGGTCCGCGTGGTCGGCGTCAACCCGGGCCTGATCGAGACCGAGCGCCTGGTCACGATGCAACGCGCGTTCGCTGCCGAACGGCTCGGCGATGCCGAGCGCTGGCGCGAACTGCTGGACGCGGATTTCCCGCCCGGCAAGCCCGAACACATCGCCGACATGGTGGCGTTCCTCGCCTCCGATCGCTCCGCCAACACCACCGGTACCATCGTCACCATCGATGGCGGGCTGTGCGCACGCTGAGGCCTCGTCGCCGCTTCTGATCGAGGTCAGGCCGGCGCGCGAACCATGGCGCTAGGCTGCGAACTCTCAACGGCACGAAGGAAGGTGTGTCATGTTCCGACCGGTGTCCCGCGCCCGCGCCACGACGTCGGCGTTGCTGGCCCTCAGTCTGGCCTGGGGTGGCGCCTCAGCCGACATCGTTCTGCAGCAGAGCCGCTTCAACGAGTACATCAACAGCAGTTTCGGCAGTCCGGCCGGCGACGAAGTGTCGCCCGAAACGATCACGCTCGTGTCGACGGTCGACGGCTGGGGCAGCGTCAATGCCTTGGTCTCGACCCGCGGCGGCGGGCGCCCGCGCGCGCAGGTCGACGTACTGATGAACATCGAGCCGCAGTCGTTCAGCGCGAAGTACGTGCAGGGAGTGGCCGAGGTTCGCTACTACTGGGCGGTCGAGCAGGTCGGCGGCCCGGCGTGGAATGACAGCGTGCCGGTGGATATCGCTACCCAGGGTCTGTCGAGCTACACCATCGATTCGGTCAACGGGCCGGGCATGCAGAACATGTACGCGAAGGCCTTTTTCGACACCGCCGGCGATGGCAACCGCACCTACAATGCGACGCCGTGCATCGTCGACTGCAAGATTCCCGGAACCTTCGCCTTCGACGAAGCCTTCACTGCCGACGTGACGCCGAACGTCGCCAACCGGGTCCAGCTCACCACCGTGGTCTGGGCCAGTCTGTTCGACGGCATCGTCGATGCCACGGCCTGGGTCGACCCGGTGATTACGATCAACGCCGACTTCGCCCGACGCGACGATTTCCGTATCGTGTTCGGCAACGGTGTCACCCCCGTGCCGCTGCCGGCCTCCGCATTGCTGCTCGCGGTGTGCGCTCCCGTGATGGCGTGGCGCAAGCGGGTCCGCGCCGGCGCATGAACTCGCTGGCGCGACGCGACTCGGCGTTTGCCGCTGACCGCGTCGTGGCCGCCTGAGGCGGGGCGCGGCACTCGCCGACCTCGGCCGCGGGGCGGCCGCTCGCGCGTGCAGCGACGGCGTGTTTCCGCCGACTCCATCGCGGTTTCGCCGCGCGCTTGCCCGGGCCTGTCCGTGGCCTGATGTACCATGAGCCGCATTCCGAACGAAAGGCTGCGAGTATCATGAAATCCAGATGCGCCGTGGCGACGCTTGTCCTGATGATCACCCACGCAGCCGTCGCCCTGCCGCCCGTGCGCGGCGGCATGCGCGATGCGCGCGATGCGCACGTGTGGTTCGAGGAGCAGCCGCGCGGCGCGGGAGTCGAAGCGCCGGGCTTGCGCCTGCAGCCGACCGCTCCGGTCAGCGCCCGCTACAACGACAACATCTTTGCCAGCGATGCGCGCGATACCGGCGACGTCATCTTCGCCATCACGCCATCGCTGGTCGCGCGGCCGCAGCTCGCACGCCACGAGTTCGTCGCCAAGGTCTACGCACGGTCGGACTTCTACGCCGAGCGTTCGCGCCAGGACAACACCGAGGTCGGTGTGGGGATCTTCGGTCGTCTCGACGTGTTCGACTGGCTCGATTTCACCGTGCACGGCAACTACGACGACCTGAACGAGGACTGGGACAGTCCCGATACGCCGCTCGCCGCCGCCGAGCAGGCGAGCTTCGACCAGCTTTCCGGCGGGGTCGCGGCGCACCTGCGCGCCGGGCGCTTCACGACCGACGTCGATTTCACTTACCGCGAGGTCAATGTCGACGACGTCGCCGCACGAGGCGGTGGTGTCATCGACCAGATCGGGCGGCATCGCGATACCGTCGACATCACTTTCGAGTTCGGCTGGCAGCTCACCGAGCACCTCAAGCCGTTCGCGAGCTATCGCTGGAACGATCACGGTTACGACCAGGCCCCGCCCCGGGTGCTGGTCGATCGTGATGGCGATGGCCGCGCGATCCTGGGGGGCCTCGAGGTTCTGTTCGTCGATGTGCTGACCGCGCGTGTCTACGGCGGTCACATCATGCAGGACTTCAACGACGACGATACGAACCTCGAACAGGCCGACGGCGTCGGTTACGGCGCGGAGATCGCCTGGCAGGTGGATACGGCCACGCACCTCGAGGTCGACCTGCTGCGCGAGATCGAGGAAGCCAGCGAGGGTTTCGAGTCCGGTCGTTTTGCTACCACGCTGCGCCTGCGGGCCACGCAACGCCTGTCGGACCGGCTGATGTTGGACGCAGGCTTCGGCTACCTCGAGCGTGACTATATCGGCACGGCGCGCGAGGCGGAGACCTGGAGCGGCCGGCTCGGCGCTACCTGGCAGCTGCCGATGGATTTCTACACCTCGCTGGCCTGGCGTTACACCGAACGCGATTCCAACGTTGCCGGCCGCAGCTATACCCGGCACGAGGCCTTGCTGACGCTTGGCTGGAGTCGCTGAGCGGGCGCGCTGCACAGCCCGCTGCGCGATGCCCGCGTGACACCCCGGCAGCGGGCGAACGGCTGCGAACCGCCCGACATCGCGCTGATTCCTCGGCCGCGACCTGACGGCGAGGCGCGGGAGCGGACCCGGGGTCGAATCGTGACTGCCTTCGCTGTGCCGTGCGTTGCGCATGGGGAGCACTACGCGGACAATGGCCGCGAGCAGCTTCGATGGGCTCATTGCGCATGACCGCTACCCGGCCGGCTGGTTCCGCGTCCCCTCGGCACCGAATCCGTTTCCTGCGGAGCGCCCTCGGCTGGGTGGTCCGCTCGCTCGTCGCGGTGCTTGCCGCGGTAACGAGCGCCTGCGCCGTGCTGCCCGGCGCGACCGCCGATCGCACGTCGGCGCGCGAGGCGACGGCCGAGATCCTGAGCATCGTGCACGCGCCGTTGAACGTGCGCCATGTCGATCGCGTCGCGGCCGACACCGAGGTCGTCGGCGCGCTGCAGGCGCTCGATGCCGTCCACGAAGATACCCTGGCCGACCTCGCCCGCCGGCACGATCTCGGCTACCAGGAGATGCGCGACGCCAATCCCGAGGTCGATCCATGGCTGCCCGGTGCGGGTACCCGTATCTACCTGCCAACGCTGATGATTCTGCCCGCCGCGCCGCGTGACGGCATCGTCATCAACCTGCCGGGCATGCGCTTGTTCGACTACGCGCAAGCCAGCTCCGATGCCGCTGGTGCGCAGCACCTTTTCACGCATCCGATCGGAATCGGGCGCGAGGGCTGGGCGACACCCACCGGCACCATGCGCGTGACGCACAAGACGCGCGATCCGAAATGGTATCCACCCGCGTCGGTGCGCGCCGAGCACGCCGCCGAAGGCGATCCCTTGCCCGAGGTGGTGCTGCCCGGGCCGGACAACCCGCTCGGCCGGTTCAAGATCCGACTCTCGCGGCCCAATTACCTCATCCACGGCACCAACAAGCCGGCCGGTGTCGGCATGCGGGTCAGCCACGGTTGCATTCGCCTCTACCCCGAAGACATCGCGCCGCTGTTCGAGCGCGTCGCGCTCGAGACGCCGGTGCACATCGTCGACCAGCCGGTGCTGGCGGGATGGCTCGACGGCGAGCTCTATCTCGAAGTCCATCCGCCCCTGGCCGAGGACCCGCGCGACCTGGAGCAGCTGGCCTGGCAGGCGATCGATGACGCAATGGCCCGGCGTGCCATGCCCGGCGTGACGCCCGACGCCGGGTTGATCGCGCAGCTGGTGCGCGCGCGCCGCGGCATTCCCGTGCCCGTCACGCGGCACGGTCTGTCCCTGTCCGCCTACCTCGCGGCTGCACGTCTGGTCGCCAACGACGGCGCGAGGCGACGCGGTGAGGTCACGGCGAGCCGTTGAGCGGGGGAGGCGGGGCAACCCGGAAAGCGCGAGCGGCGGGCGGCGAAGTCGTGCGCGGGCCCCTTCGCGGACACTCTGGCAGGCTGCTACAGTGGCGCCATCGAAGCCGCGACAGCGGCGAACAGGGAGCCGCCCGATGAACGAACCCTTGCACCTGCCCCCGCGCCTGCCGCGCGACGTCGACCTCGCCGATCTGCCCTGGATGCGCCTCGCTGGCGGACCCGAGTTCGACTACCCGATCGACTACGCCTACGCGGTCGCCGACGCCGATCCCGCCGGCGGACGCATCGAGCTGCTGATCCGTTGGGAGCCCGACGCTTACTGTCACTACCATCGGCATCTCGGTACCACGACCGCACGCGTCATCGCCGGCGAGCAGCACATCCACGAGGAGCGCCCGGCCGAGAGCGTGCACAAGGTGCGCACGGTCGGCTTCGAGGGCGGGATCGCCGATGGCGACGTGCACATGGAGCACGCCGGCCCCGAGGGGCTGACCATGCTGTTCAGTGTGCACGCGCCTGACGGGCGCTTGTTCGACCTGCTCGACGCCGATGGCAATACGATTCTGAACGTGACCATGGTCGATCTCGTCGAGCGGCGCCTGGGCGAGCCCTGCGCGGCATAGCGTAGCGGCGGCCGCGCGACCCTAGCTCGCCGGTCGCTGCGGCTGCCAACGGTAGAGACGTACGGTGTTGCCGCCCATCAGCATGGCACGTTCCGCACGTGTCAGGCGCTCGTTGAGGCGGAACGCATCGACGCCCTCGGCAAAGCTGAGGAACGCGGTCGCACGCGTCCAGTCGGTTCCCCACAGGCAACGTTCGATGCCGTAGGCCTCGAACACGCGTGCGAGAGGATCCCAGATATCGGCGTAGGGAAAGGGACGGTGCGACAGCGTGCCGGCGCCGGTGATCTTGATGGCGAGGTTGGCATATCCGGCGAGGGCGAGGACCTCGTCGAGTGCCGCGAAGGGCTTTTCGGGCGGTGGTTGCTCGAAGTGCTGGCGCAGGCCGAGATGGTCGAGCACCAGCTGGGCATGCGGGTGACGCCGCGCGAGCGCGGCCATGAACGCGAGATGTCCCCAGCACAACACGTTGACCGGCAGATCGTGTGCGCTCGCGGCGCGCACGATGGCGTCGATACCGGGATCGTCGGCGGCTGGCGGGGCGTCGGCGAGAAACACGATGCGCGCCCCGACCGTGCCCGGCCGGCGGGCCCACTCGGCCACCTGCTCGCCGACCGTGGGATCGCGATGGTCGAACGGCCTGATCAGCGCGAAGCGACCCGGGTACGCGGCGTGGACTTCGCAGGCATAACTCGCATCGTAACGATACATGCTCCACGGCGAGACCAGCAGCGCGCCATCGACGCCGACCGCGTCCATGGCGGCGACGAGATCCTCGCCGGTGACCTCGGGCGGCCCGTGCAGGTGACCGACCCACGGACGCCCCGGGTGGTTGCGCTCGTAGGCGTGCACCTGCGCGTCGATCAACGGCCAGGTTTCGCTCATGGTCAGCTTCTCCGCGCCTGCGCGGACAGGCGCAGCGGCAGGTGCGCGTAGCCGAGGACATGCGTCTGGCGGATGCGCGTTGGTTCCCCGCACAGCTCGAGATCCGCGAGATGGGGCAGCAGGGCGGCGAGGCTCGCCCTCAGTTCGGCCCGTGCGAGATTGGTGCCCAGGCAGAAATGCGTGCCGAAGCCGAACGTCAGGTGGGGATTCGGTGAGCGCGTGATATCAAAGCGGTACGGATCGCGGAACACGCGCTCGTCGCGGTTCGCCGAAGGATAGAAGATGGCGACCGTGTCACCGGCGCGAATGCGCGTGCCGGCGAGGACGAAATCTTCCACGGCCGTGCGCAGGAAACTGCCGATAGGCGAGGTCCAGCGCAGGATCTCCTCGATCGCGAGCGGTAACAGCGCGGGCTCCGCGAGCAGCCGATCGCGCTGCGCGGGGTGCCCGACGAGGGCGGCGACGCCGCCGGAGAAGGCGTTGCGCGTGGTGTCGTTGCCGGCGGCGATGAGCAGCAGCAGGTAGCCGTTGAGCTGCTGGTTGTCGAGCAGCCGGCCCTGTACCGGTGTGTGCACCATGCGATCGATCAGCCCACCGCGTTCGCGACCGTGAGTGCGTGCCTCCTCGATCACCTCGTCGAGATAACAGCGCAGCTCGTAGAGCAGGCGATAGGCGGCGCGCCCGCGACTCTCGCCGGGCAGACGGTGGGCGGGGGCGACCTCGCCGATCAGGGCGTCACCCCACACCAGCAGGCGGTCCCAATCTTCGCGTGCGAGGCCGAGGATCTCGCCGACGGCGGTGAGCGGCAGCTTCGCCGCCAGCCCATGGATGAAATCGACGCCGGCGTCGCCGGCCGAACGCAGGGCATCGACGTATGCCGCGGTGAAACGCTCAGCGAGCGCCGCGAAATGCGGTGCCATCGCGCGCATCGCGCCCTGCGTGTAGGCCCAACTCGTCAAGCGCCGCATGTGGCGGTGGCGCGGGTCGTCCATGAACACCATGTCGGGTGGCTCGTCCGGGTCCCAGCCCCGTGGCAGGCCGAAATCGTCACGGCCGGCGTAGGAGAGTTCCGGATGGCCCTTGAGCGTCATGCGCAGGCGCCCGCCGCCGTTGATGAAGACCTTGGGATGCTGGGACACCGTCATCACGTCGGCGTGACGGGTCACCGCCCAGAACGGCTCGATGTCATCGCGTTCGTACCAGAACACCGGCGCTTCGCGGCGCAACCGATCCCAGGCCGCCCACGGGTAGCCATGGGCGGCATAGCTGTCCGGGTGGTGGATGTCGAGATGTTCGAGCGGTGCGGCCATGGTGGTGCGGGGGCCATACGGGGCCCGTTCTCATCTTATTGCTGCGGAAAAATAAACCGGACGCCATCCGGGCACCAAGCCTGACCCCGTTTCCCTGTGGCGATCTGCCGGGCGGCTTGTATCATGCTGCGAGTTGCGCGTGTCCGCCACCCGGCCGTGATGGCCGGCGGGATGCGGCGCACGGGTGCAGTTCGGCCAGGGGAGGCACAGCGGAATCATGCACGACATTCTCATCAGGGGCGGCACCATCGTCGATGGCAGCGGCCGGCCGGCTTTCACCGGCGACGTCGCCATCGACGGTGCGCGCATCACTGCGGTCGGCCGTGTCGATGCGCCTGCACGGCGCGTGATCGACGCTGACGGCCTGCTCGTCACCCCCGGTTTCGTCGACATCCATACCCATTACGACGGCCAGGCGACCTGGGATGCCGAACTCGCTCCCTCGTCCTGGCACGGCGTGACCGCCGCGGTGATGGGTAACTGCGGCGTCGGCTTCGCGCCCGCCGCGCCCGATCGGCACGACTGGCTGATTGGACTGATGGAAGGCGTCGAGGACATTCCCGGCGCCGCGCTCGCCGACGGCATTCGCTGGGACTGGGAGTCGTTTCCGGAGTACCTCGATGCGCTCGAGCGCCTGCCGCACGCGATCGACATCGGTGCGCAGCTCGCGCACGGTGCCCTGCGTGCCTACGTGATGGGGCAGCGCGGGTCACGTAACGAGGCGGCGACGCCGGACGATATCGCGACCATGTCGCGCCTGTGCCGCGAAGCGCTGACGGCCGGGGCGCTCGGCGTGTCGACCTCGCGTACCCTGCTCCACCTCGCGGTCGACGGCGAGCCGGTACCCGGCACGTTCGCGGCCGAGGACGAATTGGTCGGTCTCGCGCGTGCCGTGGGCGAGGCGGGCCGCGGCCTGCTCGAGGTCGCACCGGCGGGCGTTGGCGGCGAGGACCTGCTCGCACCGGCACGCGAACTCGCCTGGATGGAACGCGTCTCGCGCACGACCGGGTGCCCCATTTCCTTCATCATGGCGCAACCGAACGCCGATCCCGACAGCTGGCGCGAGCTGCTGGCCGGGTGTCGCGACGCGGTTGCCGGCGGCGCGCGCCTGCACCCGCAGGTGTTCGGCCGGCCCGTCACCGTGCTCTATTCCTTTCAGAACCTGACCCCGTTTTCGCGCTTTCCGAGCTATGCGCCGTATGCCGCGATGGCGCACGAGGCGCGCATGGCCGCGCTACGCAGACCGGAGGTGCGCGCACGCATCCTTGCCGACCGCGATCCCAACGACGACGCCTGGTCGGTGTTGCTCGGCGATCCGTGGCCCAATACCTACGTGCTCGGCGATCCGCCGAACTACGAGCCCGAGGCCGCGCGCAGCGTGGCGGCGATCGCCCGCGCCCGCGGCCAGGATCCGGCCGAGACCGCCTACGACCTGCTGCTCGAGGACGACGGCCGCAGCTTCCTGTTCTTCGCCGTCAACGCCTACGCCTATGGTCACCTCGAACCGTTGCGCGAGATGCTCGAGTTCGAGCACTCGGTGATCGGCGCAGCCGATGGCGGCGCCCACGTCGGCTTCATCTGCGACGCCAGCGTCCCGACGACCATGCTCACGCACTGGGTGCGCGATCGCACCCGGGGGCCGCGCCTGCCG
>Ga0180436_10001442_pt1 | contig 23173 bp, 12 predicted proteins | sample SS_ome_2_FD_132434 | JGI IMG/M metagenome (GOLD analysis project Ga0180436, IMG submission 132434) | Hypersaline lake sediment archaeal communities from the Salton Sea, California, USA - SS_3_S_2 metaG | ecosystem: Environmental > Aquatic > Non-marine Saline and Alkaline > Hypersaline >... | reverse complement strand
TATCGACTCGATGCTCAACTCCGGGGCGACCCTGATCACCTTCGACGTCTACAAGCGCTACATCAACCCTGACGCGACCGAGAAGCAGCTGGTCCGGCTGGGACGGATCTGCGTCGCCGCCTTCGTCATCGGCAGCGCGGTTCTCGCGGTCCTGATCATGGATCCGAACACCGACGAGCATTTCTTCACCTACGTCGCCGGACACCAGTCGCGGCTCGTCGTCGGCGTGGTCGTCGCGTTCACCTTCGGCATGTTCTGGAAACGGGCCACTGCCTGGGGCGGACTCGCCGCCATCGTGTCGGGCATCGTCTTCAGCTACGGCTTGACCGGACTCTACAACACCTGGCTGTGGGAGATCGACGGCCTGCGCTCCGTCTTCGGCGAAAAGCTCAACTTTCTCCACGCCGCCTTCGCCTCCGGCGTCCTCTCTTCGGCGGTGCTCGTGACCGTGAGCCTGCTGACCCGCCCCGACGCGGACAAGTCGCGCCTCACCTGGTCGGAACTGGGCGAGCACGGCGAGGGTGCCCTGCGTGGTGTCCTGAAGAAGATCGGCCTGACCCTCGGGGTCTATGCGCTACTCGGTGTGCTGATGAGATTCACCCCGCTGTCCGAGACCCTGGCGGGCGTGCTCGCGTTCGCCTGGACCTGGGCGGTATTTCTCGTCCACGCCCGGGCCAACCCGCGTCCGGGAGAAGGTGATTCATCACTCCTCAAGGACGACCGCCTCTGGGCCGGGCTGCTCGCCTCCTGCGCCGTCTTCCTGATGTACTACTTTGCCTGAGGAACCACAATGGAGCGCGCCCCCAACATCCTCCTGATCATGGCCGACCAGCTGGCCGCGAAATGGACGGGCACCTACGGTCACCCCCTCGTCCGAACGCCGCACCTCGACGCCCTCGCGAAGCGGGGCGTCCGCTTCGACGCGGCCTACACGAACTGCCCCATCTGCGCCCCCTCGCGGGCGAGTATGTGCACGGGGCGCCTCGTCACGAACATCGACGCCTTCGACAACGGCACGGAACTGCCGGCCTCGACCCCGACCTTTCTCCACCGCCTCCGGGGAGCCGGCTACCGCACCTGGCTCTCGGGAAAGATGCACTTCATCGGCCCGGACCAGCACCACGGCTTCGAGCGCCGGCTCACCACCGAGATCTACCCGTCGGGCTTCAACTGGACGCCCGACTGGCGCGAGAGTCCCTGCGCCAATCCCGGGTCCGCGGTGGACCAGTTGCGCGACTCGGGAACCTGCGACTGGAGCCTGCAACTCGACTACGACGAGGAAACCCACTTCCGGGCGATGGAGGGACTCCGCGACCTCGCCCGCCTGCAGGACGACGAGCGGCCCTTTTTCCTCTGCGCGAGCTACACCCATCCGCACGATCCCTTCTGCATCACGCCCGAGTGGTGGGATCTCTACGACGGCGACGCGATCGACCCGCCGGAGCCGGGTCCGATCGACTTCGACGAGATGCATCCCTACGACCAGTGGCTCCAGATCCACCACATGGTCCGGGAGTATCCGCCCACGGAGGAGGCGATCCGGAAAACGCGGCGGGCCTACTACGGGATGGTCAGCTACTTCGACGACAGGGTCGGTCAACTCGTCGGCGAGCTGGAACGTCTCGGCCTCGCCGACGACACCATCGTCGTCGTCACCTCCGACCACGGCGAGATGCTGGGGGATCGCGGCATGTGGTTTAAGCGCACCTGCTACGAGCCGTCCACCCGGATCCCGCTGGTCGTCGCGGGCACGGACCGGGTCGCGGGGGGACGGGCCCTGTCGGAATCGGTGAGCCTCGTCGACCTGTTCCCGACCTTCGCCGAGTGGGCGGGAGCGGGCGAGACGGACGACGATTCCTCCATCCTCGACGGGCACAGCCTCGCCGGACTCGCGGCCGGCACCGATTCCTCGTGGGATTACCCCGCCATCTCGGAATACTGCTCGGAAGGCGTCTGCGCGCCGATCCGGATGGCGGTGAAGGACCGGTTGAAATACATACACGTGCACGGCGAGGCCCCGCAGCTCTACGACCTCGCCAGCGACCCGCTCGAACTCGAGAACCGGTATGGCGACCCGGCGCTGGCCGCCCGCTTCCAACCCCTGCACGCGGCCGTGCACGACGGTTGGGATCCCGCGGCGGTCAGGGATCGGGTCCTCGCCAGCCAGCGTGATCGCCGCGCCATCAACCGGGCCTGTCCTCCGGCCGGGTTTCGGGAATGGGACGTGCGGCCGGACTTCGATCCCTCGGCGCAGTATGTGCGGAGGGAGAACAGCCCGGTCAGCAACGCGGCGCGACGGTATCCCCGCGTGGATGCGGGACCAGGAGAATCCGGCGGATAGCGCTTCAGGATAGCGTTCGATCGCGAGGATGCTCAGCCCGCGGGATCCGGCACCGCCCGATCCTATTCCGCGAGGATCTCCCGGTAGAAATCCGGATCCGTCTCCCGCAGTGCCTCCAGCACCGCCATCGCGTCGTGCCCGAGTCCGGGCAGGACGATCCACTCGTGGGGTATGCCGAGTCCTTCGAGGTGCTCGTGAAAATCGCGGTTGAAGCCGAAGGTTTCGTCCCGGTCTCCGAGCGCCTGCCGAATCTTCGGCCCACCGTCGCGCAGCTTGTCGGCCCCGGCCTCGGCGAGGTGCCACGGACTTTGCGCAAAATAGTAATCCTGGTCGTCGCCAAAAATGGTCGAGAGAATGACCTCCCGTCCGCGGATCCCGACCCGCGGGGACTGCTCGAGTCGCGGCTGCAGGGGGCCCGCACCGAGAAGGGAGACCCCGGCGAAGTGTTCGGGATACTTGAAACCGAGGCGCCCGGCGCCGTAGCCGCCCATACTGAAGCCCTCGATGATGCGCCCGTCCCCACTCGCGATCGTGCGGTGGGTGGCGTCGATGTGCGGGAGGAGTTCCTCGATGATCACCGTTTCGAGCTTCACCGAGCCGTCCTTCCAGTCGCAGTACATGCCCTTCACCAATCCATTGACGAAGAGGATGAACATCGGCGGGACCTCTTCCGCCTCGATCCGTTCCTCGAAATAGCGCGACACCGCGGGGACGCTGAGCCAGCCCTTCTCGCCCCCGCCGTGGAGCCAGTAGAGCACGGGGAAGCGGCGCTCCGGATCGGCCTCGTGAGCGGCGGGCGTGTAGAGGTGGTAGCTCACCTCCGTTCCGGCCGTCTCGCTGGCGAAGGTGTGGTAGCTCACCCGCGGCCCCCGCATCTCCGGCGTGGTCCAGATGAGCTTCGGACCGAGATCGGCGTCCGTCGGAGCCGGCCGCCCGAGGAGGCGCCGGAGGAACTCGCTGTCCTCGAAGTTGGTGGTGTCCTTCGGCGTCTGCCGCGCCACGACGAGGTTTCGCGAGGGAATGATGTAGAGCCGGTTCTTGCCGGCGCCGAGCGCGGCATAAAGGTCCGGTTCGCCCACGGGGTAGAGAAACCCACCGGCGGAACCAAGGTCCGGCTCGACCCGCTGACGGGCGGGCGGGAATCCACCGGGTTGGTTGAGCCAGAGCGCGAGGCCGTGACCGGGGTTCGCCTCGCTCGGTTCGCGCAGCTCCCGCATGAGGGCGGCGGGCACGATCTGCTCGCCTTCCCAGCTTCCCTCCTGGAGCAGGAATTGCCCGTAGCGGGCCCAGTCGCGGGCCGTGAGCCAGGCGCCGTTGGGGATGTGGGGATTCCCGGAATCGTCGTGAACCCACTTCCCATGCGCCACCCCGATCGGATCGAGGATGCGTTCCTTGAGGTAGTCGAGCGGGGTCTGTCCGCGATCGGCGAGCTTGCGCTCGAGGACGGCGCCGAGCGCGTAGTAGCAGCTCGGCCCGTAGGCGAAGCGTTCCCCGGGAGGAAACCAGCAGGCCAGTCCGACGGCGTGCTCGTAGAGATCGTCGGCCAGGGTGGGTCGGTCGTGACCCTGGAGATTCTCGAGATCCTGGGCGAGACCGGCATTGAGCTGGAGCAACTGGCGCAGGGTGATCGTCTTCTTGCGCGGATGATCCTGCCACTCGGTCAGGGTGTCGGCGGCCAGTTCGTCGAAGGACGAGATCAGGCCGTCCTCGATCATGGCCGCGACGACCGGGCCCCAGAAGCCCTTCGTCCCGCTGTGGAGATGGTGAGTCGTCTCCGCAACGGCATCGCCCGCGTAGCGCTCGAAGACGCGTTCGCCTTCATGGAGAACGAGCACCGCGGTGCCTCCGTGGTATTCCGAGTAGGTGGCAGCATTGGCCGCCCGGGCGGCCAGCGGTGCGGCCGCGGGGAGGACGCGACTGCCGGTCTCGTCCGCCTCGTTCGCCGTTTCACGCTGGCGCGCCTGGAGGAGCGTGACCAGTTCCCGAAAGGTCACGAACCCGTCCTCGTCCTTGTCGGCAGCGGTGAAGAACGGGAGCCGCCCCGCCTCGGCCTGGCTCAGCTTTCCGTCGCCGTCGGTGTCGAGCGCTCGGAAGCGTTCGTTGAGACGGCCCTGCTGGCCAAGTGCGTGCACCGAAAAGAGCGCCATCCCTGACAAGACAAAAAAGAAGATTGTGGTTCGTGCTGTCATCGATCGAGTCCTCCAGCTTTCCTTCATTTCGGAGTCGCCTCGCCATGGGGGTAGCGGTAGTCGCCCTCGTCGTCGGTGGACACCTGCTTCGTCGTGCCCTCCGCGAGCGTGTAGAGAAAGAGTTTTCCCCCGGCATGATAAACGATCGCGCTCTGGTCTTTCGTCCAGCGCGGGTAGGCGAACCAGACCGGTTTTCCCTCCTCGTTGGCGAAGGCCCTGGCCTTGGTGATGGTCCGCGTTTCCGCATCGAAGTCGGCGAGGTAGAGCGTGCGCCCGCTCACCGAGCGCTGGAATCCTTTCTGGTACTCGAAGCAGACCCGCGTCTCGTCTCGTGACAGGCTGACCCGGTCCAGCACGCCCCGCTTCGCCAGCTCGCAGTCGATGCGTTCGTAGCGCGGCTCGCTGCCGTCGGCCCCTGGCGTCATCAGGTAGTAGCCTCTCCCCTGGTCCTTGAGATGAGCGCCGACGAGGATGCGTCCGTCGGTCAGGCAGGTGTAGGCCCAGGTGTGACCGTCGACCGCGCTGATGTGCACCTCTTCCCCCGGTTTGCCGCCGATCTTGCTGGCATAGACCTCGTATCCCCCTCCAGCCGGCTTCTTGCGGTTCCAGATCGGGGTGTTCGTGCCATCGCGAGTCCAGGTCTGATTGAAATCCGTGGAGGTGCCGTCGGTGAGCTGGTGAAATCCGCTGCCGTCGGCGTTGATGATGCAGATCGCCGTCTTCCATTTCCCGACTTCCTTGTGAGGGACCAGCCGGCGGAAAAAGACGATGTGGTCTCCCGTCTTCGACCACGAGGGCTTGAAGTCCCAGTGCCCGGTGGTGAGGGGTTCCTCCTCGGGCGTGCCGAGCACGTTCACGTGGATCTCGCCGTTCTTGTAGTAGGACGACCGGTGGCCTTCGTCATCGGAGGCGACAACGCCTGCGAAACAGACAAGGGACAGCGAGAGGACGAGGAAGGATTTCATGGATGGCGGTTCGATACGGTGCGACAGCGGAACTGTCGTCGCAGCCATCAAACCCCATCTTCGGACAAAAGTTTCTTCTCCGCTCCCCCGTTCCGTTTCCACCGATCCGGAGCCATCGCCGGAAAGGGACAGGTCCACGCAATGCGCCCTGATCTCCGCGCCGGCTCCGGGCACCGGGGCTCTGCATCGCGCCCTCCCCAACTTCCAAAGCGGTAGAGGGAAACGGGGCGAGAAGGATGAACTTCCCGGAGTCTCGCCCCACCACGCGGCACCGATGACGGTGGGACATCGGTGACGAGGCGACCTTCCCCGGCCCAGATCGGCTCTACTTTCCGTTCACTCCGTCGTCCTCCAGCGAAATGGCGATCAGTTCGCGATCGTTGCGCGCGTAGATATGGCGGTGGGCGAAGGCGGGGTGACTCCAGAGGGTGCGGTAGTCCCGCTGTCGAACCTCCTGGGTCGGCTCGATCAGCTGGGTCCGGTCGATCTCGTCATAGCCCTCCGGCGTGAGGTCGGCGAGGATCAGTTCCCCGCGTTCGTTGATGATCCAGACCCGGTTGCCTTCCTCGCCCTGGCGCACCAGGAACGCGGTGGCCCAGCGCGCCTGCGGCACCACGGTATCGGTCTCCCACACCCGCGAAGAGTCGGCCGCCCGCAGCCCGCGAAACAGGCCATAGCTGTCGACGCCGTAGAAGTGGTCGTCGATCCAGACCGGCGCCGCCATCAGGGAATGAAGTCCCTCGGTGTTGCGCTCGTTCTTTCCCCGGACGTGCCAGACTTCCCTCCAGCTCTCTCCGTCGCGCGCGAAGCGGCGCGTGCCGAAGTTGAAGTCGGAAAGGAGAAACGAATCGCCCTGCCGGTTGAAGACCGGGGATTGGACGCGCGATGAAAACTCGCGGATCTTCGGCCACTCGAGCGCCCAGGTGACCTCGCCGTCATCGAGAGCGAAAGACCGCAGCCAACCGTCGCTCCAGACGAGGACGGCGGCGGGATCGGACGGGGGAATCACCGGGACCGAATACGACATCCGGTCCGCCGGACCGCGCCAGATTTCGTCCCCGGTGGTGGCGTCGAGCGCCAGGCAACTGGGCCCCGACGTTCCGCCCGACTGCACCAGCAACCTTCCGTCCACGAAAACGGGTGCGGCCGACACCCCCCAGGTGGGAACCTCGGCGTCGAAATCCTCCACCAGGTTGCGCTTCCACAAAACCTGTCCGGTCCCCGCATCCAGGGCATGCAGGTCGCCCATCGTGCCGAGGGCGTAGGCGGTGCCGTCGACGACCGTTACCGAGGCGCGAGGGCCCAGGTCATAGGCGACGTCCTCGTAGACGCAGGGATAGGCATGGATCCAGGCCACTTCTCCGGTGCGGCGATCGAAGCAGAGAATTCGTTCCTCCTCGACCTCGGGATCGACGCCGCGATCCATGAGATAGACCTTCTCTTCGGTTACCGTCGGACCGCAGTAGCCGGCCCCCACCGGAGCCGACCAGGCGCGCTTCAATCCGTCCTCGGGAAACGAGTCGACCAGGTTCGTCTCGCGCCAGATGCCGTCGCGCTTTTCTCCGCGCCACTGCGGCCACGTATCCGCACGCAGGAGGGGCGCCAGCACGAACATCAGGCCCACTCCGGCCAGGGCACGAAAGGTCAACGTCGTCATGGCAAAAGCCTAACCGAAATCGTCATCCGGGCAACGGCACCCGCGGGTCCCGCGAACGCGCCGAAGGCCTGGTCTCATTCTCCCCTCTCCGTCGGCCGAGCCGATTCCCTTGACTCGGCTCCACTCCCGTCCCGCGGGAATCAATCTCCATTGCAGTCCGCCTCGCCGCGCTCGGTTTCGGCTTCCGAGCGGTCGACGAGAGCCTGCCGACAACAACCCCTCACTGTGTGGAGCCGGGAAAGAAGTGGAAAGTCTGCGGCGACCGGGCCGACTGGGCGGGGCCAAAGATCGCCCGGGAGGAAGGACGATGCGCACCGGAGTTGGGGCTCACCCGTTTCGCTCCCGGCCGGCACCAGCGGCACTGGCGGCACGAATGGGTGATCGCTTGGCCGGGACTGCGCCGCAATTGACCGGAACTGTGCATCGATTGTCCGAATCGATCCCCCCCTTCGCCGGTTCGAGTTGAACCGCTTTTCCGCCGTCGCCATGCTACGGAAGCGATGGACACGGACACGACCGTTCTTTCTCCCGAAGAGGCCCGGTGGCACCACCTCGAGGCGGCGGAGGCGACGCGCCTGCTCGAAAGCGATCTTCGGCATGGCCTCACGGACGAGGACGCCGCGGCACGACTGCAGCGCTACGGACCCAACGTCGTTACGAGTCGTGGTGGCACGCCCGCGTGGAAGCGCTTCCTCCTCCAGTTTCACCAACCGCTCGTCTACATCCTGCTCGCCGCCGTGGGCGTGACTGCGGCGCTGGCCGAATGGGTCGACTCCGGCGTGATCTTCGGCGTGGTCCTCGTCAATGCCGTCATTGGTTTCATCCAGGAACGCCGGGCGGAAAAGGCGATCGAGGCGCTCAGCCGCATGGTCACGACCCAGGCCGTCGTTCGCCGCGGGGGCCGAAAGCTCCCCATCCCCTCGTCGGATCTCGTCCCCGGCGACGTCGTCCTCCTCCAGTCCGGCGACCGCGTTCCGGCCGACCTCCGGCTCTTCGACGTCCACAATCTGCACTGCGACGAATCGGCCCTCACCGGCGAGTCGCTCCCGGTCGGCAAGCACACCGATCCTCTCGACCACGATATCGCGCTGGCCGATCGCAAAAACCAGGCCTTCGCCGGCACCCTGGTGACCGCCGGGCAGGCCGAGGGCCTCGTCTGGGCCACCGGCGACCGCACCGAGACGGGCCGCATCGCCTGGCTGATTTCCGAGGCGGTGGAAATCTCCACTCCGCTGACGCGCAAGATCGCCCAGTTCAGCAAGCTGCTGCTGTGGGTGATCCTCGGCCTCGCGGCCCTCACCTTCGCCGTCGGCGTGGCGCGGGGAGAGTCGGCCGTCGAGATGTTCATGGCCGCCGTCGCGCTCGCCGTCGGCGCCATTCCCGAGGGACTGCCCGCGGCCGTCACGATCGTGCTGGCGATCGGCGTTTCCCGCATGGCGGAGCGCCGCGCCATCATCCGCAAGCTTCCTGCCGTGGAGACGCTCGGGAGCACGACCGTGATCTGTTCGGACAAGACGGGTACTCTCACGGAGAACCAAATGACCGTGCTCGCCATTCGCGCCGGGGGCCGCATCTACGAGGTCTCCGGGGGTGGATACGACCCGGAGGGCGAGATCCGTTTCAAGGGAGAGACGATCACGCCTGCGGAGCATCCGGCGCTGGTCGAATGCCTGCGCGCCGGCCTTCTCTGCAACGATTCCCAGCTCGTCTTCGAGGAGGGACGTCACCAGGTGCAGGGTGATCCCACCGAGGCCGCCCTCCTCGTTTCCGCCGCCAAGGCCGGCATGGTCCACTCCGAGACGGTCGAGGAGGCTCCGCGGCTCGACATGATTCCCTTCGAGTCGGAGCACATGTTCCGCGCCACGCTCCACGGAGGCGGCGACGACACGCGCCGCATCATCTACAAGGTCGGTGCGGTCGAGCGATTGCTGGAGCGCTGCGACGAGGCACTCGGGCCCGACGGGCTTCCCGAGGCTCTCGATCGCGACGCCATTCGAGCCGAGGTCGAAACCATGGCGGCCGGAGGTCTGCGGGTGCTCGCCTTCGCCCGGATACACGCCCCGTCCGGCCAGGACCGCCTCGACCACGAGGACGTGAAGACCGGTCTGACCTTCCTCGGCCTGCAGGGGATGATCGACCCGCCTCGGCGCGAGGCGATCGAGGCGGTCGCCAGCTGTCGAGTTGCGGGGATCGCGGTCAAGATGATCACCGGGGATCACGCGGTCACCGCCGGTGTCATCGCCGGGCGCGTCGGCCTGTTCGACACGGAAGGAAAGGTCGATGTGCTCACCGGGCGCGAGCTGGAAGACGTCCCCGACGCCGATCTGCCCCGGGTCGCCGACGAGACCGAGGTCTTTGCCCGGGTGGCCCCCGAACAGAAGCTCCGACTCGTTCAGGCACTGCAGTCGCGCGGCCACGTAGTCGCGATGACCGGCGACGGGGTCAACGACGCCCCCGCCCTGAAGCAGGCCGACATCGGGGTGGCGATGGGCGTGACCGGCACCGACGTGGCCAAGGGCGCCGCCGACATGGTCCTCACCGACGACAACTTCGCCTCGATCGAGGCCGCGGTGGAAGAGGGTCGCAGCATCTTCGACAACCTCACCAAGTTCATCGTCTGGACCTTGCCCACCAACCTGGGCGAGGGCGGGATCATCCTCGTTTCCATCCTCCTCGGCCTCACCCTGCCGGTTCTTCCGGTCCAGGTGCTCTGGATCAACATGACCACCGCCCTGCTTCTCGGCCTGATGATCGTCTTCGAACCCCGGGAGCGAGGGCTCATGAACCGCCCCCCGCGCGACCCGACTCGCCCCCTGCTCACCTTCCCCCTCATCATGCGGACGGGTCTCGTGTCGCTCATTATCGTGGCCGGCGGTCTCTGGCTCTTCCAGGACCAGTTCGCGCTCTCGGGCAACACCGAAGCCGAGGCGCGCACCGCGGTGGTGAATACCATCGTGCTCGTCGAGACCGCCTACCTCTTCAGCTGCCGGTCGTTGCGCCGCTCCCTCTTCTCGATCGGCCTTTTCACGAACCGCTGGGCGCTCTTCGGAGCCGGCACCATGATCCTGCTCCAGTTGCTCTTCACCTACACCCCCGTGATGAACCACCTCTTCCACACCACACCGCTCGAGCCCGAAGCCTGGTTGCGCATCGTCGGGGTGGCCCTTTTCTCGTTTGCGGCGGTGGAACTCGAAAAGTGGATTCGTTTCGGTCGTCACGGTGGCGAAGGCGCGCGGGCCCCATGAACTCGTGATGATGAAGAAGGTCATCGAGGATGGCGCGCCGGGCAGCCCGCGAAACCTCTCGACCGGAGCACGTGCCGAAGAAACCGCGGGAGCTGTCATTCCGACGCTCCCCGGTGGGGCTCCTCGCAATCGACGGTTGCCACCAAGAGCAATCCGACGTCAGTCCTCGTCGTCGAGCGTGCCGCGGGAACGAGGTGCTCGTAGTCTTCCACGCTCCCGTTCTCGAGGCAGCACCGGATGATGTCGCGGCCGACCGGATGGGACGCCCGCCTGCGGTCAGGATTCCCCGGAGTCCTTCCGGGTTTCCCGCGCTACTCGCTCTTCACCGGCCGGACGAACTCGACGGCGTTCGGTCCGGAAACCTCGAGGGAGGCCCTTTCCCCACCCGTCAGGTAGCCGAGACGAAACGGGTGGAGGCCCGCTTCGAGCTTGGCGGTCGCCTCGTGAGTCCCGCCGTCTTCACCGGGCGAGTCACCGTCGATCACGAGAGCCCGATGGAGATGGAGGACGGCGGCGTCCGGCGCCCTCACGGTGAAAGTGTAGTCGCCGGGCACCGTAATCCTCACGCATCCGGAAATCTCCACGGCACCTGAGGAGGGAGCTTCGAAGGCGAAACCTTCGCGCCCCGGCTCGACGAGATCGGCATCGTCCCGTGGAACAACCGGCACCCACGGGAATTCGCCCGCAAGGAAGCGCAGGTCGACTCCGGGCCCTGTCGTCCGCTCCGACAGCGCCGGTATTGGCTCGTCGTCGTAGGGTCGCGGCGCGTCCGGATCGGAGCGGCGCATCCGGAGGACGGCGTCCTTCATCCGTTGCTGGAGTGTGCGAAACTCGTCGGAGCTGTCGGCGAGATCCTCCATTTCACTCGGATCGCGGGAGACGTCGAAGATCCGGAAGGGATCCTCGTGGCCCTGGATGTCACGGCGGAGCCCCTTGTAGCCGTCCAGAAAGACGACCTGCATCTGGCCGCGCTTCTGTTTCCGATGACGGGGAGCGAAGTCCTCGTAGTCGGGCGTCGCGCCGCGTTGGGTGAACTCGATGTAGGTGGTGGGCGTCTCCTGCTCTCCCTCACCAGTCAGCAACGGAAGGAGGGAGACACCATCGGACTGCGCCTGGAGAGGGGCGCCCGCGGCAGCGAGGAAAGTGTTGAGCCAATCGTGGAACTGGGAATGCCCCTCGACCGAACGTCCCGCCGGGATGGTGCCGGGCCACCACGCGAGGCTCGGCACGCGGATGCCCCCCTCGAGCGTGTCGCGCTTGATCCCGTCGAAGGGACCGTAGGCCTGGAATTGACTGGCATGGTAGGCGGCTCCCTTGATGTAGGACTCCCGATGGGGTCCGTTGTCGCTCGAGAAGACCACGAGGGTATTTTCGTCGATGTCGAGGTCGCGCAGAAGGTGGGTCAGGTCCCCGATGTGATCATCGATTCTGCGGATCATACCGGCCTGGCGCTGCTCGAGGTCGGGCCAGTCCTCGTGGTCGGGATGGACCCAGCCATCGATGGTTCCCGTGGCGGTGTTGATCATCCGACCGTCCTCGCCGGTCCACTGTACGCCGCCGTCACGTCCACCACCCTCCGGATAGGGACAGGGCGGCAGCTGCAGCGCGGCATGCGGCGTGTCGTAGGCGAGGTAGAGAAAGAAGGGACGCTCCGGATCCTCGCGCACGGAATCGGTGATCCATTTCTTGGCATAGGCGGTGAACAGGTCGGAGGTGAAGCACTTCTCGAGCTGCGCGGAGATTTCCTCGCCGTTGTGCCAGACTTCCTTTCTCTCGCGATGATTCTCCGAGCCACCGAGATCCCAGGTGTGGGCGGGGTAATGGAGGTGGCCGTCGCGGTGACGGACATAACCGAGAAAGTCGTCGAACCCGCGCTTGGTCGGGTAGGCCGGCCACTCCTCGGCCGACGCGCCCTCGCCCTGGAGCCCGTATTTTCCGACCAGCGCGGTCCGGTAGCCGACCGTGCGCAGGGTGGACGCGAGAGTGTGATCGTCGGGCAGTGCCTTGTCGAACTGGCTGTCGCGAATCGACGCGTGTCCCTGGTGCAGGCCGGTGAGAAGAGAGGCGCGGCTCGGGGCGCAGACGGGGGCCGGGCAATAGTGGGCCCGGAGCTGGATGCCTTCGGCGGCGAATCGGTCGAGCTGGGGCGTCGCGTGCTTTCGCTCCGCGTCGCGTTCGTTCTGGAAGAGGACACCGAGATCGCCCCAGCCGAGGTCGTCGCAAAGAATGAAGATCAGGTTCGGTTTCTCGGCCGCGCCGGCGGTGGCGAGGAAGAGAGCCGAGAGAAGGCTGCTGAAGAGGAGGCGCGTCTTTTGCATCACGATGGCGGGATCGTCCCGCTTCTCGCGCCGGTCGTCAAGGTCTCGCCGCACGCGAACCGGGCCTCGACCCGGGTGCGAAACCGCGAAAGATGTCTCCTCCCCCCGTTCCGCCGCAGAAGGGCACGATTTCTCGATCGATCCCTTGTGATCGACCGATCCCCTTCCGCGCTGTTGCGCGCGGGGCCTCGCGAGAAAAGCGCTCGCACGTCTTGCCGCCTACGCCCCTCGCCACGCCTCGCGACGGATTTACCTGAGCCAGGCGGGCCACTCTGTTCAGCGATGACGGAGATCGCTCAGGATTCTCAGTTCCTCTGCCGAAAGAGCCCGGTCGAAGACAGCGACCCCGCCAATCCAGCCCGTGAACCCGACGCTTCGCGCGCTGTGAATGACGCGCCCGATCGTGAAAGGACCACCGCTCCCGTCATCTTTCGGCTCGTAGATTCCGTGCGGATACCACCAGGGATTGAGACGCAGGGCGATGAGGTCTCGATGCGTCTCGAGGTAGTTGCGTCCGTCTTTCCGCAGGGTGACCTCGACCCGGGTGTAGGCATACTCGCGGCGCTCGACCCGCTCTTTCGCGTCTTCCCGGACGACTTCGACCGAAACCGGAACGGACTCGGGCGGGTCGTAGAATTGGCCTTCGGGAAACCCCGGGTCCTCCTCCGCCTCGACTCCGGGAGTCTTCCGGTAGTGGGCCTGCATGTAGGCGTTGTAGGCATAGGAGAGCAAGTTGTTCTCCTTCGGGTTTTCCAACCAACGGTCGCCGGATTCGCCATTCAGCCAGTTCGTGAGTTCGTCGCTCTCGTTGTCGAAGGTCATCGCGAAACACTCCCACGACTCCGCCAGCACCTCGGCGGGACTGTCCGAGGGGACGGCAGCGGAGATTCCTGCCGAGTTTCCCTTGTGGAGGGCATACCGGTTCAGGAAGGAACTGGCTCCGTTCTCCGACACGTGACCGCAGGCGCTGCCGGGTTTGTTGAGCCCGGCGAAGAGCGCATACTGGCGCTGGCCACGCTCGACTTTCCGGATTCCCCGGGTCTGCTTCTGCTTGAGATCGGTTCCCTCGTGCCAGATTCCGGCGAGAGCGTGGTTGCCGCTTTCCCGGATCGCCCAGACGACGACGGAAACGGAGGCGGAGTCCCCCTTGATGTCGAGGGGAGTGTCGTGCAGCCTCTCCCGGGGAACGTAGAGGAAGGGCCGAAAGTCAGGGTCGGTTTCCTTTCGAATCTGGATCGCTTCCCCGAACGGCCCGTCTCCGAGCAGCGGGAAATCGGCGTAGGTGGCCGCTCGTCCGGATCCCCAGTAGGTGCGGGTGTAGTTCTCGCTGTCGAGAGGATACCGGTTCGAGGCTCCTTCGGGAACGTGGGCGAGAAATCGACGGTCCCCGTCCGGTTCCCGCTCGACGAAATCCCAGAAGGCGACCAGGCCGGGAATGTCCACGACCGTCGCGATGCGGTCGGACGCAGTGGGTTCCTTCGCGTTGAGGACGGCGGAGGCGGCAAGCCATCCGATCAGGAAAAGCAAACGAAACGTCATCGAATACGGATCGTTGCGGTAGGTCAGGATTTCAATTTTGCTTTCGCGCTACCGCCACCTCTCGCTGGCCCGGTCAGATGGTTTTCCCGCTTCGCTTCGCAGCTCACTCCCCGTCCGGCAGCTCCCCCCGATAGACCCAGCCGGTATGCAGGTGACTCGGCCCACCGAAGGCATCGAAGCCACCGAAATACCAGACCCTCCCCTGCTCTTCGGGAAAGGGCGAGGGCCGAATCGTGCGGGTGGCGCGGAGGCCTCCACTGGATCGATTCGGGATGGGATGAGCGGGGTCGGAGATCTGGCCGATGCCGTAGTCGCCCTCGCCGTAGCGGACGAGATACCAGGCGCTGGCACCGAGTTCGTTCGTCCCGCCGCCATACATGCGACCGCCCTCCGGGTGACGGGTGCCGAGCGGGATCAGGGCGATGGAGTCACCGGTTGTAGGATGCCGGGCCGGGACCATGTCGTTGTAGGCGATGATGGTCATGGGGCCACCGCTCTCCGGCGGGAAAGGCCAGGCATCGAGCCAGCCCGAGCGGACGTCGTAATCGACGATCACCTTGTCTCCCTCGGCGCCGGGATCGATCCGGTCCATGGTGCCGGGTTGCTCGCGGGCGCCGAGGAGAACGCCGTCGACATTGGTGAGGCCACGCAGACCGAACCAGGGACGCGGGGTGTCGGGATTCGGAGTGGACCATTTCCAACCGGAGACGCGTTCCCACTTCGGCTCGGGTCCGTCGATGCGACGAAAGAGCCCGCCGTTCTCCGGCTCGGTTGGTTCGAGATCGACGGTGAGGTAGAACGTACCGTCCAACTCGGCCATGGCCATGAGGCGGCGCTCGCGTCCGGCGATCTCGGGTTCGTCCACGTCCCAGCGGATCCGGCCGGGGGCTTCCGGATCGTAGGCACCGCGAAAGAGCATCCCGTTCGACGCCGCGGCGAAGACGTGATGGATGCCGGTGACGGAATCGAGGTGGGAGGAAAGGACACGCACCTCGGGTGATCCCGGTCCGTCATGATGACCGGCGATGGTCTTGGTCCATTGGCCGGTCTCGTCGTCGCGGGCCCAGACGGTGATGACGCCCACCTCCTCGCGTCCGCCGACCCCGGCGAGAAGAACGGAGACCGGCTCGTCGAGTGTCGCGCCCGTGGCGTCCGTGGTGAAGCGGATCGAGGCAAGACTGCCGGCGCGGCCGGTCTGCTCGCCGAAGTTGTGCTCGCGTTCCCATTCGGCGTCCGCCGCTTTCTTCACCGCGATGGAGGCGCCGGGCCAGGGGAGGCGTGTTTTGTCGTGATTCCACCCTGACAGAGTCGCAAACAGCATCCCCTCGTGGGTCTCCAGGTGCATCACCTCGGTGCCGGTCAGGAGGTTTCCGTTCGCATCCGTTTCGCCCGTGGGAAGCGACCGGGAGAAGACGAGATCGAGAAGCGGGTCGCCCGAATCGGCGGTGCGGAGCGGCTTCTGTCCCTCGGTCTTCTTCCACGGAACATAGATCTCAGGATTCGCCCTCGCCGCGAGGGTCGCCTGCATGTCTTCGAAAAAGCGCTTCCCCTCGCGGTAGGAGACCTCGCCGTCGGCATTGCGGTCGGCGCCGCGGATCTCGCGCGGGTTGTCGAGTTCGTCCCGGGTGATGGTGCGGCTCTGGTCGACGTCGAGTCGGGTGAGAAAGGTACGGAGATCTTCGCCAAATTCGGGGATGAGGGTGCGGGTCTCCGCGGCGGGCTTTCCGCCGACTTCCTCCAAGGTCACGAACCCGTCGCCGTTGCCCCGGCGATCCGCTCCCCGAAACCACTTGGCCTGGCCCGATTCCTCGAAGGTGAGCCTGCCGTCGCCGTCGGCGTCGAGTTTCCGAAAGCGCTCCTCGAGGGAGGGCTGTTGGGCGAGCAGCGGCACCGAGAGAAGGGATCCGGCGAACAGGAAAGCGTAGAATGAACACGCGGTGAAAGGGGCGAGAGTCCACGGGGAGCGAATACGATGAGGCGAGCAGACGGCAGCGCTCTCGACTCGATTCCTCCTCCTCCACCTCGAAGGGCAGATAGCACTTTGTGAAGGTCTAAGGACAGCCATGAAAGATTCAACACCATGACGCGCCGAAGTTTCGGGGTGGTGGGATGACACAGCAGACCGTCAATCGGCCGATGAGCCGCCTCGATTGCTGGCTGGAGGGCTGAACGCACTTTTTTGGGCAATTTTCTGAATCGCCGTAGTATCCCCACATCGGCTTACTCGAAGGAGATGGCCCAGCCCGAGAACCAACAGGAAGAATTCGTGAAGCTGTTCTCCCGGCACGACGGCAAAGTGCGGACTTTCGTGGCTTCGTTGCTTCCTCACTGGGAGGGCGTCGACGAGGTGATGCAGGAGGCCAGTCTGGTGATGTGGCGTAAGTTTGATCAGTTTGATCCGAATCGTCCGGGATCAAACTTCATCGACTGGGCCTTCATGATCGCCCGATACGAGGTTCTCCGGTATCGCCGTCGAAAGGCAACGGACCGACTCGTCTTCAGTGAGGATGTCTATGAACTGCTGGCATCCGAAACCGGTGAGATCGCCACCAGTCAGCCGGACCGGCGGAGAGCATTGCAGGACTGCCTGCTGAGATTGGAACCCGCACAGCAGGAATTGGTCCGAGTGTCGTATGCCGATGGGATTTCCATCAAGGATGCCGCAGCCAAGGTCGGACGAACGCCGACGGGCCTATACAAGGCACTCGCAAGGATCCGCAACATTCTGCATGAGTGCATTGAATCATCGCTGTCAGAGGCGCAACCCGGGAAAGCGACATGAATGGAGAAGATCGGCCGCAGTGGCTACTGGACGGGTATTGCTCCGGTAGCCTCAGTGATGAGGAGTTTGCGGAGTTCGAAGCGCACTTGCGGAGCGACGAGTCGCTGCGTCACCGGCTCATCAAGTATCGGATGCTGGAAGCGGACCTCCGCGATCATGCACAAACCGAAGTGCATGTGGCTTCCAGGGCAGAATCCAACCAGGTTAATTGGAAGTTCGTCAGGTGCCTGCGACTTGAGATTCTGACGATGGCCGCAGTGATTGCCGTCCTGCTCATGGCCGTGGTCATCATGGCGGTTCGAGACTCCGGAGAAGAGCTCACGGTGGAGAAGTCCACACCGGGCCTTGATGCCGGTGTTGCTGTTCTGACTCGGGAAATCAATGCCCGGTGGGAAAATCGGGAGGTGCGCCTGGGCGATGCCATGCCCAAGGGCCTATGGCGACTCAGTTCGGGCACGGCAGAAATCGACTTCTACAGCGGCGCCTCAGTGATCCTCGAAGCCCCGGCGGCCCTGGAGATTCTGTCCGAGAATCGAGGGATCCTTCACGCCGGAAGATTGCGGGCCCATGTGCCTCATCATGCCCACGGGTTCACCATCGCGACCCAATCCGTGGAGCTCGTGGACATCGGAACGTCCTTCGGGATGGAGATCGGAGCCGATGCGGAGACATCAGTGCATGTGTTTGACGGTGAGGTTGAACTCTATGAACCAGAAAGTGATCGACAGCGGGGCAAGGGCGAAACCCTCTTGGCTGGCGAAGGGCGTCGCTTCACCCTTTCAGGCGATACCGTGCCCATTGAGGCTGACGGCACGCGATTCATGACTCCGGCAAACTTCCGGGAGCAAGCCCGGGCTTTGGAGCGAGAGAACTATCAGCGGTGGCATCGTGACTCCGGGCAGATGGAAAAGGATCCGCGCCTCGTGGCGCAATACCAGTTTGAAGAAGGCACAGGCCGTGCGTTGATCGGCCGGTTCGGCAGTGACTTCGACGGTTTGCATGGCGCCGTGATTGGAGCCCGCTGGAGTGAGGGCCGTTGGCCCGACAAAGGTGCGCTGGATTTCAAACGTCCCAGCGACCGGGTACGCATCGAGGTGCCTGAGTCCATGGAGTCGATGACACTGGTCACCTGGGTCCGTGTCGATGGACTCGACAACGCCTTCAATTCGCTGTTGCTCAGTGATGGCTGGGACCGTCCCGGTGCCGTTCACTGGCAAATCCTCAACACCGGTGAAGTGGAGTTGGCGGTATGGCATGGGGAAAGAACTACGAAGAACTCGCGGGCCCCCTTCGTGATTTCTCCTTTCGATTTCGGACAGTGGGTGCAGCTGGCCGTGGTTTATGATGGCAACGCGGGAACAGTATCGCATTACCGGGACGGTCAGCTTTCCGGCATCGTCGAGCTGCCTGCGGTCGTGCCCCTTTCCATCGGCAAAGCGGAAATCGGAAACTGGACCCCGACGCAAGACAAGGCGCGCCAGGTTCGCCAGTTCAACGGACGGATAGATGAACTCTTGATCTTCAACACGGCGTTCTCGGATACTGAAATCCACACGCTCTATCAATATGGAAAACCGTAAACCGCACCAGAAGTGCCAGGGATCCTCCGGCAATCTGGTATTCTCCATCCTGGCATTGGCCGCTGCGCCAATCACCGCACAGGAGAGCTCGCTTCCTCCCGGAACCATGATTTTGCCAGAGTCGGCGCTCCCCGCCTACGAGGCTGACATCGATCACGCCAAACTGATCAGGAACGACGCAAAAGGAGTCCTGAAGTTGGGGCAAGAGGTCTACCAGTTGTCCTGCCACAACTGTCATGGAGACCTGAACTCTCCGGGGTCGGTGCCGAACTCGCTCCGCTTTGCCGAGGGAATGTTTCAGCATGGCAACGATCCATATACCATGTATCAGACGCTGACCCGGGGCTGGCGTCTGATGGTCCCGCAACCACAACTGACGCCACGGGAAAAATACGCCGTGATCCACTACATTCGGGATCACTTCGTCAAGAAACACAATCCCGATCAGTTCTTTCAAGTGACCGATGATTACCTGGCTTCGCTGCCGGCGGGAGACAGCCTGGGACCGGTGCCGGTCAAGCGCGAGCCGTGGAAGGACATGGACTACGGCCCCTTCCTCATCGGCACCTTTGAGATCGCTGATGAGGCGAAGCGCGCCCAACCCTGGCCGAAGGGAGCCAAACCGGATTACGTCGCACCTGACGCCAACATCGCCTACAAGGCCATCGCGGTGCGACTCGATCCTCCTGGAGCGGAGAATGCCGGCGCCGGTGGCGTGTCACGGGGATCCACCTGGGTGGCCTTCGAGCACGACACGCTGCGCGTCGCCGGAGTCTGGACCGGCGAAGGGTTCATCGACTGGCAGGGAATCAACTTCGATGGTCGCCATGTGGTTCGGCCGCGCACCGTCGGCGAACCGGTGTTCGAGACGGCTGACGCGCCGGGCTGGGCCAACCCGGAAACGGGCTCCTTCGACGATCCGCGCTTCGAAGGGCTCGATGGGAGACGCTTCGGCCCATTGCCCCGGGACTGGGGCCGATACCGGGGCTTCCATAAACACGGCAATCGCCTCGTCGTCGAATACACCGTCGGTGACGCCATGATCCTCGAAAGCCACGAGCTCGGCCATGATGGTGAGTTTGTCCGGCAGTTGAATCTCGGGAAATCGGAGCACGACCTCGCCCTGCGTCTCGCCAACGCCGGCACTCCGGTGGTGGTTGCCACTTCCACCGGAGCTTCGATCAAGATCGGCGAATCCGATGGTTTCGTGGTCGCCCGCATCTCGTCGGAGTCGACTCCGCTCAACCTCGCCTTCAACATCGGGGGAGCCGCCGAGCCGAAACCAAAGGATCTCGCAGGTTTCACCGAGGGTGGCCCGGCCCAGTGGCCCGATCCCGTCGAGTCCGTGACCATCCGCGGCGATCAACCGGGTGCCTTTCAGTGGGATAGCTTTCCACCGCCCTTTCTCAATCCCTGGAAGAGCCGGATGCGGGCTAGCGGCGTAGATTTCACGCCTGACGGCAGCGCCGCCATCCTCTGTTGCTGGGATGGGGACGTCTGGCGCGTCGACGGAATCGCCGACGAAACCGCCTCCACCACCAAGTGGCGCCGCATTGCCTCGGGGCTCTACCAGCCACTTGGCGTCCGGATCGTGGGCGACGATGTGTTCGTCTCCTGTCGCGACCAGATTGTCCGGCTGGTCGACCGGAACGGGGACGGGGAAACGGATTTCTACGAAAGCTTCAACAGCGACCACCAGGTCACGGAACACTTTCATGAATTTGCCATGGGCCTGCAGTCCGACGAGGAAGGCAATCTCTACTACGCCAAAAGTGCGCGTCACGACCGCCTTCCACTGGTCGCCCACCACGGTACCCTCATCAAGGTCAGTTCCGACGGTAAACAAACCGTAATCCTCGCCAACGGGTTCCGCGCTGCCAATGGGGTGTGCCGCAACCCGGATGGAACCTTTTTCGTGACCGACCAGGAGGGGCACTGGACTCCGAAGAATCGGATCAACCGCGTCGTGCCCTCCGGGCGTTTCTACGGCAACATGTGGAGTTATGGTGCCCCGGACGACACTTCCGACGAGGCGATGGAACAGCCCCTCTGCTGGGTCGACAAGGGATTCGATCGTTCACCCGCGGAATTGCTCTGGATCGACAGCGAATCCTGGGGCCCCCTGAACGGGCGACTCCTCCATCTCTCCTATGGCCACGGCCGCCTCGAAATCGTGCCCCACGAGGTGAGCGACGGCACGTGGCAGGGAGGCATGTGCCGGTTGCCCATTCCCGATTTTCCCACCGGCACGATGCGGGGTCGTTTCCACCCGGGGAACGGCCACCTCTACCTCTGTGGCATGTCGGCCTGGGGCACGGCCCAGATGCAGCTGCCGGGCGGACTCTACCGGGTGAGAGCCACGGGGAAACCCATGCATCTCCCCGTCTCGATGCGGGCGCACCAAGAGGCCGTCGAAATCACCTTTTCTGATCCGATTGGCAAAGACTCTCTGGAGGAGGCTGGCGAAGTGATCCAGGTGCGCACTTGGGCTCTGGAACGCTCTGCGAACTATGGGTCGAAGCGCATTGACGTGCGCGAGCATGCCGTCGAATCGGCGACGCTGTCTGATGATGGCCGCATTCTCCGGCTGAAGATCGCCGATCTTAGCCCGGTCTGGCAGATGTCCATTCAATATGAGCTCACCGGCCCGGAGGGCGAATCGGTGGTGGGCGAAATCCAGAATACCATCCACACGCTGGGCGAATGACATTTTCAATCATCGACTCATGAATCGACTCTCATCAACTTCCCCACACCCGCCGATGACCCTCGCGGCAATCGCGATATCGGTCGTGTTTTCCGTCGCGGTCACGGCTTCCGCAGAGAGGCCGAATATCCTCTTCGTCATGTCGGACGACCATGCGGCGCACGCGGTGAGTGCCTATGGAGGTCGGCTCGCGAAGATGGCACCGACTCCGCATCTCGATCGCCTCGCTGCCGAAGGGGCGCGGTTCACCCATGCGTTTGTCACCAATTCCATCTGCACGCCGAGTCGGGCCGTGCTCTGGACGGGAAAATACTCCCACCACAACGGCGTCTACAAGTTCACCGGGCTCGATCAAAGTCAGCCGACGCTTCCCAAGTTCTTTCAGGCCCATGGATACCAAACGGGATTCGTGGGAAAATACCATCTCCACACGAATCCGGTCGGCTTCGATCACTGGTCGATCCTACCGGGCCAGGGCAAGTATTTTGATACCGAGTTCGTCGAGATGGGCGACGAAGATCCGTCGGGAATTGTCCGGAAAGGGAAAAAGACCGCCAATCCCGGGTGGCATTCGACTGACATCATCACCGAGAAAGCGCTGGAGTGGTTTCGGAATGTTCGCGACCCGGAAAAGCCGTTCTTCTACATGCTTCACTACAAGGCCCCTCACGACCTCTGGGAGCATGCCCACCGCTATAATGACGACCTCGCCGACGTGGACATCCCTGAGCCGATGAACCTGATGGACAGTGGCTCGGGTCGTTCCCCGGCGATCGAGCAATCGACCCAGGAGATCGGAGGGCGCTCTCATCACATCCAGTTCACGCCGGAGATCAAGGCGATGCCCGACGGACCCGAGAAGCGCCGGCTGGTCTACCAGGAATACCTGAAGCGATACCTTCGCTGCGTGAAGGGCATCGATGACAATCTCGGCAAAGTCCTCGCCTATCTCGACGAGTCCGGTCTCGCCGAAAACACAATTGTCGTCTACACCTCCGACCAGGGCTTCTTTCTCGGGGAGCACGGCCTCTACGACAAACGCTTCATCTACGAGGAATCCCTTCGCGTTCCCCTGCTGGTGCGCTGGCCGGGAGCGGTCGAGCCGTCGAGTGTCCACGACGAACTCGTCCTCAATCTCGATTTCGCGCCCACGCTTCTGGACATGGCAGGTCAGGCCGTGCCCGATGACATGCAGGGGCGCAGCCTGGTGCCGCTGCTGCGCGGAGAGTCGGTCGCTGACTGGCGCGAGGCGATTTACTACCGCTACTATTTTTCCCACTTTGATACCCCTGCGCACACGGGTCTTCGAACTCGAAACATGAAGTTGATTCACTTCGAGGATCTCGACCATTGGGAACTCTATGACCTGGAAAAAGATCCCTCAGAGATGAACAACCTGGTCGAGCATCCCGAGTATCGAGAGCGGTTCACCAGCTTGCAGGCCCGGCTCGAACAACTCCAGAAGGCGGTTGGCGATGATCCTGAAAATATCGGCGATCGTCCCCGGACCGGGAACCCGGAACTCGACGCGGTGGCTGCGAAAATGGAGGAGAGAATGGCGATCAAGCGGGAGGCCCTCCACAGCCCCAACAAGACTCAATAGAAGCGCCATGAAGGGAATCTCAGATCAACTCATGCGGCGGGGTGTTGTCCCAAGGAAGTTCACCGTTTTCCTGGCCCTTGCCTCCTGCCTTTCGCTGAGCCCTGCCGTTCAAGCCCAGGATTCGGAACCACCCCACGCCGTCTTCGTCGTCGGCACGCCCCACTACAACCCGGCGGCGACGATGCCGCCCCTCGCCTCCCGGCTCCAGAACCTCGGATTCCGCTGCACCGTGGTGGAGCCGGAATGG
>Ga0180436_10001441_pt1 | contig 23196 bp, 20 predicted proteins | sample SS_ome_2_FD_132434 | JGI IMG/M metagenome (GOLD analysis project Ga0180436, IMG submission 132434) | Hypersaline lake sediment archaeal communities from the Salton Sea, California, USA - SS_3_S_2 metaG | ecosystem: Environmental > Aquatic > Non-marine Saline and Alkaline > Hypersaline >... | reverse complement strand
GAGGTTTCACGAATCACGTTCGGCTTCTCGACCACCGTCACGGTCTTGTAACCGTGCTTCTTGGCATACTCGAAAGCGTCGGTGATGATGTTGGTGCAACCGGTCTTGGTGTTGATTCGCAGCGAAACCGCAGTCTCTTCGGCCGGGTGTTTGTCAAAACGGGCAATCTTCGGATTGGCAGCTTTGACGGCAGCGCGGACTTCATCCGGGAAGGGGAAGAACTCCACACCGGAATAGAGATCTTCGGTATTCTCACGGAAAACGACCAGGTCGATTCCGTCTTTGTAGTTCAGCGGATTTCCAGAATAGGCCTTGCACGGACGTAAGTTAGTGCGAAGGTTGAATTCTTGGCGCAAGCGTACGATCGGCGACGAGTAACCATGCCCCTTGCCCTGCAGCTCGGGTATTAGTTCGGCCTCGCACTCCTCTTTGGGCTTGCTGGTAATGGCGCCGAAAAGGGCGCAATCAACGTTCTTCAAAGTCTCGACGGTACGATCCGGAAGCGGATTGGCTTCGGTCTTCCAGAACTCCCATCCGATGTCAGCATTCACATACTCAGCGTCAAGACCAAGTTTGTCCAGACAGAGCTTTGCAGCTTCCATCACCTCATTGCCTACGCCGTCACCGGGCATCCAGGCAATTTTGTACTTCGCCATGGGTTGCTTCTCCTGGCTCTCTACAAGCTAAAGGTTAAGTTAAACAAATGTGACGATCCCAAGTTGTTTGAGAACGGCACGAACGCATAGTCTACTGTAATATTCCATTTCCTAAAAGCAGCACCGGCGCTGAAATCACGACTGTCGTAACCCAGCATGTATCCGGCCCGCAGACTGAATATCTCATGCAAATCTGATTCGATTCCCAGGTGGCCGTGGGCTTCGTCATCCTGGATGACCAGATCACCTGCTACCAACGCATACTCGTGGGCACGATAGCTGCCGCCGACCGAGTAGGTGGTCGGAAGAGTGACCTCCCGTGAACCGACCTGGCCGGTTCTTTCCAGGGTCATATTGGGGCCAATGCCGATGGCCGATGCCCCGAGACTCAGCTTGTCTGTTGCCTGGTACTGGATTCCCAGATCGACGTTGAAGCTCGATCCGCGCCATCCGGCGATCTCCTCGAACCACCAACCGAACGCGACACCGGCGGTCCACTGGCTGTCGAGCATATAGGCCGCGCCTATCTTGGCCGAGAAGTCGTTGGCATCGAAGTAACCAATCGGTTCTTCGGACGGACTATCGCGCTGCTCGATTTCGCCGTCGGTGGCATAGCGGATGCCGCCATGGAGATACAGTTTGGGATAGATACCGTATCCAAAGTGACCCGACTCGAATCGGATATTCTCCCAGTGTTCGGTATGGCCAAAAGAAGCCGTGAAGCGATCCAACCCGGCTGCCGCCGCAGGATTGTAGGCGATCAGGTTCGGATCGGCAGACAACGACACCACCGCCACGCCCATTGCACCGGCACGGGCCGTATGCGAGTTCTTCAGCATGGCCAGACCGTCGCCGGTAGATGCGTCAGCCGTACCCATCGGGATCGCGACGAGCAAGAACAGAAAAAGTATCGAAAAGACTTTAATCATCAACATTCCTTAGAATAGCAGGTCAAAGGAGAAAATGTGCTCGGAACCTTCGCCGGCTCTTTCAAGTGAGAAGGCGTAGTCCAGAGCCAATCCCATCGACCCCACCGTAAAGAGATACCCACCGCCAAAGGCGAGTCGGCCTTTGCCATAACCGGCTCGAACGACCACTTCCGGCTTGAAGAAGTACTCGCTGCCGAGGTGGAATTCTACCCCCTGTTTATCGTTCTTGGATATGTCGGCGGCGACCACCAGCTTCTTCTGCATTAGGCGGCCGGAGATCCCCAGGCCGAACTCCATGGGAACGACATCTTCCTGTTCAGTCCCCACACCACTTTCGCCATCGACATATCTGAGAATATACTTCTCGTTATTCCAATTGAACTTGGCATCGATATATTTGACCGTCACTCCGACGCGAACATCCTGCACCGGCCACGGAAGATCACGTCGCGGACTCAGGAGCTGATCGATGAACAGCATCGCACCGACATCAATTCCCACGGAATAAACATCCATTTCGGCGAAACGAGCGGTTAGATAGTTGCCCTTCACTCCCAGTGACAAGAACTCTTCGAATCTGACCGCGAACACCAGGCCGAAGGCGTTCTGGTGCATGGTCAACTCGTCGCCCAGGGCATCGCCGTCGTAGTTGCGACGTTCGACCCCACCCGAGCCGGAGTAAAGCCAGTTCAGCCCCAGGGTGGATCGGTTGGCTGTCGGCACCAGGACCGAAGCATAGCCCAGGCGGCGACCGAATTTCATCGTGCGATAGGAGCTGCCGAAGATCGGCTTCTTGACCAAAGCCGCTCCAGCGGGATTGAACAGCGGGCCGGCGCCGTCATCGCTCAAAGAGCGATAGGCCCCACCCATGGCAGTCGGACGAGCCCCGATCGGCACCTGGAAAAAGGCTCCGGCATAGCCGCCGTCACCGTCGCCGGCTGACACCTGAGGCGTGAAGGCAGCGGCCACCAGAAGCAACGAAAGGATTATCTTAGATCGATTCATTTTCACTCCTTAAGGTATTACGGCCAGCTTGCCCCATCGGACATCGCCTGTTGAAAGCTCAACTTTGAAGTAATAAACACCGACCGCCACTCGGTCACCCTTCCCGTTCAAACCGTCCCAGGTGATACGTTGACCACCGTAGGTAGGATATATTCCGGTCGGGAAGTAAGTGCCTTCGGTCACCCGATCCACCAGATTCATGGCGAAGTCATAAATCTCGATCGTGACATCGGCAGCCTCTTCGATTACAAAGTGGAAGTCCAGATGATCGTCGTTGGCGTGCGAGAACGGAACCGGGAAGGCATACACTTCGTCGGGACTGGTGGTGGAATCGATCACATAGTAGGGAGTTTGGTTAGTGAAATCGCCCATGTCGATCTGGATTCGAACCGTCCGATCGGCTGTGGCCACCCACAAGTACTCGTCGGAGACCTCGACGCCGTAGACGGGAGTGTTCTCCAGAAGCAACGGCTGTCCCTCGGAGTCCTGCAGAGGAATCGTATCCCAGGGAGACTCCAGATCCGCTTTGAATAACAGGCCGGCGTTGCTGGCCGCAAAGATCGAATCTCCGTTGAAGGCGTAGTTCCAGGCAAAGTCGTCACGGTAAGTCGACTCCCAAACCAGGGAATAACCGGCGGTGTCGGCGCCAGAACCAGATTCGATCACCTCGCCGTTTTCATCGACCGGAAGATATTGGCCGACCGAAATCGCGTTAGTATCCGGCCAGTAGATCGTACTCCGGTTGGACACCCAGACGCGACTGTAAGGCTCGTCGTCCACCTGCTGAATCGCCATAGCGGGGATAAAGTCGCCGAACAAAGAGCGCAGGGCGGTCAGCACATTGTGAATGACAATGATATCGGCTTTGAGGGGATCCAGATTGGGACGGGTGATTCGCCAGGTCTCGCCTCGATCCAGACTGCGGGCGAAACCGTCGCTGCTGCCAACCAGCATGGTGTCGCCGTAGATTTTGAACGCAGTGATGTCATCGCTGTCGAGAGAGTCAACACGCACCTGACTCCTGATATCGGTAATCTCGTAGATTTCGCCGGGCCTTGAACCGGGGTTGCTTCCGGTAGAGGTGATTCGAATCCCGGCGTCACCGGCAACATAAGCCGTGTCGCCGTGGAAATCGATGTCGTGCGTCGTGACACCTCGCTGATAGCTCCGCCACATGGGCAACCCCGGATGCTCCGGGTTGCCGCGGTAGACTACTTTGATACCGGAGCCAATGTCCACCGGCTCGTTTATGGTCCAGTAGACCGTAGAATCAGCCGTGCTGTCCGGATGTGACTTGAACTCCTGAATGCTGATCCCGAGTACTCGGGCGCCGCTGGTGTCGCCGTCCATCATTGGTATCTTGGCCAGCGAGTCAATATCTCCGACCGCACTCAGGTACAGCTTGACCAGACCGGTGTCGGTTCCGACGAACAGCGTGTCGTGGTAGCTTGTCACGGCGTTGACGTTGTTGTAGGCGTTGTCTTCGAGGGAATCGATCAAGATCTGTTCCCAGGTACTGCCGGTGTCTCGTGACATCCACAAATGATCGCGCCGCGCGGCGGCGTAAAGTCGACCGCCCATGTCAGCGTAATCGGAAACATAGTCCATGGTCAGCTGGGAGTTGATGCTGGTCAGACTGGAGTAGGTATCACCGTTGTCGTCCGAAACAACGACCTGCGGCGAGGCGAAGATCACCGGATCAACCGGCTCCGCTGTCACAAAGAGTCGGCCACCGAAATGGTGCAACTCAATTGCCTCGACCCACCCTGTGATGACGATCGGGTGAAGATCATCGGCGAACTTGCTGACATAAGGTCCCCCCGTAACGAGCCCTCGGGTCAATCCCCGGTGACCACCGTAAAAGACATAGTCAGTATCGCCGCAGTCGAAACAACGCTCAATATCGTAGATAACTCGCGAAGCCAGTTTCTCGGCCAGCGGAGCATAGACATACTGAAAAATGCCTCCCGCCGTACCGGTCCAGAGCATGAGCGTATCACCGTGTGAAGAGTCGGCCGCGCACGAGAAATAGCGGTTACGCTCCGATGGCAGTCCTGCACTGTAGAACTGAATCGAGTCACCGGTCGAGGGAAAGATCCGCCGCCAGTTGACACCGTTGTCGTTGGATGCCAGCAGGCCGCCGGCGAAAGCCGTAAAGAACACCCAGTCGTCGTGACCGGTGATATCGAATACCGTCCTGAACCCACCCCAGACGCTGGAGATGTTCTGGCCGGTGACAGAGAAGTCTATCTGGTTCCACGTGAAGCCACCATCGTCGGAGTAGCTTACGCCATCCGAGAAGCTAAACACGGCGTCATCGACCAACTCAGAACGGCCGGTACCCACCCACATGCGACTGCCGGAGGAATACATCGCCGACACGATGTCGCTGGTAAGTCCGTTTGCGGAGTTGTAACTGGCCCAGGTGTTTCCTTTGTCGCTCGTAAACAGCAGGCCCTCACCCGTCGACAACCAGACGGCGCCATCGTGCACGATAATGTCGGTCGCGGCGTTGCTGGTATATCCGGAGTCAGCAAGTCCATGCGTCTTGGGCAGCAGGGTTTGGGCGGAAGGCTGAGTCGTTGTCACGACGAGCAACAGCAAGCTCGTCAGAAGCAGTTTCATGGTCCGTATCACGCAGTTCTCCCTAATAGAAACGACCGCACAGGGGTATACATTTAACCTTGTACGGCCAATCGAATTCTATCTCAAATACTAATCTTTCAGACCACAGTCAGAATCTTTTCTTCGTTAACAACTCAATGGGCGATGATAGCTTATTACCTCCGGGTTTGCAAGAGAAAACGGCGCAACCTAACCTTTTGTGGTTGCTGATTCTACAATGTATCGGAGAGGTAGTTCCAGGGAGGTTTGAGGCCGGAACCAGAGGCGATTCCCGGCTTCGAATCTAGGCCAGAGTATTCTTCTCGAATGTCACCGAGTTCAGGACCGAATCAACATAGAAATAGCTCTCCGGGTGAAAAGGGGCGAACAGGAGATCTGCCCTAACCGGGTGGAACTCCTCAAGTTGCGCCGTTACCGCGAGAGCCCTTTGCAACTCCGCCCGATAGATAAGAACCTGACCAGTCAGCAACGCCTCGGCCAGACTTACACTGACCGGCTGAAATCGGGGATCGAACGAATCGACTGAATCCCACTCAAATTGCGGAATCGCGGCACTGATTCGCTTCGAGAGTCGATAGGCGGCGTCAAAACTACCCATCCGGAAGGCGGGTATGACCAGCCGATCGGAAGCGTGGATACCACCGAACAGCTTTCTCAGCCGAGGAAACTGCTCAGGACTCACCTGAAAAGACCAGAAAGGAAAGAGCTGGTCGTTGCCGGCAGTATCGGCGGCGGCCATCGAGATATTGCTGATCACCTGAGAATGGGTATCAAGAGCCGTCAATTGATGACAGTTGTCGCAGACATATATATAGGACTGCTTCGAGGGCAGATCGAACCCACAATTGGCGCACCGATGCAACCCAACATCTACCTGGCCGAACTCCACCAGGGCCGGTTCGCTCGATTCTGAAGCCGGTTCTGCCGGTTCTTCCATATGTTCCAGCACTCGTCCTGTGACACCGTCGACTACATAGCGATTGAAGTCTCCCCCGCCGTAGGATTCGGCCACATAGAACGGGAAATACACCAGCGAGGCGATCGGCCTAAACAGCTCGGTACGGTTGGTGCCAAAGTCGGCAGTGGCAATACTCCCGATGCCCTTTACTCTCTTCTTCACTGCTTCCCAGGTGACTTCCCAGTTCTGGGTCACGGGAAGCGACACGAAATCGTCTTGAGTGTTTGATTGGGAGTAAGGGAGCAGCTTGAGGTACTCGGCCCGCATGCCGATTCCGAGTGGCAGCCCGTCTATTGGTGAACCGGCCGGTACCGTGACTTTGTACGGAACGAGGCTGATTTCCGTCTTCTGCTGCTCGAAGCTCTGGTCGACCTGAGTCTCCTGGTCGGTGTACAGCACGCGCGTTTCGGTTCGGTTGCGAAGCTTGAGCATCATGGCGTCGATCTTCCAATAGGGATAGTAGATCGGTTTGACCTGCAACGAGGCGTCGGTCAGTGGATGATCCTGCTGCTTGAGATGGCGGTCGATACGCACTCGAATCTCGGCCAGTCCTACCTCAGCCTGAGCCATAAAGGCGGGCGGCACCTCTGGCAGAGTCAGACGAATGGCTGAGCCGCAATGGTCGCAGTCGATCACGAACAGGTCGGAATCTACGGCCAGTTCTCCCCCGCAGCCGGGACATCCAACACCTATGAAGAAACCGCTGCGGTTCTTGTCCGTGGCCGTCTTAAGCGTCATCGGACTTGGTCGGGCGTCCGCACTCGCCGCAGAACTTGGATCCCGGAATCAAATCAGCCGAACAATGCGGGCACTTGGCTTTGGCATCGAGTTTCTTGCCGCAAGCGTGGCAGAAGTTGGCCTCGGCCGCCAGTTCTTCGGAGCAATGGGGACAAGCATTTACGGCGATCATCTGGTGGCCGCAACGGTAGCAGAAACGCGACTGCACCGGCGTGTCGGCGTGACACTTGGCACAGGTGACAGTTTCGATTGTCTCCCGCTTAAGATCAGTCTGATCGGGCGAAAACACTTTCTGCATCATGCCCGGCATCATGATTCCGACCCCGGCCGCCATACCCATGCCGGCACCGGTCGAGGCCGCTCCCCCGGTAGCACCCAGTCCGCGAGCCATCTCAAACTTCATGAACTTGTCAAGATCTCCGACCGCCTCCATGCCGGAGCGCTGGTCGATCATCTTGGACACTTCATCCGGCGGAGTGATGGAACTGATATAGAAATCAACCAACTCCAGACCGTACTTCTCGAACTCGTTGCTGACCACTTCCTTAAACTGCTCGGCGAGTTCGGTATAGATCGACGGCAGTTCAAGAATCGTGTCCAGCTGTTCGCCCAGGAGATCATTCATACGGGCGATAATCACATCCCGAAGGTAGCTCTGGATGTCGGCGGTCGTATAGCGAGCCTGACGCCCCACAATGGCGTTGAGAAATAGGGCCGGTTCCTGGATACGGATCGTAAAGGCACCGTGTCCTCGAAGTCGGATTAAACCCAGCTTGCTGTCTTTGAACGTTACCGGGTGCTTGGTGCCCCACTTGAGATCCGTGAAGGTCTTCTGATTGACGAAGTATACTTCGGCCCGAAAAGGCGATTTGAATCCGAACGGCAACGCCAGAGCCCGGGTCAGAATCGGCAGGTTGAGAGTAGTCAGAGTGTGACGACCGGTATCAAAAACGTCGGCGGCATGCCCGGACTTGAAGAAGATGGCGATCTGACTGTCGCGGACGATCAGCTGGGCGCCCATCTTGATGTCGGCCGAACCCTGTTGGGGTATCCGGTGGATCATTTCATCGCCGGACGGGTCCATCCACTCGATAACTTCCATCAAAATCGACATAATTACTCCTTTGAGGCCTCGAATGATTATTCTCTCTTAGCCCTCTTTTCGACAGATTGGAGAGGTAACTTGAACCGACACCGATCGCAAGCGCCGGCGGAACGCCTGCCGCCCCGGGACGTACAACCATTAAACAATTGACACCCCTATACCGCGTGGCTACTATACTGGTCACAGTTGAAGCCATTTACAGGGAATCTTTATGCGATACAAGCGATTTCTGCCTTTGATGGCCGCAGCCATGGTTGCTGCCATCTTTGTCGTGCCCGGTTGCGACAAACTGGTTACCGAGACGAACAACATCACCCAGATCGATACTACCCTCGGAATTGAATGCAGTCGATGCCATACTGACGGCAGGAATCGATATCTCCGACCTGAGGCGCAGTGGGCCAATTCTCAGCACGCTTCGGACTACCTCTTCATCCATTCGGTTGATGTAAACGGCGAGACCGAAGATGTCTCCCAATGTGGTCCGCAATGCCACACCCACGAGGGCTATCTAGCTTGGCTGGAAAACGGCTCGACCGGCAACCAGGCAGCACCCAGCGCTATCGGTTGCTTCACCTGCCATGCACCGCATACAGGGACTTTCGGCGCCTGGTCGGATACGATTCTGAGGGCCCAGACATTCGCGGAGACGCAGTCCGGAATCACTTTCGTGACCCTGGCCGATGGCATCTATGAAGAAGGTCGCTCCAACATTTGCGCCCAGTGCCACCAGGCCGTGAATGCTCACCCCCTGGTCAACGATGATACCGTTACTATCAGAGCTGACTTCGGTCCCCACTCCTCCTGTCAGGCGGACGCTCTTACCGGATCCGGGGCTCACTATTTTGGCTCAAGTCAGCCGGCCAACAGTCATTCCGGCCTTCAAAACGGATGTCTCGACTGCCACTACGGCTCCGGCTCGGGCTTCGAGTTTGGTGAACACACCTTCCGTCTGTCCAACGATATGGGCCAACAACATCTGGACAACTGCGTTGCCACCGGATGCCACGCTTCCAACGCCCTCGATAGTCTACATGACTTCGAGACCTACGACTCGATCTGGGTCTTCGCCGATAGTCTCGAAACGCTGCTAAAATCCTGGCGGCTCCTCGATCCGACCGATCCCGATGGCCTCAAGCTGAACGTCGGCAAGAGAGTCGAAGGAGACGAAGCGGCAGCTTTGTACAACTACCTCTTCTATCGCATGGATGGTTCGCGAGGAGTCCACAACCCGGCCTTTTTCGACGGCATCCTGAGAACCTCGGTTGCCCAGTGGGACGACATCGGCCCGGCCGCCTTCTTTGGCATGAGCGACAGCGTGATCTGTCTTGGCGAATCGGTGCAGTTCTTCGACAGCACCGTAAGCGTCGTGGATGTCGAGGAGTGGACATGGAACTTCGGATCGGGTGACCTCTCGAACGAGCAAAACCCGGTCTTCGAGTTCCCCGAAGCGAGCACCTACAATGTAGTGCTGGAAGTCGTCGATAATTTCGGTGTCTCGACCTTCTCCCGCACCGTGATCGTCACCGGACCGGTGGCCGATTTCGAGTTCGACACTCTCGACTATTTCGCCGGAGACACCGTTTGGTTCTATGACCTGAGTGAATGTGTTGCCGACACCTCGACTACCTGGGAGTGGGACTTCGGGGACACCAGTTTCACGCTCAAGGTAGACAGCGTGACCGACTCCGTGGCCCACGTATTCTGGACCGCAGGCAATCAGACTGTCAGCCTGACGGTTGACAACGACAAAACAACCACCGGCTCGACCGCCAATGCCTCGCTGACCACCAAAGGACCTCAGGCCGCATTCACGGCCGACCGTCTGTGGGGTCGTCCCGACACTACAGGTCTCTTGATAAATTTCACCAACGAATCGGAGTTCTCAGTACCGCTGACGTATCTCTGGGACTTCGGCGATCCAAACACCGAAGACGACACCTCCAGTCTGGTCAATCCCAGCTATCAGTATGAGCGGCCCGGCGACTATACTGTCACATTGAGAGCCTTCTATGTTCATGAGGGTGACACTTTGGACAATACTGCAGCCAAGCAGGACTACATCAGAGTCTTCCCGCCGGCAGCTCTGTTTACCGTCAGTGATGCCGATGACTGTGCCCCGCACGAGGTCACGTTCTACAATAAATCACTGGGCGAGTTGCTCATCGATAGTATAGGCTGGTACTTTGGCGATTACGACTCCACGATTGAAGTCTACTCGAAGGGCGAGCAAGGTTACGACAGTGTTACCTTCGTCTATGATTCGACCCAGCTGGTCTCTTGCAGCCTGGCCGTATTCTATGATATCGATGACACTACCGTGGCAACCAAATGGGCGCGGAAGTACGATTTCATCGACGTGCTCGGACCCAGAAACGAAATCGGATTCACGCTGGCGGACACGACCGACCCCACGATCTGCGCTTTGGAGAATGTCTCTTTCACGGGCACGGCGGAGTGCGGGGTCACTTCCTGGCTATGGGACTTTGGCGATAGTGTTGGGACTTCCACTGAGCAAAACCCCACGTATTTCTGGGACACTCCGGGTAAATACGATGTGACTCTCACAACCACCAGCCCTTATGGTTCGTGGACTTCGCCGCAGGAGATCATCGTGTCAGACTTGACGGTGACAGCCAAGGCGTTAACGAGTGGGGGCTGTGCCCCCAGGCTGATGACCTTCGCCGCCGACCACAAGTGTCCCGCCGACAGTTTCAAGTGGGTGTTCGACGACGGAACCGATACGGTGAGAACGCTGTCGGATACCGTCGAACATACCTTCAACGAGGTCGGCCTATATACCGTAAGTGTTATCGCCTACGGTAGTGGAGATCCGGCAATCGACGAGATCGACAACAAGGTGAATATCACGGGACCGACCGCTGATTTTGTCCTGATCAATCCCTCCGACACTTTCGTGTGCGCAGGAACAGACGTTGGTTTTAACAACATCGGATTCTGTGAAATCACCGACTGGGCCTGGGACTTCGGCGATCCCAACACCGAGGATGACACATCAAGCTTGGAGAATCCGACCTGGGCCTACTCTACGTCCGGTACATATAGTGTTTCGTTAATAGTGAGCAACGGCGACATCGCCGACACCGCCGCCGACTATCTCTCGATCGAGGTAACCAACCTGCAACCGACAGTCGCCTTTGGTGACGTCACGGACTTTGGTAGCTTCAATTACAGCTTCCAGTTCACAGCTGTCAACTGGGATGCGGCCTACTTCGATTGGGATCACGATGGTGCCACGAACGTCGTGTCCCCGCCCACCAACGCTATTGGCCACCAGTTCCCTGGACCGGGCACGTACGATGTTGAGCTGTTCGTGGAGAACATCTGCGGAGAGTCGGAAGTGAGAACCTACACTCTGACAATCCCCGATGCCGCTCCGGTCACAATTGGGGAAAAGACGGACGAGTAGTTCTTTCCTGAACAGAATCGCAAACACAAAAGGCCCGCCGACTTGCAGTCAGCGGGCCCTCTTCATGCTCGTGTATAGCTGCAGCTTATCCCAGCTCAGCCTTAAACTTCTTGGTCAACGCCGGGATTATCTCGAAAGCATCGCCGACGATACCATAATTGGCGACGTTGAAGATCGGGGCGTCCTTGTCCTTGTTAATTGCGACAATCGTGTTCGAGGAACGCATTCCGACCAAATGCTGAATCGCGCCGGAGATACCAACCGCGAAGTACAGCTTCGGATTAACCGTCTTACCCGTCTGCCCCACCTGCAGGGCGTAGGGAGCCCAGCCGGCATCCACGATCGCGCGGGAGGCACCAACTGCGCCGCCCAGAGCCGCTGCCAGCTCTTCAACAACCGGAAGATTCTCGGCACCTTTGATTCCCCGACCGGCCGCCACAATTACGTCGGCTTCGTTCAGGGTCACGGCACCACCCGAACCTGAGGCAACCTCTTTGACAGCCGTCCCGGACTCGAAGCAAGAGGCATCCACGGACTCTGCCACGACCTCACCGGCACCCTCTTTTGATTCGTTGAACGATTTACCACGGAGTGTCACAAAGAAAACTCCGTCGCCGGTTTTGACGACTTCGGAAATCACCGACCCACCGTATCCGGGGCGCGTAACTACTAGATTGTCGCCATCCAGACTAAGGCCGGTGGCGTCGGAAGCCATCACTCCCGAAAGCTTGGCGGCCAGACGACTCACCAGACCGGAACCGTAGAAACTGGCCGGTCCGAGAACAACGTCCGGGCTGTATTTGCCAATGAGTTCGGCAATGACTTTGGCATAGACTTCGTCGTTGAAATCCTTTGCGGCCGGGTTGGAAACGGCCAACACTTTGCCGCCGCCGCGTTGGGCCAGTTCGCCCGCCAGGCTATCGGCAGACTCGGCCAAAACGACTGTAAACAGTTCACCGCCCAATGATTTGGCGGCCTCGATCAACTCGAAAGCGCTTCCGGAGAGGGCTCCGTTCTTCTGCAGCGCTATAGTAAGAACTTTCATCGAAGATTCCCTGTAGTCTGTTTGTCAAATCTTTGGCGTGCAATATAACCACGCTCAATACGTGAATCAACCCCTTCCCTCTCGACTAATCCTGAATTTCAGACGCTCATTTCGGGAAGCGTTTCACCCTGTCCGCCGAGGTACTCACTAAATACGGCATCCACATCCGCCATGCAGGAGACCTGGAACAGCTTGGGCCGAAGAGCACTGGCGCCGCGGAATCCTTTGACATACCAGCCGAGATACTTACGCGCCATTCGACCACCGCGCATTTCGCCATACTCCTCGATCAGGAGCCTTGTATGATACCGGGCCATTGCGATTCGATCGATCATGGTCGGATCCGGCGCCGTTTCGCCGTGTTCGACGAAGTGATGCATCTGCCCATAGATCATCGGGTTGCCCATCCCGGCTCGGCCTACCATAACGCCGTCGCAATCGGTCATATCGAGGACCTGGCGGGCGTTTTCGGGCGTAAAGACATCACCGTTTCCGATTATGGTTATCCCGACCGCCTTCTTGAGTTCGGCAATAGCGGTCCAGTCAGCCTTGCCACGGAACATCTTAGAGCGGCTGCGAGCATGGAGAGTGACCATTTTCGCACCCGATCGCTCGGCAATCTCTCCGGCCTGAATAAACACCGAGTTGTTGTCGTCCCAGCCGGTTCGGATCTTGATCGAAACCGGAGTTTCGCCGGCACCTTCCACAGTGGCTCTGACGAGTTCTTCGGTGAGAACCAGATCCTTCAATACCGCCGCTCCACCGTTCTTATTGACCACTTTTCGTACCGGACAGCCGAAATTGATATCGAGAAGGTCCGGTTTGAAGTCGGAAGAGACAACCTGAGCAGCTTTGAGCATCGTTTCCGGCTTGGAACCGAATATCTGAATGCCGATCGGACGTTCGTCCTCCTGGAACTTGATAACATCACAAGTCTTTGGCTGATGGCGGATAATACCCTCTGAGGAGGCCATTTCGGTGAACACCATAGCCGCCTGATTCTTTAGAGCCATCACCCTATAGGGCCGATTTGACACCCCCGCCAGGGGGGCTGAGAGAATGCGACCTTTGAGCTTTAGATTTCCTATTTGCATGCCGACAATATAACCATGCCAAAGGCGGACAACAAGGGCTTGTGCAGCAACCAGTTGATATGCGCTGTCGACGCCGGGCTGAGTTTCTAAACAGAGAGCCTCTTCCGCCGTTACGAAAGGGTTGACCCATGCCAGAAATCATCGTCAAGTACGAGGACAAGGTAATCGAAAGGATTGTGACCGAGAAGAAACGGATCTCTATCGGTCGTACCAACGACAATGATATCGTACTTGAAAACCGAGGCGTTTCACGCAAACACGCCTTGATCGAGTTTAATGACAAAGCCGCTGTCATTATCGACAACGAATCTCTTAACGGTACCTTTGTTAACAACCGTAAAGTAGCCGAGGAAGTTCTCCGGGAGCAGGATGTTATCACGATCGGCAAGTATTCCCTTGTCTATCAGGCCGATACGGAGCGAAATCCGGAAGAATCTGCCAATTTCGACGGCACCATGGTTCTAAACACCAAGAAGCAGAAAGAGATGATCGAGCAGGATCGTATCGAACGCAAGATCGTCGAAAAGTACGGCGGTTCGGTACTGCTGGGTATGGAAAACGCCGACTTTACGGAGTTCCGAATCGACCGCGATACCGTCACGATCGGTAAGGCAAAATACGTCCACGTGAAGGCCAAGGGATTCTGGCTGTCCGGCATTCAGGCCAAGGTTGTCAAGGAAGACTACGGCTACACACTGGTCAATCTCGGCAAGAAGGGCAAAACCAGGGTCAACGGCGAACCGGTGACCAACCACGTTCTTAAGAACGGTGACTTGATAACAGTAGGAAAAACGACCTTCAAATTTGTAGAGGGCGGTGCGTGAGAACAGCCTTAATATCGGATATACATGGGAATCTGGAAGCCCTAACAGCAGTTCTCGAAGACATAGACAATCAGGATGTGGACAAGATCCACAGCCTGGGCGACGTGGTTGGCTACGGTGCCGATCCCAAAGCCTGTCTTGATCTGGTGATTGACCGTTGCGACGCCAGACTAATGGGCAATCATGAGTACACCGTGCTGGGACTTCAGAGCATGGACTACTACAATGAGGCGGCAAAAACGGCCATCACCTGGACCCGCTCCCGGTTGTTGGAGGAGGACCTTTCGGCTATAGCCGACTTCAAAATCGACTTCGCTGCCGACGACTATTACCTGGTGCATTCCTCTCCCTATCAACCCGAAAGATGGCATTACATCTTCACGGAAGAGGAAGCTCGCCTGGCTTTCCAGCACCTTAAGGGATCAATCTGTTTCTACGGCCACTCGCACGTTCCTACGGTTATCTCCGGCGGTGACGGCACAAAGATCCGCCTGCGAGCGGGGCACACATTTGAACCGGACCTGGAAGAGTGCCGGTATTTGGTTAACGTGGGTTCGGTGGGTCAACCGCGTGATCGCGACCCGCGAGCCTGTTACGCTATATTCGACGACGAGCAATCTTTAGTCACGCTACGGCGTGTCGAATACGACATCGCCGCAGCCCAGGAAAAAATGAGCGCCGCTACCCTGCCCGAGATCCTCGTGAGCCGGCTCGCGGCAGGAGTCTAGGAAAGCCCTTCAGCGCCAGAGGTTGGCATGAGCAAGTATTCTTCATACATCCTGTTTCTTTTGATCTCCGTTCTGGTGGTCATTCTGTACGTAAACGACTTTGGTCCGTTGTCCGGACTCCAGCAATCGGTCAACGATATGGTTACACAGATGACCTCAGAAGAGGACAAACGTCCCGGAGTGGTCGTTGTCAAGATCGATCAAAAGGCTCAAAACGCCTATGGCGATTGGCCGTGGAACCGCGACTTGCTGGCCGACCTACTTGCCGCCGTTGCATCGGCCGAACCCAAAGCCATGCTCGTCGATTTCGACCTGAACGAAGACGCCTTACAGGACTCGGCGGGACACACCCAGATCCTCACCGAGCAAATGTCGTGGATGGACAAACTCGTTGTCCCTTACGACATCGCCCTCTCGAGCTATCGCAGCCGCAAGACCACTACTCCCGATTATCTGTTCGACTTCTCCTTGAAGGTAGACAATCCTCTGGGGCTGCTCGATGAAGATGCCAGCCTGCTGACCAGAAAGGTGTTCCTGCCTTCGGAGAAAGTGCTCCAGGCGAAACCGTACCTGGGTTTCAGTTATGCCATGCCGGACGATGACCGCACCCTACGCCATCAGCAGCTGGTGATGTACTACGAAGGGTATTACTATCCCTCAGCGGCTTTGACTGCCGCTTCGGTGCATCTTGGCCTTTCCCCGGCCGACATCACCCTGTTTGAGAACAAGGAAATCCGATTAGGCAAAAAACGGAGCATCCCGGTAGCCTCCAACGGCGACTACTATATCCGCCAGTATGACAAGCAAGCCTTCCGCGCCTACTCGGCGGCCAAAGTCCTTGAAGAGGGCTTCAAGTTCGAGCGACTCAAAAACAAGACGGTCATAATCGCAGTGGATGACCAACGCTTCACCGAGCTGTTCCGCACTCCGGCGAGCGAAGACACCCCCGACTACATCGTCACGGCAAGCGTGATCGACAATATCATCAGCGATTCGATGCTTCGTGTAGACAGAGCCAGAACGATGACCAGCATGATCATCCTGTTCGCGATCGGTGCCGTTTTCGCCTTCCTGCTTCCTCAGATAAGTGTGATGTACCGACTGATAGTCTGCGTTTTCGGCCTTGTTGTTGCGGCCAACGTCAACTACTTCATGGCCACATCATTTGCGACTCTGCCACAAACGATCTACATCATGTTGGAGTTAATCTTGTTTGCGATTGCAGCACCGTTCCTTGATTCCATATTGGAGCAGCAGGCCGGTACCAAATCCGAGAAGACCAAGACTCCGGCAAAGCCGCCGAAACCGAAGAAATCGAAGATTGAACCTCTCGAACCGCTGGCGCCGACTGGCGAGACTCCCGTAAGAGAAATCAAGGCCAGTTCGTCCGATCCGGAGAACATCAGCACCGCGGCCATTGGCTCGGATTCCAATCCCGGCTTCGATCATCAGACTATCGACGCCGATGTTTCCCTGGAATCGACTTCTGCCGCTGAGATTGAGCCGCCAAACACCGCTGCGACCGAAACACCGGCTGCTGCTGAAGAAGCTTCTGGTCCGACGATTATCGCTCCCCCGGATGACATCGCGGCTGAGGAAGATACCATCCTCGAGGACTCCTCCACCTCGGCCCACGAAATCGGCTCCGACTCAGACAAGCTGGCATTCTCCGACAGCGGAGCCCTTGGTGGTGGTCAAATCTCCAACCTGGGCCGCTATCAGGTTTCGGAAGTCCTGGGTAAGGGGGCTATGGGTCTGGTCTATCGTGGTGTCGATCCGGCCATCAACCGCCCGGTCGCGCTCAAGACAATCCGCCTGGATTTTGTCAACGATCCCGAAGAGATGGCCGAACTCAAAGAGAGACTGCACCGCGAAGCGCAGGCCGCAGGCAAGCTCTCACACACTAATATCGTGACGATCTACGACGTCGGTAGCGAGGGTCAGCTACAGTATATCGCCATGGAGTATCTCCAGGGGCAGACTCTGGAAGAGCTGATCAAACGCAAGATGAAATTCAACTACCGGATTATCGCCCAGATCATCATGCAGATCTGTTCGGCCCTTGATTACGCTCACGACCTCGGTATTGTCCATCGCGACATCAAACCGGCCAACATCATGGTTCTGGACAACTATCACGTCAAGGTGATGGATTACGGTATCGCCCGTGTCGATTCCAGTTCGATGACTAAGACCGGGATCGCCATGGGAACGCCGAACTACATTTCCCCCGAGCAATTGCAGGGCAAAAACACCGATCGTCGCTCCGACCTGTTCTCGTTGGGCGTCGTCATGTACGAACTGCTTCTAGGCAAGCGCCCGTTCCGCGGGGAGAACATCACCTCGCTGATCTACTCGGTGCTGAACCACGAGCCGGAGAAACCCTCCGATGTCAACCCGCAGATACCACTGTTGTTCGATCATATCATCGGACGGTCGCTCAAGAAGGAACCGAGCGAGCGATATCAGAAGGCCTCAGAGGTCATGGCTGACCTGGCTGACTTCGTCGAGGCGTTTAGCTCCAAGAGTTAGTCAGCAGACGATACTGACCACAGAAAAGGCCGCTACAGCGTAGCGGCCTTTCTTACGTCTTTCAAACTCGGTCTGCTATTCCGACTTGTTCTTGTTACCTGAGAGAATGTCCTCGGCCAAAGAGAGCGCCACTCCCGACAACATGACCTCGACCCCCAGCTGAGTGAAGTCTGAAGAGATCAAGTCGCGATCCAGAGCAGCGTACAGAGAGCAAGACGCCCCGCGTTCCACCACCAGGCCGGACAGGCTTTCCGGCTTTTCGGCCACAAAGGTCACCTCGCCCAGCTCTTCGGACACGACATAACCCGTGCAGTTGTGAATCTGGAGATGAGAGTTGCCGGTATAGATGACCACCAGCATCCCCTGCTTGGTTCCGAGTGAGGCCTCGGGGTAAATCTGCAGCAGCAGCTTACGGTCCTCTTCTTCGTTGACCAGACTAATGCGGAAATGGTCCGACTCTTTGGAGACGGCTTCGGCTCGGAGAATCTGGCCTACGGCGGCTGCGTCCTCTTGCGTAAAGACGATACTCATTGGCGGTTTAGCTTTGTGAATCCTGCTCTTTGTTGTTTTGGTCCGGGGGAGCTGGCTGGGCCGGGGGCGCCGTCTCAGCCGGTGGTGCCGGCTTGGGGGCTGCTGCCGGGGGAGCGGCTGGTTCCTCGTCCATACCACCCTTCAGCTCCGCCGTTGTTTCTTTCATGGCGCCACGAAACTCGCGGATGCCCTTGCCGATTCCCTTAGCAATTTCGGGAAGCCGCCGCGCGCCGAAAAGCAACAACGCAGCTACCAGGATTAGTATAAGTTCCAGCGGGCTTAACCCGAACATCATGCACCTCGTACTCTCTTAGTTCGACTACAGGTACCACCACCGGAAATAAATTATCACCAGTATCACCAGCAGTACCGACATGAAGTTGATCTTCAACGTCAGCCCAAAAATAAAGGAAATGGCGTAGAAATCAACCTTTATGGTATCGAAGCCGATCTCTATCGACTTGGTAAACACAGTCTTAGGCCCTCCCGGCGGAAGGAACGTGCCAATAATCTCACCGATCAGACCACCGATCACGGCCCCCAGAATCAGGGCGGTGATGATGAACGTCAGTTCGCGGGCCTTCATGGGTGACCCACTTTCACAGAACTGCCAATGCTCGAACGAAGCGACTCGAACAGCTTCAACCCGTCTACTGAACCGAGAATATCCTCAACCGCACGTTCCGGATGCGGCATCATGCCCAGGACGTTCTTCTGAGCATTCAGGATACCGGCGATATTGTTGATAGAGCCGTTCGGATTGGCAGCATCGGTGATGTCGCCACCAGGTGTGCAGTACCGGAACGCCACCTGACCGTTGTCCTCTAGTTCTTTGATATCGTTGTCGTAGTGGTAGAAGTTGCCCTCGCCGTGCGCGATTGGAATCTTAAGTACTTCGCCCGTCTCACAGGCGGTGGTGAAGTCGGTCTCGGAGTTCTCTACTCGCAAGTGTACGAACTTACATGAAAAGCGCAAATGGCGGTTGCGCATCAGCGCGCCGGGAAGCAGCCCGCATTCCGTGAGAACCTGGAATCCGTTGCATATTCCGATTACCCGTCCGCCGGAATGGGCGAACTCGATCACCTTTTCCATGATCGGAGAAAACCTCGCGATGGCTCCGGCTCGCAGGTAGTCGCCGTAGGCGAATCCACCGGGAAGGATCACCAGATCGCTGTCCTTCAGTTCGGTCGATTTGTGCCAGAGGAACTCAACTTCCTCATTGAGGATATGTTTGACCGCGGCATATGAATCGTAATCGCAGTTGGAGCCGGGGAATGTGACCACTCCGACCTTCATCGGTTTCTCTCCACAGAAAAGCTCTCAATTACCGGGTTAGACAGCAGCTTCTTGCTGACCTCGTCAATCTTGCTCTCTATATCCTCTACGCCGGCTTTGATTTCAAGTTCGAAAAAACGACCGGATCGGACGGACTCGAAGTCACCGTATCCCATTTGCAGTAATGCCTTGTAGATCGTTTCCCCTTGCGGATCGAGTACTCCGTCCTTCAAACGGACAAAAACCGTGGCTTTTTCATTCTGTGTCATCTGTTGTCTTTTCCTCAGAATCGGCCGACATTTGCGATTTACCCATCCTCATGTGGCCCGCGCGGGTCACCAAACGATAGGCTTCTCGAGCGATTCCGAATAATATAAAAGCAGCACAAAACGGAAACAACAATAGTCTCGGATGGATGACAATAATCACGCTGCAAACCAGGATCACGGCCAGGCGGAATCGATTGCGAGGCGTGGAAATGTTGTCCGGGATGCTGTCATACTGAATGTTGGATACCATTAGAATGGCCAGAACCGCAATCATCGAGACCAGCACCTCTTCATATCGCAACTCTCCCCAAAACTGATGTGAAGCTATTATGTAGGTGACAATCGCCGTCGCGGCCACCGGAACCGGCAAGCCCATGTAATCTCCCTTTTCGTCCTCTTGAGCCAGGAGATTGAAACGTGCCAGACGGAATGCAGCTGCCATAAAGAACAGTGCCGGGAGTAACCAGCCCCACTTGCTCATCTGACTCAACTGGGCATTGTAGGCCACAATGCCGGGAGCCAGACCGAAAGACAGGAAATCGGAAAATGAGTCCAACTGACCACCCAGAGCACTGGTGGCACCGGTGAGACGTGCAGCTTTGCCGTCAAGAAGATCCAGGAGAACCGCCACCATCACCAACCAACACGCCGTGATGACATTTCCTTCAAATGACTCCAGGATTGCCAGGAAGCCACAGAGCATGTTGCCCATCGTGAAGGTACCAGGGAAAATGCCTCTATAATTCGGCATCAGTACCCTCCTGCTCGGCTGCAGCCGGTCGCGTCTCTGCCTTCGGAAGGTAACCCATCACTGTTTCTCCCCCTTTGACACGATCTCCTGCCTTGACGAGTAGCTCAGAATCGTCGGGCACATATAGCTCAACTCGCGAGCCGAAGAGGATCATGCCGAACCGGTCGCCGGCTTTGATTGTCTGGCCATCCGACAGGTTGCAGACAATCCTCCGGGCGACCATTCCCGCAATCTGCTTGAGGAACAGTCGATGGCCCGATTCTGAATTGATGACAATCTCGGTCCGTTCGTTGAGGTGCGATGCCTTATCGGCCCAGGCGACCGCGAACTGACCATCGATATGTTGCCAGGTCTCGATCCGGCCGTTGCACGGCAAGCGATTGACGTGCACGTCAAAGACCGACAGAAAGATCGAAACCTTAGTGGCAGACTCGAATCCGGCAGCATCGGTGCTGTTGGGTGTTACCGACAACACTTTGCCATCGGCGGGAGAGACGAGGATGTTCGGCTCACTTTCGAAATGGCGATCAGGATCGCGAAAGAAGAAGATGATGAAAAATGTCACAGGCAGCAGAAGTACCGCCAGTAACACCAACACAGAGAGGCCCATCGTGACCCCGGCAGAGACCAGGGCCAGATGGAAAGCGAAACTTGCGATTACAAACGGCCAGCCTTCACGTGCTATCATGCATCAAACACCCGCTTGAAGATCTTGTCTACATTCTTTACGTAGTAGCCCAAGTCGAAGCAGCTGTCGATTTCGGTTTCGTTTAGATATTCTCGAATCTCCCGATCGTTTTTCACCAGCTCGATAAACGAGCCTTTGCCCTCGGCGGCGGCCATGGCGTTGCGCTGGACCATCCGATAGGCCACGTCGCGTGAACCAACCGGCTCGGTCAGTCGGAGCAACAGACGTTGGGAGAAGACGATTCCGCCTCGGTAGTAAACGATCTCCATCATCCGCTTCTCGTTTACGACCAGACCGTTCAGAAGATCGATAAACTTCTGCAGACCGTAGTCTATGATGATAGTTGAATCGGGGATGATTACTCGTTCGACCGAGGAGTGGGCTATATCTCGTTCGTGCCAGAGAGGAATGTTCTCCATGGCTGCAATGGCATAGCCTCGGAGCAATCGAGCGATGCCGGTTAGCCTTTCGGCCGTAATGGGGTTCTTCTTGTGCGGCATAGCCGACGAACCCTTCTGCCCCTTGGTGAATCCTTCGGCCATTTCGCCGATCTCGGTGCGCTGCAGGGAGCGGACTTCAGTGGCGAACTTCTCAATCGAAGAACCCATCAGAGCCAACGAAGTCAACAGCTCGGCATGACGATCACGCTGGACTACCTGCGTCGAGACCTCGGCTGCTTTTAGACCTAGCTTGCGACAGACAGCAGCCTCGATCTTGGGATCCAGGTTAGCGAAATTGCCGACCGCTCCCGAGATCTTTCCTACCGCCACGTTTTTGGCGGCTGCCAGAAAGTCCTCGCGACGGCGAGTCAGCTCGGTATACCATACCGCAAACTTCAATCCGGCAGTAGTCGGCTCCGCCAGCACTCCGTGCGTGCGTCCCATGCAAGGCGTGGTTTTGAACTTCTTCGCCAGTCTCTTGATCTGGCGAAGGGCGATTACCACCTTCTTGTCGATAATCTTGCAGGCCTCTTTGAGGTTTATCGAAAGCGCCGTGTCCAGCACATCGGAAGATGTCATTCCGAAGTGGATGTACTTAGCATCCTCACCCACGAAATCAGCCACCGCCGTCAGGAAGGCGATGACGTCGTGGTTGACTTCGGCCTCTACCTCGTTGATGCGCTCGATCCGGAAGTCCGCCTTCTTCTCGATGTTCTTGAACGCCGCCTGGGGAATGATCTTGTAGCGAGCCATCGCACGGGCCGCTTCGACCTCGACCTTGAGCCAGGAGCGGAACTTGTTCTCATCGGTCCAAAGGGCTCCCATTTCGGGGAGAGTGTAACGCTCTATCATTTTACTTGGGTGCCTTCTCGTAATCGGCCAGGAACTGGGCCAGACCGCTGTCGGTAAGCGGATGCTTGATCAACTTGGTAATCACACCGTAAGGGAGCGTGATGATATCGGCGCCCATCATGGCCGATTCGACCAGGTGCATCGGATGGCGACTGGAGGCGACCAGTACCTCGGTATCGAGACCATAGTTGCGATAGATGGTCACGATCTGGCTGATCAGGTTCAATCCGTCGGTGGAGATATCGTCGAGACGACCCACGAACGGCGAACACATGGTGGCTCCCGCCTTGGCGACCATCAGCGCCTGGGAGGCGGAAAAGATCAGCGTGGCGTTGGTTTTGATTCCCTTGTCGGTGAGAGTCTTAATAGCTTTGAGACCTTCGAGGATGGTCGGGATCTTGATCACGATATTGTCGGCGATCTTGACCAGTTCCTCGGCCTCTTTGATCATCCCGTCATGGTCGGTCGAAATGACTTCGGCAGAAACCGGGCCCGGAACCGCTTTGCAGATCTCGCCCAACAGTTCGCGGTAAGGCATGGTTTCTTTGGCGGCCAGCGACGGATTGGTGGTCACGCCGTCGAGGATACCCATGGCGGCTGCCGATTTGATTTCCTCGAGATTGGCTGTATCGATAAAGAACTTCACGGGGACGACCTTTCTTCAGTAGCCCACCGACACCAGGTACAGGCCGTGGGCAGGTGCTGTAAAGACGTTTCTTTC
>Ga0180436_10001439_pt1 | contig 23211 bp, 22 predicted proteins | sample SS_ome_2_FD_132434 | JGI IMG/M metagenome (GOLD analysis project Ga0180436, IMG submission 132434) | Hypersaline lake sediment archaeal communities from the Salton Sea, California, USA - SS_3_S_2 metaG | ecosystem: Environmental > Aquatic > Non-marine Saline and Alkaline > Hypersaline >... | reverse complement strand
CGGGTAAAAGCGGATAATTGACCGACCGTCGGTCAATTATCCGTTGTAAAAATTTTATAAATGGCAGGAGAGCCACCCTCCAGTAGTCGCGGATTCGGTATCCTGAAAAACACTATTTGCATCACCACTGCCAACGGACAGCAGACAGGTTCCCAACCACGGCTCCCTGGTCTGCCGATTCTTCCTTCTGAGCACCGGCGCCAGTTGAATCACATTATGCCTCTGGGTCGATCTGCAGTAAAAATGAAAACGAGCCTTCTGGAGCATTGAGCAGGTTTTCAATCAGTGCTGGAAATGCGTTCCACCTCCGCTCAAGTTGTTCCTTCTTCCATGGGTAAATTCCCATATCGGTCAAAAACTGAATACCTGAGAGTAAAAATTCAGCACATTCCAGCGGGTGATCGGTCGTAAAAATGCCTTCTTTGCAACCTGAACGAAACAGTTCAGCATAGAGTGGTGCCTGCTTTGTTACGACTTTAGCGAGAAGCCTGATATGCATCCCGGCATTGGAGGTCTGATGCAGGTGATCCAACAGATCCTTGCGGCTGTCATCAGCATCGTGGTTTGAGCCGCTCAGGATCAGGTTTTCCAGGCGCTCAAGAGCGGTTCCTTCCATATTTTTCAGGACCGCTTTCAGCCGCTCCATCTCACCTTCGGCCACACGGTCAATTACCGCTTCAAGCAGGTCTTCCTTGGAACTGAAGTAATGGTAGATTGTTCCTTTAGCGATTCCCAACTGACGCATGACATCTTTCATGGTGGTGCTGTCGTAGCCTTTAGACAGAAACAACTCGCAGGCAGTCGCGACAATTTCCCGTTTCCTTTCTTCCGGTTTTTTTACGACCCTGACCATACAACCTCCAGGAGCTCGTCCATTGATCTGAAATAGAGAAAGAAATCCTGTTCCCTGATCTGTAGTTTTTGAATCACGTCGGCTACCGAGGTTTCATCAAAACCTTTTGATTTAAACAACGTGCAGCCGGCTTCCTTGATCTGGTTATACATAGCCGACTCATTGTTGATTTGTACCTTCACGGTGTTCCTCATCACATTCAACAGGCGAACAAGCCGCCCATTATTTTATAGACCGACCGTCGGTCATTTCTTTGGGACACTTTTAACCAATCATTGACCGCGGGTCAATAGTTTTCTGAAAATATTTCCCGCAAGAGCTCCCTGGATGAGCCATGCCCATGAAAAGAGAACAAAAGTAACACATCTTATAGATTTGTGTGCCGTTCACCATGCCAGAGACGATGGGTACCGATCCATTGGTGATTTCTTTTTCTATTCAAGCCCCCTGCGGTGTGTCAAACATTCGTGCCCACACACTGAGCGGTCTCATATTCCGGACGGCACGGTAATAATTGCGATCAATACCAACGGCCGCCGGCGTCTTGAAGATGAGACCATTTTTCTGGTACAGGCATGAATGCATGGTCTCTATCACCTGGTTGCTTTTTTTGGTGAGATCGTAAAAAGCCAGTTGGGCGGCAAAGCAGAGGTTGATCCCGATCAGGACCTCGTCTATCTGCCCGCCGTCTTTGTCTATATCGTTCTCCTCTGTGCTGAAGCCGGTGATGTTGACGACGCCCTTATCCTCTATGAAATTCTGGGTAAAAACATGGTTCAGGGCCTTTTTTATATACGTTTTATCAATTCCGTGATCGAGGCCAAGAATATCCGCATACCAGAGACCGAAACATTGATCGATAAAAACAATGCCGGACCGATCTGGATTCTCATCAATGGTGAACTGCTTTCCGTTCCATAGTTTATCAATAAAAGAGACACGCGCCTTGGCGAGGATGGAAGCGGTTTTTGCGGCGGTCTCACTATCGCCCATTTTTTCCGCCAACACATTAACCGCGCACAGCGATGCCAGCCACAGTCCCGAGCAATAGGCCCCGGCGCCGAACATACCGACCATGTCGAAGGTCTGGTCTTTGCCTTCATTCTCTATGAGACCGTCGCCATCCCTGTCATATGCAGCCAACCGCTTATAAGCGCTGAGAATAGCCGGGTAGACGCGGGTGCAGAATTTTTTATCGGTACCGTTCCGACTTTCTCTATAGGCGGCGAGAATGAAGTGGGAGTTGAGGTCTTTCCAGTTATTGGTATCCTGAAAGTTATAACTGTTCACCAGATGGATCGGGTCATCGAAAGGCGAACCAAGGTCGTGCGGAGCCTGCCCTTTCTCGGTGATCCTCATGCAGACATCCTCGGTTTTCGTATCGATCATCTCGCCTGCCGGTGCATAGCGCATTCTGCGCATAATCCTCCTGTCTTCGGCAAGCACGGCATCAGCATAAAAGGTGATTACCTTGCGCGCCAGCTCCGGCCAGTTCAGCGAGATCGCAAACGACGCATAAATCCACAGGTCGAGGGTGTCATAGTGGGGATAGTCGGAACACTCCATCATTGCAAATAAACCCTGCGCCCTGGATCCCTTGTGCAGCCCCTTGTCGAGCCAGACCGTGCCACCCTCTGTCAGCAGGTACAGTTCATTAAAGAGAAGAGCGGCTGTGTGAGCGTCAGTTCTCCTGGTGATGCTTTTTTGCCACGTGCGAATCGTGGAGGACCATTCCTCATGGTTGTTAAAGCCGTGGTCGACAATCTTTCCCGCGCATGCTCCGTCGGTTCCGAAATATTTCGTGTACCTCCTGAAATAGCTCCTGCCTCCTCCGAAGGTGACTACGGGAAAATCCCATGAAAGGGCAAAAACCATCTGACGAAATTCTCCCGGCTGCAGGCTGACATGTCCACACACAGCAGCTGCCGGATATCCGGTATGGTAGGGGGAAAACTCGCAGCAACCGGTCCAGTTATCGCCCTCATCTATCTCGCCCCTGCGCGAAAAACTGCTCCAGATATCATCACCTTCCCTGTCGGCGTGGAATGTTGATCGAGTGCTTATCGCCACGCCCTTATCCTTTTTCAGACCAATACACATGCTGCCTTGATTAGGGGGGAAGGGATCGGTTTTTTCACGTCTGAGCAGAACACCGCGCGTGACATCGCTGTGGTACGGCTCATTGTACAGGCCGCTGGACAGGTGCCGGGTTGAGGAATGATTGCTGTCGGCAAACCAACCGTTCATGTTCACAAACGAGAGCATCAGCGCCACTTCGGTATCCTGGTCGCTCGCGTTCCTGAGATACCATGTGAATATGCCCAGCGGCAAACTGGATGCTTTGTAGTTGCCTTTGATGATCGGGGAAAACTGTTCACAGACCATCTCTACAGCCATCTTGGAGCTTGGCTTGTAATGGAACCATCCAAAGGGGTAGAGGGCTTTGTGATCACAGGAGGTATGGGGGCTGTTTGTATACCATTCGTAAAGGGGTTTTTCGTTCTGCACGGTTCCCTGGTACCTGTCGGCGAGGGCCGACGCAAATGGCTGCTTCCCCTTCTGCTTTTGATATACAGAAAAAATGTTTGCACTTTCATTAAAAAAATCGAAACGTCCGGGGGATATGCAGAACCGGTTGAAATGCCCACCTGCGGAGCGCCCTATGCTGCCTGCACCGATTCCACCAATTGGAGCTCCTAAATGTTCACCGCCGCAATCCAGCACGTCATATTTGGGACGCAGTTTTTCAGGTGGAGAAATGACAGCTTGCGCCGCTTCAGGGATAATTGTGTTCATTGATCAGCACATTTATTTTGGGCAACAGCGCCTGAGAGAAGCTGTTGCCATCTTGGATATTGGGTCTGGCTGCGGGCTGCTGAGTTGCATAGTAACAGGCATAGTCACTGCTTGGCCTGTACTGTTGTGTTTCAATCTATTACGGTAATTGATAGCGGCCAATCAGCCAGTTATGATGACTTGCTGAACGATGCGTAAACCATGACCGATGAACTGATTCTGTCATCTGAAGCAGAATATACGTTTTGTTGTCAAATTACCAAGCAGAACATGCATGACTTGTTCTGCCGCCATTGGGGCGGATGGGTAGATTCCAGATTTGCGTGAGGGTTTGTCCCTGAACATATCAAAATCATTACGGTTGACCGTGAAAAGATTGCTTTTTTAGCGGTAAGATAGAAGAGGAATTGTATTACCTTGCCAATATTCAGATGAGCCCGAAATACTGTGCGACTTCGTGTCCGAACATCAGGGCAAAGCGATCCGCCTCAGGACCTTTGCTGATTTCATACATCTTTGCATCATCCGTATACCTGTTCCCTGGAGAGCATATCCCGGCCCGCTCCCGCTGATCAATCGGCCATCCGGCGCAGCTGGGGCAGAATGTCTGCAAACCCCAGTCTGCCGTTGCCGTCGATGTCTTCATAATCGATGCTGACAGCCGATCCGGCCAGGACCTGGAGCATCACGATCAGATCTGCGGGGCTGCCGTCCCCGGTCCCGAGTTCGTCCGCCCCGATGTCCGCCAGGCTGTCTCGTTCCTGCTCATCCATATCCCGGGGAACTTCGGCCAGTATGCTTCCTTGATCGATGGCCGGGGTCGCCCCTGGAGAGAGGTGGAAGTCTTCTGCGGCGGGAGCGACAAACCAGCTCAATTCGGCATTGATCACGTTGTTGGCGGGGATGCCGGCGGCAGCGTCACGGTCATGCCAGATCCGCATGTTGGAAAGGTTGTTGATGAAAATCCCCGACGTATCGCTGAAACGGGCCTCCAGCCCCCAGTTCAGGCCGCCGTTTGGGTTTGTCAGGATAACCGTGTTGTGGGCTACCAGCCAGCCGGTAGCGTGGACCATCTCGATCGCCACGTCATGGCCCATGGTCGCGTAGATCACGTTGTTTCTGACCATACCGCCGACATGGTCCCCTGACCCGTGGCTGGCGTTTCCAAAGGAAATACCCTGGATGCAGTCGACCAGCAGGTTTCGTTCGACCATGGTATCGGAAGAACCTGACCAGAAAAGAATAGTCGGTACCGGCGTCGTTCCGTCAAGGGGCCTGATCCGCCGCCAGGTGTTGTCCCGTACCACCCAGCGATGGGCATTGTGGGCGCTGATGCCGTTGGTGTAATTGTTCGGGGCGGTGGTCGTGTATTCGAGCAGGGAGCAGGCCAGCAGACCGTCTTCACTGCCGTCTCCCACGGGGTTGACCTTGACCAGCTGATCCCCGGTATCGACGATATGAAGGTTGTAGAGAACCGGGTTGTCCACCCCCTGGATCTGTACGCCATGGTCCCTGGCATTGCTGATGGTGATATCGGCGATGGTCACGTCATCGCCGTATACTTCGATGCGGGAGGCCGCTCCGGTCATACCGCCGAAATCGACAATGACGTCATCCCGGTTGCCGGTCGTGCTGCGGATCGTGATCCCATCATTGTTTACATACAGGATGCCCGGGAGATTATACGTTCCCGGGGTGAGCAGCAGGGTGGTGCCGGCGGGAGCCAGTCCGGCCCGATTCATCAGCTCGGCAGCGCTGCTCAGGGTTTCCGTCGGACCTGCATGCCAGCCGAGCGGGTCACAGGGCCCGGCTGAAACAACCTGAACCGACCAGAAAATCAATATCGGGATAAGAGTGAGCAGCAGTTTTTTCATTTGACGTGACCAACCTCCGTCGACTCATTCATGGTTCCCTGCCGGGGCAGCATGAGATGAAATGGCGAGAAAGAGCACGACAGGGGAAAGGATAGTACGGATCTTCATCACAAAATGATATCACAATAAAAACCGGAAATCATTTGTGTGCGTCACGTTCTGCCATTTTCTGCAGGGGCGATCCGAAGATGGATGAGACAGAAATCGATCTAGAAAACAATACCGATGCGAATCCCGCCGACTGCACGCACCTTGCTTTTACCCCCCTCGTCATCACCGAGAATCACCTGCAGGTCGGGGGTTATGACGAGTTCTTTGGTGACCTGCCAGCGGTAATAGGTTTCCAGCACGGTCTGCCATGCAGACGCTGTCGATGACCTGCCGGCACCGATGCCGAGGCCGAGGCTGTCAAATCTCCGTATCTCCCGCCCGTACCCCAGGAATGCCAGCGTATCGGTATTGGTCGGATCTCCCGCTGAATGAGCCAGGCGCAGAACGTAGGTCTCACCATGGTTTATACCGCCATGCTCAAGGGTAAGGCTGGCGCCGTAGCCGTCCAGATAGTCATCTTCCCTGTTCTGGTCGCTTTCCCAGGCCATTAGCTGGAAACGGACGTCCCGGTCACCCAGCCCTTTGAAATTACAGGCCGCCTGGACGGTGCCGAACAGGGCGGTGGAGTCGATACTTAAATCTATCTGGTCGTCGTCCTCTACCCCCTGGATATTTGAGATACCGGCGGTTATCTCCCAGCCTGGGCGAGGCTTCCAGTCGACGGCAAAACCGGCCCCGTAACTGGGGAAATTGATTGTCGGGTTGCTCGAAAACGCCTGGTTCAGGAAATATCTTTTGGTGCTGCGCAGCTGGTGCTTGTCGACAAACTTGTCAATGGAAAACTGCCCATAGCGCAGTGCCAGTTTTTCATCGAACAGGATCTGGTCGAGGTAAAAGTCAGGAATCTGGAATCCCGAATCGCTGAACCCGTCAACGGTTCCCCAGAGCAGGTCGGTTTGCTCCCTGATATCGGCAGGCGCATAGTCGGTATAGGCGTGGCGCTGCCTGAAGCGGAAAAGGAGATAGACCGGTTTATTGAAACGCTGCCCCGTTATCAGCCAGCGGCCGCTGAGGCTCAGGTCTCCCGCTGTCCCGTTGACGCTGACATCGCGGTCGTTGTAGGCCTGAGCAAGCAGATCGTAGGTCAGCGTCAAATCGACGCGATGTTTCTGCCACCAGTCAAGACGTTTCTTGCGCAGCTTGTAGTAGAACTCGGGAAACAGGCTTCTTCTGCGCGGGTCGTAGACCAGCTCGTCGCGCTGCTTGATCACCCCGTCGATGCTGTCCGGCGCTGCATCCTCCAGGTCGGCAGACGCTGCAGCGGGATCAGCCGCGGCAGAAACCGGGTTGATGGAGCCGGCTCCGAGAAGACATAACGTTCCGATGAGCAGGCACAGCCGGAAGTGCGCTGCCCGGTACAAAACACCCATAATTTATACCTGAAGATCGATCCTTCGATAAGCAGCCGGGTTCCGGATCGGCTAGAACCTGAAACCAACGCCCCGTAGCGGGCCGCTCATGTTTATGTCCGCAATGGGACGATTTTATTTCCCGGTGATAGCCGCGATTTCTTTGCGCAGACTGTCCGCGTGAGGGTTGGAGACGCTTTTCCTGATCAAAATGTCCGTAGGGCTTATTGATTTACCATATCTCGCTTCATTGAATTTATCTTTGCTTTTCACGACGGCACCGTCAAGGGCAACACCCGCAAATGCTCCTTTTGAGCGGGCATAGGACAACACGTCGGCTGTCTGCGCTGCAGCGCCGCCGCCCACCGGTCCGGCAGCAAGGGTCAGGTCGGCGCCGAGTTTAAAAGAATTTGTCAGCAGTTTTTCCATGCCGCGCTCGGTCATGATGACGAGAACCACCTCCGACGCCTCTCCGCCGAACTGGATACCGGACGAAATAGACCCGAGCGTATAAAACGCCGGATAGCCCCGTTCGCCAGTGCCTGCACTGTGTGCGCTCTGCTGCCGCAGGGCGTCAAGTCACCATGCAGGAAAAAGGATCGTCTCTCCAGGCTACAGCTCGTTTTCCCCTGCAACGTAGCCGAAATTGGCCAGGATTCCGCCGTCGACGTAGATCACCTGTCCGTTGATGAACCGGCCCGCTTCCGAGGCCAGCAGAACCGCAGCGCCGGCGAGGTCCTCGGGCTCTCCCCAGCGGCCGGCAGGCGTGCGGGTCATGACGAGGTCGTTGAACGGGTTTCCGTCGACACGAATCGGGGCGGTCTGTGCGGTGGCGATATAACCCGGGCCGATGCCGTTTATGTTGAGGTTGTACTTCGCCCACTCACAGCACATGTTCCGGGTCAGCAGTTTCAGCCCGCCTTTTGCAGAGGCATACGCGGAGACATTCTGACGGCCGTAAACGCTCATCATCGAACACATGTTGATGATCTTGCCGGCCCGGCGCTCGATCATCGACGGTACAACCCGCTTCGATACGATGAACGGAGAAACCAGGTCGACGTCAATGACCTGTTTGAATGCCTCGATCTCCATTTCGAGGATCGGGACGCGTTTGATGATGCCCGCGTTGTTCACGAGGATATCAACCGGCCCGACCTCCCGCTCGATTTGAGCGATCCCGCGATCCACGTCGGCGGCGGATGTCACGTCGAACAGCAGCCGGTAAACCTCGATGCCGTCCTGCCGATATGCTTCCCCGCACGCTTCCAGCCTCGCCTCGTCGTGGCCGTTTACGCAGATCCTGGCGCCCTGCTGCGCGAGCCCTTTGGCCACGGCCATGCCGATGCCGTGCGTAGCTCCCGTGACAAGGGCCGTTTTTCCGGTTAAATCAAATGATAGTGTGCCCATTTCATTACCTTCCAGCGATGGTCCTGTGAGGGGGGCTCGCGATCACCTACCTGATCTCCGCCATGGGGATATGATCCATATCGTCGAACGACTGGTTTTCCCCGGCCATGCCCCAGATAAACGTGTAGCTGCTGGTCCCCGCACCCGAGTGGATCGACCAGCTCGGGGAGAGCACGGCCTGAGCTTCACGCACGACCAGGTGCCGTGTCTCGTCGGCTTCGCCCATGAGGTGAAAGACAACGTCTTCTTCCTTGAAATCGAAGTAAAGGTAAGCTTCCATGCGGCGCTGGTGGGAGTGCGGCGGCATCGTATTCCAGATGCTGCCGGGCTCGAGCGTGGTCATGCCCATGACCAGCTGGCAGCTTTTTGCTCCGTCGGCATGAATATACTTGCGTATGGTGCGCTTGTTGGCATTTTCCGTTCCCCCCAGGTGGATCGGTTCGGCCTCGTCGAAGGTGATCTTCTCGAGCGGAAACTCCGTGTGAGCCGGAACGCACAACATGTAAAAGCGGGCCGGGTCGGCGGCGTCATCACTGTCGAAAACGATAGTGCGGTTTCCTCTGCCGATATACAGGCCGTCGCGCGCGGCCATTTCAACCTGGTTTCCTGTAACGGTAATGCTGCCGGGGCCGCCGATATTGATAACCCCCATCTCCCTGCGTTCGAGCAGGTACTCGGCGGCGATGACCGCGGGATCGATGTCGAGTTCGATTGGACCGGCCGGTTTAACGCCTCCGACGATGAGCCGGTCGTAATGGGTATAGACCAGTTTCGGCGTATCGCCGAAGAGATCTTCAACCAGGAATTGCTCTCTCAGGCCGTCTGTGTCGAGCAGAGCAGCATGGTCGGGGTGGATCGCTTGACGTACTTCCATGGGGTTGCTCCTTTGAGTTTTTTATTTGTACATAGAGAACCCGTGAAAAATTCAGGTCCTCGCTTGAAAGTTCCCCGGCATAAGCTCAATCCATCAATACGGAAGGCAGCCAGAGGCTGAGTTCCGGAATATAGGTGATGAGGATCAGCGTGACCAGGTTGGCGAACAGAAACGGCAGCGCCGCCTTGAAGATAGTCCCGATCGGGACCTTGGAAATGGCTGAGCAGACATTTAAGCACATCCCCACCGGCGGCGTTACCAGTCCTACAGCCAGTCCGGTTATCAAGATGACGCCGAACTGGATGCCGTTGATGCCCAGGAGTTTCATCGCCGGCAGGAACACCGGGGTCAGCAGCAGTATTGCCGGGCTGACATCGACAAAGGTGCCGACGATCAGGATGATCACCAGCACCACGAACAGGATGACGAAGACCGGCAGTTCCAGCCCGGAGACGAACATTGCCAGGGTCTGGGGAATGCGCTCGAGCGCCAGGATCCAGACGTAGAGCTTTGACAGGGCGATGATGATCATGACGGTGGCGCTCGTCTGGATTGCATCCCGCAGCAGCTTCGGGATCACTTTCAGCTCGAGTTCCCGCAGTAGAATCAGACCCACGAAAAATGCGTAGAGCACTCCCAGACCAGCCGATTCGGTTGCGGTTGCGAGGCCGAGCACCACGGCCCCGACCACGAATATCGGCATGATAAGCGCCGGAAAAGCCCGTCCGGTAAGGCCGGCTTTTTCCCTGAATGAAAGCGAGCTGATCTCTTTGGGGTACGTGTTCTTATATGAAACACCCAGCGTGATGCTCAGCATCAGCAGGCCGATCATCACTCCCGGTATCAGGCCTCCAAGAAACAGGCGTCCCACGCTTTCTTCCGATATATATGCGTAGATGACCATCGGGACGCTGGGCGGGATGATCATTCCCATCGTCGATGAGGCGACGGTAATGCCGCTGGCGAATTCGAGCGAATAGCCTTTCTTGTTCATTTCCGGAATCAGGACGGCTCCCACCGACGCGGTGTCAGATACGGAAGACCCTGATATGCCGCCGAAAATCATGCTGGCGATGACGTTGACCAGCCCCAGCCCGCCGCGCAGTTTGCCGACGAACAACAGACTGAAGTCGATCAGGCGGGCGGTAATGCCTCCTGAATTCATCAGCAGCCCCATGAACACGAACAGCGGCATCGCGATCATCGCATAGGAATTCATGCCGGCGTAGAATCGGGCCGGCAAAATCGACAGCAGCTCCGGATGAACGACCCAGAAATAGGCAAAACCCGACAACCCGAGCGAGTAGGCGATCGGCACCCCGAGAACAAGGAAAAAGAACAGGGAGGCCAGAAGAATCAGCATGACGCATCCTCCCGAGCGGCCGGTTCCTCGCTGAACGCGAGCAGGATCATCACGATGCAGTACACGATAACGAGGCAGCAGCCGACCGGGATGCTGATCTGGAAAATCCATTCAGGAACGCGCAGTACTGGAGACTCGTTGGACCCGACCCGGCTGATCCAGCGCATGGAGTAAAAGATCATCACCCCGTTGAGAAACGCGATCAGGGCGTGCACCAGCACTTCGTCGAGCCGCTGCAGGAATTTCGGCAGCAGCTGCACGACGAAGCTGATGCTGATATGCTGGCGCCGCCGCACCGCGACCGCCGCTCCGATTGCCGTTGTGTAGATAAAGAGCCCCTCCATCAGTTCGTTGCCGCCGATGATGGATTCGTTGAATACATAGCGCAGGATCACCTGCAGTATCGTGATCAGCAGGATGACCGCGAAAAAAGACGCAATAACCGTGTCGAGCAGCAGCGCCAGTTTCCGTTCGAACCGTTTCAGCAGCTCCATGGTCCCTCAGGCCGCGGGGGCCGCAGCGCCCGCCGCATGCAGCGGCGAGCGCCGCTAATCAGGTTATCGATTCAGGCACATACTAATTACCTTTCGCTACTTTCTGGGCTGCCTCGATGTCGTCCCAGGAAAAATAGCCGTCATCTACGTACTGCTGCCAGACCGGCTTGGCCGCTTCGGCGAACTGCGCGGTGACTTCAGGAGTCAGCGTGTTGGTTTCCAGCTTGCTCTGCAGGAGGTTGAAGAAATTATTCTCCGAATTCAGCCAGATCGTGTCGCTGTACATCATCGCGGCTTTTGCGGAAGCATCGAAAATCTGCTTGAGGTCGTCCGGCAGCGCATTGTACCAGTCCGGGTTCACGTAGAACGGGTCGGGGTGGATCTGCCAGTTTACGACGGAGAGGTATTTCTGCGCTTCGTAGAACTTCATGTCCACCGTGTTGGAGAAGGGGTTCTCCTGGCCGTCCACAACATTTGACTTCAGCGCCATATAGGTCTCGGTATAAGCCACCATTTGCGGATTAGCGCCAAGTGTCTTGAAGGTTTTGATGGTCATGTCGATCGGCGGGGTGCGCATCTTCAGCCCCTTGAGGTCTTCCGGGGTCTTGATCGGTTTGACGTTGTTGGTGATGTTCCGGAAACCGCCGGCTACCCCGCATGCGGGAATGTACAGGCCCGCCGCGCTGGCTCCCTCGTTGACCTTGGTGCCGAAGTCGCCGCGCATCAGTTTCAGCACCTGGTCGGTGTTGTCGAAGAAAAAGGGCAGGGTGTACAGCAGGTACATCTTGTTGGCGCGTTCAAACAAACCGCCGCGACAGCCCTGCAGCTCGCCGGTCTTGACCATATCCAGAACTTCGGCTTCCTTTCCCAGTACACCGGACGTATAGAGCTCGACCTGTATTCTGCCGCCCGAGGCCCCTTCCACCAGGTCCTTGAAGTAGTACATGGACTGTGATCTCGGGTGGGTGTCGGACTGGGAGTTGGAATACTTGAAGACAAACGGCTTCTCCGCCAATGCCTGGCCGACCGGCAGGATCATGAGCATACCCAGTAATGCAAACAATGCGACTGCTGATTTGTTTCTCATCTTGATTCCTCCTCTGCATGATGGTTTCATAATTTCGGCCGTCTATGTGCCGCCCAACGATTTGGATATCAGCGCCGTATGTTTCTTTATGGCTGCTATCTCCGGTTCTATGCCCCGCTCGTGGTTGATGTATGACGGAAACGCGATGCTGACGGCCCCCAGGAGATTGCGGTCGAAGTCGAAAACCGGGCCGGCCACGCAGGTAATCCCGCGCGTTATCTCTTCGTTGTCCAGGGCGTAGCCGTTCTCGGCGATGAGGCACAGCTCCTCTCTCAAGCCTTCGGGGCTGGTGATGGTTTTTTCGGTTTTCGCCTCGAGCGGCTCCTGCAATACCCTTTTTTGGATACCATCCGGGGCAAATGCCAGCAGGATTTTTCCAAGACCGGTGCAGTGCAGCGGAAAAGGCTTGCCGACCTCGGAAATGAGTTTAATGCCTAAATCCCGGGACTCGACTTTATCGAGAAACACCCCCTGCATGCCATGCAGGATACCCAGGTTGGCGGTATGGTCGGTATCCTGCTGAAGTTGCAGCAGGTAGGGATGAACGTGATCCCGCAGTTTGAAACTGGCGATTACTGCTGCCCCGAGTGCGGAAAAGCGGAGGCTGCCGAAGTAGCGCTTGGTGATGGGGTCGAAATTGAGGTAACCGAGGTCGGTAAGGTCCTTTAAAACCCGGTGGACAGAAGATTTGGGCAGATTCGAGTCTTTGATGATATCAGAGTAGGTCGCCCCCCTGTCCTGCCTGCCGATCACCGCTTCGATAACGGTGAATACCTTGCTCAGCGGATTCATTTTTCCCCGTATATAGAAAATGTTTCTATATATGGAGTAACAATGCCAATCAGTTTTGTCAATATATATGTAAATTATTATGTGCAGCAGGTGCTGGAACGTGCCGGAGATTTGATGTCGGGATCACTGGTTTCGGCCTTTCACACTGTATCGAATTGTGTCGCGCAGGAAGCCGCCGGAGAGCATGATGCCATCGATCATGGATTTGAATTAAACCGCAAGAACCTGAGTGTTCCTTTATTCAAAAGGGGCTACACTGTGTCGAATATAATCAGCAATGAGCAGGAGAAAAACAGATGGACCCGGAGACAAAATCCATAATCGCTCATGAATGGCACCTTGCCATGGTATTATCAGGTGTGCGGGGCGGTTCTTTCACCATGACAAACCGGGACTGCCCTGTTATCGATGGGGAGAGGGGTGTATTCGGACGTACGAAAACGCCTCGGTAGAGGAGGAAATGCAGCCGTGAATCCGCAACAATTCAACACCGATGAGGCGCGCTGGAAAGCCGTCAGCGAGAACAACGCCGACGCCGACGGGGTATTTTATTACGCGGTCAGGACAACAGGGATCTACTGCCGGCCGAGTTGTACAGCGAAGCTGCCCAATCGCAACAATGTCGAATACTTTGCTGCCTGCGGTGATGCTGAAAAGGCCGGGTACCGGGCATGCAGAAGATGCCGGCCGACGTCGGCATCAAAAGGTGAGGAAGCGGCGCAGAAGATCGTTCATGCATGCAGGATCATCGAAGAACGTGAAACCGTGCTGAAGCTGGACGAACTGGCTGCCCGGGTTGGGCTGAGCCCGTACCATTTTCATCGACTGTTCAAGAAGATGGTTGGCGTCACTCCCAGGCAGTATGCCGCGAGGCAGCAATCCCGGCGTTTTCGTGACAGCCTCGAGTCTGGCTCCTCCGTTACCGATGCGATCTACGCTGCCGGATATGGTTCAAGCGGCAGCGCCTACGATAAGAGGCGAAATCAGTTGGCCATGCCCCCCTCCGTCTATCGCGGCGGGGCGGCAGGGGTAACAATAACCTGGGGGATCGCCCGGTGTTTTCTCGGATGGGTAATCGTCGCAGCGACCGAGCGGGGAATCTGCGCCATTATGTTTGCGGATGAACCGGAGGTACTGCCGGGACTGGTCCAACAGAGATTTCCCAGGGCCCGCTTGCACGAAGCGGATAAAGGTTTTGCGACGCTGCTTACGGAAGTGGTCGATTTCATAGAGGAACCGAAAGGTGCCTTCCAGCTTCCGCTCGATATCCAGGGAACCGCCTTTCAACAGCAGGTCTGGGAGGCGTTGCGGCAGGTCAAACCGGGCGAGACGCTGAGCTATACCGAGGTGGCCGAACGAATCGGCAAACCACGGGCGGTCCGGGCGGTAGCGTCAGCCTGTGCCGCAAATAAGCTGGCGGTGGTCATTCCCTGCCACCGGGTTCTGACCAAAGGCGGCAATCTCGGCGGTTACCGCTGGGGCAGCGAACGAAAACGCAGACTGCTCGAAGCGGAACAGGAGCAATGCTCGTCATGATTCACGGTCTTGATGATTCACCAGCCGTTTCCGGGAACGGGGCAGGCAGGGTAAAGGCGAGCAGCAGCATCAACACCGGAAGAAAAGATACGGAGGCCAGCGACATCCAGACTCCGTATATATCCGCCACTTTTCCGATAAAAGGAGCCGTGCCCCCGCCAATCGCCACGGAAAGCCCAAGCGTTACCCCGGATGACAGGCCGACCCGGTTGGGCAGGTATTTCTGGCCGAGGACAATGGTCGGGCTGTAGGTGAGAAACATCATGAACCCCACCGGAACCAGCAGCATGGTCGCGAGGCTCACGCTGTCAACGGCGATTAACGCCGGCAGCAATACGGCCAGGCTCGCAAAGCCGATGAGCGTGACCTTCTTCTGACCGATACGATCGGCCAGCGTCCCCCCCGCGATATTCCCGAATATTCCGGTACCGGCAAAAAGTGACAGCGCCGCGGCGCCGGCCATATTAGACTGTCCGAGCACCTCTATCCAGTAGATCGGGATGAAGATATTGAGGGCGAAAAAGGTGATTGACCGTCCGCACACCAGGACGGATATCCGGGTAAATCCACTCCAGTTTTCCTGCAGATCCGGACCCGCTGAATTCTTGTTGTTGTTGATCGCTTCCAGCGCATCGAACATCTTGAATTGCGAGATGATCACGATAGCCATGATCGTCACCGGTACGATGAGGACCAGCGATCCGCGCAGCCCCCAGTAGAGCATGGCTGTCGAGACAAGGAGGGGGCCCAGCGTGAAGCCTATCGTGCCGCCGATGCCGAACAGGCTCATCGCGGTGCTTTTGCGGTTTCCGGCGGCGAAATTGACCAGCCGTGCCGCCTCCGGGTGATAGGCGGCGATCCCGATCCCGCTCATGATTCCCAGGACCAGGAGCCAGTGATATCCGTCGAGCAGCCCGGTCCAGCCCAGCCCGAGTCCCGCACACATCAGCCCTCCCGGCAGCAGCCATGGTTTGGAGCAGCGGTCTGCGGCAATGCCAAACAGCGGCTGAATGACACTGGAAGACATGTTCACGGCGAATACGATCGAAGCCGCCGCGGCGTAGGACAGGTCGTAGGCAGCGATGAAGAAGGGGAGCATGGCGGGCAGCGCGCCCTGGTTTATATCCACCGCCATATGTCCGGCGGAGAGAATGGCAATATGCTTCTTCTGCATCGGTCAGTCCGCAGGAAAGTCGAGGTAATGCGAATCGAATCCCCGCGCCGTATCGGGGCAAATCACGGTTCAACCGAACAGATGGTCTCGATCATCACGGCACAGACCTCGTACGGGTCCATATTCGCTGCCGGCCGACGATCTTCGAGATATCCCTTGCCGTTCCTGACGGTGGGAAGCGGGATCCTGATGGAGGCTCCCCGGTCTCCTGCTCCATAACGGAATTCATGGATGGAGCAGGTTTCATGGTGGCCGGTGAGCCGCAGATCATTGTGGGCGCCGTAGACGGCAATATGTTCCTCGTGCTTCTCGCCGAGCTTCCTGCAGGCGTCTTCTATGACCGCATAGCCGCCGTCTTGCCGCATGCTCCTGGTACTGAAATTGGTATGGGCTCCGGCCCCGTTCCAGTCCCCCTGAACCGGTTTCGGGTAGAGCGTGGCATTGACGCCGAAATCCTCGGCGATGCGATAGAGCAGCCAGCGGGCCAGCCACAATTGATCTGATACTGCCAGGGGATCCAGCGGTCCTACCTGGAATTCCCACTGTCCCGGCATGACCTCGGCGTTTATACCGGATATGCCGATCCCGGCAACGAGACATGCGTCCATGTGTTTTTCAACGATATCACGACCAAAAACCTCATCGGCGCCGACCCCGCAGTAAAACGGTCCCTGCGGTGCCGGATACCCGCCTTCCGGCCATCCGAGCGGTGCGCGTCCCCGGAAGAACGTATATTCCTGTTCGATGCCGAACAGCGGGTCGTGATCCCGGTATTTCTCCGCAACTTCGACCAGCTGAAGCCGTTTGTTGGTCTCGTGGGGGGATCCGTCAGGGTAGTTGACCTCCGTCATCACCAGGATGTGCTCACCGCCGCGTATCGGATCCGGTACAAACGCCACCGGCCGTAATCCCCGGTCACTGTTGTGTCCCTCGCCCTGCATCGTGCTGGACCCGTCAAAGCTCCACTCCGGTATCTGCGACAGTTCGGTAACCGGCCCGTCGATGATTTTCGTTTTTGAACGAAGCTTGGGCGTCGGGCGCTGTCCATCGATCCAGATATACTCAGCTTTTATTCTCGGCATGTGAAGGTTCCCCCTTGTGGTTGTTGTGTACTCATACACTGAACTGCGGTGCGTTTTTCCGAGGCCTGGCAAAGGCCTCGAACAACGGCAGAACTATGAGCCTTTATACCGCAAATGAATGCGTTGGCAAGATCTAATAACAGAAATTACTGACGAGGCGGACGGGATCGTCTCTTACTGCTTTTCCGGGCTCGGCTGGGGCGGGATAACGATGACATTGGTGTTGATATCGGCATCTTCTTCCGCCGCTTCATAGATGAGCATCGGCAGCCCGGATTTGCGTTCCGGGTTGTCGGCCGGTTTACGGGGGTATTTCATGTCAGTTTCCTGGCGCGCACAGCCTGACAGGAGCAGAAGTCCGGTTGCGATCAGAAGAGCCGATTTCAAACGGTTGGTCATTTTTCTTCCTGCTTGTTGGCGGCCAGAAACAGCCGGGAGAGCGGATCGGACGTGATCATGACATAGGCTGAGAACTTCCGGGGCGTTTTATCCTCAGCGCCTTCATCGGCATGTTGTTCGGTCTCGACAATTGGTTCGGAGCTTGAGAACTTCACCGCGGCGAGGGAGCCTGGTCCCGCGTTTTCCCGTTGAAATTTGAAGGCATCCTGCTCGATCTTGCCGTTGTTATCGTAGAGCCAGTAGACCAGTTTGTCGTGGCCCATCGTGGTGGGCTCTCCGTGTTCGAGCATCAGCGTACCGATGACGGTTTTCAAATGGTCGAACGTGGTGTCGGGATAGTCCTGGTAAAGCCCGATAATCGTATCGTTTTCACTGGAGACGACGACAAATGTCTCGCCATCCTTGAACTTGTAGGTTCCCTGCAGCGACTTTTGGATCGGATTCCGGGCGGCGGTTATTTTCTGGTCCGCTGTCAGGGCCTTGCCCAGGGTGTAGTTCCCGAACCCGATTTCAAGCTGTGCGACATCGGCGGCGACCTTTTCAAGGGTTTCGGCAACCGTGGCCGCATCAGCGGATAGGGACAGGCAGAGCACCAGTGACAGTGCCGACACGAGGGAGCAAATAATGTTCATAACAATCCGTTCCGGTTGGGAAAATGCCCCGGCATCGCAGATGCCGGGGCATGGCGGGGTTCACGATAGAGACGCTGCGTTTTTACTGCTTGTAACGCTCCGCCTGCTCGGCTTTGATCGCTTCCATGATATCTGCGTCGAAGCCTTCCTTGTACCAGGTGTGCTCCGGCCTGGCAAGGATCTCGCCGACCACCTGTTCATACTTTTCGATCTGTTCGTGCTTCTCGGCCAGATGCATGAGCTCCGGCAAGAATTTGAAGTAGAAATTGTGGGCGACATCGTAGAGACCGTGCCAGTGCGTATAGTCAGGTCCGCTCATCGCAGCGCCGTGACGGGCCCGGCGGCCTTCGTGATGCCAGAGCTCCCACCAGTGCCAGCCCAGTTCGGTGTGGAAGGTCGAGCCGTGAATCAGCCCGTCTGCCAGCGCCATCTGGTACAGCTGCTGGGTGGGTTTGGCGAATTTTTCATTGTAGGTCACAACCAGTGCGTCGAATTGCTTGTAGAAGTTGTCGACCTTCTGGACGCCGTGGCACTGCTTGCAGACGCCCTTCATGTTGTTTCTGCGGTCTTCCCAGCTCCAGACCTCGACGGCCTCTTTTTCAACCGGTACTTTCTTCCACTTGTCCTGCACCATCTTGAATTCGCTGTACTTGACCATGGAGCCCGGCTGCGGAGCGATTTCGCCGGGTATGTCCTTCTCGGTGCCGTCTGAGAATATCGCCCGGTTCAGCTTCGAGGATACTTTCGGACGCAGGGTCCAGGAAATCCGGTCGCCGACGTTATGCGTGTTCTGCGCGACGGAGCCGTCGGGCTTCATGTACGCGCCCATGTGGCAGGTGGAGCAGGTCGGGGCGAAATAGTAGTCCTTGCCCAGTACCCATTTTCCGGCCTTCATGATATTCATGCCGTTCATACCGTGCTCGCGGGAAGCGGCGCGGTAGGCGATTCCATGCTTGGACTCGTTGTAGATCTCGATCTGCGGATGGTCGGGGCCCAGGTGGCACTTGCCGCAGTTGTCCGGCTGGCGTGCGATGGACGCGCGGAAACTGTGCTTGGAGTGACACGAGTTACAGGTGCCCGCGTAGCCGTCCGGGTTCAGGCGGCCCATACCGGAGTTCGGATAGGTCATCGGGTCGAACATGACGGCGCCCGCCTCGTTCAGCAGCGGCTTGCCGGCATCGTCTTTCAAGACAACGATGTTTGATCCGTGACACTGCCAGCAGCCGTTGGCGGCATCGGCCTTGTCTTCCATGGAGCAGACAATCTCTCCGAGCAGGTTGTCGGCCGAGGCCAGGATCTGGCCGGCGGCGGCATGGTGCGAAACCTGCTGCTCCTTCACTTCGCGCTCGTGGCAGTAGCCGCAGTCTTTCGGTGTCTGCAGCGTTTTGATGAACGTGCCTTCATGCAGGTAACCGGTAATGTCGCCTTCATCGGCGGCGTGACAGTTGTAGCAGGCTACGGAACCGTCACGGCCGGCGGCATGCGGAGAGTTCTTCCACTGCTGGACCATGGAATTATTCTCCTTGAGATGGCAGTTGATACACTTGACGTTAATTTCCTTGTTCTTCGGGTTGCTCACGTCCATCGACACCTTGGTCGTCGCGAAAGCGGGGACGGCAACACAAAGGGCAAGGAGCATCAAGCCAAGCATCTTTCCCCAATGTGGCATACTCTTTCCTCCTTGTTCTAGGTTAAGTCACCGAATGCCGGATAACCGGCCTTCCTTAAACTGATTGCCCTGCGTTTTTCCTCCTTTTGTTTTGGTTGCGCTACGTTTATGTTTCCTGAGGGGTTTCCTCGCTGATCCACAATGGAAATATCCTGCTCAGGATGAACAGGATGACGAACGGTGCGCTCATCACGATAAGCGCCGCAATGATGCCTTCCCGGCCCCCCCACTCGGGGTGGAAGAAGACCTGCCCCCTGGTCGAATTCGACATCAGCTGGCCGCCGATAACGACGTTCCAGCGCATCAGCAGGACCTGCATCAGGATCATCAGCGATACGATCGGGGCGAAGAAGAGGATGATGCGGTCCTTGAATTTAAACAGACAGAGGATGCCGAGCAGGATGAACGGAATTACCGAGAATATCTTGACCTGCAGCGTCCAGTAGGTTGTATAGAGCGGACCCCAGAGCAGGTTCTCGAGTACGTGCCAGTGATGGGTGGACATGTAGAAATGGGTGAACACCTCGAGCATTTCGAAAACGAAATCGAGGATGAAGAAACCCCACAGGAATTTCAGCGACGTCCTGATGCAGGTCACGTCGATGGTGCTGCCGGTGACTTTCTTGATCAGGATATAGGTGAGCACGATGCCGGCGATGCCCGATACGCAGGCTGAAAGGAGAAAGATAACCGGCATGAGCGGCGTGGCCCACAGCGGATTTGCCTTGATGCCGCCGAAAATGAATCCGACATACCCGTGCAGAACGCAGGCCATCGGGATGCCGATGCCGGCGAGGAAATTGATGATCTTGTGATCGAGCGCGAGCGATTCCCTGCTCAGGTTGTCGTTGTAGAAGGAGAGAAACGCATAGAGGCCGCGCATGATGCCTCTGGACTGCTGCCACAGCCCGACCATGGTCGGGCGGTAGATGAACAGGATTTCATGGACGAGCAGGATCAGGTAGGCGGTATAGATATAGCCGAAGCCGGCCATGGCCGAGGTCGGATTCGGGGTCAAAAACATGTTGAAGGCGCGCTCCGGGTGGCCGAGATGGAGCAGCAGCGGCCAGGTCGCGCAGCACAGAAACGCCAGCGCGAAGATCAGTGAATACCGTGAAATCGGCTTCAGCTCCTTGACGCCGAACACGTGGTACAGCGACGAAACGATGAAGGCTCCGGCCACGATGCCGGTGATGTACGGGTACAGCACGATCATCAGCGACCAGTGCACGTGAAGATCGTTGGGGAAGACGTAGTTGGACAGTGCAACGACACCGTCGGCGTGATGCATACCGGCACTCATCAGACCACCTCCCTGCGCAGCCCGACGTAGTGAAGGGCGGGTTGATTACCCATATCCGGTTTGAGCACCGACACGACGTGGGGCTCGTGCAGGATTTTCCACACTTCGGAGTTTTTGTCGGAAAGATCGCCGAATTTCCGGGCGTGCGTTGGGCAGACCGTCACACAGGCGGGAAGCAGGCCCTTGCGGACGCGGTGATAGCACCACGTGCATTTCTCGGCGGTCCTGGTCTCGGGATTGATGAAGCGGACCGAATACGGACACGCCTGGATACAGTACGAACAGCCGACGCAGCGGCTGCCGTCGACCAGGATGAAGCCGTCGTCGGTCTTGTACGTGGCGCCGACCGGACAGACCTGGGTACAGGATGGCTTTTCGCACATATTGCAGAGTTTCGGCACGAAGAAGGTATCCCGGGTAGGGTGCGGGAGCCCTTCCCGGGCCTTCGTGTATCCGTCGAGGCCGCCGTTCGGTGAATCGACGTAGACCCCGTCGTGATCGTCGATGATGTAGCGCTCCACCCAGGTCCGGTAATTGCCGTCAGGCACGTTGTACTCCGCCTTGTCCGCGACGCAGCAGGAACCGCAGCCGATACAGGCGGTTATGTCGACGACGAACGCGAACTGTCTGGTGGTGAATACGTCGGTTTCATCACGCATGCCCGGTATCTGTTCGGCAATGTGACGAAACGATGATGCCGGCATCGGGATGACCAGCAGCAGGGACCCGGCGATTGTTCCCCCCAGGACTTTTTTGATGAAGGCGCGGCGGTCTCGCGCGATTTCTTTTTTGATTTCTTCCATCGCTACGCTCCCTCCGTCATACCCATCATTTCCCTGGCCTGCTTGATCCACAGCAGCGGGTCGTGCACCATGTGGCACTGGCTGCAGTTATGGGTCATCCTCACCTTCATCTCTTCGAGATGCTCCGGCATGCCGACCATCTTTATGAATTCCCGCGGGCGGGCCTGGATTACCTTGTTGTGGCAGCGCAGACAGAGCTGCGTGATCTCGTCGCCGCGCTTGACCGGCAGCGTGCCGATTTTCTGGTCGTTTTCACCGATATGGTTGCCGTATGGTCCGTGGCACACTTCACAGGACACCGTCTGGTGGACGCCTGCTTTGTGAATGGTGCGAACCGGCCGGTGGCACTGGAAGCAGGAGTCGTTGGTGCCGAGCCGCACGGGCACCAGCTTCTGGTCTTCGATGTCGGTGCCGCGGTAATGCCCGTACTGGCCCATGGACTCCGGCGTAAAAGCCTGTTTGGCGAGCCAGCCGCCGATTCCGACCACGACCATCGCAATAATCAGCTTGATCAGGTGAGCGTTATATCTGGATCTTGACTCCTGGTGCACGTGGAACCTCCTTGCCGTTCAGGTTGGTGGAGAAAGATCTCAACAGGTGCTGACTTGCAATAATGGTTCCATATGTAAAATGATGTATAAACAATGAGATAGGTTGTGGCGAAAAAAACAATGTTACCTGCCGGTAACATTGACGGCGGGCCGAGGTTACGGTCCGGTAACGGTGGTCCACGCTGAGGTTCCCGGTAATCATGGAATTTTATACTCCGGGTGACCGTGCCGAAAATCTGGATCTGGGAAAAATTATGTACTAAATACAAATATTTACGTATAGTCATGGCGATGGCGTTACTGAACGGTTACAATGTGGTACGGGATATGTTACTATCCGGTAACGAAACGAGATGGGTGCCGAAGCGCCTGCGGGGTACTGGCCGTGCTGCGGTTTCGATACGGTGACGGTGCCGATTCGTCGGGTGAAACGGTTGAGTCGGGTTCGCCGGCTTGAGCCGGGTGTGGTGAACATGCACGGAAGCCGGGTTCGGCTCCGATCGGAGTGAATCTTGCAGGGATTCAGGAACAGCTGCCGCTGGTTGGCGGCGAAACATGCAGCTCGGGATATGGGTGACTGAGATGGAGTACATATGCAGATGAGGTTTCCAAGATTTATCCTGCTGAGAACCAAATTCATCATTTTCATCGGGGCTATAATCACCATCTTTTTCGGCTACATGCTCTACCGGACCAGCAGTTTCGATGAGGAGATGATTCTCAGGCAGGCGGAACAGCAGGCCCGGATGCTGTACAAACAGATCCTGCTGACCAGGCAGTGGGCTTCGGATCATAACGGTCTTTTCGTCATGAAGCAGGCCGGGGCCGAACCGAATCCCTACCTCGACCTGCCCATCGTGACCGACGCCGAGGGCCAGACGTTCTATATGCGGAATCCGGCCATGATTACCCGGGAATTGTCTGAATATGCCGCCGAAGACGGCCTCGGCCATTTCCGGGTGACGAGTCTCAAACCGGTTAACCCGGGAACGGTACCGGATTCTTTTGAAAAAAGGGCATTGGAAGCCTTCGAAAAACAGGGAGCCCTCGAGGTGATCG
>Ga0180436_10001438_pt1 | contig 23218 bp, 24 predicted proteins | sample SS_ome_2_FD_132434 | JGI IMG/M metagenome (GOLD analysis project Ga0180436, IMG submission 132434) | Hypersaline lake sediment archaeal communities from the Salton Sea, California, USA - SS_3_S_2 metaG | ecosystem: Environmental > Aquatic > Non-marine Saline and Alkaline > Hypersaline >... | reverse complement strand
CCGATCGGCGGCGAACTCGATTACCTCGACGATGGCACGATCACCGCCGCGCTCAAGGCCCGCAAGTCGCTGTAAACGCCTCTATTTCCAGTCGAAGAACCCGTCACCCGCCTGTGCGAGCAGCTTTGCCGCCATCGCGCGGCCCAACTCGGGGCCATCCTCGACGGCGCCGGTGACATCATCGGCAATCGCTTCAGAGCCATCGGTCCGCAGGATCTCGCCACGCAGGCGCAAACTGCCGCCGTCGAGTTCGGAGAGCCCGGCAATTGGGGTTTCGCAGGAGCCGTCCAACGCCGCGAGGAAGGCACGTTCGGACGCGAGGCGCTGCCCCGTCGCACTGTCGTGCAGGGCCTCCAGAAGCGCCGCGGTTGCGGTATCATCCGACCGCCGTTCGATACCGATCGCGCCCTGCGCCACCGCCGGGAGCATTTCCTCGGGCGTGATCGCGCGATGTGGGACGTCGTCCATGCCAAGCCGGTTGAGGCCCGCCATTGCGAGGAAGGTGGCTTGCGCCACGCCGTCCCCGAGCTTGCGCAGCCGGGTCTGCACGTTGCCGCGGAACTCGACCACGGTGAGGTCCGGCCGTCGGTTGAGCAGTTGCGCCTTGCGCCGCAGCGACGAGGTGCCCACCACCGCACCCTCGGGCAGATCGGCAATCGCACCGTGCTTGAGCGAGACGAAGGCATCGGCCGTGTCTTCGCGCGGCAGGTAGCAATCGAGCAGAAGCCCGGCGGGCTGCGCCACCGGCATGTCCTTCATCGAATGCACCGCGATGTCGATGCCGCCGGCGAGGAGCTGCTCCTCGATCTCCTTGGTGAACAGCCCCTTGTTGCCGATCTCCTTGAGCGGGCGGTCGGCGGCGATCAGCGCGGCGTCGTCGCCGGTCGTCTTGATCACAACGATCTCGAAGGCATCTTCGGGGAGGTCGAATCCGGCCATCAGGCGCGAGCGGGTCTCGAACGCCTGGGCAAGCGCCAGCGGCGAGCCACGGGTTCCGATCTTGAGCGTGTTGGCGGGGGAGGGCAGGGAATGCGTCATGCGCCCCGTTTAAACGCGGCAAATGGGCCTGTCCACGCCTGCCGTGCTTGACAAGTTGCTGCCCAGTTGGGAACCAGCCCGGGCAAGCGAAAGGATCACGCATGACAAAGCTTCTGCTCAGGGCCCTTGCGGGCGAAACTCTGCCCGTGCCGCCGATCTGGATGATGCGACAGGCGGGGCGTTACCTGCCCGAGTACCGCGCCACGCGGGCGCAGGCAGGCGACTTCCTGAGCCTGTGCTACAACCCTGAACTGGCGGCCGAGGTCACGCTGCAGCCGATCCGCCGCTACAGCTTCGACGCGGCGATCCTGTTCGCCGATATTCTGCTTGTTCCACAAGCGCTTGGGGCGGATCTGTGGTTTGTTACCGGCGAAGGCCCGCGGCTGTCCACGATCACCGCGCAAGGCGATTTTGACGCGCTGAAACCGGCGTCGGACATCCATGAGCATCTGGCGCCCGTCTACGAGACAGTGCGCATCCTGTCGCGGGAACTGCCGGAGGAAACCACCCTCATCGGCTTCGCCGGCGCGCCGTGGACGGTGGCGACCTACATGATCGCCGGGCGCGGCACGCCCGACCAGGGTCCGGCCCACGCGCTGAAGGACGAGAACCGCCCGCTGTTCGAGGCGCTGCTCGACAAGATCACCGCGGCGACGATCGATTATCTGTCGATGCAGGTCGACGCGGGCGCGGAGGTGGTGAAGATCTTCGACAGCTGGGCGGGTTCGCTCAAGGGCGAGGATTTCACCCGCTATGCCCTCGAGCCGGCGAAGAGGATCATCGCCGAACTCAAGACCCGCCACCCCGACCTGCCGATCATCGCCTTCCCCCGGGAAGCGGGCGAGGGCTACATCGGTTTTGCCAGGGCGACCGGCGCGGATTGTGTGGCGCTGGACAATTCCGTGTCGCCGAAATGGGCGGCCGAAAATGTCCAGAAGGATGGCTGCGTGCAGGGCAACCTCGACCCCAAGCACATGGTCACCGGCGGCCAGCCGCTCGTCGACGCCACCCGAGAGATCGTCGAGACGTTCCGGAACGGCCCGCATATCTTCAATCTCGGCCATGGGATCACCCCGGACGCCGACCCGGAGAACGTGCAGCTGATGATCGACACGGTGCGGGGCGCCTGACGCCCGAAAAAACCACATGCACCGGGCGTGCACCAGACGTGCACCTCACGTGCATACCTTCGCACTTTCATCTTGCCAGAAATATCCCGGGGGGTTCCGGGGGGCAGCGCCCCCCGGCGGGTCGCTCCGGGCGCAGCCCGGGGCGAAATCAGATCCACTTCGCGAGCGGCGGCAGGCTCATGAGTACCGCGTTGGCGTCGTGCCCAGTGGCGAGGCCGAACTTGGTGCCCCGGTCATAGACGAGGTTGTACTCGGCGTAGAGCCCGCGGTGAACGAGCTGCACCTCCTTGTCGGCCGCCGTCCAGGGCATGTCGCGCCGGCGCTCGGTGACGGGGAGGAAGGCCGGCAGGAAGGCTTTGCCGACGGCCTGGGTGAAAGCGAAATCCGCCTCCCAGTCACCCGTGTTGAGATCGTCGTAGAAGATCCCGCCGACGCCGCGCGCCCGGCCCCGGTGCGGCACGAAGAAATACTCGTCGGCCCAGGCCTTGAACCTCTCGTAGTATTCGGGCGCGTGGGCGTCGCAGGCCGCCTTCATCTCGGCGTGGAAATGCGCGGTGTCGTCGTCGTACTCGATGCACGGGTTGAGATCGGCGCCGCCGCCGAACCACCAGGCGTTCGGGGTCCAGAACATCCGGGTGTTCATGTGCACCGCGGGCGTGTGCGGGTTCTGCATATGCGCCACCAGCGATATCCCCGAGGCCCAGAACCGCGGGTCGTCCTCGATGCCGGGCACGCCGCGCGCGGCCATCGCCTTCTGCGCCGCCTGCCCAAGCGTGCCGTAGACGGTGGAGACGTTCACGCCCACCTTCTCGAACACCCGGCCGCCGCGCATCACGCTCATCAGCCCGCCGCCGGCGTCGGAGCCGTCGTCGGAGGCGCGCTTGGTTTCGGTGACTTCGAAACGGCCGGCGGCGTCGCCCGCGAAGGGGCCGGTTGCCTGGCTGTCTTCCAACGCCTCGAACGCCGCCACGATCTCGTCGCGCAACTGGCGGAACCACGCCGAGGCGCGGGCTTTCTCGTCGGTCATCATCTCGGTCATCTGGGTCTCCCTCCGGGCTTGGGGATGGCTAGCAGGAAAGGGCGCATGTGGAAAAGGGAGATTTCCCCGCGCGCGCCGAAGCGGTAGACTTGGGACAAAGGAGATGCCCGATGCGTCCGATAGCCCTTGCCGTTCTGGCCCTCACTCTCGGCCTCGCCGCCTGCGAGCGCACCCCGCGTCAGCAGTGCGAGGCCCCGTTCCGTGCCGAGTTGCGCACCGTCGAGGCCGAGATCCGCGACACGCGGCAGGTACTTCAGCGCGGCTTCCGGCTCGTGCCGGCAACTTTCGAGCATGGCATCCATTATTGTGTCGGCCCGTCGGGCTTCGTCAGCCTCTGTACCGCCGATGAGGGTGAGCCGATGTTCGACAAGCGGCCGATCAGCCGGGCGGCCGAGCAGGCGAAGCTGAGCGCGCTTCAGGGGGAACGGGCCCGGCTGACCGGGTTGCTGGCCCAATGTGCGGTGCAATTCCCGGAATAGGCGGCCGCTGATCAGTGCGTCGGGGCGCCCACGGCGTCGACCAACGTGCGCCCGCCGTCGATGGTGACGATCTGCCCGGTCATGAAGCCGGCCCCTTCGGAGGCCAGGAAGCGTGCGGTTTCGGCCACTTCCCCCGCGCTGGCGATCCGGCCGAGCGGGGTCCCTTCGATGATCATGCCGCGCATATCGTCATTTTCGCGCAGCGCGTCGCGCAGGCTGGCGCTCATCACCGAGCCAAAGCTGATCGCGTTCACACGAATGCGGTGGGCGGCGACGGCGACCGCCATCGCGCGGGTCAACTGTTCGAGCGCCGCCGCGGCGATGGAGAAGGCCATCAGGCCCGGCTGGGTGCGGGTGGCCGCAATCGACGACAGGTTGATGATCGCGCCGAGCGGATCGTCGCTGTCTTCGGGCAGGTCTTCGCCCTGGCGGATCATCCGGCGGGCCACGGCCTGGGAGAGGCGCAGCGCGGTCATCAGGTTCTGGTCGAGCAGAACCTCGACGGTGTCGTCGGTCATGTCGAGCGGATCCGAGGCGCAGACCTGGCGCGAGGCGTTGACCAGGATGTCGACACGGTCGAAGGCGTCGACGGTGGTGGAGATCAGGTTCTTGATCGTGAGTTTCTTGCGCAGATCGCCGGCGAAGATGCGGGTATTGCGCGCCTCGGCCTGGTCCGCCGCCTCGTCGTCGTCGTCGCTTTCGGGATTCGGGCCGAATTCGTCGACCAGCTTGGCCTCGTCGATGTCGGCGCAGACAACGTTGGCACCCTGTTCGGAGAAATGGCGGGCGATGGCGAGCCCCACGCCGTTGGCGGCGCCGGTGACGATGGCGGTCTTGCCGGAAATCGAAAACGACATGCTGTGCTCCTCAGTCCTGTACGCAGCCTAGCCGGGATCAGCGGCGGGCGCGATGCGGCCGTGTGGCATGGATCACCTTGAAGCCGGATGTGCCGCCGGCCTCCTCGACGTGCTGGAAGGCGGCGCTCAGCGCGTCTTCGTAGGGGAGGTGGCGGTTGGCGACCATCCAGAAGCTGCCATGTGGCGAAAGCAGGCGTTGGGCGGCGGCGATGAAATCGCGGCCGAGCCCCGGGTCGCCGGCGCGGCCGACGTGGAAGGGTGGATTGGAAACGACCACGTCATACGGGACCTCCGAGGTGAACGTCGTCGCATCGGCCCAGTGGAACGCAGCGCGCGGGTCGGTCACGTTTGCGCGGGCGCAATCGAGGGCGACGGCATCGGCCTCGACCAGATCGAGCCGGGTGACCGCGTCGGCCTGCAGGATATGGCGGGCGAGGAATCCCCAGCCCGCGCCAAGATCGGCCACCCGGCCCTTGAGCGGGGGCAGGGTTTCGACGAGTACCAAGGAGCCCTTGTCGGGCCCGTCGGCGGAAAACACGCCGGGACGGGTGATGAACCCGTCCACCGACCGCGGCTGCGCGGCCCAGTCGGAGAACTCGCCGCCGCTGATCGAGAAGAGCTTGCCGTGGGCCTTGGAAATCACTGTGCCGGGCACGGTGCGCGCTTTCACCGCCTTCAGAACGGAATCGATCCCGTCGTGCTTCTGGCCGTCAACCAGCACGATCGGCGCGACCGCGACGGCTGCGGCGATCAGCGCGCGGGCAGCGTCCTTGGCGCGGGGCAGCACGACAAGCGCACTCGCGGACTGGGGCGCATCCCGGGCGACCTCGAAGCCCGATGCCCTCCAATGCTCCACGTCGGGTGCGAAACTGCTGACGATCGTCACCGTCGGTTTCGGCAGTGCCGAAAGGTCGTAGCCGGTGGGCGGGCCGAACACCGCGATAGGCCCGTCGGGCAAGACCAGCGAGCCGGTGGCCAGCGCGTGGGTGAGGCGGGATGTTGTCATGGCAGGGAGGCGTGCTCATCAAGCCCGCGGGGCTTTCTTCGCGATGAACGGGCAGGGGCCCGTGAAGAGCGCCGCTATTCCTTCTCCATCGTGCATTGCAGCGGGTGCTGGTGCTGGCGGGCCATTTCCATCACCTGGGTCACTTTGGTTTCGGCGATCTCGTAGGCGAAGACGCCCACCACCGCGAGGCCCTTCTTGTGTACGGTGAGCATCAACTCGAACGCCTGGGCATGGTTCATCCCGAAGAAACGTTCGAGAATCATGACGACGAATTCCATCGGCGTGAAGTCGTCGTTCAGCAGCAAGACCTTGTACATTGGCGGGCGCTTGGTGCGAGTCTTGGTCTGTACGGCGACGCCGGTGTCGCCGTCGTCCTCGCCGGACATCAGAAACGGGGTGATCCGGTCTTGCGACACGATGATCCTTTCAGCTGCTCTGTTCAGACATATTCCGAGCGGTCTATATAGCCAGAAATCGCGGCGGGAAAAAGACCCGGCTGACATCGGTGTGACCGGGAGGGCGGCAATGGCGCAAAGTTTGACAACGATCGGCTTCGATGCCGACGACACGCTGTGGCAGAACGAGGCGTTTTTTCAGATGACGCAGGCGCGATTCGCCGAGCTTTTGCGTGACTATGCCGACCCGGACCATCTTGCCGAGCGGCTCGAGGCCGCCGAACGGCGCAACCTCGGGCGCTACGGTTTCGGCATCAAGGGATTTGTGCTGTCGATGATCGAAACGGCGATCGAGGTGACCGGCGAGCGGGTGCCGGCCCGGGTGATCCGGCAACTGATCGAGGCCGGCCAGCAGATGCTGGACCATCCGATCGAGCTTCTGCCCGCGGCGCGCGAGGCGGTCGAAGCACTGGCGCCGGATTACACATTGGTGCTGATCACCAAGGGCGATCTGCTCGATCAGGAGCGCAAGCTTGCGCAATCCGGACTCGGCGATCTGTTCGACGCGGTCGAAATCGTGTCGGACAAGACGCCGGCCATCTACAGCGCGGCGTTTTCGCGTCACGGCACCGGGCCGGAGGCGGCAATGATGGTGGGCAACTCCCTCAGATCGGACGTGATCCCGGCGCTCGAGGCCGGCGCCTGGGGTGTCCATGTGCCGCATGACCTGACTTGGGGCCTCGAACACGCCGACGCGCCGCTCGGGCATGAGCGTTTCGCCCAGATCGAAGGACTCGGCGAACTTGGAGATGTGATCGCGCGAGTCGCCTGACGCGCGCGCCACAATCTTGCCACAATGGAGCATGTTGTGGCGCCTCTGGGGGCGGCCGCAACATCTGTCCGCGACAAATCAACACTTCAGCCAAAGACGTTGAAATTGGGGTATTTTCCGATTTCCCGGTTTCTGCTAGTCTCGGATCAAATCAGAACGGGACGGGCACGAAACGACCCGTCGCAGTGAGGCAGAAACAGGTGGCGACGTGAAACCACGTCTCGGGCGGGTTGCCCGCACATTCCTATTCTCCGTAGCCGTCGTGGTCTTCGGCATGGGGGCCGTTGCGGCGCCCTATGCGGCGATGGTGATGGATATGCGCAACGGCGAGGTGATCCATTCGCGCAACGCCGACACCCAACTGCATCCGGCCTCGCTCACCAAGATGATGACGCTCTACGTGGCCTTCGAAGCGATCGAACACGGCGAGATCAGTCTCGACACGCTGGTGACGGTATCGGCCACGGCGGCCGCCGAGCCACCCTCGAAACTCGGGCTCCGAAAGGGCCAGCGGATCAAGCTGCGCTACCTGATCCGGGCGGCCGCGGTGAAATCGGCCAACGATGCGGCCACCGCAATCGCGGAGGCGGTTTCGGGCTCGGAAGCGGCCTTTGCCCGGCGGATGAACCGCACGGCGAAAGCCATCGGCATGACCCGGACGCATTTCAAGAACGCGCATGGCCTCACGGAGGCGGGGCATATGTCGACGGCCCGCGACATGACCGTGCTTGGCCGGCACCTGTTCTACGACTATCCGGAGTACTACAACCTTTTCGCGCGCCGCACCGCCGATGCCGGCATGCGCGAAGTGGCCAACACCAACACCCGCTTCCTGAACGCCTATCGCGGCGCAGACGGGATCAAGACGGGCTACACCCGCGCCGCCGGGTTCAACCTTGTCGCCTCGGCCGAACGTGGCAGCGAACGTATCATCGCCACCGTTTTCGGCGGGCAGTCGACCGCCTCGCGCAACAAGCGGGTGGCCGAGTTGCTTGACCTTGGGTTCCGCAAGGCGCCCTCGCGGGTGGCGACGCGGGCGCCCGGAAAGCCGGCCTACCAGGGTCGCGGCGGGACCGGGCCGATCGTCGTGGCGGCCGGCGGCAGCGCACCAGACGTGGCCGGCAAGGTCATCCGCATCGTCGTCGCGCCCACTCGCTCGATCCGTCCGCAACCGCGCCCGCTGCCGGAACCGCCGCCCGAGGAGGTGCTCGTGGCGATCGAGGAAGGGGTCGATGCGGTGATCGAAGACGTCGTGACCGCCGAAGTCTCCGCGCCAACGCCAGTGCCGGCGCCGGCGCCGCGCCCGGCCCCGATCGCCACCGAAGAAACCGTGATCGCGGCCACGGCCGCGGCACCGAAGACCGCGCCCGCGCCCGCGCCGCGCCCCGACGCGATCATCCTGGCCTCGGTCGAGCCTGCCGCGCCGATGGAAACCGCGGCGCCCGAGATCATCACCCGGATGTCGACCTCGGGCGGGCGGCACTGGGGCATCAACGTGGGGCGCTACGGCTCGCATTACGAGGCCGAACGCGTGCTGTTGAAAACCGCGCTCGTGGAACTGGCGACGCTCGGTGAGGCGTTGCGCAAAGTGGCGCGCCGGCCGCAGGGCTACGAGGCGAACTTCGTGGGCCTGACGGAGGAGGGGGCCGCCCTGGCCTGCCGCCGGCTCGAGGCGCGCAACACGAGCTGCAAGGTGATCGGCCCGGGCTGAGTCACCAGCGCGAGAGGGCGTCCTCGTCTTCGTCTTTCGCCGCGACCCAAGTTGCGCCGTCCGGTCCGATCTCTTTCTTCCAGAACGGGGCGCGGCTCTTGAGGTAGTCCATCAGGAACTCCGCCGCCTCGAAGGCTGCCGCGCGGTGGCGGCTTGCGGTGGCCACCATCATGATCTGCTCGCCGGGGGCGAGGCTGCCGTGGCGGTGAATCACCAGGCAATCGTCGAGGTCCCAGCGCGCGACCGCCTCACCCGCGATTGTCTCGATCGCCTTCGCGGTCATGCCGGGGTAGTGCTCGATCTGCATCCGGGTCAGCCCGCCGGTGGCGCGCACGATCCCGGTGAAGGTGACGACGGCGCCGACATCGCCCTCGGCGCCGAAACCCTCAAGCTCGGCGGCGAGGTCGAACGGCTCGCTCTGCACGCGGATGCGCATCAACCACCCGTCATCGGCGGGAAGAAGGCGACCTCGCGGGCGCCGGCCAGCGGCGCGTCGAACTCGGTGAGCTCCTGGTCGACGGCAACCCGAAGCGCGGAGAGATCGGAAAAGGCCAACGCGTAACGTTCCTCCCGGGCGCGCAACTCGTCGACCAGTTCGGCGACGGTTGCCGCCTGCGTGTCGACCTGCTCGCGTGGCTCGCCAATGCGTTCGCGCACCCAGGCGAAGTAGAGCACGTCAAGCATCGGGATTCTCCTTCAGGAACGGCAGAGCCTTTTTGAAATAGTCCCAGCCGGTGATGATTGTAAGGCCGCCGGCGACCCAGAGCAGAAAGATCCCGCCGTTGCCGGCCCAGTCGGCCCAGCTCATCAGCCAGGCCCGTTCGCCGCCGGTTTCCATCCGGGCGTGGTGTTCGAACACGCCCTTCGCGAAGATCAGGATGATGGCGACCATCTGGCTGGTGGTCTTCCATTTCGCGAGGTTGGTGACCTTGAGCGCACGCGCCTTGGCGCCGAGGCTTTCGCGCAGGCCGGAGACGAAGACCTCGCGGTAGATGATGATCGCCGAGGGCAGCATGATCCAGGGCGTGAGCCCGGCATAGCCGTTGATCACCAGCAGCGCGATCATCACCAGCGCCTTGTCGGCGATCGGGTCCATCGCCGCGCCGAACAGCGTTTCCAGCCGCCAGGCGCGGGCAAGGTAGCCGTCGAGATAGTCGGTGATCGCGGCGACGATGAACAGAACCATCGCGTACCAGTCCGCCCACGGCCGGTCGAAGAATAGGAACATGATAGGAATGAGCGGCACGGCCACGAGCCGGGCGATGGTGAGGATATTGGGCAGGGTCCATCTCATGCGAATTCAATATCCTTTTCCCGCCGGCGGGGAAAGCGTGCCGCGGTCACTTCATTGAAACGTCCCGCGCCCCCGATTGCGTCGTCTCTTCATCTTGCCGGAGATACCCCGGGGGGTGCGGGGGCAGAGCCCCCGCCACGGTCGGATTGCCGCAAGGCAATTCGAAATTCAGCCGTGGTCCTGCAGATGGCCGTGGATCGTCTCGGCCAGGGCGGCAGAGATCCCGGGCACCGCCCTGAGGTCGTCGAGCGAGGCGCGTGCCACCGCCTTGGCCGAGCCGAAATGGCTGAGCAGCGCGCGTTTGCGGGTGGCACCGACGCCGGGGATCTCGTCGAGCGGGGTGGCGCCGATGGTCTTGGCCCGCTTTGCCCGGTGGGTGCCGATCGCGAAGCGGTGGGCCTCGTCGCGCAGGCGCTGGACGAAGTAGAGCACCGGGTCGTCGCGCTTGAGCGCGAAGGGGCGCTGACCGGTGCGGTGGAATTCCTCCTTGCCGGCGTCGCGGTCGACGCCCTTGGCGACGCCGATCATCGCGATGTCTTCCACGCCGAGATCCTCCAGGATTGCGTTCACCGCCGAGACCTGGCCGGCGCCACCGTCAATCAGCAGCAGATCGGGCCAGCTTTCGCTTTCGCGGTCGGGATCTTCCTTCAGGAGGCGCTTGAAGCGGCGGGTGAGCACCTCCTTCATCATCCCGAAATCGTCGCCCGGGGTGAGGTCGTCGCCACGGATGTTGAACTTGCGGTACTGGCTCTTCATGTAGCCGTCCGGCCCGGCCACGATCATCGCGCCGACCGCGTGCGCGCCCTGGATGTGCGAGTTGTCGTAGACTTCGATGCGGCGCGGCGGCTGGTCGAGGTCGAAGGCTTCGGCGAGGCCCGCGAGGAGCCGGGCCTGGGTGGCTGTCTCGGCCATCTTGCGCCCGAGGCTTTCGCGGGCGTTGCGGGCGGCCCCGGCGACAAGTTCGGCCTTCTCGCCGCGAAGTGGCACGGCGACCTCGACCTTGCGGCTGGCCTTCTCGCTCAGCGCCTCGGCCATCAGCTCGAGGTCTTCGATCGGGTGGCTGAGCAGGATCAGGCGGGGCGGGTCCTTCTGGTCGTAGAACTGGCCGATGAAGGCCTGCAGCACCTCCGCCTCGCCCGCGCCGGCGCCGGTTCGGGGGTAGAAATCGCGGTTGCCCCAGTTCTGGTGCGCGCGGATGAAGAACACCTGCACGCAGGCCTGCCCGCCTTCCATGTGCAGCGCGATCACGTCGGCCTCGGTGACGCCGCGCGGGTTGATGCCCTGCGAGCTCTGCACCTGGGTGAGCGCGCGGATCCTGTCGCGCAGGGCGGCGGCGCGCTCGAACTCCATCGCATCGGCGGCGGCCTGCATGTCCTTGGCGAGCTCCGCCTGCACCTTGGTGGTGCGCCCGGAGAGGAATCGCTCGGCATCACGCACCAGGGTGGCGTAGTCGGTCTCGGCGATCTGGCCGGTGCAGGGGCCGGCGCAGCGCTTGATCTGGTAGAGCAGGCAGGGGCGGGTGCGGCTGTCGAACATCGCGTCGGAGCAATTGCGCAGGAGGAAGACTTTCTGCAGCTGGTTGAGCGTGCGGTTGACCGCGTCGGCCGAGGCGAAAGGGCCGTAGTAATGCCCCTTTTCCTTCTTCGCGCCGCGATGTTTGCGGATCTGCGGGAAGGCGTGGTCGGTGACGAGAATGTTCGGAAAAGACTTGTCGTCGCGCAAAAGCACATTGAAATACGGCTTGAGCTGCTTGATGAGGTTCTGTTCGAGCAACAGCGCCTCGGTTTCCGACTTGGTGGTGAGGAACATCATCTGCGCGGTCTGGCCGATCATCCGCGCAATCCGGGCCGAGTGGCCGGTGGGCTTGGCGTAGTTCGAAACCCGTTTCCTGAGGTTCTTGGCCTTGCCGACGTAGAGCACCCGGCCCTTGTCGTCGAGCATGCGATAAACGCCCGGGGAACCGTCGAGCCGCTTGACGTAATCCGCGATCAGCCGGTGGCCGCGTCTGGGCGGATCGGTCTCGCGGTTGTCGGGTTCGGTGCTCATGCGATCTGGTTACTGATTCCCCGGGTGTGCTGCAATCTCGCGGCAACGAGTTCAAGGACAAAGACGCCCACAGAATCTGTGGATAACTCCGTGGATGGACCACGGCGACCCGGGATTCCTCGTTGTTTCCAGCCCGCTTCAATGCGCTGCCTAATTATTGGGCAACATTCCAACTTGCTGAAATCAAATGAAAAAAATATGACCAAATTGTAAACTTTTGAAATCATTAACGAAAACGTGTGCGATTTCGGCAATTCCGCGCGCAGGTGCACAAGTTGACGCAACTGCTCGCTGTTTCTGGCTACTCCAGCCCGAGGATATCGGGGGTTTTCCAGCCCAGATGCTGGCCGCCGTCGACCGCGATCATCTGGCCGGTGACGGCTTTCGCCGCGAGCAGATAGCCGAGCGCGGCGGTGATATCGTCGGGGTCGGCGCCGCGTTGCAACACCGTGTTTGCCCGCTGGCGGGCGAAGTGTTCATCGCTCTGGCGCGCGCCGATCAGGGTCGGCCCGGGGCCGATCGCGTTGACCCGAATGCGCGGGGCGAGCGCCTGGGCGGCGGTGCGGGTGAAGGCCCAGAGCCCCATCTTGGCGATGGTGTAGGTCATGAATTCCGGCGTCGGTTTCCAGACCCGCTGGTCGAGCATGTTGACCACGAGGCCGGTGGCCAGCGGCTCGCCGGAGTCGCAGTGCGCGGGGTCGGGGGCCTGCGCCGCGAAGGCCTGGGCGAGGAAGAAGGGGGCGCGCAGGTTGGAGCCGATGTGACGGTCCCAGCTTTCGGCGCTGGCGCTCTCGATCGTGTCGTATTCGAAGATCGAGGCGTTGTTGACGAGAACGTTCAGGGGGCCGCCGAGGGCGTCTACGGCCCGGGGCACGAGCGTTTCGGTTGCTGCCGCGTCGAGCAGGTCGGCCTGCAGGGCGACGGCGCGCCGGCCGGCGGCCTCGCAACGCGCCACGGTTTCCTGCGCGCCCGCGGCGCTCCCGGCATAGTGCACGGCGACGTCCCATCCGCGTTCGGCGAGAAAGACGGCCATCGCCTGGCCCAGGCGCGCGCCCGCGCCGGTGACAAGTGCCTTGCCCGGTTTCATCTCATGCCCCCAGAAGCGAGAAGATATAGGCGCCGTAGAGTACGACGAAGACCAGCCCCCAGCGCCGGCCCATGCGCCAGCCTTTGAAGACGAAGGGTGCGATCAGCAGCGACGACATGAACATCACCCAGAGATCGAAGCGCAGCACCTCGGGTTCGACCGGGATCGGCCCGACCAGCGAGGCCACGCCGATGATCGCGAGCAGGTTGAACATGTTCGACCCGATCACGTTGCCGAGCGCCACGTCGGCCTGATTGCGGATCGCGGCCATCACTGTGGTGGCGAGTTCGGGCAGCGAGGTGCCGAGCGCGACGAGCGTGAGGCCGATCACGGTTTCCGACACGCCGTAGTCGCGGGCGATGTTGACCGAGGCATCGACGAGGATGCTGGCGCCGAGCGGCAGGCCGATGAGGCCGAGGGCGAGGAACAGGATGACCTTGGGCCAGGGCATGTCGGGGTCGACGCCCTCGATCCCGCCTTCTTCCTCCGCCTCGGCTTCCTTCTCGGCTTCGGCTTCCAACGCGTCGGGGTCGATCTCGGCCCCCTGCGCGGCGAGGGCCTCGCGGCGCTCCCGTGCAATCTCGCGCCGGTGCGCCATGGCCTCCTGGAACGCGGAGGAGAGCATCAGGCCAAGACCGGCCAGAAGCACGATGCCCTGGACCCATCCGAACACGCCGCCCGCGGCGGCAAGGACGATGAACAGGACCGTGGCGCCCATCATCGTGATGTAGTTGCGCCGCGAATCGATATTGGCGGTGTGCAGGCCCGTCATCAGGGCCGGCACGCCGAGAACCAGGAGGATATTGGCGGTGTTGGAGCCGACCACGTTACCGAGCGCAAGGCCGGGCACGCCATCGATCACCGCCTCAACCGCGATCAGGAGCTCCGGGGCCGATGTGCCGAAGGCGACGATGGTGAGCGAGACGATCAGCGCCGGCACGCCGAGACGCAGGCTCAGGTTGACCGCACCGCGTACCAAGCTGTCGCCGGCGAAGAGCAGGATCACGAGGCCGAGCGTTGCGTAGAAGAAATCCAAGCGTCAGCCCTTCTTTTCGCAGGGGCACGGCCCCTTGCCGATCCGGTATCGCCCGCAGTTGGGGCATTTCATCTGCTGGAGTTTCTTCTGGCCCGGAAACCGGAGCTTGCCGAAGAAGGCGAGCACCATCATGCCGATCAGGAAGAAGGTGATGAGCTTGAAATACATCTCAGAGCCCGAGCCGTGCCCAGAGACTGCGGTCTTCGACGGCCTCAAGCGCCTGGCCGACAAGCGAGGCGCCGAACCGTTTGAACAGGGACTTCTTCGGTCCGTAGACGGCGAACCGGACCTTGTCGCCGTAGCGGTCTTTCATCGTGGGCACGATGTGGCCGATGCCGTCAATGAGGCCGAGTTCCCGCGCCTGCGTGCCGGTCCAGAATTCGCCCGAGAACAGCCGGTCGTCTTCGGCGAGCTTGCCCTGACGGGCGGTCTTCACATGGTCGATGAACGCGGTGTGGATCGTATCGGAGAGCGCCTGGAAGCGGGCGACGTCGTCCGGGTCTTCCGCCCGGAACGGATCGAGCTGCGACTTGTTCTCACCGGAGGTGTAGATACGCCGCTCGACACCGTGTCGGGCGATGAAATCCTGCAGGCCGAAAAACGCCATGATCACGCCGATCGAACCCACGATCGAGGAGCGGTCGGCAAAGATCTCGTCCGCCGCGCAGGCGAGCCAATAGCCGCCCGAGGCGGCGGCGTCTTCGACGAAGGCGTAGACCGGAACCTCTTTCTCGTCGGCCAGACGCCGGATGCGTGCCGCGATGAGAGAACTTTGCACCGGCGAACCGCCGGGGGAATTGATGCTGAGCGCAACCGCGTCGGGCCTGCCGCGGCGGAATGCCTTTTCGATAATCGGCGCAAGCGCGACGTCGTTGAGCTGGCCGCGCGCGCCGGTCGAGATCGTGCCGTGCAGGCGGATCACCGCGACTCGCGGCGCGGTTTTCAGAAAAGGGATGAAGCGCTTCATGGGGAGCCATGTAGAGGCCGGGCGAGGCGGCGACAAGGTGCGCCGCAGTGTTTCGCAGCCGCGTTGTTTTCCTGCCTCAGCTTCTGAGACGCCAGCCAGTGCGGAAGATGACCCAGATCGCGATCAGGCAGAGCGCGGCGAAAATGGAAATCGCCGCGAGCGAAGCCGCCACGGGCACGTCGGCCATGCCGAAGAACGACCAGCGGAAACCCGACACGAGATAGACCACCGGGTTGAACATGGTGATCGTCTGCCAGACCGGGGGCAGCATCGAGATCGAATAGAACGATCCGCCAAGGAAGACGAGGGGCGTGATCACCAGCAGCGGCACCAGCTGGAGTTGTTCGAAGTTGTTGGCCCAGATGCCGATGATGAACCCGAGCATGGCGAAGCTGAAACAGGTGATCACCAGGAAGGCGAGCATCCAGATCGGGTGCTGGATCTGCAGATCGACGAAGAAATTGGCTGTCAGCAGGATGATGAGCCCGATCATCAGCGCCTTGGTGGCGGCCGCGCCGACATAGCCGATGACGATCTCGATCACCGTGACCGGTGCGGAGAGCAGTTCATAGATCGTGCCGATGAACTTCGGGAAGTAGATGCCGAAGGAGGCGTTCGACACCGATTGGGTCAGCACCGTCAGCATGATGAGGCCGGGCACGATGAAGGCGCCGTAGCTGACACCCTCGACCTCGGCGATCCGGCTGCCGATCGCGGCGCCGAAGACGACGAAATAGAGCGACGTGGAGATCACCGGCGAGACGATGCTCTGCCAGATGGTGCGGAAGGTGCGGGACATCTCGAAAAGGTAAATCGCCCGGATCGCCTGGAAGTTCATGATTGCGGTTCCTTGACGAGGCCCACGAAAATGTCTTCGAGGCTGGATTGGCGGGTGTGGACGTCGTTCAGGTGCAGGCCCACGTTACGGATCTCGTTCAGAACGTCGGTGATGCCGGTGTGCTCGGCGGCGGTGTCGTAGCTGTAGACAAGGCTCGCGCCGCCCGGACCGAGCTCGACGCCGCGCGCGGCCAGTTCATCGGGCACCGCATCGAGCGGGGCGGCGAGATCGGCGGTGAGGGTTTTCTGCCCCATCCGCTTCATCAGCTTGTCTTTCTCCTCGACGAGCAGCAGTTCGCCCTTGTTGATCACCCCGACGCGGTCGGCCATCGCCTCGGCTTCCTCGATATAATGCGTGGTGAGGATGATGGTGACGCCCGATTCCTTGAGTTGCCGGATCACCGCCCACATGCTCTGGCGCAATTCGACGTCGACGCCCGCGGTGGGCTCGTCGAGAAACAGCACGCGGGGTTCATGCGCCAGGGCCTTGGCGATGAGCACGCGGCGCTTCATCCCGCCCGACAGGGTGATGATCTTGTTGTCGCGCTTGTCCCAGAGCGCGAGGTCGCGCAGGATTCTCTCGATGGTCGCCTCGTCGGGCTTCTTGCCGAACAGGCCGCGGGTGAACCGCACGGTGTTGGCGACGGTCTCGAAACCTTCGACGGTCAGCTCTTGCGGCACGAGGCCGATCATCTCGCGCGCGGCGCGGAAATCGCGGGCGACGTCGTGGCCGCCGACATGCACGCTGCCCTCGGTGATGGTCGAGATGCCGCAGACGATCGAGATCAGCGTGGTCTTGCCCGCGCCGTTGGGGCCGAGCAGCGCGAGAACCTCGCCTTCCTCGATCTCGAGATCGACGCCCTTCAGCGCCTCGAACCCGCCTGCGTAGATCTTCTTCAGGCCCTTGACCGAAACGATGGATGACACCGGACACTCCTCCTGTACGCGCGGCGACACTAGGGCAAGGTGTCGCAGGGGGCCAGAGGCGACGTGTGGTCAGTCGGGGAGCACCTTGCCGGGGTTCATGATGCCGTTCGGGTCGAGCACAGCCTTGATCCGGCGCATAACGTCAAGCGCCACGGGGTCTTTGCGGCGCGCCATCGAGGGTTTCTTCGACAGCCCGATGCCGTGCTCGGCGGAGAAGCTGCCGCCGAGATCACGCACCTGTGTTTCAACCAGCTCCATGATCGCGTCGAGATGGGGGGCCTCGTCGCGCGAGGGATAGACCGTGTAGTGGATGTTGCCGTCGCCGAGATGCGCGACCGAAACGTCGAGGGCCTCGGGGTCGAGCCCGGACAGGGCGTCGGCCATGCGGGCGAAGAACGCCTCGATCTTGTCGAGCGGCAGGGCGATGTCGTTGGCCACGAAGGGGGTGCGTGAGAAGGCGACTTCGGCGGCGGCCTCGCGGCGCGCCCACATCTCGGCGCGCTGGGCTTCGTTCTGGGCGATCACCGCGTCGCGCAGGCGGCCGGCATCGAGTTCCGTGGCCAGGACGCTTTCGAGGTAGGTGGTGATGGGCAGGCTCCCATCGGCGTTGGGCGTGGCGTCGCGCGGCGCGGTGGCGCCGATCTCGACCATGACGGTGATCTCGTGCGGCTCGGCGAACGGCGCGCGCATCTCGGGTTTGAGTTCGGTCAGCCAGTCGAAATAGACGCGCGGCATGTATTCGAAAGCTTCGACCGCGCCGCCGGTTGCTTCCTGCAACCGGTTGAGGAGCGCCAGCGCATCGCCAAGCGACGGCAGGGCCAGCATCGCCGTGGCATAGGCGCGGGGCAGGGGCGCGAGCTTCAGGGTTGCGGCCGTGATCACGCCGAGCGTGCCTTCGGCGCCGATGAACAGATCGCGCAGGTCAAACCCCGAGTTGTCCTTGTGGAGTTCGGTCATCAGATCCATCACCCGGCCATCGGGCAGCACCACCTCGAGGCCGAGGCAGAGCGCGCGGCTGTTGCCGTACCGCAAAACGTTCGAGCCGCCGGCGTTGGTCGACAGTACGCCACCAATCATCGCCGAGCCGCGGGCGCCGAAGGTGAGCGGGAAGTTGAGCCCGACGGCATTAGTGGCCTCGTGGAGCCGGGCGAGAATCACGCCGGCCTCGACGACGGCGACGCGGGCTTCCTCGCGGATCGCGCGGATGCGGTTCATCCGTTCCAACGACAGCAGCGCGGCGCCGTTGGCACAGGTGCCCCCGGACAGCCCGGTGTTGCCGGAAATAGGAACGATCGGAGTGCCCGTTTCGTTCGCGGCGGCCAGCAGGGACGCGACGTCCTGCGTGTTTGCGGGGCGCAGAACGCAGAGCGGGGCACCGGCGTACTTGCCCGTCCAGTCCGTTGCGTAGCCCGCAGCGTCGGCGCCGGCGAGAACCTGGGCGTCGCCGAGGATGTCGAGTGCGCGTTGGATAAAAATCATGCGGGCCTCCGGCTAAGGCCGGAAAGCTAGATCGAAAAGCCCCGGAGGGCCAGATCAGACCGCCTGGCTGTGACCGGCGGCCGACATGTCGTAGGCATCGAAGTAGCGCGCGATGATCCGGGCGAGCGGGCGTGCATCGTCGAGAATGGTGAGCACGCCGGCTTCGAGTGTCGTGGTGCCCGGCAGCGCGTCGTTGAGCCCTTCGGTCATTGCGATGACGTCGGCGGTGGCGACGCTGAACACTTCGGCCACAGCACCGAGATCGGCGCGGAAGTCGCACAGCAACAGCTCGATGATCCGTCCACGCAGGAGGTCGTCACCGGCAAAGACATGTCCCTTCGCGATCGGCAGTTCGCCCCTGCGGACGCGCTCCTGATACTTGGAGGTCGCGGGTTCGTTCTGGGCATAGCCTTGCGGGTAACGCGCGATCGAAGAGGCGCCGATGCCGATCAGGGCAGGCGATTTGTCCTCGGTATAGCCCTGGAAATTGCGGTGCATCGTGCCGTTGCGGTGGGCGACGGCGAGCCCGTCGTCGGGCTTGGCGAAATGGTCGATGCCGATCTCCTCGAAACCCGCGCCGACGAAAAGATCGCGGGCGGTGTTGTAGAGCTCCAGCCGGGCCTCGGGCGAGGGCAGCGCCTCGGTCGGGATCAGCTGCTGGCGCTTCGACATCCACGGCACGTGGGCATAGCCGAATAGCGCGATCCGGTCGGGCCCGAGCGAGATGACCTTCTCGACCGAATCGGTGATCCGCGCCTCGGTCTGGTGCGGCAGGCCGTAGAGCAGATCGACGTTGAGCGAGCGGATGCCGCGGGCGCGCAGCATCTCCACCGCGTCGAGGGTGATCTCGTAGCTCTGCGGCCGGCCGATCACCTCCTGGATCATCGGGTCGAAATCCTGCACCCCGATCGAGGCGCGGTTGAGTCCGGCCGCGGCGAGCGCATCGAGCCGGGCGCCGTCGACCTCGGTCGGGTCGATCTCGACCGAGAACTGCGCGCCGTCGGCCAGCGGGGCCATGTCGAACACGGCGGCCGACAGCTCGGTGATCATCTGCGGCTCGAGCAGCGTGGGCGTGCCCCCGCCCCAGTGCAGGTGTTCGATTTCCACGCCCTCCGGCAGGCGCGCCTTCACCAGCGCGAGCTCTTTGCTGAGCGTCTCGACATAGGCGCCGACAGGTTCGGCTGTTTGCGTACCCTGGGTGCGGCAAGCGCAGAACCAGCACAGGCGTCGGCAGAACGGTACGTGGAGGTAGACGGACACCGAGCTGCCCGCGGGAACCGCTTCAAGCCAGTTTGTGACATGGCGTTCCCCGACGCCCGGTTTGAATTGCGGTGCCGTGGGGTAGCTCGTATAACGTGGGACCCGGGCGTCAAACAGTCCGAGTCGGCGAAGTTGCGTGAGTGTCTGCATTCGACTACGCTCTATCGGAAACGACGCGCGCGACTTTGATCAGGATCAAACCCGGTTCCCGGCATGAAATTGAAGATGGATGTGGCCCTCGACACCAAGGAGTGCTGGAACTGCCCGATCAAGCATCAGGCCGTTTGTGCGCGTTGCGAGCCTGACGAGCTCTCGCGGCTCGAGGAAATCAAGTATTATCGGAACTATGAAGCCGGCCAGCCGGTGATCTGGGCCGGCGACCACATGGAGTTTGTGGCCTCCGTGGTGACCGGGATCGCCTCGCTCAGCCAGACCATGGAAGACGGGCGCACCCAGATGGTGGGCCTGCTGCTGCCATCAGATTTCATTGGGCGGCCGGGCCGTGATTCGGCTCCGTTCGACGTGGTGGCCGTGTCCGACCTCACAATCTGCTGTTTCCGAAAGAAACCGTTCGAAGACCTGATGACGACCACGCCGCATATCGGGGCGCGACTGCTGGAAATGACGCTCGACGAACTCGATTCGGCGCGGGAATGGATGCTGGTGCTCGGACGGAAGACCGCACGGGAGAAGATCGCCTCGTTGTTGGCCATCATCGCGCGGCGCGATGCGGCGCTGAAAAAGCACGCGCCCAGGGACGGGATGCATTTTGACCTTCCGCTCACACGCGAGGCGATGGCCGACTACCTCGGGCTGACCCTGGAAACCGTGAGCCGGCAGATTTCGGCACTCAAGAAGTCGGGAATCATCGAGTTGGATGGCAAGCGCAAGGTCGTGATTCCGTCGCTCGATTCGCTCATCGATGAAACCGGCGACGACGTCGACGGCGGGCCAATCGTCTGAACGCCTTGTTCAGGCTGCCACCCGTCGCGGGCCTGGCGGCCGCTCGCTGAGCCTCAAGGCCGTCCTCAGCGCCTCGGCAAACTCATCCGGCGAGATATCGTAGGACACTTGGCCCTTGCGGTGCCGCGCTCGAATCAAGCCCGCCGATTGCAGGCGTTTCATGTGATGGGCGAACGACGCGTAGGGAATCGACGTTGCCGCCAGCAAGGTTTTCTGGCTTGCCCCGAGTTCCGGCCGCACCGCCAAAAGGCGGAAAAGCATTGCCCGGCGCGGATGTGAAAGGGCGGCGAAATGCTTGGCGATCGTCTTGTCATTCTGCATTGGTGCGGCTCCCAGATGATCTGTTTCTTCGATTTGAATGACAGCATGCGGGGAGTTAAGGTTTGGTTTCCGTTGGCGGTTTCTTGGCAGTGGCCCTTGTCAAGATCCTGTTATGAAAGAATTTTTCTAGAGTTCTAGAGTTCTAGAGTTCTAGAGTTCTAGAGTTCTAGAGTTCTAGAGTTCTAGAGTCCCGAGACCGTCCGCAATCCGTTCCCGTGCGATCAAGTTGGGCCAGCGTTTCCAGCGCCTGACCGCCCCCTCAAAAAAAGCCGGGGCACGGAGCCCCGGCAGTCCTTCAGGGAGAAACGAACTCTAATGCGCCATGAGAACCGGCACTTCGGCCAGCTCCAGCATGTTCCGCGTTGCGCCGCCGAGAATCGACTCGCGGAAGCGCGAATGGCCGTAGGCGCCCATCACGACGAGATCGGCGCCGATATCGCCGGCGTGGCGGGTCAACACGTCGCAGATTCTCGGCAGGGTCTTTGACAGCACGGAAACCTCGGGCCGCACGCCATGGCGGCTCAGCATCTGGCTCAGTGCGCCGCCCGGATCCGAGCGTTCGGGCCCGTGCTGGGGTGGGTCCACGATCGTGATGTTGACGTTTTCGGCCCGCTGGAGAAGCGGAAGGGCTGCACGGATGGCGCGCAGCGCCTCCGTGCTCTCGTTCCAGCCAACGAGCACGGTGCGAACCTGATCTGGCCAGTCCATCCCGTCGGGTTGGATCAGCACAGGTGCGTCGCCGTCGAACATTGCGGCCTCGGTGATTGCCTCGAAGTCATGGCTGCGGCCTTCGCCGTAGGGCCGGGGCAGGACGACGAGATCGGAGAACCGGGTCCGGTGCGCGATGAGGCCGTTCAGCGCGACCATCTGGGCGGAGACGCCGGTGGCGGCCCAGTTGAAATCAGCGCCCTGCAGGAGGCCGCGGGCGTAGTCTTCGAGCCGCTCCGAATCCTCGCGTGCTTGCGTGAGGTTGTCTTGCACGACCATGGCGTTGGCGCCGGCGTAATAAAAGCCGGGCTGGGTTCGATCGAGGCCGAGGCACAACACATCCAGATGCGCGTTCTCTCGGCTCGCGAGTTCCATCGCCGTCTTCAGGGAGGCCGCGTTGGCTTCGGGGTCTGTCAGAACCGTCGTGATCGTCCGGAATGCCATATCCAGCGCCTTTCTTTCTTGCGCCGCCCATTGTCGTGGCGGTGCCGGTCCGCATTAGGCTGCACCCACGACCATCGCGTCGCCTTGACATGGGTCAATCTCAGCGCTTCGGCCAACCGGATCGCTCATTTCACCCCTTCCCGAGTTCAATAGGGTGCGGCGACAAGGCGCGGGTCATATGCCGAAATTGACATGGATCAAGGCGACCGGTGTGGTTACCGTCCAAACCCACGAAAGTCGACAAGTGTCCCCACGGCCGTGGTGTATCCACTGCACGGGGGAGCTGAATAAGACGAAGGGACGTGAAATGTGGGATTACCTCAAACTCGTGGTATTCGGTCTGATTGCTGTTCTGACCCTGTACCTCGCAAGTGAAGCCCGGGACGTGGCCTATCTGGTCGCGGCGCTCATCGGGTTTCTGAGCGCCGTGGTCGCCTTCATCGTTACCCTGCGGGGTATGGGTGGTGAACCGGCAGCAAAAACTGGATACATGGACGGCCCGGTGCGAATCGGTGTCATCCTAACCGCCTTCTGGGGCGTGGTTGGCTTCCTGGTTGGTGTGGTGATCGCCTTCCAGCTGGCTTACCCGGCACTCAATTTCGCCTGGGCGGAAGGCTACCTGAACTTCGGGCGCCTGCGTCCGCTGCACACCTCGGCGGTGATCTTCGCCTTCGGTGGTACCGGTCTTCTGACCTCGTCGCTCTACATCGTGCAGCGCACCTCCGGTGCGCGCCTCTGGAACGACAGCCTCGCCTGGTTTGTCTTCTGGGGCTACCAGATCACGATCCTTCTCGCCGCGACCGGCTATCTGCTCGGCGCCACGCAGGGCAAGGAATACGCCGAGTTCGAGTGGTACGTCGACTGGTGGCTCACCATCGTCTGGGTCGGCTATCTGCTGCTCTTCATGGGCACGCTGATGAAGCGCAAGGAGCCGCACATCTACGTGGCCAACTGGTTCCTTCTGTCGTTCATCGTGACCGTTGCCATGCTCCACGTGGTCAACAACATCTCGATCCCGGTCTCGCTCTTCGGCTCCAAGTCGGTGCAGGTCTTCGCCGGTGTGCAGGACGCGATGACCCAGTGGTGGTACGGCCACAACGCGGTGGGCTTCTTCCTGACCGCGGGCTTCCTCGGGATGATGTACTACTTCGTGCCGAAGCAGGCTGAACGCCCGGTGTTCTCCTACAAGCTGTCGATCATCCACTTCTGGGCGCTGATCTTCATCTACATCTGGGCCGGTCCGCACCACCTGCACTACACCGCGCTGCCGGACTGGGCCTCGACCCTCGGCATGGTGTTCTCGGTGATCCTGTGGATGCCCTCCTGGGGTGGCATGATCAACGGCCTGATGACGCTCTCGGG
>Ga0180436_10001437_pt1 | contig 23223 bp, 21 predicted proteins | sample SS_ome_2_FD_132434 | JGI IMG/M metagenome (GOLD analysis project Ga0180436, IMG submission 132434) | Hypersaline lake sediment archaeal communities from the Salton Sea, California, USA - SS_3_S_2 metaG | ecosystem: Environmental > Aquatic > Non-marine Saline and Alkaline > Hypersaline >... | reverse complement strand
CTCCGAGAAATCCAATTCTCGCTGCATAGGGCATATCCTCCTTTCTATCATTCCACTAAATGGATATGCCCTTTGTGCTTGTCCCCCAAACACAATTTTACACACAACAATTTACACTATATAGGGGCGATTCATGTGGCACATCCCGCCAGAGGTATGAACCGTACGGTTCATATCAGAGGCGGGGAATTGCCCCTACAAACCCACGTTGTGACGCGACACGTTCGGGATTGCATCCCGAACGGAGGCGCCCGGGATACAGTCCCGGCGGCCTCATAATAACGGGTGGGGTTTTGTAGGCGCACTCTTCAGAGTGCGGGTGTTGGCGCGGATGAAAGTGTGTGGCTACCTCACCCCGTCGGTCCCCCTCTCTATAAAATGGAGAGGGGGAAGACAAGAGGAGAGATCAAAAGCTCTCAATCCGAACCGAATAGAATTCTCCGCCACCGGCGGGTAGATATGCGGCGGTGCCGTTGGAGAATATCTTCTCCCTGTCCCCGTTGCAGGTGGCAAGAAGGATATACTCATCGGTCACCTCGGTGACCGAATCGTAGATAATCCCGTCCACGATATTGCAAGTGTTGGGGGCAAATTGGGTGGTGTCGATCTCCAGGGGAATCTCGGCGTTGTGGCCCAGCACGTTCTCCTTGAAAGTCACCAGGTCACCGCCTGGTAACTGTCGAACTCGAATCACCTGTTTTCTCGCCATTCCCTTCTCGTGGAATTTGACCTGTGACGCCCCGCAATAGATATTGGGCGAAGCACTATCCCCGCTGACCATGACCACGAAGTAATGGGTATCGGTATAGATGGCATAGCTTCCGTCACCCAGAAGCCAGACGCCCTTTCTCCATTCGGCCAGCTTGTCCTTAACGGACGTCTGAGTCTGTTCTTCGACAGGAGGGGCCGAACAGGAAAGGACAAGTGCCACAAAGATCAAGACGAGGGCGATCCAGATGAATCTTTTCATGAATGTGACCTCCGGTTAAACGAAGCTTCGGTTCGGACAGGGGTTGCACCCCTGTCCGTATTGCAGGGTGGGGGTACAACCCCCACCCTAACACGGGGCACCCGGCCTCGGGCTGCACCGCAGCCAGGTCAAATAAGAATGTCTGACCCACCCACAATTCAGATGCTATTTTGCGTTCTTGTCCGATTGCCAGAGGGCGAAAACGTTATTCTCCGTGTCAAGACAGACTGCGAACCAGCCAAAACCCGGCACCGGTCCCTTGGGAACGACCACCTTGCCCCCGAGCTTTTGCACTTTGGCGGCAGATTCGTCTATGGAAGCGACGTCAATGTAGTTGGTAATCGGCTCTTGTGGATGCTGTCTTTTCATCATGCCACCATCAACCTTGTTCTCACCGCTGGTGGTGATCATCCAGTAATCCATCTGCGGGGATTTTTCGACTTTCCAGCCAAAAAGATCGGTGTAGAACTTCTTTGCCCTTTCAACGTCGTCTGCCGGAATCTCAAAATGAACAATAGTCGGCATACCCTTTTCACCTCCTTCTGTAATAATCGAAGCTCGGATGACGGTGTCGATGCCCGTATCGCCCATACGCCCTACAGGCCCGCAGGGGGCCCGCCTGGGGGCGGGCGTCTGCCCGAGGCTGGAAGCCGGAAGCTCGAGACTCGATAAAAAGCTCTCCAAGGCCGACCGAACTTCGAAACTCCACGTGTTGATCCCAAGTTATCGACTTTGGGGGCGAGAATCAAGAGTTTTTTTGCCCGGATTTCGGCGCGAGCCGAAGCGAAAACCGGCGAACCTCTGCTCCTTTGGTCCCCCTCTCGGCAAAGTGGAGAGGGGGAAACCGGAGTGATAACCTGCAACCATGGGCCGCCGGAGGCTTGTGGTCATCAACTATTGCTGACAGTATCCCACCACGCAATATGATCACTGAATCAATCCACGCCCGAACGGTGAGTGAGGGAGCAGTCGTCCTTCGTACCCGGATTGACCGACAATAACCCCCCTGACCCTCCCTTACCCAGGGAGGGAACCGGTCTTGTTGGTCTGCGGGGATGAACGGATATCATGCGCCCGGAATCAATCTGTTGATGACCATGGTTCTGCGATGATGGAATGAAGGAAACCCGATCTTGCCGCCTAACTTTTCGATTGACAAATGCTTTTTTCAAACTAAAATGTTATTACATCGTCAAAGTTGGAGACGGTCGGTAAATAAAGCCGGGAAACTGGCGAAAATAGGAGTATGGTAGGACTGTGGAACACGAACAGGTCAAGGACATAGTATTAGAAGGGCTCGACATACACAAGAGCTTTCAAACGGGCGCCGAGACGCTTCACGTATTAAAGGGAGTCGACATCGGGATAAGGCGGGGCGAGATCGTATCGGTGGTGGGGGCATCAGGGGTTGGAAAGAGTACACTCCTGCATATCTTGGGCGCTTTGGACCGCCCCACAAAGGGGAAGGTGAGATTGGACACCACCGACGTCTTTGCCTTAAGCGACAAGAAGCTGGCGCATCTCAGAAACAAGACCGTGGGGTTTGTGTTCCAGTTCCATCACCTTCTCCCGGAGTTTTCCGCTTTGGAGAACGTGATGATGCCGCGGCTGATAGCCGGCGAGGAGACCGGGTTTATCAGAAAGAAAGCCGAGGGCTACCTGGCGGAGGTGGGTCTGGCCGACAGAAAACACCACAAGCCGGGGGAGCTTTCGGGAGGAGAACAGCAGAGGGTGGCCGTGGCCCGGGCTTTGGTCAACGAGCCCCAGATAGTGATCGCCGACGAGCCGTCGGGGAATCTGGACAAGGCCACGGGAGAGGAGTTACATAATCTGATATCCGACCTGAACCGAAAGAAGGGACAAACCTTTATAATCGCCACCCACAACCAGCTTTTGGCCCAGAGAGCCGACCGGATAGTAACCTTGATTGACGGCAAGGCGGTGGAGGATTCGGGCGGATAGAGGATAGCATGATAGAAGCGCAGAGGGGCACTGAAAAGGAGCCAAATCCAGACCCGCTTAGCCTGAAGGCGAAGACCCCGGATGGCTCTTTTGAACAAGTTGGTTCACCGGTGTCGAATACGCCGGTCGAGAGGTAAAAAGGATGAAGTGTCAGGATTGCGGAAAGAAAGAGGCTACCCATCATATCACCCAGGTGATAAACGACCAGAAGGTGACCTTGAATCTCTGCGAGGAGTGCGCCGCGAAGAGGGGATTTCGCAATCCCTTGGAGGGAGTGCCCTTCCCCTTGGCCGAGTTTTTGGCCAGCATGCTGAGCAAGGCCCAGATGAAAAAGCAGCCGGAAGAGGCGGACGTTGTCTGCAAGGCTTGTGGGCTGAGTTTCTCCGATTTCGCCAAGGCGGGCCGGTTGGGGTGTGGGGGCTGCTACGTCACCTTCAAGGAGCAGCTCGACGATCTTTTGAGAAAGGTCCACGGTTCCACCCGGCACCGGGGGAAGTTCCCCAACACCAAGAGAGACGTGATGAAGCCCTTGTGGGAGGAGAACAAGCTCCAGGAGGAGTTGAGGAAGGCCATCGAGCAGGAGGATTTCGAGAGGGCCGCTCAGCTCAGAGACCAGTTGAAGGCTTTGGCCGGCAAGAAGTGAGAATGTCGGATGCGGGAGAGTGAACATGTTTGAGGAGATGGCGAAGAAACCGGCGGTGTGGCTTTCCGGAGAGGGTTCCGACTCGCAGGTGGTACTCTCTTCCAGGGTAAGGCTGGCGCGCAACATCGCCAATTCTCCCTTCCCTTCCCGGGCCGACACGGACAAACGGGAAAGCATACTCTCCTTCGTGAAAAACGCGGTGGGGAAAAGCGAAGGCTTGCGCAGAGGAACTTTTGTGGACTGCGCCAAGTTGGATGACCTGGACAGGTCTTTTCTGGTGGAGAGACACTTAGCCAGCATAGAGCTTACCCGGTGCAGAGATTCGTGCGCCCTTTTTATCGGGGAGGAGGAGAACACCAGCCTGATGATCAACGAGGAGGATCACCTCCGGGTCCAGGCCCTATCTTCGGGATTGGAGATCAGAAAAGCCTTCGAGATGGCGGATCAGATGGACGAGGAGCTTTCCGGATCGCTGGAGTTTGCCTTTGACCCCACCTTCGGCTATCTTACCGCCTGCCCCACCAACACCGGAACCGGGATGAGAGCTTCGGTCCTGATCCATCTGCCCGGCCTGGCACTGACCCGGGAGATAGAGAAGGTTATCTCCCAGATCAACAAGCTGGGGCTGGTGGTCAGGGGCTTTTACGGAGAGGGGTCCGACGTGTGGGGAAATCTGTTTCAGGTGTCCAACCAGACCACGCTGGGACGTTCCGAGGAGGACATCGTGGAGAGCTTAGAGCGGGTCACCCGGCAGATAATAGAATACGAGGAGAACGCCCGCAAGCGTCTCTTCAGCGAGGCTGAGGATCAGATAGAGGACAAGATATGGAGGGCCTTCGGCATCCTTAAATATGCCCGCACCTTGACCTCCGAGGAGGTCCTGAACATGCTTTCCGCCATAAGGCTGGGAATCGGGACCGGGATCGTCAAGAGCCTGAGCCTGCCTCAGGTAAACGAGATTCTGGCCCTAAGCCAGCCGGCCCACCTCCAGAAGTACTTCAAAAAGAGGATGGAACCGGGGGAGAGAGACCGGATCAGAGCGGAACTGGTGAGATCGAAGCTGGGCCAGTGAGGTTGTCGGAAACTTGACGGAAGTAAACGGACGAGCGAGTCTGACTACGTAGGAAAAAGACCGACTGTTAGAGTCTTGATTTCGTCTTTTTCCGAAGGGTTTGACAATTCGGCTTCTTTTGCGTAATGTATTGATAGAGGCGGGGAGAGATCGGGCGGATCAGGTGAGTCCTGAGAAGCTCGTTGATTGGATGTGTCGTGGAAACCGGAGTGGAGGTTCTTGATGAATGAGATGTTCACAGAAAGGGCTCGCAAGGCGATAGAATATGCACGGGACGAGGCCGCCAGGCTCAAGCACGACTACATCGGAACCGAACACCTGCTTTTGGGGCTTCTGCGTCTGGGAGAGGGTAGAGCGGTGGAGGTTCTGACCAACATCGGGATAGACCTAAGCGAGCTTGGGCAGTCGGTGGAAGACGTGGTTCAGCCCTCCGGCGGGACCATGGCTATCGGTCAACTCCCCCTGACCGCCAGAGCCAAGAAGCTTCTGGAGGTCTCCGCCCAGGAGGCTCGCGCCTTAAGATCGAAGGACATCGATACCGAGCATCTTCTGCTGGCCATGCTCAGGGACGAGGAGGGGGTGGCCGCACAGGTCCTCTCCATGTACGATCTGGACTATCAGGAGGTGCAGGACGAGCTGAAGAACATAGACAGCGGGAAACCGTCGTCCTTTGCCAGAAAACGAAAGAAGAGCAAGACCCCGGCCTTGGACCACTTCGGAAGAGACTTAACCGAACTGGCCAGGCGGGGAAAGCTGGATCCGATCATCGGCAGAGACAACGAGATAGAAAGGGTCTCCCAGATACTCTCGCGCAGGAAGAAGAACAACCCGGTCTTAATCGGGGAGCCGGGAGTGGGCAAGACGGCCATAGCCGAGGGCCTGGCCCAGAGGATAGTGGCCGGAAAGATCCCCCAGACCTTGGACAGCAAGAGGATCGTCTGTCTGGATATGGCCGCCCTGGTTGCTGGAACCAAGTACCGGGGACAGTTCGAGGAGAGAATGAAGGCGGTGATGAACGAGATCGTGAACTCCAAGGACACCATCCTCTTTTTGGACGAATTGCATACCATCGTGGGTGCGGGAGGGGCGGAAGGATCGCTGGATGCCTCCAACATATTCAAGCCTTCTCTCTCCCGGGGAGAGATCCAGTGCATCGGCGCCACCACCCTAAACGAATATAGAAAGTACATCGAGAAGGACGGCGCCTTAGAGCGCCGGTTCCAGACCATCATGGTCGATCCGCCCTCCACGGAGGACACCGGGAAGATACTGGAAGGGCTGAGGGGCAGATACGAGGAGCATCACCGGATAAAGATATCGGATGAGGCCATCCAGGCGGCGGTGAAGCTGTCCGACCGGTACATCACCGGGAAGTTCCAGCCGGATAAGGCCATCGACGTGATAGACGAGGCCGGATCGCGGGTTCACCTGGCCACCTGCACCCGTCCGGAGATCTTCGAGAAGATGGAACAGGAGGTGGCCGAGGTGCAGAGGGACAAGGAGAAGGCGGTCAAGAACCAGGAGTTCGAGACGGCAGCCCGGCTGAGGGACGAGCTCAAGATGGCCCGGGAGAAGTTGGAGCAGGCCAAGAAGGATTGGGAGGAGGGCAAAGGCAGGGAGGTGGTCACCCTGGATGCAGAGGAGGTGGCCTGCGTGGTCTCCAAGATGACCGGCATCCCTTTGTTCAAGCTGGAAGAGAAGGAGTCAAAGAAGCTTCTGCGCATGGAGGAGGAGTTGAAGAAGAGGATCGTGGGACAGGAGGAGGCCATATCGGTGATCGCCAAGGCCATCCGGCGTAATCGCGCCGGCCTGGGAGATCCACGAAGACCGATCGGGTCGCTCATCTTTCTGGGACCCACCGGGGTGGGCAAGACCGAGCTGGCCCGGGCCCTGGCGGCCTCTCTTTTCGAAGATGAGGATTCCCTGATCAGAATCGACATGTCGGAGTACATGGAGAAGTTCTCCGTCTCCCGCCTGATCGGGGCACCACCGGGATACGTGGGGTACGAGGAGGGAGGACAGCTTACCGAGAAGGTGCGGCGCAAGCCCTATTCGGTGGTCCTCTTAGACGAGATCGAGAAAGCTCACCCGGACGTGTTCAACATCCTTCTGCAGCTCTTCGACGACGGGTCCTTAACCGACAGCTTCGGCCGGAGGGTCGATTTCAAGAACACCGTGGTTATCATGACCTCCAATCTGGGCGCGCGGCAGATAAAGGGAGGCAAGACCTTAGGCTTCCAGAAGGAGGACTCCGAATCCTCCCACGAGCGGATGAGACAGAAGCTCATGGAGGAGACCAGGAGAACCTTCAATCCGGAGTTCTTGAACCGCATAGACGAGACCATAGTCTTCCATTCCCTGGGCATGAAGGAGGTCATGCAGATCATCGACATACTTCTCTCGGACGTGTCCAAGAGGCTGACCGAGAAGGGAATCACCTTCGAGCTGACCCCGCAGGCCAAGGAATTCCTGGCGGAGAAGGGCTACAGTCCGGCGTTCGGAGCACGACCGCTGAAGAGGACCATTCAGAAGCACGTTGAGGACCCCTTAGCCGAGGAGATATTGAAAGGGCAGTTCTCCGGCGAATGCCAGGTGATCGTGGACCGACGGGAGGGGGAGGAAAAGCTCTCCTTCGACGTTAAACCCGGGGAAAAGGCGAAAACCACCACGGAGAAATCTTTAACTCAGTGAAAGATTTCGCTTGCCTTGAGTAAAAAAAGAATTATCTTCTAAGAACCCAGAAAGGAGCGTTTCTGGGTTCGCTTTTCATCTGAGACGAAAAAGAGCGTGTTGGCACTGAACAGTAAGGAAGGTTGATCGTTATGGCACACAAAAAGGGAGTGGGAAGTTCACGCAACGGAAGAGATTCACACGGGCAGAGGCTCGGCGTGAAGAGGTTCTCCGGAGAGGCGGTTCTGGCCGGAACCATTCTGGTGCGGCAGAGAGGGACCAAGATTCATCCCGGGCTCAACGTGGGCAGAGGGAAAGACGATACTCTTTTCGCCCTGACCGACGGAGTGGTCAAGTTTCAACCGAAAGGGAAGGACAAAAAGGTAGTTGGGGTTCATTGAGGCCTTCGAAAGATGAGTTCCCCTCAGTAAGTCAATCTCTGACTGTATCCTGCTTTTACTCCGCAGAGTATCAGGAAGCAAAGAGAAAGTCCTTGCCCGGCCAAACAGACCGTCGCACAGTGCCTTAAAACCATCTCCCGGGGCAGATGGATCGCCGCCCCATGTGACCGTCCTGAGCAAATAGTCTTAGAGGAAAGTGAATGGTGAATGGCAAGGTCCGTTCACCCGCTCTTTGAAAATCTTATTCGAGCTTCTTTCTCATGGGCAGTTTAGCACTGATCCTGAGCGGATGCGGCAGCCTGGACGGCTCGGATGTGTGGGAGGTATCACTCCTCTCATATCATCTGCACCGAAAGGGACGAAGTCCGGTCTTCTTTGCACCGGACCGGGTGCAGGAAGAGGTGGTGGATCACTTTTCGAAAGCCTCCGCCTTGGAGAAAAGGAGCGTTTTGAGCGAATCTGCCCGCATCGCCTGGGGAGGAATAAGGGAGATCGAGGAGCTTTCGGGAAGAGAGGTGGAGGGGATCATCCTTCCCGGTGGAGGGGGAGCGACAAAGAACTTGGCCGATCTTCTGGGAGGGGAAAAGAACGAGTATCTTAAGCCCAAGCCTGAGCTGCAGAAAATCATCAGGGAGATCTATCGGAGAAGGAAGCCGATAGCCGCCTGCGGGCTGTCCGTGCTTTTGGTGGCTTCCGCCCTGAGGGACATATTGGAGACGCCGCTGACCGTGACCATCGGGAAGGATCCAAACTTGATCCGTCAAATAGAGGGAATGGGTGCGGTGCACGTCCTGTCGCGGGGCAAAGAGGTGATAATGGACTCGGAACACAAGCTGGTCACCACCGCGGCCAACCTTCTGGATCTGCAGTTTACCGACCTGGCCTCTTGTATGGAGAATATGATCAACGGAGTTTTGGAGCTCACTTCATCAAAAACAAGTTAGGAGGAGATATGCGTGAGATTTCCGCAAGTGACATAACCAAAACCGTGAAGGACCTTTGCATCGACGCCAATTACAACTTGGGCGAGGATGTGGAGCAGAGGCTTCGCGAGATGCACGAGAAAGAGGAATCACCCGTATCCAAGGCCACCCTGAAGCAGATCATCGACAACTTCGAGATCGCCAAGGACGGAAAGTTCCCTATCTGCCAGGATACCGGCTTCTCGGTCTTCTTCGTGGAGATAGGTGATCAGGTTTGCATCAAAGACGGTAACCTTTTCGACGCCATCAACGAGGGCGTGAGGCAGGGTTACACCGATGGGTATCTGCGGAAATCCATCCTGGCCGACCCCATCGAGAGGAAAAACACCGGCGATAACACCCCGTCGGTCATTCACATGGACGTGGTGAAGGGCGATAAGCTCAAGATCATCATCGCTCCCAAGGGCGGTGGAAGCGAGAATATGTCCGAGGTCAAGATGATGAAGCCGTCGGACGGGGTCGAGGGAGTCAAGGAGTTCGTGGTGGACAAGGTGAAGAGATCCGGCAGCAACCCCTGCCCTCCCATCGTGGTCGGAGTGGGGATCGGAGGAACCTTCGAGAAGTGCGCCGAGATGGCAAAAAGGGCGCTTCTGCGGACCATCGGGTCCAAACACCCCAACCCGTTCTACGCTCAGATGGAGGAGGAGCTGACCGAGAAGGTGAACAAGCTGGGCATAGGCGCACAGGGCTTTGGGGGAACGCAGACCGCGCTGGCGGTCTTCATCGAGACCTACCCCTGTCACATAGCCAGCTTCCCGGCAGCGGTTAACATCAACTGCCATGCTGCCAGGCACAAGCAGGCGGTGCTGTAAAGCCAACGCCGGAGTGAAATCCGCCAAAAGCGTGCTTTAATGCTAAGAGCAGAAATCGACCTTAGGAGGATAAGATGGCACAGAAAAAGATAACCACGCCGCTGACCGATGATGCGGTCAAGGATTTGAAGATAGGTGACGACGTTCTGATCACCGGAGAGATCTACACTGCCAGGGACGCCGCCCACAAAAGGATGGTTGAGCTTCTGGACAAAGGCGAGAAGCTTCCGTTCGATCTGAAGGGGCAGCTGATATACTACGTGGGTCCTTCGCCCACGCGACCGGGAAACGTAGTCGGATCAGCCGGACCCACCACCTCGGGCAGGATGAACGCATATGCTCCCCGTATGCTGGAGGCCGGTTCCAAAGGCATGATCGGCAAAGGAGAGATGGGTGGTGGGGTACCGGACGCCTTGAAGAAGCATACCGGCGTATATATGGCTGCGGTGGGAGGAGCGGCAGCTTTGATCGCCAAGTCGATAGTTAAAAACGAGTTGATAGCCTGGGAGGAGTTGGGCGCCGAGGCGATCAAGAAATTCACGGTCAAGGATTTTCCGGCCATAGTGGTTCAGGATGCCCACGGCGGCAATCTCTATAAAGAGGGAGTGAAGAAGTACTCCCGCGCATAAGTCAAGCCAGCTGGGGTGAACAGGAGATCGTGCGCGCATCTGTCGTGGGACGCGAGCTCTTGATCCCTCCTGACAAAAGAATAGCAGAAGGCCGGGCACAAGTGCCCGGCCTTCCTTTTTTTCAGGTTCTGGTAGGAGCCACTCTTGTCTCTGCTCCGAGTCACGGCACGGGGCACCGCCGTACGAAAGGTGCTCGGGAATTCTCCCGCGAGACGGGATCCAAGTAACAATTCCCGAACCAACCTAAGGAAGGACTCCGCCTTTGGGCCACGCACCTCCTACGGGCCCGAGATTTCCGTAAACTCGTTCTCCTCAAAGGTAATTGCTGCAATCAAGCTCACAAGAACTGTCATGGAGCACATTCCAGAGAAGAACCGGCTGAACGGAATCAATCAGGCGTGAATACTCTGTTAATCGGGTCTGGCGGATTTTGTGGAGACCTGGAGGCCTCCGCTAGATTTCACTTTCGACACAAAGCAAAACGTCCCGCCTTTCGGCGGGACGTTTCGATCGATAACTGAGTCTTGCGGGTCTGTCGAGGCCAGGCCTATTTCTTTTTCGCCATCTGCTTGCGTCCTTTGGCTGGCCCTGTCTTTTTGGCAGACTTCTGTCTGAGCCTGGATGGAAGCTCATCGACCACCTCGGTCTTGAGCTTTCGTTTCACGTAGGCTTCCACCTCTTTGGGCGAATAGAGCCTGATGCCAAACTCCTTGAACAGCTTATCCTTAGCCTGCCTCTTCCCGCTCTTGGCCCTTTTGAGCAAGAGGCTGATTCGATGTCTTTTCTTGGTCAATTCGGCTTTTCCGCGCATAGATAGATCTACCTCTACTTTCGCAGTAAGCCCCCTGTAGGGTCTTTTGTTCTGAATAGCTTTCTTACCAAAGTGCTGTACCGCAAGAGCTTATGATTGAAGCTACACTGTAATCCTTCTGCCTAACATATTATATACGGCTAACTCCGAGGAAGTTTTTGTATCTGCTGCCGCAAATATGTTGCGAAGCGTCATTTTCGACGGTCTTTTCGGAGAATAGCCTGTGCTACAGCGACTTACCAGGGGCTATATGGGGGCGGCAACGAGGGTCGAATAGACGCCACCGGCCCGGTCCAGCACCGGTAAGCCAACTCAATGGGGGCATTGGTCGGACTTTTCGATCGTTATCAGCTGCAGGAGATGGAGCTCATCTATTTCTGCTCAATCAGATACATCCGGCTGTCGTGAGGGGGGATCTCGATGATCAGCCCTGCTCTGAGCTGGTCGGGAGATGTTTTTATTATCTCCTCACCCAGAAGATCCGTGAGCCGCAGTCTTCTGCCCTTCAGCCCGAGCTTTCGCGGGTCAAAACGGAGTATGATTCTTCTTCGATCATTAGCGTCTCCGGCTGCTGCCTTGGGGTTGGAGTTTATCAGGCAGAGGATGGTGTTTTTCTCGTCTTTTTTGATCACCAGGTCCACTTCGGGAGCGTCGCAGTAGACCGGGCTCTTCACTCCTGCCTGCTTTAGTATCTCCTCTAGGAAGGCCAGTTTGTAATGATGCAGCTGAGCCGAGATATCGAAGGTGAAGAGGAAAACACGTCCCTTGCCCAATTTCGAGACCGCCCCCAGCACCCGGTCCCGCTGTTTGGCCAAAACATGGGGTTTCTTGGCTCCTCTTATGTACCCGTAAAGGGAAGCCGTGAACTCCCGGCCTGAGGTTTGAATTGTTCCCACATCGGATTGAGCCCTGGTGCGCAGCTTCAAGGACCCGGCCAGAAGGTTGCACTCCTTCATCTTAAGATCGAATCTGGGCAATAGACCGAACAGAATAAGGGTCTTTCCGGCTCTGGCTAAGTCTACCAGGCGCTGTTGGGTTTCCTCGTCCATGAATTCGGCAGACGGGACCATGAGTACCGGAAAGCTCTCCAGGCTCTCCTCCAGCCACAGGTCCGGGATTCCGAAATCGACCTTGAGGCTTATCAAATCCTGGCTTAACCCCTTGTGGGTCTTGGAGAGCAGAAAGGGGAGGTAAGAAAAGGGTGCGGCTGCTTTGCGGGTGGACGGGGCGGCCTGAACCGGATGTGCCGTACCCGCGCAAAGATGGTCAAACCAGAGATACGGACGGTAGTTGACCAGCCCCACCCGATAGAAGGATTCCAGATCCTCCAACTGAATCCTGGCAACCAACTCATTGAATTTCTTGATCAAATCGAAGCTGGGCCGGATGGTCCCGTCGTTGGCCAGTGGGGCGTCGTACCAAGAGTCCCTCTCAACAAACATGTAGTGATTGAAGCCCTTTATGCCTGATGCCATGGCAGTGGTCAGAAGGAACTTAATCTCCCTGGGGCCAACCGGAAAGTACTTCTCACCGTCCTCGGGCGAATCGGCACGAGAACCCACCGGAAATTCCGAAGCCCAGGGAAAGTTGCTGCAGGCGGCGAAATACCGCAGATGACGGACCAGATCCACATAGTCGTCTTGCCGGACGACACCTACTCCGCTTAAGAGCTCCTCGGACTCTGAGGCCTTCCAGTTGAAGGGCAGGGAGAAGTCATGCGACTGAAAAACCTGCGTGGAAAACAAAGGGGAGGTGTCGAATGAGAGGTATAACTCCTTGAGTTTCAAAGTGTAGTCGGCGGAGATCTTCTCCTTAAAGGATATCCAATCGAAGTACTTGACCAAATTCCGCGGCTTCGATATCTTGAACTCGTGGGGGGGCCTGATATCGGTGAAATTCCGGTGCTTCTCCCCGTAAAACTGGTTCAGCTTCTTGATCTCCCCGTACTTCTCCTGAAGATACTCGGGAAAGAGCGTGCCGGTCAGATGCTCGTTGTAGTCTGACTTGAAAGCGCTCAGGTTCTCCGGGTATTGATCGGGCCGCAAAGATGAGAACAGGCTGTCCAATCTGACCAGAATAACGGGACCCTTTGGGTAAACGTAGGTCTTGATCAGATCGGTGAGCGCACCCAAGTATCTCTTGACATGATTGATGAAGCGGGGATGGAGGGGCGAGAAGACCGATTGCTTATCCCATTCCTCCTCACTCTGTCCCACGGTCTTCAGCGCTATCGAAACAGGCTCGCCGTCAGGGTCCCTGGCCAGCATCTCGGGGCTTTTATGCAGGAAGTCCGGGTAACCTCCGTCTCTCCAGTCGGACCCTATATAAGGCCCGGGATGAAGAATCACCTTGAGCCCGAACTCTCTCGCCAACTCCAGGAATACCACCAGGTCCTTGGTATGATCGGTTTCACCGGTAAAATCGAAGTCACCTATCATGCCCTCATGGAGATTCCAGGGGACCCGGGTGGATAGGATCCGGAAGCCGGCCTTTCTGATTCGCTCGAAGCAGATGGACCAGTAACGCTTGCTCACCCGGAAATAGTGCATCTCCGCCGAGAAAAGATGATACTCCTCTTTACCCACGATCAGCTTATTATCAGCAACCTTCAGCATATCTCTCCTTTTTCAGAGAGTGATTCGTCTCGACCAAACACTGAGCCATATATGTTACTTGAACCGGCACAAAGGCTTACGAAATGCCAACCCATCCGAAACCGCGACAAGTCCTTACAGTTTAAGTACCGAATGCCGATTTGTCAACAAAAAAGACGGATGGTGGCAGACATTTTTTCCCATAAGGCCCCTTCGGCAGGTGTATCAACTATGAAGCTGTGTACCAAAGACTTAATGCTCTGTTGGTTTCCCAAGCTATCGCAAGGGGAATCGCCCTGGTCGGTCTCCGGGCGAGCCGAGGGGATGTAACATATTGTATTCGAGATCATTACTTCTGTTAGGTGGTCAAAAACGAGCAGCCTGTGCCGCAGATTCCGGGAGTCCGGTTGCGATGCCGACCTGCCTCTGACCGCAAGGTTACCTATGTGCCTGGCGGGTTGAACTTGACCAAAGGAAGAAGGCTCTTCGGTTCAGAGCCGGCGACATCACGGTCCTTCGCAGGTTCAATCTTAGGCATTTTTTTCTTGACACCGGGTCGGGGAAATGACATGCTTGGGGTGTAAGGGTCGATTCACATCCGACGAAACCAAAGAAGAGAAATACCGTATCTACAGATGGTCGGCGCACGGGGACACCATCGGCACCGAAACACAAACTCATCTGAAGCGAACGGTCTTCTAGGATAACCAAAGCCTGAAGGGAGGTTTTCATGAGGAACAGAATCCTGCTGGTGCTGCTTTTGATTTCTTTGACGATTCTTTTGATGTCTTCCGCTCAAGCCGACATGAGAAAAGCAGAGCCAAAGGACCCGGTCAATCATCTGGTCATCGGCGACTGCAGGGAGGCGCCCGCCTATCCCGATCCGAACACCGTCATAATCACCGTGTCGGGGCATAACGTCACCGTGTTACACGCTGACGCTTTCTACAATTGCTGCTTTGAGATCACCACGACGGTGGTACAGATGGGTGAAGTCATCGACATATACGAGCACACATCCGGACTCCCCTGCTATTGTCTCTGCTACTTCGACGTGAGCACCACCGTCTATGGTCTCGATGCGGGGACCTACACCATCAGCGTGTATGACGCTGATGGCGAGTACTTGGGTGGCGGGACGGCGACCGTCGAAGATGGAAGAAGGCCGGATCCTCTTAGGAGGTAAGCGCCAAGCTGGGCACTCCGTAGTCGTGGGACGCCGGGGTTCAATCCCGGCGTCCTCCCACACCAGATTCCGCGGACTTCCGGCGGCATATCAGATTCCATTCCATCCATAAATTCGCCCCCCGGCTGAAGTTCTTCCCTTTTTAGACCGATAAACTAACCTGTAGTGGGAATAGCACATCCATCCCTCGGAATGGTCTTGGGATTAGGCTTTTCCGATCCCGAATTCTAAGGGCAGGACTCCGATGACTCAAACCAACCGAATATTGATCGTCGACGACAATCCTCATATGTCCAGCCTGCTGTCTGACATCCTGGAGTTCTTCGACTATGGGGCGCTGGGGGCGCAGGATGGCGAGGAGGCCCTGGAGCTTCTGGGCAAGGATTCGGTCGACATGGTGATCACCGACCTGCGGATGCCCCGTATGGGGGGGCTGGATTTGCTGCGCGCCATCAAGGGTAAGTTTCCCAATCTGCCCGTGGTGGTCATCACCGGATTTGGCACCGACTCCTCGGAGTCTGAGGCCTACGCCGCCCAGGCAGACGGGTTTCTGGCCAAGCCCTTCAAGGTGGATGAGATCAAGGAACTTCTGAAGAAGCATTTGGGCTATCGGGATTGAGTTGGGCCGAGCCCCGGCCATCCCTGCTCATCTTCACCCCCTGCTTTATCACTCTAGCCTACCTGAAAACGTTCCAACCGAACGCGCCGAATATTGCGGGCAAAAGGGGAAAAAGGCCTCCTGCTCTTGCAGAAGAATGCGCCTGGGGCAAAAATGTGCAAAAGTGTGATTGACTTGAGGCACATTTGGTGTTAAATTATGAACTTGGTTTGGAATACGAGGCGTCGAGTCAGGAAGCCCCGGAAAGCGTAACTCTTCCTTCACAAAAGGAATCATTCGAAAGGTTGAGGAAAAAAGATGGGTAAAACCTTAGCAGAGAAAATAATCGGAAGCCACGCCAAAAAGGAGGTATCCGCCGGCCAGATCGCCTTGGTGGGCGTGGACGTCTGTTTGACCCAGGACGGCACCGGCCCCTTGGCCATAAGGCAGCTCCAGAAGATCAACCTGGAGAAGGCGGTCAATCCGAAGCGGACAGTGCTCTTCCTGGATCATGCCGCCCCTTCGCCCAGGAGGGAATTGGCCAACGATCATATCACCATCAGGAAATTCGCCCAGAAGACCGGAGCCTGTTTGTCGGAGGTGGGGGAGGGTGTATGCCATCAGATCATTGCCGAATCCTATCTTAACCCGGGAGACATCTTGATCGGGGCGGATTCGCACACCTGCACCGGGGGAGCGCTGGGCGCTTTTGCCACCGGTATGGGATCCACCGACGTGGCGGTGGGCATCGCTCTGGGCAAGACCTGGCTGCGGGTGCCGGAGACCTTCAAGGTGGAGGTGACCGGGAAGTTTCAGAAAGGGGTTTATCCCAAGGATCTGATCCTCTCCCTCATCGGCAAGATCGGGGCGGACGGCGCCACCTATAAGGCCCTGGAGTTCTGCGGCGAGACCATCAAAAAGATGTCCATGAGCGGAAGATTCACCCTCTCCAACATGGCGGTGGAAGCGGGAGGAAAAGCCGGGCTGATTGCGTCAGACGATACCACCAGGGAATTCCTCAAAGCTCAGGACAGAGAAGAGAAATTCAAACAGCTGGAACCGGACGCCGACGCGGTATATGAGAAGGTGATTCAGATCGACGCCTCTGAATTGACGCCGGTGGTAGCCTTTCCCCACACGGTGGACAACGTCAAGCCCATAGACGAGGTTAAGGGAACTAAGATAGACCAGGTTTTCATCGGCACCTGCACCAACGGAAGATTAGAGGACTTGGAGGTCGCCACCCGGATGATAACGGGAAAAAAGAAGCATTCCCGGGTGAGGATGATAATCGTTCCGGCGTCCAAGGCGGTGTTTATGGATGCCCTCGACGCCGGCTACATCAAGACCCTGGTGGACTTCGGAGCGGCCATCATGGCTCCCGGCTGCGGACCCTGCGTGGGGGTGCATGAGGGAATCTTGGGCGACGGCGAGGCATGTCTGGCCACCATGAACAGAAACTTCAAGGGGAGGATGGGTAATCCGGAAGGGTTCATCTACTTAGCTTCGCCTGCGACCGCGGCAGCTACCGCCATCGCCGGCGAGATCGCCGACCCAAGAGAGTCTTAGATCGAAAAAAGGAGGCTGCCCCAGATTTCAGGGACTGTCGGGAGACCTGATTGTTCGTGCGGGAATCGTCGTCAAACTCCCGCCTTTGGCGGAGGGATTCTTCCCTGTCCGGGGAATCCCGGTGACCCGCGCGAGAGAGGTTCGGGAATTCCAATTCCCGAACCAACTCAAAGCAACGTCGCGAAAAGTTTGAACCAAAGGAGAATGTGATGTTACTGACCGGAAAATCATGGAAATTCGGAGACGATATTTCGACCGATTTGATCGCTCCGGGAAGATTATTTCACTTAAGATCAAATCTTCCTGAGCTGGCGAAGCACGTCCTGGAGGATGCCGATCCGGACTTTGCCAACAAGATGCAGAAGGGAGATTTCGTGGTGGGAGGCAGCAATTTCGGATGCGGGTCGTCCAGGGAGCACGCCCCCACCATCATCAAACTGGCCGGGGTATCGGCGGTTATGGCCAAATCCTTCGCCCGGATATTCTATCGCAATGCCATCAACGTGGGACTGCCGGTGTTGATCTGCGACACCGACGAGATCAACCAGGGGGACGAATTGGAGGTGGATTTGGAGAAGGGAACTGTGGTCAACAAGACTCGGAAAACCACGCTCGATTTCGCCCCATTGCCGGACGTGATGATCAAGATATTAAATGACGGCGGCCTGCTGGCGCACATAGAGAAGCATGGGGATTTCAAGCTGGACTGAACCGAACAAAGGATTCTAGGATTCGAGGGTTCAAGGGGCCAAGTGGAATGCTGAAGAATTATCGGGAGCTGCTGGTATGGCAGAAATCTTATCGACTATGCTTGGAAGTATACAGAATAACCAAAGGTTTCCCGAAGGAAGAAAAGTTCGGCTTGACATCACAGATGAGAAGGGCGGTGGTATCGGTACCATCAAACATCGCCGAGGGATACGGACGAAAGACGACCCGTGAGTATACTCATGCCCTGTATGTGGCGTACGGTTCCAATTGTGAACTTGAAACGCAAGTCATGTTGTCAAGAGATCTGGGTTACATCAAGGCAGAAGACCTGAAGAGACTCCAAGAGGAAATTGGCGAAGTGGAGAGGATGCTTAAGGCTCTGATCAAGTCCTTGGAGAAAAAGCTCTCTAACGCTTGAACACTTGAACACTTGAATCCTTGAACCCTTGAGTCCTTGAACCCTTTTTGACCAGTGCCGAAACGAACGAAACTCAGCAAGTTCAATTCACCAACCAACAGGAGGAAAGATGGTATCGTTTGACAAACTCACCGTTCCGACAGAGGGGAAGAAGATTGAGGTTGAGGGCGAGAAGCTCAATATTCCCGATAATCCCGTAATTCCGGTCATCGAGGGCGACGGCATAGGGCGGGACATCATGAGAGCGACCCGCCGGGTGCTGGATGCCGCGGTGGAAAAGACCTACGGCGGCAAGAAGAAGATAGTATGGTTCGATATCTACGCCGGAGAGGCCGCCCAGGCAAAGTACGGAGAGGTGCTTCCTTCGGATACCTTTGAAGCCATAAAGCACTTCGTGGTGGCTTTGAAGGGACCTCTCACCACCCCGGTGGGAGGAGGATATCGAAGCCTGAACGTCACCCTGCGACAGGTTTTGAATCTCTATGCCTGCGTTCGTCCGGTCAGGTATTTTGAAGGCGTTCCCTCCCCGGTTAAGCATCCTGAGAGGATGAACGTGGTCATCTACAGGGAGAACACCGAGGACGTTTACGCCGGAATCGAGTGGGCTGAAGGGACCGAGGAGGTCAAGAAGCTGATCAACTGGCTGAATGAGACCTACAACTTGAACATCCGGACCGACTCCGGGATCGGCATAAAGCCGATAAGCATCACCGGCACCAACAGGCTGATCAGGAAGGCGATAAAGTACGCCGTGGAAAACAATCGCAGCTCGGTTACCATGGTGCACAAGGGGAACATCATGAAGTACACCGAGGGCGCCTTCCGTGACTGGGGATACAAACTGGCCACCTCCGAGTTCAGGGATCAGGTGGTGACCGAGGACGAGCTGTGGGACAAGTACGACGGCAAGGTTCCAAAGGGTAAAGTCATCATGAAGGACAGGATAGCCGACAGCATGCTCCAGCAGATCCTGACCCGAACCGCCGAGTATGACGTGGTGGCTACACCCAACTTGAACGGCGATTATCTGTCTGATGCCTGCGCCGCCCAGGTGGGCGGGCTGGGAATGGCTCCGGGCGCAAATATAGGAGATTTCATCGGGCTATTCGAGGCCACCCATGGAACCGCTCCCAAGTATGCGGATAAGGACATGGTGAACCCCGGTTCCCTGATCCTCTCCGGCTGCATGATGTTGGAATACCTGGGCTGGAAGGAAGCGGCCAAGTTGATCAACGAAGCCATCGGGAAGACCATCAAACAGAAAAGAGTGACCTACGATCTGCACCGCCTGATGGACGGCGCCACCAAGCTGAAAACTTCGGAATACGGATCGGCCATAATCGAGAACATGGGTTGATCGCAGTCCGGAAGCGAGCAAGAGAGAAAACCAGAACCTAACTTAAGTTAGGTTCTGGTTCTTTTTTACTCCAGTCAGAGGTAGAGGAATCCTTTTAGGTTTCCACGGGCGGTTCGGGAGTGCGTTGGGGGTTGTTGAAGCGCCGCACTGTGAGGTCACACACCTGAGAACCTTCAGTTGAAATTGGCGACTGCCGGACTTGCGGGACATGCGGGACATGGGGGACATGGGGATGGCTATTTTTCATTTTTTTCATCGTCAGAAAATGTATTTTGAGAGAGGATTCACCCTGGCCTTCGGTCCTGCCCCTCGGTCCTGAGACCTCGGGGTCGAAGGAAAGGGCATTCAGCCCTGGCATTCCTACAAACAGCGACACTGAGGGTTCTGGGCTTTCTGGGCGTTCTGACGTTCGTTTTGGGTTTTTTCTTCGAATTCTCCTGCTCGCTACAATTGTGTGCACCAGCAGGTTACAAATCGCATACTGAGGGTTCTGGGCTTTCTGGGCGTTCTGATGTTCATTTTCGTTTTTTTTGTCACTCGTCCTGTCAGAAGATACAAACTTCGGTATCACATATATGGTTCATATGATTCTCCTTCTCCGTTACGGGGGGACGTGTATGCAAATAACATTCGTCTCCTCAATAATACTGGAACGATCGCGTTCACCACTGGAGTTGTGGTGAATTTGGTGTTTGTGGTTAGAGTTATGGTGTCAGAGGCATAGGGCACGTCATCTAGCAGCTTCATCCAACTATCTCACAGCAAACCTGTGAGCTGGCCGCCTCCGGGAAAGATTAATCCTGAAAACATCTTGACATGCGCAGGAGGAAAAAGTAGATTTGTACTGTGGTTCAACCACTTAACAAGACCGTGGCTCACCCGTCATAGGAGTGGCAATGACTGATCAACATGAAGACGAATCGACCAAAACCATCAGAGACCTTGCAGAAGGCGCATCGAATCAGATAAAGGTTAGCAATCGAATATGGATTGGATTAATTGTTTTGAGCATTTTCGTGATCCTACCAAGATCCCATATTGAAGGGACGAACCTCGTTCCGTTGCCTTTTGGATTGCCTAGTCTTGAAGTTACTCATTTCTATGTGGTATCGACCTTGCTACTATCAGTTTTTATCATAGCATTCTGTGTAGCACATGCACAGTCGATGCGTGCCCTAAATTTAGCACACCTTGTTATCGATCAAATAGGGGATAGAACCGTTGCAGATAGTGCAATGTGTCAACGTGATCTTTTTGATATATTAGTGTCCCCGAGTCTTGCCCGAGTGGCACCTCTTACTCAACTTGTCAGCGACAAATATAAGTTCTCTCCTGAGTCATGCAGGTGCACAAAACGCTGGCGCACGTTAACGACTTTGCACTATGTCATTCTTCAAACGATCTCATTTGTAGTTTATTATTGTGTTCCAGGATATGCGCTTGGGACAGCTCTAAACCATTATCTCGCCGCCGCTGAATCCGGGGGCTTATTCTCCACAAAGAACTTTGTGAGTCTATTGGCTGTTGTCGCTTTTCTAGCACTACTGCAGATGTTCATCTTTGCCGTTATGTATGTTGTAAAGGTGATTAAGAGATATTTCATAACCCTGTGATTAATGTCCATTTTGCACATGATCGCAATAGGAATAGTGAGCAAAGGGCTCATAATTAACGAATATGTAAGTGGGCTGCCTTGGGTCCCTGACAAATAGGCACGGCAGGGGCGCGGGGCCGCTGACCTACAAGCTTGCCAGGGAAGAACCGATTCCTCAAGGGCATGATGGAGTTCAAACACAGAAATGCTCCTCTCACAGACGCGATTGCAGTTGCTGTGGCCCGCTTAGTTGATGACGCTCTGACCGAGACACGGTCGCCGAGCCACTCGGAATTGGAGTTTCGGATCAATCGCGCCGGCCTGAAAGAAGCAGACCCGAATCAACAGGGCAATGTTCTAGGAAAGGCCAAGCGGGTACGTGCCGTTCTCAGTTGGGCCTTGGAGCATGATCCGGAAAGAGGTGAACGCTTGGTCGCTCAGTTGATTGCCCACGTTCAAGCTTGTGGAGGCTTCAGGCCTTCTTCCAAGAACTACGTGGGAAGCGAAGCCATCGAGAATGCTCGCGGTGCCTTCAGGCCGAGTGGGTTCAAGTTGGGTTCCGATGGAGACCTCCGCCCGATGGTTCTCGACAGTCTTAGCGGTGCTGCGCTGACAGACGCCCTGAAGGCATACGTTGTGCGCGCGAAAAGAGGTGTTGAGGATGCCGCTCTGCTGACTGGTACCGGTAAGGATTTGCTGGAGGCCACGGCTGCGCACATTGTTCAAGAAATCTGGGGCTCATATCCTGGTACGGCGAACTTCCCCACGCTCCTGGGCCAGGCGTTTTCGGCGCTGGGTTTCGCCACGCCCCACGATAAGGCACAGTCAGGCGAACCGCCCCGACTCCGTGTCGAGCGCGCGATGTATGAACTGGGGTGTTCAGTCAACGGCTTGCGTAACAAGCAGGGCACGGGTCACGGCAGGCCGTGGCTCCCGACGGTCACCCAAGCCGAGGCGCGCGCTGCGGTGGAGAGCATTGGCGTCATCGCGGAACGAATGTTAGCTGCGTTGGAGCAGAACAAATAACACAGTGTAACATCAGAATCAAGCTGGCGAGTGCTCTTGCGGTGGAATTGGCAGTGGCTAATTCCGCGCCAAACCGGCTGTCGCCGGAGAGACTTGCTACTTACTGCCAACGTTAGCACCAGGGATCTTAGATCTTAGGTAAGTGGTATGCACCTGTTGTATTGCGATGAGACGAATCTGAGTCCGAGCGAACACGACTTCTTCATATACGGCGGTGTCGTGATTCCGCCTGGAGCGGCAAAACCCCTGCATGATGCCGTGGAGCAAATCAGACGCAGACACCACGTGCCAGAGAATTTCCTATTGAAGTTCAACCCCCGCCCCGACACCCTCGCCCACGACGACTTTATCCAGGTGAAACAGGCCATCCTAGAGACTGCGGCGGAGCACAGTTGTCAGCTAATAGTTTCCTTGATACTGCACAACATAGCAGCCAGCCCGGACATTGCCCGGAGGAATGAGATCAACCGCGTCCTTTATCACTTTGAGTGTCTGCTCAACCGCGAAACGAGCCATGGTCTAGTACTCATTGATCGCTTCAGTGACACTCAGATAGATGCTCACCTCCGGGAGAGATTCGCTGTGGGCGTTCGCGGCCTCCCCTATACGGACCCAATGCGGCTCGAGCGAATAGTTGGCTACCATTATTCAGCTATTGGCCAGTCTCACTTCGGTTCCGTAGTCGACATCGTTGTTGGGTCGTTCCGCTTTGCCGTGAACTCCCATTCGTCCAACGACACTAACAGACTGGCATCTGCAGTTCGATTGCTAGACTTGGTGGGCCCGCTCTTCATCAGAAGCGCACCGGACCTCAAAGTGGACGAACTCAGCTTATTCTTCAGTCCGAAAGTAATAACTGTTGATCGTTATCGCGGAAAGTATGCTGCGCTCCGGGATTTTCTGGCAGAGCATGGAGTTGATTCTCGGCAGGAGATTACGGATACAAGGACACGCTAAACCTGGCGGGTGAGCCACAGCTTGTGTGCGTGTATTTGTATCGGCTTAGCACTCTATTCTGTGGCCTACCAAGTAGGTGTCTTTTCCGACAAAAAGAAAATTCGTCACAACTTCATTTGAATTCTCAACTGCGATTTTGCCTTTTCACCTCTCAATTCCTTAAGTCCCCCTCACCGGAGCCTTTCCCCAACGGGGAGAGGGCTTCAAGCCTCCCTGTGATCGCTTCGATTTCGGCAGATATTGGTGGAAACCTGGGCCTT
>Ga0180436_10001436_pt1 | contig 23225 bp, 21 predicted proteins | sample SS_ome_2_FD_132434 | JGI IMG/M metagenome (GOLD analysis project Ga0180436, IMG submission 132434) | Hypersaline lake sediment archaeal communities from the Salton Sea, California, USA - SS_3_S_2 metaG | ecosystem: Environmental > Aquatic > Non-marine Saline and Alkaline > Hypersaline >... | reverse complement strand
TCAGCATCTTTTAAAGCTTCTTCCCAGTCTCTGGTTTCCCCATCATCAGCCGCCTGCCACATAAGCCCAGTTGCATGGTCGGTAATCGTTCCATCACCGTTATCGACAAAATTATTTATACCATACGATTCATCTCCGCGCACCAGACGAAAGTACATCTCCTTTTCTCCGCGTCCTCTCGGGTCGGTTGAGCCGTAGCCTTTGATTCGACCATCAATAAAGTTTACTCCGAAATAGGTTATGCTTTCGCCCATAGTTGTTCCCACATATTTTGTGCTGGACCAAACCTGCGCATCGATTTCACGCTCGCCTACGCTTATGTCGCCGATTGGCTGGTCGAAATAATCGGTATCTATATATAATTTATCAGCGGATGAACCGCTGGATTGTCCCGAATAATCTATTAGAGAGAAAAGCTCTTTGATAGTAGGAATCCTCCAGTCGCTGTATCCGCCAAGACTGAATTCGTTTGCGTACTCCACAGCTTCATCAAAGGTCATCTTTTCATCCATAGTCTGCTGCCACATCAATCCGGTAACATTGTCTGTAACAGTACCGTCGCCGTTGTCCGTATAGGATGGTGGATTTATGATGTAGTTTGCATCCTGTCCGTAAAAATCACCGTCTTCGTAAACTTTTCCGATCGTACTATTGTTGCTGTAAAAGCTTGTTACATTGGTGTCCACAATGGGATACGTACCACCGAGATTAACACTTGTGGTGCTCACACCAGATGTTTTGGTTTTCTGCTGAGACGTGGCCGCGCTCTGTCTGATGTTATTTTGCATTCCAATTCCATGCGGGGGCACTTTTAATTCCGGATTACGAAAAGGTATAATGTTTTTCTCTATGTCTTGTGCATCAAATCTGTTTGGCGATATTCCGCACGCAGAAAGAGAAAAAGCTAAAATCATAAGAAATGTTATTATTAAAAAACTTTTCATCTTTAATTACCTCCGATGAAAAGAATATAATGCTTATGTCTAAGGGTAAGATAACCGTTTTATGAATATTTTGTTAAAATGAATTTTTAAACAAAACCTCTCTTGACAAATATTGACGTTGACAGTTGCAGAATATAAAAATATAATTAGAGCATAAAAGCATATGTTATTTATAACTTTAACCGACAATAGCAACCTTGTCTAAAGGCAAGTACGCAAAGCCACAGGACCTAACCCGATTATGGTATGGTAGCCTAGCCGCCGAACTAAAGTTTTTGTTATATGTTGGGCTTTTAAATAATTAACAATTAGAGAGGTACCCTCATGAAGTTATTTAGATTTTCAATTATATTCCTAGCTGTGATTATGGTATTGATACCTTCAACAGCTTTTGCGGAAAACAGTACTGTCCCGACTCAGCCGCCGGCAGAAACTCCAGAGCCGGACACATCACCCGCTCCAGAACCAACCCCGCAGATTACAAATGAACATTTGATATCAATAACGCCGGATTCTGTATTCTACCCACTGAAACTGCTTGTCGAAAGCCTAAGGATATCCTTGACTACTGATGAAATGGGAAAAGCAGAACTCATGATTTCTTATGCAAACAGAAGGCTGGCTGAAGCGGATATTATGCGCGAACAAGATGATGAAGAGCTTGTTCGTGAACTTATAAGAGAGAGCTTAAAGCTTGTAGATGGTGCAAACGCTTTTGCCTTCGGTGCGCCGGAAGGAAAAGGCAACAAGCATGTAGAAGATGTTCAATCCGAAATATCAAGAACTGAGTCAGAAATAATGATGACTATAAGATTCGGAGCAGGAGAGCATGACGACTTAAGTCAATTGCTTGGAAATCTGGAAAAAGAGATTGTAAGAGCAATGGCGACACGCACTTTTCAGACGGCAAAAGAGAACTTTTTCGATGCGAAGGATGATTTTATGACAGCAAAAGAGGAGTATAAAAAAGCAAAGCAAAGCGGCGATGAACAAGCGATTGCTGCTGCATATGAGGTATTGTTGGCAGCAGAAGCAAACAAGGATAATATGGAAGAAATAAAAAACCAATTCGAAAACCTCAAAGAAAAGATAAAAGACAGCTACGAAGATGATGAGGAAGAAGAAAAAGATCGGGATAAAGATGAGGAAGAAGAAGAGAAGAAAGATAAAGACAATGAAAATAAAGGGAAGGGAAAGAAAGACAAGGACAACAACGGGAAAGCCAAAGGGAAGAAGGATTAATCATATCTAACTCAAGTAATATCAAAAAAGCTTTCGGAAATCGAAGGCTTTTTACTTTGAAGAAACGATAAAGAAATCAGTTATAGAGGTATGAAATCCAATGGGGGAGGAGTACGATAAATCTCATCGATCAGATTCGTATAATCTCCTTCGCCGAGTAGCCATTTTTCCTTGAGATTTGCTGGAATGATTAACGGCATTCTGGGGTGGATTTTTTTCATCAGTTCATTTGCTGATGCGGTTATAATAACAAAGCGGTTGAAAAAACTGTTGTTTTCTTTATAGGTGTTGTATATTCCGGCAAGATAAAAGAACTTAGCTTTTGAAGAGAGGATAAGATACTTTGTCTTGCCGGAATCGTTTTTCTGCCATTCATAAAAACCTGTACAAGGAATAAGGCATTTTTTCTCGAAGACACTTCTTCGGAACATCGGCTTTTCGAGTATCGTCTCGCTCCTTGCGTTTATAATCCTTCGGCTGGAGTCACGCATCTTATATCCCCATTCCATAGGCATGGACTGATATCCTTCTTTTCTCTGTGCAACCAATGCGACGGTGTCGGTGGGGAAGACTTCACCTTGCTTTATGCTCAAAGCAGCGGACTCGCCAAAAACATTCGATATCTCTTCGAGTATCATCCGAATTTCGAATATCTCCTTTGGATCATCAAAAGCATATCTGCCGCACATATCAATCGACTCCTTAATTCAGCTCTTTTATCTATTATACACCAAATCTTTTGGTATTAAAAAGTGAGAACGAAAAAGGGCAGCAGTTTGCCCTTGGATTCAATACTTTGTATACGTTGTTAAACGCTTAAAAACTCCTTAACCGCACGATTGAATTCATCAGGATTTACTAAATTCGAAGGGTCCATAGCTTCGGGAAGAATGACAAGCGGAACGTTTAAGGCATCAGCGATTTTACGATTCGTCTGAATAAAGGTTTTGCCGAACTCACTGCCCACTATTACCAAAGCATCATATTCATTTTCTTTTAATTGATCAAGCACGTCGATTTCATTGATAGCTTTTCTTGCGAGTATCAACTGCTCAAAATCAGAATCCAAACTTATCCTCTTGAAATAATCCTTCGCCTTAAAAGCATAGCCGGCTTTATACGTCTTTTCCATCCCCTTGGAGAGTGCTTTTGCGCCGAGGGCTTTGAACATCTTAAATCCAAGCACTTGAGATTTCCCAAGAGCTTTTTCTGCTTTCGTTTTCAGTTCCCCGAAGCTGTCGCTTATTATAAGCTTATCGACTCTGCTTGAATAGTTTGCCGCAATATAAAGCGCGATTACTCCGCCCATACTCACGCCGAGAAAAGAAGCATTCTCTATTTTAAGATGTGAAAGCAGCTCAAAAACTTGGTCAGCCCAATCCGATAGTGAAAGGATAATTGCTTTCGAAGATTTCCCGTGAGCAAGCAAATCCGGTGCGATGACGTAATATCCCTGCGAGGCGAAAAACTCCTTTTGCGGAGCGAACATATCGTGATTGGCGCCGATTCCGTGCATCAAAACTATAGCGGGATTTGACGGCATTCCGTGTGTTTCATAGAATGTTTTAAATCCGTTTTTGTGAATGTATTCCATATTTCCTCCGAAAGTTTTAGTTTTGAATCGGTTCGAGAGTCACTTCCGGAATATCCGGATTTTTCGGTCCGTCAAAACCGTTAAAACCTCCGCCTTTAAAGCTGATGATAATAAATACAATCAAAAGCGCAAGAATCACCCAGAACCACCACGTGTTATAGAATTTCTTTTCTTTTGAATCAGACATTGAGTTTACCTCCGAAAAGCACATAAATATAACTTCGATTTGATAGTTTTATTTTACATTTTTTTAAAGATTTGAACAAGAGTATTTTTTAATAAAGCATTTTTAAAGTTCCATTCTCTTTCCGTTTTCCGCCAAATAAGCGATCCCCTTTAGCTGCTCTCGGGATATCGAAAAATGGGTAAAATCATCGATATGTACAGCAACTGTTTTTTTGGGTTTAAGACATTTAATCATTTTATTCAGTGAGGGAATATCGAGTGTTATCGGGTCTCCGGGCATACCGACTTTTGCCGCTCCTGTGAAAGCGATAAGGATATCTATACCGTGCTCTCTCGGCAATTTGATGACCTTTCGTCTGTAAACTGTATCCCCGGTAATATATATGGTTTTTGTTTCAATGTCATTCGATATTTTTAAGATATATCCGTTGACTTTGCCCATGGCCTTTCGAATAATTGCGTTTCCCCCGTGCAGAGCGGGAACTGCCGCAATCTCGACACAATATTTATCTATGCTTATCTTTTGCACTTCATACCAATCAATAAAAGAGATTTTTAAGTCATCTCTTTCTTCTAAAAGCTCTCTACACTTTTCGCTGCTTATCACATTTGCACCTTTCTCGATTACTGAAACACCTTTTTCGTCCAGATGGTCGAAATGCGCATGGGTCAAAACCCAAAGGTCAATGTTTTTGAATGTTTTTTTGCTGTACACAGGATCTTTTTGCTTTATACTCTGAAAGTTACCAGAGCTGTAATCCGTACCCTTTGGAGCGAGTGCCGGGTCACACCCGATTTTCAACTTTCCGTCGATTTCAAGAGTGAAGCAGGCACATCCGATAAAGTTAAAATCTATATTCAAACTCATTCCCTCCGATATATATGGTATTTACATCAAGTCTATAATACTTTATCGTTTATTTCAATGAAAATGAGGTGTGCATGGCGGAAGGAACTGCTTGGAGTTCCGTTTTTTACTTTATACAAAAGAAAGGAAGGATTGATAACGAATACGAATTAAGGTATAATGAGGAAAATATATCAAATCAAATTTCAAGAAAGAAAAAAAGGAATGAACACAACACCACAAAAGAAGAGCAACGGCTTTATAAGTGTAATCTGTATATTTATTGCAGTTCTGATGCTGATAAGTGTATTACCGGCGTTCGTACTCTGTTTTTACACTTTTCCGTCGCCCGGAGATGATTACTACAATTCTGTTCTGACATTCCAGGAATGGGAGCAGACACAGAGCCTTTCGATAGTAAAAGTAGCTTTCGATCATGCTGTAGAAAGATATATGAACTGGCAGGGTACGCTTTCCGCATGCTTCTTGTTTGCCTTGAATCCGATGATTTTTTCGATATCGATTTACCGCATTGTGATGTTCCTTTTGAATCTTCTGTTTGTTGCCTCTATATATATTTTCTGCAGCGCTTTTCTGCGAAAATTCTATGATGTTAAAAAATATGTGTCTTTCTTCGTGGGTACAAGCATAGTATTCGCTTTCTATCACTGCGTTCCGTATGCAAACTTGTTCGAGATTTCCTATTGGTATACGGGTTCGGTATGCTATTTGCTGACTTTTTCTCTTACCTTGATATTTGCTTCTTGGACCTTGAAGCACTTTCGAAAAAGAGCGGAAAACAAGAGGAATATTGTGGGGCTGATCCTGATTCTGCTTCTGTGTGTTTATATCGGACTAAACAATCTTGCAAATGCTCTAATGATTTGGAGTGCAGGTGTTGTAGTCCTGGCTGTTGCGTTTATTAAGAAATATCCGTATAAAAAAGCGTTGATATTGATTTTCTCGGTATTAACCGCTGCTTTGGTGGTGAATATAGCAGCTCCGGGAAATTTCGTGCGCTTAGAGCATGAACAGCTCAAGGAAATAAGTGAAGCGAGTGTTGCTGGAGGTTTTATCGAATCCATCACACAGAGTTTTAAGACAGGAACTCATGACCTCAAAGGATTTATACTTATCTCTCCTGTAGCAGGTCTGCTGCTTCTCTTATCGCCGATTTTCTTAAGCAAAGGACTGGAGCAGAGAAAGCATATAAACCCGATACTTTTGATTGTCGCTTCGTATTTGATTTTCATAGCTCAATATGTACCGTTCCTGTACTCCTTGGGTGATTTGGAATTCGGACGCACACAGGCGATGCGCTTTATTTCGGTGCAGATATTGTTGGTGATTAACTATATAAATTTCATGAACTTTATTTCGTCAAAAAGAATGGCGAGCGTTGTTAGAAGGATAATCGGTATTGCAGCATTAGCGGCTGGAATATTGATGGTTTACCATGCGTCTATGGTTAGAATAATACCACATTCTCATATAAGGACTATGTATGAGGAATATAAAAGCGGCAAAATCGAAACATTTATTTCCGAGAGAAATGAGCGTATCAGAATACTTGAGGATGAAAGCATTGAAAATGCGATATTCGAACCGATGACCTATAAGGATGTATGCTTCGGATTCGACTATACTTCGGAGAGTGAAAAGGCCTTGATGAACAGAGGGCTTGCCGAATACTACGATAAAGAATCCGTGGCAGTGAGTCCTGGTGAATGAAAGCTTGATGTGATAATGGCTTTTCAAGTATAAAAAGAAAGAACCCCGGCAGGAAGCATCCTATCGGGGCGTTTTTATTTCGTATAAACCTAAGAACTCATATCTTAAGATTTTTTCTTACGTCTAGTGAATATCTTTGAAACAGCATACCAAAGATACAGAATAAAAGTGATTACGTTGAGCCCGAGGATGAAATAATCCCATCCTCCGACTTGGTCGGTAAGAGTCAATGCGATATTGAGCGCAATAAACCCGACGGTCACAAAAAACACCAGAGGTTTAAGTCTGCCGATCAAGAAAACGAGCACAAGAAACCCTGCACTGTTTAGAAACATGAGTACAGCGGTGACTATCCGGCTTATACCTTCAACCTCGGTATCCTTTAAATACATCAACGCACTGAATATCCAAAAGGCAACCTGAACGAGCAGTAATACGCTTAATATCGCTCTGGTTGTTTTTCCCGTCTTTGCCGTTGCTTCTTTTTTAACCATATCTATATCCTATACCACTCTCGTGGGTCGAGCCCAAAGCTCCATGATTTCCGGATTCTCATCCATCTTCTCTTGGATTTTTGCCTTTACTTTCTTGTAGACTTTTTTTACATTAAACCATAGATATACGCCAAGCGTTACCGCAATGAATGCCAATATCACATAATCCCACCCGCTTATTCCTCCGGCTATGATTACGGCAGCATTTATCAGCAAGAACCCAACTGTGATAAAAAACACCAACGGTTTGGATTTCCCTACGAAGAAGGTCAAAACCAAAAATATGCCTGCGTTTAAGAACATCACAGCAGTAACAGAAATCTTCCGAACGATTCCCGCATTGCTTGTGTATAGGTTGAAAAAAGCACAAGCAATCCAAAACACCATTTGAGTCAGCAGGAATATACTGATTATCCTTTTTGTTTTGCTTTTTTTCGCTTCCATTTTTCTTTTGTTCACCTTTCAAATTCTCGTCCAAACTCCATGAAATTCGGGGAATTCTTCCGAAAATTTCCTTTCTTTGTCCACCACAAAATCGTGCCAAGCTTCTTATCTTGGTTCGTTTTCATCCAGCTCCTTATAAGAACCTAAGTAGATTTTACCAGATTTAGGTGGTGTTTGTCCAATATCCGTTTGTAAACAATCGATTATCAAGGCTGTTTTTTGCTTCATAATAAAAAGAGCGAACCGAAAAGCCCGCCCTCAATATCTCATAATTTTTTAAGTCATCTGCTGACCGCCGGTGACATTAATCGCCTGACCGGTCATGTATGAAGCCTCATCGCTTGCAAGGAACAAAAGCGCATTCTCGATATCGACATACTCACAAGAACGCTTTAGCGGCACTTGATCGATATATTTTTGTCTGACTTCCTCTTCCGTGATGCCTTGGTTCTTTGCGTACTGCTTAAACAGACTGTCAGTCCAAAGCGGTGAGTTTAAAAGGTTGCCCGGACAAATCGCATTCACACGAATATTATCCTCGGCAAACTCCAAAGCCAAGCTTTGTACCAAGCCTATGCCGCCGAATTTGGATGCTGCATAGGCACTGTTCTTGTACGAACCTTTTTTGCCCGATTTCGAGTTTATCTGAATTATAACGCCTTCATCGTTTTCCTTTAGATGCGGTGCAGCAGCTTTTGAAATATTGAAGAACCCGCATAGATTTACATCGACAACGAGTTTCCACTTAGCCGGATCGAATTCCTCGACAGCACCGGATACTAATATCCCCGCATTCGAGACAACGATATCGATTTTTCCGTATTTTTCCACAGCAGCATTCATCAATGCTTCGCAGTCCTCATATTTCGTAACATCCAGTTTTAACGCAATAGCGTCCTCGCACATCTCGGCAGTTTTCTTTGCACCCTCGATATTCATATCTCCGATAGCGACAAATGCGCCTTCTTCCGAGGCCCTGACAGCAAGTGCCTGTCCCAAGCCTTGCGCAGCCCCTGTGATTACAAGGGTTTTACCACTCAGTTTTTTTGATTCATTCATCAATTTTATCTCCCTCTAATCGATTTTCTCAGCATTTTCCAAAACATATTTTTCCGCTTCGGCACACCAGAACCCACCGTTTGCCGTGGTGATGTCTGCAAGACCTCGGAAGAAAGTATCCGTACGGCCTTTTTCTTCGAAATCAGCGATCGCAGTGAGCGGCATTTTCACATGTGTGTACATGAGTTTCTTTCCGCCAGGGATATTCGGAAGGTTTAATGTAGCTTCGATTACACTGTCGAGTCCGCCGACATGAGTTATCATAGCTACAGGGGTGACGATGCCTTTGGACATCAAATCGAGTGCTTCACGCATATCGTCATTGTTTCCGCCGCTTGTGCCTACGATATGGGTTGCGCCGTAATGTACATTGTAGAAGTTGAAGTTTGCAGAGAACTCAGTATCTGTAGGTCCTGCAAAGAAGTTCATGCATCCGTCTTTGCCGAGCAATCTGTCGCCTTGTTCTACGACGGGTTTTACTGGAGCCATAATGAAGACATCATCAAATCCGGTTCCGCCCGTGAGCTCAACAAGTTCCTTCTCTTTTTCGGGATCTCTTGTATTGACGTAATGAAGCTCAACTCCGTTTGCTTTTGCTTTTTCCTTCGTATAGATCTTTGATGCTCTTTCCAATCTGGCATCATCTATATCGGTCACGACGAGCAGTGACGGACGTCTGTCACAGTTTATCGCATAATCTATAGTTCCGAGACCCATAGGACCTACTCCGGCGAGTATCGCCATCTTACCGCCTTTTTTGATACCCATCTCATGAACGTATGAGCCCTGTGTCGTGTGATATGAGGCGTGGAAGGCTCCGATAATACAACTAACCGGTTCTGCCAAAGACCCAAAGAAGAATACGTCTGAATCGTACTTTAACAGACAATCCATCATCATCGCTTCCGCAGGGATTATCACGTAAGTTGCATCTCCACCGACATATTTATATGAATATCCGGGAGCCTCCAAAGAACCTTTATAGTTGAATGCCGGCTGGATGGAGAAATTTTCTCCTGGGGAGAACTTGTCCTTCCATTTATCTCCGACTTCGATAATAGTTCCACAGAACTCATGTCCGATCATAGTCGGGTTTTCGGCAACATCATCCGGTACTCTTTTGTGGTCTGCTCCTTGCTTTGCCGCCTTATAGGACGACATACAAAGACTGTCCGATATGACTTTTGCCAAGATTTCGTCATCCTTGATTTTCGGGAGTTCAAACTCCTCAAGTCTCAAGTCGTTTTTTCCATATAGTCTGACAGCTTGTGTTTTCATCTTATTTTCCTCCAATTTTATTTCTACATTCCGTACTTCATGTTTCAAAGCACATTATCGATATCTAAACTCCGCGTTTTGCGTTTCGAAGCTGCTCCAAAGTCGTATAGTTGGCTTTGCATGTGTGCCCTTGCAGAGGCATTATTTTTTCGTGTATAGCATCGATTATCCAATGTTCCTGCGGGAAGAATGCATCCTCGAGTTCGTGCGCCGGAGTTATCCAGTTTTTCGCACCGACAACGACAGGCGGTGCGTCCAGATAGTCGAAAGCGAGTTCGGATATATTCTGTGCAAGCTCGGTCATATGAGATCCTCTTGCACAAGCATCACCGCAAACGACAATGCGCCCCGTTTTTTTCACAGACTCGATAACCTTTTCGTAGTTAAAAGGCACCAAGCTCCTGGCGTCAATTATCTCTGCAGAAACTCCGTATTCTTCTTTCAAAGTATCGGCAGATTTTATCGCCGTATACAGTGTTGAGCCTATGGAAAGAATGGTCACATCACTTCCTTCGATTTTCACGTCAGGCTCGCCTATTTCGATCTCGTATTGCCCTTCCGGAACTCCGCCTTCGTGGAACTGTTCCGCTACATCATATATCCTTTGGCTTTCCAAGAATATAACGGGGTCTGTTCCGTTAAGGGCAGAATTCATCAATCCTTTTGCATCATATGGTGTCGCTGGGAAGACGACTTTCAAACCCGGGATATGTGTGCATAGAGCCGACCAATCCTGGGAGTGCTGTGCACCATATTTTGAGCCGATAGACATTCTCAATATAAGCGGCATCTTGATAACGCCTGCACTCATGGATTGCCATTTGCTCATTTGATTGAAGATCTCATCGCCTGCTCTGCCCAAAAAGTCGATATACATAAGCTCGACAATCGCTCTTCCGCCCGTCATAGCGTATCCAACGCCTGAACCTACGATTGCACCTTCGGATATCGGAGCGTTGAAAAAACGATGATACGGCAAGCTTTCGGTAAGCCCGCGGTATACAGCAAAAGCTCCGCCCCAGTCCCTGCAATCCTCACCGTAGGCGATGAGTGTCGGGTCTTCATAGAATTTATCGATAACAGCCTCAAAGATTCCGTCTCGAAGCTGATATGCTCTGTTCTTGCTGACAGGCTTTCCTTTTTCGTCAAATGCGAAGCGGATTTTCTTTTTAAGCTGCTTCACTCTCGGGTTCTCTTCTTTCGGCAATAACACTTCCGGTTTTCTCATTTCGTCCATGCTCGAAACCCTCTGATTTGAGAACATCAAGTCTGCGATTGCGTCCGGGTTCGATACCAAATCCATTCTTGGAGATATCGTCTCATCCTTAGCGAGCTTTACAGCATGAAGGATATCAGCTTTTACCTGTTTTTCGATTTTTTCAAGCTCTGTTTTGGTGGCTACTTTCGCATCACTGAGCTGTTTTTTGAATTCAACTATTGAATCGTTTTCTTCCCACATCGCAATCTCTTCCTTGCTCCTGTATGTTGAAGCGTCAGAAGGGCTGTGACCGGAAAAACGGTATGTAACAACGTCCAAGAGAACAGGACCTTCGCCTCGTTCGATAATCGCTTTCTTTCTTCTATAAGCGTCGATTACAGCCAGAGGGTTATATCCATCGACTCTCTCCGCATGAAGCTGTGTAGGTGAAATACCTGCACCGAGTCTTGCGGCAACATCATAAGCCATGGTTTCGCCGCTCGTCTGTCCGCCCATTCCGTAATGATTGTTGAATATATTGAATACCAGAGGAAGTCCGCCGTTATAGCCATCCTCCCAAAGTGTTTTGAACTGATCCATAGCAGCAAAGTTCATGCCTTCAAAAACAGGACCACAGCCTAGTGAGCCGTCTCCGATATTGCATATGACCAAACCCTCTTTTTGGTTACATTTTTTGAAAAGCGCACCGCCGACGGATATATCGCCGGAACCTCCAACGATCGCGTTGTTGGGGTATATTCCAAAAGGTGTGAAGAAAGCGTGCATCGAACCGCCGAGACCTCTGTTGAAACCGGTCTTTCTCGCCCAAATCTCCGCCAGAGTACCGTAGATCAGGAATTCTTTTGCAATCTCCTTCGTATCCTTTGCTTTCGTGTGTTTCATCACTACATCATAGGTCTCTCCGTCCCAAAATTCCGTCATGATTTTCTTGAGATCTTTCTCCGAAAGCTTATCGATAGCCGACAGCCCTTTAGCAAGGATTTCCCCATGGCTTCTATGTGAGCCGAAGGTATAATCTTCGATACCCAAGTCGAACGCTTGCCCGACATATGCCGCCTCTTGTCCGATTCCCAAATGTGCGGGACCGGGATGGTTATATTCCACACCTTCGTATTGCCCTGCGACTTTAATCGCATTCAGCATGCTTTCGAACTCTCTGATAATAAGCATATCCCGATATATACGAAGGAACTCCTCTTTCTTGAAGTTTTCCTTTTCGTCCGCGACAGTTTTCTGATATGTGTTTAAAGGAATATCCTTAAACTTTACTTTGCCCGGTTTTCTCTTCTTGTTCGGGTCAACCACCAAACTCTTTGTCATCTTAAACTCTCCTTTTATATAAATCCTTTTCTATTATCTCTTATACTAGTTTTATAATCCCTGTTTTTGCTTAAAGCTGGAATATCGCTTCTCTGATTGCTTCCGAAACCGTGGGGTGAGGGAACACGAGCTCTTTAATCTCATCCACAGTCATCTCCTTTTCGACCATCAATCCCGCTCCATATATAATCTCTGAAGCATAATTTGCTATTATATGGACACCGATAAGCTTGTTCCATTTGTTGTCCACAATTATCTTAACAATGCCGTCACCTCTGTCATTTTCCGCCATATATCTGCCGGAATAGTTCATCGTGATTTTCTTTATCGTAACGTCCAAGCCTTTTTCCGCTGCACTGCTTTCCGTTTCGCCGACTCCTGCAACCTCCGGGTTTGTGTAGATTACGCTTGGAATAGCTCCATACCGCATGTTGTCTTTTTTGCCGAGCATATCGTTTACCGCGACCTCCGCTTCACGGTAGGCGGTGTGAGCAAGCATTGATTTTCCGTTTACATCTCCGGCAGCATACACTTCCGGAACATTCGTTTTTTGATTTTCATCGGTTAAGACAGCTCCTCTTTCGAGTGCAACACCGATATTTTCTAAGCCGATATCCGAGGTATTAGGCTTTCTTCCGATGGAGAGCAGAACCTTACCGGCTTCAATGTTCTTCTTTTCTCCGTTTTCCTCATACACGACGCCGTCGGGTTTTATCTCTGTGACTTTGCAGTTCAAATTGAATACGATCCCTTTTTGCTCATAGTTCTTTTGCAATATTTTTGCTATATCATCATCTATCATTCCGCCGATTTTATTGAGCATCTCGATAACGGTTACGGAGCATCCAAGAGAGTTATAATAGCTCGCCATCTCAAGCCCGATTACACCGCCGCCGATTATTATAAAATCTTTCGGGATTTTCTTAAGCTCTAAAGCCTCCTTGCTTGTGATAACTCTTCCGCTTTCCAAGCCCTCTTTCAGACCCGGGATTGGAGGCAGGGCAGGGGAAGAGCCTGTTGCAATAAGCAGCCTTTTCCCGATATAAGTGCTTTCGCCTGCAGAGATTTCATATCCTTCGCTGGCTCTGCCTTTGATATATCCTTTTTCGTCGACGATAGTTACGCCGCTTGCAGTGACCGCTGCTCGGACTCCTGATGTTAAGTTTTTTACGACCTTGCTTTTCCTCTTCAAGACCGCTTCATGGTCGAGAGAAACTTCGCTCGCAGCAACACCGTATTTTTTTCCGTCTTTCGCACTGTCGGCAATTTTTGCTGAATAGAGCAAAGTCTTCGTCGGGATACATCCTTTATTAAGGCATACTCCGCCCATATGTTCTTTTTCTATCAAAAGCGTTTTTAAGCCCGCATGTCCTGCACGTTCGCATGCAAGATATCCTGCAGGTCCTCCGCCTATTACTATTAAATCGTAAACCATTTTTTATCTCCTATTTGATAAGCATCAGTGCAAAGTTCTCAAGCGCATTCACCAAATCCTTTAAGAATCTCGCAGCAGGCGCACCATCCAATGCTCTGTGGTCGAATGTGAGGGATAATCCCATGCTCGGATAAGTTGTAACCTTACCATCCAAAGTCTTGGCCTTCTCTTCAATCGTACAAACACCCAAAATGCATGTTTGCGGCGGGTTGATAACAGGCGTAAAACTTTCAATACCCAAAGCTCCAAGATTCGTTACCGTGAATGTTCCGCCCGAAAGAAGATCCGGGGATATTCTGCCGGTTTTCGCAAGACCGATTATGTCCTTTGCAGCAGAGGATAGACCGTTGAGGTCAAAGCCATCAGCTTCGAACAAAGTCGGAACAAGCAAACCCCGCTCTGTATCGACTGCAATCCCCAAGTTCACATCTCTGAAATGACGTATTTTATCCCCGAGGAAATGGGCGCTGCATTCCTTGTGTTTCTTAAGAGTTTTTGCGACTGCGAAAAGAATCATATCGTTAATCGTGATATTGTTAAGTCCGCTCTGCTCTGCCCCTTGCTTTACTTGCTCTCGAAGAGCGAGTATTCCGCTCGCATCAAACGAAGAGTTCAAAGTAAGCTGTGCCATCTCTGAAAGAGAAGAATGCATGGCTTTTGCGATTACCTTTCTGACATTTGATAACGGTTCGTCTTCAAATTCCGCTGTAATAGGTGCGGGAGAGGATTTGTTAAGGTCATTCGTCGTGACAGCTCCGCCCAGCCCTGAGCCTTGTGACCCTCCCCGGTATTGACTTGATGCCGCGGAGGTGACTTTATGACCTTGCGAAGCGAGCAGCTCAACATCACGCTCGATTATCCTGCCGTCCGGACCCGTCGCTACTGCTTTCGAAAGATCCACACCCAATTTTTCTGCAAGGTTTTTCGCTCTTGGTGAAATAAAAAGCCTTCCGCTTTCGCTTTTTGCAGGTGCTGCTGATTCGACTTTTTCCTTCGCCTCCTGTTTCGATTCGGCTTTTTTGCTTTCTTCCTTTGTTTCGGATTCGTCTGCCTTTCCGGATGTGAATTCGCTTATGTCCTCACCTTCTTCACCGATAACACAGACATTATCAAGACAGGGGACGTCATCACCCTCTTCGGCAAGCCAAGCGAGCATGGTGCCGGATACTTCCGCTTCGACTTCAAAAGTCGCTTTGTCGGTTTCGCATGTGAAGATAATGTCACCTATTCCGACGCTCTCTCCAACGTTTTTGTTAAGCTCTGTAAGAATACAGCTTTCGACCGATTGTCCTTGTCTTGGCATAATCACCGCATGTGCCATAGATCATTTCCTCCTAAATATATATAATTTCTAAACCACTATAATTTTTGTTTTTTCTTCAATCTCTTCTTTTGTTTTGCTGTCGATGTTTTTATCCGTTATAAAAGCATCTGCCGCATCCCACTTCGCAAACTCGATCATCGAGTAAGTTTTGGACTTGCTGGAATCCCCGAGGATTACTATTTTATTCGCAGATTTTATCATCGCTTTTTTGACTTCTGCCTCTTCAAAGTTTTCGACGCAGGGTCCTTGCCTTTCATTGAATCCACTTGTACCGAGAACAGCGATATCCGCATTTATCTCGGAAAGAGCGCGTACGGTCCACCCGCCGACCAGAGCGTTTGAGTTGTTGCGAATCTCTCCGCCGAGCAAATATGTCTTTATCTTATAATCATCCAATACCTGTGCGGACTTTGGGCTGTTCGTGAAAACAGTGAGGTTCTTTTTTAATGCAAGCATGTTTGCCAAAGTATAAACCGTGCTTCCTGCATCCAGCAGTACTATCATCCCATCAGTGATAAAATCCAGTGCTGCCTTTGCGATTCTCGTCTTTTCCTCTTGGAATTTTTCGTGTTTCTCGAGAAAACTCGGCTCAAGCAGCTCGTTTACAACAACAGCTCCGCCGTATCCCTTCTTAGCTATTCCTTTTTCTTCGAGATATATAAGGTCTTTGCGGATGGTTTCTGAGGATACGCTGAATAGTTTGGAAAGCTCGGCAATCCTAATCTTGCCTTCCGCTACCAGTTTCTTTTCAATAAACTGTCGTCTTTCATCGATCAATGTCGTGTTCATAAGTTTTTCAACCTTTCATTGGTGTTCGGTATGCTGAATCGCAACCAACACCAGCTCAATTCGATTATATTCCAAGAAAAAGTTGGTGTCAAGGGCTTAAAGTCCAATATCGGCTAAAAAACAGCATATTTTGTTTGTTTTGGTTGGAGTTTAGAGTGGAAAGGACAACGAAGCTTTTATTAAAGTGCATTTTATTTTTTTAGACACAGAAAAATCGAGAGGAATTTTAAGAAGGGCTTTGGAGATTTAAGGATTTCTTTTTGGTTGGAGAATCTTTGTTACTTTTTGGCGGTTCAAAAAGTAAAGAACTAATTCCTTTAATGTTATGTTTTTTATTATCTACTTTTGGACTGACCCAAAAGTAGCAAAAGGTCATCTCTCATAATCTGTGCTTCTTCCTCGGCTTCGCTACAAAAAATCTAGCTTGCATACAACTTGAAAATCCACTTTGATGCTAACGCATTATACCAAAGTGAATTTTCTGCGAACAAGTATGCGCTTAAGATTTTTTGCTTACGCTCTTCCTTCGGGCACAGATAAATCGAGAGGGATTTTGAGAAGATCTTTGAAGTTGTAGGTATTCCTTTGTGGTTAGGGTTTTTAAGAGGAATACCCAAATAAGTCGAACCATTTTTTGCCCTTAAGGTTGGTTAACATGGGGGCGCAATTTTTTGCGACTGTTTGAGCATAGTGTAAGCTATCGCTTACGCATGCGAGTTTAGCAAAAATAGTCTCTTTGCCAACCGACCGTAGGAAGCAGCAAAAAACCTGGTTCTGGAGCTTTTTGTTACTTTTTGGCGGTTCAAAAAGTAAGAACAAAGAGAGTTTTTAATTATTTCTTATCTTCTTTTTATGTTTTGAGCAACCTTAACCTTACGTAAATATCTACAAACCATGATGCCTGATCCAATTGGAAACGATATCAATCTTTTCGGAAAAACCGATCAGCCTGTCTGCAATTTCGATAGAACTATAATCAGTTCCTATCAGAGCAGAGCTTAATCGACCGCATTTATCAGATGAAAGTCCTTCACAAAGACACTCCGCTGCTTCAATCTTTGCTTGCCTTATTTTCATCTTCAAAGAAAATGCACCGAAATCAAATTTATTCGAAACCTCTGAAACAAAAGGTAAGGTACGCTCATAGAGCCAAGAAAGACTTTTGTTTTTTTTGACTAAGCTGTATATTTGAGTCTCGTCCGCAATATCTTTTGCATTAAGCCCTTTTGATTTTCCTCCGTACTCGGCCTTAAATGCTTTTATAAGAGCGTTGGACAAAGAGACTACATTGATTTTATCGGAAAGTACGGAAAGATTTATTACGCCTGAACGGACAGAGGAGATTCCCTTCGCTTCAATTTTTGCCTTTGAAGGAACCAAAAAAGATTTAAGTTTTTTTATATCTGAGTCGATAAGTAAAGTTCCGTGATGCAGTGCAGCGTTTTTCTTTAGTGCAAAAGCACTGCCGGAAAACTTGCAGCCCTTGGAGGTAAGATCATTTCGACCGTTGAACTCCGCTTCGATACCAAAACTCCTAACTGCATGTAATATGAAATTCATCTGTCTGCATATATCGTAATGTTTTCTGTCAAGACATATACAGAAATTTAAATTTCCCAAATCGTGAAAAACGGTGCCGCCGCCCGAAAACCGCCGAGCGAAGGCAACACCGTTCTTTTCCAAAAATTCCGGATTCGTTTCGACCCATGGGTTCTGATTCTTACCGATAATTACAGCATCATCACTCTGCCAAAGATGCAAGACAACACTATCCTGCTCGATTCGCCGCATCAGCAATTCTTCAAGAGCAAGATTGTAATATGGATCGAAACTATTCGTTTTTAAGATATAAGTATTCATTCGTCAAACACTTTTCTTACAGTTATTCTATTCTGCCGGTCGTAATGTTAAGTCTTCATTTCTCTTTTTCATTATAGCCCTATGGATTAGGAACAAATAAGGCAGACCGAGATTCGTTTCAATCAAAGAGTTTATGATGATCGGCATTGTCTCCATGCTTCGGATACCCGTGACCAGCAGAACTGCTTCCCAAGCGAACTGCACCAGAATTCCGATCGCAAGTATCCACGGAATATTGATTTTCTCTTTCCCTTTGATATTCTTGATGATAAGTATCGCGTATCCGACAAACAGAATAAGTGCCATAACACCGTGATAACGAATAGTTCCTCTCGTCGTCACTATATCTCCGAATGATGCGCCGAAATTTTGACTCAAAAGAGCAACGCATATCCATCCTGCGAGAATAAACAAGGACCACTCGAAAGTGCGCTTGTCCCTGTCCAGCCAAAGCCATATCCAGACGAAGTTTGTAAAACCATAACTCATAGACATCCAAAGTAGAAGCAAGAAAGTGTCCGCTCCTTCGACCACTCTGGTCCCGAGAGCCAAAAAGAATATTCCGTAATCCACAATGAAGTAGAGTATTCCGCCCAAGATGCCCACGATGCCGGCAATATATCGCTTTGTATAAATCAATATGATTACGAAAAAAATTAAAAATACGACATCAAGCCAAACAAAAAGACCATTGAATTCCCTTGCTGGGATAACCTCCATATAAACCACCATCCTATAAAAATATTTTCCTAGATATTATACTACCAATCGTTATATTTTTAAAGAAACTTAAGTTTTTGTTACTATTGAAAATCTTTCACTCAACTGATACGATTAGTAATATTAAAAAACTATAAATCGAGTATACGGGATAGGATTTTTTAAGTATGATTAAAGCTTTGGCTACTTTCGGGGAAAAGCTCAACAGTGAAAATGTAATTTGGGGTGTCGGCGGATCGGTGATGCTGAGTTTTTATGGTTTAGCAGACAAACCAAAAGATATAGATATTGTTGTATCGTTGGACAGTATCAAAAACGCGATAGAGATTTTGGATGAAATTGGGGAAAGAAAAGAGGTTAAAAAAAACTCGGATTTTTCCACGAGGCATTTTTATAAGTATAGAGTAGATGGAGCCGATCTTGATGTTATGTCAGGGTTTATGCTTAATACAAAAAGGGGTATATTCGAATATCACTTCGATGAGTTTTCTATCGCTGAGAGAAAAGAAGTGGAGGGAGTCAGCATACCTTTATGCGCCCTTGAAGATTGGTTCGTTCTCTATAATCTTATGCCTGGGAGACTCGAGAGGGTAAAAGCGATCGAAGAATATCTGATTAAAAACGGAATAAATAATATGGGTTTCTTACACAAAGCAATCGATGGGGATATACCGATTAATATAATTGAGCGTATTAAAACACTAATCGATCCAATAGAACACAATAACATTTACATTTAATTCCAAAAATAGACCGCTTTTTGACAGATTCGGCTGGTTGACAAAAATTACATTTTATAGTAATATCGAAGTACTCTACTCTTGATTTCATATTGAGTAAAACGCACTATGAAAAGAGGTGATTTTGATAAAGAGAAATCGATTATTTTCAAGCCCAAATGAAAAAAACCCAATTCGTGAGCTAGATGACCCAAGTGGATTCAGCGAGATTAAGACTCTTAAGAAGCAGATGCTTAAAATGATGTTGCTTGCGTTTATATTGGCATCTACAACCTCAATTATATATGCGATTGTAGATAAGCATGTATTCTATAGTTTTTTACCACATTTTTTTGTAATACCGTTCTATTCCTTCATGCTTTATAAAGTCACAAAAAAGTGCGAGGCGAATATTGAAAGGATCGCGGTAATCTCCCTTTTGATATATGCTTTTGCTTTGTTCCCTCCAACATGGGTGATGTTTTCATATTCCCATCCAATGGTTGTCGTGGTAGCGGTTTTCATCTCTATTATGTCTGCATTGTTGTTCGAAGGGAAGACAAAGAAGATTATAATGAATCTTATACTTTCGATGATGCTGGTTTTCTTTATCCTCGATATAGTCAGGAATTTTTTAATCAGCACACATCAAGGCCGAGATTACCTGGGGATGGGTGTCGGAATCCTTATAACTGCCGGGATGGTCGTGATTTGTGTGAATGGTTTTAAAAACAAATTCTTAAAGATGAGTATAAGACTGCACCAATATTCGATTATGGATTCCTTAACGGGAGCGTATAATTCGAGGAAAATGAATGAGTTGCTGGAGGAATTTATCGAAGCATACAACAGTGATGGTGAAATTTTCTCCGTTGCTATGATAGATATGGATAAATTTAAAAGAATAAACGATACTTACGGACACAATGTCGGCGATACGCTTTTAAAACAGACGGTTGAAGTGATGCAAAACAACTTGCGCACCGAAGATGTTTTAGCAAGATACGGCGGCGATGAATTTGTTGTTTTGATACCAAACTGTAATGCGGAGGAGGCAAAGGAGATCATCGAAAGATTGCTTATTGCTGTAGGGAAGATTGAAACCGATGATAATGTCGGGGGTATAACCTTTAGCGCAGGTGTGTCTGATATCCGCGAAGCGTCTAATTCTAAAATCGATATATTCAAACTTGCGGACATGAAGCTTTATAATGCAAAGGAAAGCGGGAGAAATATGGTGTTTGAGAATCTTTTTGAGCAAAAAACATAGGACGTAAATATTGTTTTATTATTATAGAAAACAACAAAAGCTCTCATAACTGAGAGCTTTTGTTGTTATAATTAATATTCAAAGTCAGGATCGGTTTCACCCCAGATCTTTATACCCTGCATTTCCGCATCGTACTGAATATCTTCCAAGTAATCGGTATACAGATAATCTCCGAATAGATATGCGACTTCCGCCAGACCCTCCTCAACGATAAGATAGTTCAACAGCTCGCCATCAACCCAAACCCATGCGAGGAGTCTGTCGTATTTGTCGAAGATATCGCTGTCAGGGTCAAGCTCAAGGATGATTTCCTTGGACTGCTTCAGCTTGTTTTTGGTGAAATCACTCGCAGTTTCACCCCAAGGCTCAATCTCTCTTTTCTCAGGGTCTTTTTCCGGAGAATCAATCGCCAAAAATCTCGTCTTATATACTTCGCCGTTTACGACAAAAAGCGCCGTATCTCCGTCTGCGAAATTCTTAACTGTCACGATTTCAAATCCGTCTTCGAACAGTTTCATATTCGAAAAATCCTTTTCCGGAAGTACAGGACCTTCATATTCACTTATTGAGGAAGTTTCTTCTGTTTGATTTGTCTCTTGTGTTTCATCTAATCTCTCCTCGATCCAAGAGACAACCCCGAATTTGAACAGCAAAAATACGATTATTATCGTAAGTACTATTATCAGTAATTTTTTCATATAGTTTTTAAACCTTTCCGTAGAAATCCATATTATAAACGCAAGGCAAAGTATATCAATTTTATTCGTATAAAGCAATAATAAAGGCTTATATCAAGTATTATTTCTTTTTAAGTATAATATAGAATGAATCATTTTTTGCTATCTCTTTATATTCCATATATTTTATCTCTTCATACCATTCTTTTGTTATCTTCAGTATGGATGCTCTTGTCTTATAGTTAAAAAGAAGACCGTGATATTTCTCAGATTTTGAGCCCTTCCAAAAACTGTGGAAAACAAGACCGCCTTTTTTAAGAACCCTTAACTGATTCTTGAAAGATTCCTTTAGCTCCTTATCCGTAAGATGGATAAGCACTTTATTCGAATAGATATAGTCAAATTTTTCGTCTATGTCCATCTTTACAGCATCCATGCGTATAAGAGGCGTTTCGCTGTCTCTCTTCCTATACTCATTTAAAAAAACCTGGGATTTATCAGTCCCTGTTATATCATAGGACTTTTTTAAAATTTCCAAATCGTGTCCGGCACCGATTCCGAGCTCGAGCATTTTCTTACCGATGGGCAGGTTGCTGAAAACCTCCTCCATCATAAACTCATTATCAAAGCCTTCCATCATCCTTATATAATCTTTAACATTCTTTTCCTTATCGAAATAACTCATTTCGTTGACTCTCCCTGACAAGTATAATTCTAAAAGCATTCTAACGTTTTGCTTTCAATTCTCTAATTTAGAGAAAACTCATCTATATTATAAGCGCTTAACGAAATAAAACAACAAAAAGCGATATATATTTTAAAAACCTCATGTAATATTAACAATTTATTAACCATTGGTTCATTGTATTTTTCTTAAAAAAGGCATACAATATATCTATAAAATGTCGAATTTCTATAGATAACCACTGGCTATTATTTTTTAATTATGTGAAATAGAAAGGAGATATTTTATTCTATGATATTAATAACAGGAGCCGGCGGACATATAGGAAATGTGCTGGCACAGCATCTCTATAATAAGGGACATAAAGACCTTCGTTTTCTGGTTCTTGAGAATGAAGACATATCGTATGTTGAACACCTTGCAAAGGAAGTAGTAAGAGGGGACGTTAGAGACCTTATGACAGTAAAGAAAGCTGTCACTGGTTGTGATTATGTTTTCCATCTTGCAGGGCTTGTGAAAATTTCCGGAGTAAAAAAGAAACTCATATATGATGTAAACGTAAACGGCACAAGAAACGTCGTTGAAGCTTGTCTTGAAAAAGAAGTGAAAAGGATGCTCTATGTTTCGAGTGTTCATGCTTTGTATGAACCGGAGGACGACTGCATAGAAGAAAGACTTTGCACTGATATAAATTGCCTATATGGAACATACGCAAAATCTAAGGCTATGGCAACAACAGAAGTCATGAACGGAATCCAGAAAGGTCTGGATGCGGTGATAGTATTCCCGTCGGGAATAATCGGTCCTAATGATTATAGAAGATCATATACCGGCTCTGCGATTGACGGATATATAAGCAGCTCCAAAAGACAGTATTTCTTCGACGGAGCTTATGACTTTGTAGATGTGCGTGATGCCGTGGACGGAATTTATAAGGCTTTTAAAAGAGGCGAGAAAGGTCAGGGATATATTCTCTCGGGCAGCGTTTCAAGCCTTGAGGATATTATAAAACAGGTGGAAGAGGAAACGGGCAGGAAGATAAAGAAAAGAAGAGTTTCCCGTGCAATGGTACGGGTCGCCGCATTCTTTGCGCCAATCTACTACAAAATCGTACGGAAGAAGCCAGTGCTTTCGAAATACTCAGTAGAAGTGCTGATGTCGAACTGCAATATCTCATGCAAAAAAGCTAAGCAGAAGCTCGGCTATAAGCCGAGACCGATAGGCGAGACAATACGGGATATCGTAAAATGGAAGCTTAAGTTCAATAAATCAAATGCTCGATAAAATGATAGACTCTCAAGCCTTCAGTGGTTTTCGCTGAAGGTTTTTGTTATGTTCAGATAAAAACTTGACATGGAATATTGCTTTTTGCGATAATAGGCGGGGCG
>Ga0180436_10001435_pt1 | contig 23228 bp, 18 predicted proteins | sample SS_ome_2_FD_132434 | JGI IMG/M metagenome (GOLD analysis project Ga0180436, IMG submission 132434) | Hypersaline lake sediment archaeal communities from the Salton Sea, California, USA - SS_3_S_2 metaG | ecosystem: Environmental > Aquatic > Non-marine Saline and Alkaline > Hypersaline >... | reverse complement strand
TTGGGGGCGGAGGGGATACGGCTTTGAGGGGCGGGGCTCAAGAAAAAACTGGGTGAAAGGGAACAGATGAACAGGCTCGCACCTTGGGGGACACGTTGCGTGATCTTCGCTGTTCGATCCTGGATCTCCGTTCGTGGAGGCTCGGTTTTGGCAGGGTGGCCGGGATTCCAAGGACGGTGATGCCCAAGGGGGGGCGCGAAGCGGCCGAAACTTGCAGCCCGCAGGGCGGTTGGGGCCCAGTCATGACCGGGACGGTCATGCCACTGTCATCTGGCGAGCGGTGTCTGTAACCTCGCGCCATTCCTTCCTGACAGGTCTTGCCAGGGAGGGTGGAATCGTCTATGGGGCGCGCGTCATGCCAGTTGCGACACCTGCACAATACCGCGCCATGCTGGATGCCGCCCAAGAGGGCGGGTATGCGTATCCGGCGATCAACGTGACGTCTCTGACGACGGCCAACGGGGCCCTGAGGGCGTTTTCGGAGCTGAAGTCGGACGGGATCATCCAGATATCGACCGGCGGGGGGCAGTTTGCGTCGGGGCTGGCGGTGTCGGACGCGGCCTTCGGGTCGGAGGTTCTGATGGAAGCGATCCATCGTTTGGCGGAGAAGTATGACATCCTTGTGGGGCTGCACACCGACCACTGTCCGCCGAACAAGGTGGAGGGGTTCCTGAAGCCGCTGCTGGAGGCCTCACGGAAGCGGAAGGCGGAGGGGAAGGGGCCGTTGTTCCAGTCTCACATGCTGGACGCGTCGAACCTGCCGCTGGACGAGAACATGGCGCTGTCGAAGGGGCTGCTCAAGGAGTGCGCGGAGTTGGACATCATCCTCGAGGTGGAAGCCGGGGTGGTCGGGGGCGAGGAGGACGGCGCGGCAGGGTCGGAGGACACGCCGGCCGAGAAGCTCTACACGACCCCCGAAGACATGGTGACGGTCTACGAGAGCCTGCACGGCATCGGGCGGTTCATGTTCGCGGCGACCTTCGGGAACGTCCACGGGTCCTACAAGCCGGGAGCGGTGAAGCTGAAGCCGACGATCCTGCGGGACGGGCAGAAGGCGGTGATGGACAAGTACGGCAAGGAGGCCGAGATGGATCTCGTCTTCCACGGCGGGTCGGGGTCGGCGCTGGAGGAAATCCGGGAGACGCTCGACTACGGGGTGATCAAGATGAACATCGACACCGACACGCAGTACGCCTTTACGCGTCCGATCGTGACGCACATGTGCGAGAACATCGAGGGGGTGCTCAAGATCGACGGGGAGGTCGGGAACAAGAAGGTCTACGACCCGCGCTCGTATCTGAAGAAGGCCGAGCAGAGCCTCTGCGACCGGTTGAAGGAGGCCTGCGAGGACCTGCTCTCGAGCGGGAAGTCGATCTGCGGGAGGGTGTGAGGGAGGAGTGTCGAGGGGCGAGGGAACAGGAGTCGGACCTGTCGGACCTGTCGGACGGGTCGGGCGAGACGCGCCACGCACGACGCATTGATTCATGACCGAGATTGACGCCCAGCCGCCGCAGGAGAATCCGCTGACGAACATCCTGGTCAATGTGATCGTGCCGGTGCTGGCGTTGAGCTACCTGAGCAAGGATCCGGACCTGCTGGAGAGGCTCGGGAAGACGGTGCGGCCGTGGCACCTCGGGCCGGCGAAGGCGATGGCCGTGGCGCTGGCCCTGCCGATCGGGTACGGGATCTGGTTTTTCGCGCGGCACAAGGCGGCGAATTTCTTCTCGGTGGTCGGGCTGTCCTCAATGGCAATGACGGGCGGGCTGACGTTGTATCTCTGGAACGACGACGGCACGGTGAAGGCGCATGCGGCGGAGTTGTTCGGGATCAAGGAGGCGTCCATCCCGCTGGTGCTGGGGCTGGCGATTTTCCTTTCGCACTGGACGAAGACCCCGCTGCTGAACGCGTTTCTGTACAGCCCGCAGATATTCGACATCAAGCGGATCGAGCGGGCGGTGCGCGAGCGCGACGCCGAGCCGGCCTATGCGCGGCTCCTGTTTTCGAGCACGATCATTTTCGCGTCCTCGTTCCTTGTGAGCACGGTGCTGAACTTTTTTCTGGCGCTGTTTTTTCTCGGGGACATTGACACCAGGGCTGCGAACGCGCTCGAGCAGTACAACGCGGGGGTGGCGAAGCTGACCGGGTGGGGTTTCGCGGTGATCGGGGCGCCGGTTCTCGTTTTGCTCTTCCTCGTCTTGTGGCGTCTTGTCAGGAGTCTGCACCGGATCACGGGACTCGATACGGAGGAGATCCTGTTGCCGCGGTAGGAATTCCAAGGTGGTGCAGGTTTTCAACCCGATGGTTGGGGCCGCGGTGGGGGGTTGGGCCCCCTGCAGGCCGGGAAGAATTCCCGGCCGACTCTCGCAGGTTGGAAACCTGCGCCACTCTCGTCATCGGGGAGCAGGGCTGGTTGGACGGTCAGTCTTTTGACTCTCGCAGGTTGGAAACCTGCGCCACTCTCGTCATCGGGGAGCAGGGCTGGTTGGACGGTCAGTCTTTCGACTCTCGCAGGTTGGAAACCTGCGCCACTCTCGTCATCGGGGAGCAGGGCTGGTTGGCCGGTCAGTCTTTTGACTCTCGCAGGTTGGAAACCTGCGCCACTCTCGTTTGCTCAGCGTCGCCAGAGGGCTTCGATTTCTTCGAGGGATTTGCCCTTGGTTTCGGGGACGGCGAGGATCATGAAGAGGACGAGGACGACGCAGAAGGAGGCGTAGACCAGGAAGGGGAAGCCCCGGTTGAAGGTTTGGACCAGCCATGGGTTTTCCAAGAGGACGGGGAAGGTCTGGCTGACGACGAAGTTGGCGGTCCAGAGGCAGAAGGTGGCGATGCCCATGGCGCGGCCGCGGATCCTGGTGGGGAAGATCTCGGAGAGGATGACCCAGGTGACGGGTCCGACGGACATGGCGAAGCAGGCGATGTATCCGAGGATGAAAACGAGGACCCATGCTCCGAGTTGGCCGAGCATGGCGGCGGCGCCGATGGCGGCGAGCGAGATTCCCATGCCGGCGGCGCCGATGATCATGAGGGGTTTGCGGCCCACCTTGTCGACGATGGCGATGGCGAGGACGGTGAAGCCGAGATTGACCGCACCGACGACCACGGTTTGCAGCATGGCGGCATCAACCCCGGCTCCGGCGACGGTTTTGAAGATCTCGGGAGCGTAGTAGAGAAAAACGTTGATGCCGGTGACCTGCTGGAGGACGGCCAGCACGACACCGATGAGGAGGGCGAAGCGGAGGCCGGGACCGAGGAGGCGTCCGAGGGCGCCGAGCACGAGGGGTTCCTGTTCGAGGGCGGTCCGGATTTCGGCGAGTTCGCGCTCGGCGTGGTCCGGGCCGTCGATTTTGGTGAGAATGCCGCGGGCCTCTCCGGTCCGGCCGGCTTTGGTCAGCCAGCGGGGGCTCTCGGGGACTAAAAAGAGGAGAACCAGCAACGCCACGGCGGGGACGGCTTCGGAGCCGAACATCCAGCGCCAGCCGAGGAGGACATTCCAGCCATCGGTCTCCGCGATGGTCCCCGCGGCCCGGTCGACGGCCTGGCCGTATCGCGCAATGAAGTAGTTGACGAAGTAGACCACCAGCATCCCGGCGACGATGGCGAACTGGTTGAGGCTGACCATGCGGCCGCGGATGCGGGCGGGGCTGATTTCGGCGATGTAGAGGGGGCTGGTCATGGAGGCGGCGCCGACGCCGATGCCGCCGATGATGCGGAAGATCACAAACTCCCAGAGGGTCCGGGGGACGGCGGTTCCGACGGCAGAGAGGAGGAACATGACGGCGGCCACGAGGAGGGTGTTGCGGCGCCCGAAGCGGTCGCTGAGAGGCCCGGCGAGGCAGACGCCGAGGACGCAACCGGCGAGGGCGCTCGAGGCGGCCCAGCCCATCATGGTGGGGGTCAGGTCGAAGTGCGTTCTGAGGAAACCGATCGCCCCGGCGATGACGGCGGTGTCGTATCCGAAGAGGAGGCCGCCGAGGGTGGCCACGCCGCACACCAGGTAAAGGTAGGAACGACTCCCGGGGCGGCTTGCGGCGGGCGCGGTCATGGCGGCGGATCAGTCCTCTCCGTTGAACTCGCGGAGGGCGTTCATCATCGCCACGACGTTCTCGACGGGCGAGCGGGCCTGGATGTTGTGGATGGTGTTGAAGACGAATCCGCCGCCCGGCGAGAAGACCTCGCATCGGCGGAGGACTTCCTCGCGGACTTCGGCGGGGGTGCCGAAGGGGAGGGTTTGCTGGGTGTTGACTCCCCCGCCCCAGAAGGTGATGCGCTCGCCGTGGCGCTCCTTGAGAAGCTCGGCCTCCATGCCGCGCGCCGAACACTGTACCGGGTTGAGGATATCGAATCCGGATTCAATGAAATGCGGGATGAACTCTTCGACCGCCCCGCAGGAATGCTTGAAGGTCTTCCAGTTGGTGTGCTCGTGGATCCAGTCGTTCATGCGGCGGTAATTCGGGAGCCACAACTCGTCGAAGGCGCCGGTCGAGCAGAAGCTGGACTCCTGGGTGCCGAAATCGGTGCCGCAGACCACGACCACGTCGATGACGTCGCCGACGATCTCGTGCAGGGCGGCGAGGTTCCGCACCGCGATCTCGGTCTGCCGCGTGAAGACCTCCGCCACGTAGTCGGGATGGGCGGCGGTGGCCATGTACCATTCCGCCACGTCGCGGATGCCTTTCGGGCGGGTGAGGAAGGGGGCCGGGACGAGGGCGATGTCGCCGAGGCCGGTGCCGTTGAGATGCGTGATGACGGCGCGGCCGGTGCCGCGGAGGCGGCCGGACTCCTCCCGCCAGTATTGTTTTTCGGCCTCGTCCATCGGCTTGAATTCCTCGAGGTTGTCGGCGGGGTCGAGGTTGTCCTCGTCGAGGGGCTCCTGGCGGATGACGGCGTCGAAGAAGAACCCGGTTTTCGGCATGTGGGCGCTGGGCGGGGCGCTGGTGTCGCCCTTGGGGAAGATGTAGGTGCCGTCGTCCTTTTCGACGGTGCGGAAGTGTTCGGAGACGAGGACCTCCTGGCCCCACGGGCAGCGCCATTCCTTCCAGTTTTCGTTGACGAAGCCGAGGATGGTATTGCGCGGGAAGATGCTGACGACGTCCACGCCGAGGGCGTCCATGAGGTCCTCCTCGACCTCGCCGAGCATTTGAAACGGCTCGCAGATTTTCACGGGCCGGGGTTCGAGGCCGTAATGCCGGCGCAGGTCCTCGACGACGCTGCAATGGATGCCGGTGATGAACGTGCTTCCAAAATCGATTGGCACCCGGTCCGGTTCGTGATGCTCGATCGCAGTGCGGACGCGTTCCTTGCTGGTCATGGGGAGAGTGTGAGGGGATGGCGGACTCGGGCCAAGGGCAAATACGCCGTGGCGGCCCTCGCGGGACTATGCCATCTCCAGAGGGGCCACATCCCTGTAGCTGGCCAATCGTTCGCTCCGGCGGGACAAGCCCGCCGGGGGCGTTCCTCCGCTTTGGCGAGGCGCGGCCCGTCCCCTGCCAAAGCGCCGTCGTAGCCCGCAGCCGTTCGACAGGCTCAGGCCCTGAGCTGCGTCGAAGGGGGCGAAGTCGGGCGACACCGCTTTGGAACGCTCCCATTCCACCGGCGCAAGGCCTGTGGGGGGCAACGGACGCTTGCAGAAGGCGGCGAAACGGTGACGATCACGGTTGTGCGGAACGGGTTCTACCATGGCTTCGACACGGAGCGGTATTCCGGGGTGGCGAAGGACGACGCGTTCCGGTCGCCGTATCAGATCGACCGGGACCGGGTGTTGCACACTCCGGCGTTTCGGAGGCTTCAGAACAAGACGCAGGTTTTCTGGAGCGGCGAATACGATTTCTACCGGACCCGGCTGACGCATTCGCTGGAGGTGGCCCAGATCGGGCGATCCATCTGCGCCTGGCTGCGGGCGACGAGCGACTGCCTGTCGGATGATTTCTTTGTCGACCCGGACCTGGTGGAAGCGGTGTGTCTCTCGCATGATCTCGGGCATCCGCCGTTCGGTCATGCCGGGGAGCGCTCGCTGAACCACTTCATGAAGCCCTACGGGGGGTTCGAGGGCAACGCCCAGACCCTGCGCCTCCTGACGGAGCGGATCTTCTCGCAACGCCGGGCCGGGATGGACCCGACGCGCGCCTTCGTCGACGGGGTGCTGAAGTACAAGTCGCTCTGGGGCGAGTTGCGGGCGTCGTCCGGGCGGGCGCCTGACAACCATTTCGTATTCGACTACCAGCAGGGATTCATTGAATGGGCGATGGGCGGCCGCAGCTTTCCCGAGGAATGGGCGCCGGGAGCGGAGCGCGACGGATGCCGGTCGATCGAATGCGAGATCATGGACTGGGCCGACGACACGGCCTATTGTCTGAACGATCTTGCCGACAGCGTGCGGGCCGGCTTCCTGACGGTCGAGCGCGTGGAGCGTTGGGCCGAGGAGCACGGAGCCGCGATCGAGGAGAGCAGCCCCCTTGGAGAGTTGGCGCGGGCCATTCGCCGCCGCCGCCTCGATTCCTTCGTGGGGCGCCGGATCGGAGAATACGTCAAGGCGGCCCGCATGGCGGAGAGAAGCCACTTCATGAGCGCCGAGACAAACCGCTATCGATACGGGATCGAGATCGACGCGGCGAGACGGGAAGAGAGCAGCCTTTTCAAGCGGCTGGCCCACGAGGTGGTCTTCCTTTCGCCGGAACTCAAGCAACTCGAGCACAAGGGAAGCTTCATGCTGCGCCGGTTGTGGGAACTGTTAGAGCGGCGCTACGTGCGCGGGGAGGCGATCGACGGCCAGTTCTTTCCGCTGCTCCCGGCCGAGCAGGTGCGGGAGATCGAGGACGCCGGGAAGGAGGCGGCGAGGGCGCGATTGGTCTGCGACTTCCTCGCGGGGATGACGGACGGGTTCGCGGCCCGCATGTATCAACGGTTGTTCTCGCCGGGCTCGGGGTCGATCGGGGACCTGGTGGGATGAATGGGTTGGTCAGAGTGAGTCGAGGGCCGTTGCAAAGACTTCGAGGGTCTGGTCGATATCGGCCTCGCTGTGGGCGAGGGAGAGGAAGCCGGTCTCGTAGGGGGAAGGGGCCAGATAGACGCCGTTGGCGAGGCACGACCAGAAGAACTTGCGAAAGGCCTCGAAGTCTCCCCGGCGGACCGAGTCGACGTTGATGATCTCGGTGTCACCGAAGAAGAGACAGAACATGGATCCGACCCGATTGAGGCGGTAGGGGAGTCCCTTTTCGCGGAGGAGGCTCCGGAGGCCGTCCTCGAAGCGGCGCCCGATTTCTTCGAGGCGAAGGTAGCCGTTGTGTCGTTCAAGCTCGCGGAGCTGGGTGAGGCCGGCGGTCATTGCGAGGGGATTTCCGCTGAGGGTGCCGGCCTGGTAGACCGGCCCGTCCGGAGCGAGTTGGTCCATGATGGAGGCTTTCCCCCCGAAAGCGCCCACCGGCAGGCCGCCGCCGATGACCTTGCCCATCGCGGTGAGGTCCGGAGTGACGCCCGTCAGCTCCTGGACTCCGCCTTTGGCGAGGCGAAAGCCGGTCATGACTTCATCGAAGATGAGGAGGGCGCCGGAACGGGAGGTCAGTTCGCGGAGGCGGGCCAGAAACCCCTCGCGGGGGAGGATGAAGCCGGCATTGGCGGCGTAGGGTTCGAGGATGACAGCGGCCAGTTGCCCGCCCCACGCGGCGAAGGCCTCGTCAAGAGCGGCGGGATCATTGAAAGGGATAGTGATCGTCTCGGAGGCGAAGGAACGCGGGACGCCGGCCGAGTCCGGCTCACCATGAGTAAGGGCGCCCGACCCCGCCGCGACCAAGAGGGAGTCGACGTGGCCGTGGTAGTGCCCTTCGAACTTGAGGATCTTGTCGCGTCCGGTGAATCCCCGCGCGAGGCGGATGGCCGACATGGTGGCCTCGGTGCCGGAATTGACCATGCGCACCTTCTCGACGGAGGGGACCCAGTCGACGATCAATTGTGCCATTTCAACCTCGTGCGGGTTGGGGATGCCGAACGAAAGTCCGTCCTTGGCGGCTTCGTGGACGGCATTGGTGACGGCGGTGGGGGCGTGGCCGAGGATGGCGGGACCCCATGTGCCGACGTAGTCGACGAGGTTCCGGCCGTCGACGTCCTCGATGCGGCTCCCGCGCGCCCTCCGGACGAAGAACGGCGCCCCCCCGACATTCCGGAACGCCCGAACCGGCGAGTTGACCCCGCCCGGGATGATCTCGCAGGCCCGCCGGAAAAGGGAAGCCGAGAGGGAGGACGGGGAAGCATTCGAAGCAGGCGGCGTCATGACGGGCGGAACCATATCGCGGGACGCGGAATGTCCAATCACGAAGAGATTGTCCGAAAGGCCCTGCGTATCGGCGACGATTCGAAGTTCGGCCCGCCGGCGGGCTTGCCCTGCTGCAGGCAACGATTGTCAGCCATGCCGGTTTTCGCGAGAACGGGCCTGAATAGACGGGCCCGCGGGCCCGTCTGATTTCCAGGAGAAACACTTTCCATTTGGCGTCCGGGGACTACATTGCAGGCACTATGAACGGTTGGCATGGCATCGCCGTCCGGGCGCTGGTGGTTTCCCTGTTTTTCGTGATGCCGGGAACGCTGACGGCTCGGAAAGCGGGGGATTCCCTGCTGGATGCGGACCCGGAGGTGGTTTACGTGAGAGAGTTCACCGACCGGGACATCGAGTTGCTGGTGGTGAAGCCCGCCCCGGTGCTTTCCACGCGAACCGGGGGGCGGAAGCTGGGGGTGCTGAAGGTGGACACCGAGGTCGAGTTGATCGGATTCACGGACGAGGTCTACAAGGTCCGGGGCACGGCCCGGCACGGCGGGGTGTCCGGCTGGGTGTCTCCCAAGAACCTTGCATCCAAGGACAAGGACTTCGTCGCCAACCTGAAGAAGGTCTACGAGCGCCAGAAGAAGGTCCGCGAGCTGATCGCGAACAACGAGGTGGCCATCGGGATGTCGCTCGACGAGGTGGCCCGGTCGGTTGGCAAGCCGACCAAGACCAAGGTGCGCCAGACGAAGACCGGCGATTCCGGAAGCTGGGAGTTCGTCGACTACGAGGAACAGGACCATTACCGGTATGTGCAGGATCCTCAGACCGGCCGCGTCTTCCGCCAGTTTTCGCACACCACGCGCGAAGAACGCGGCAAACTGATGGTCGAGTTCGAGGACGGTGTGGTCACAGCCATCGAGGAGAGTGAGAACCGCTCCGGAACGGGACAGGTCAAGATCGTCGTGCCCCCGATCGTCTTCGGATGGTGAAGCCGACGGCTACCGCACCACGCCGCGTTCGGTGCGGCGAAGGAACTCAATGATCGTCCGGACCTGCGGGTCGCGGGCGTGGTCCGAGGACTCGAAAGCGGCCAGTTGGCCGGCGAGGTTGGCTTCCTTGTGCAGAAACAGGGCCCGGTAGGCGGCCTTCAGGGAGCGGATTGATTCGGGCGGGAACCCCCGGCGCTGGAGACCGACAAGGTTGACGCCGCGGAGGCGGGCGGGATGGCCGTCGGCGATGAGATAAGGCGGAACGTCCTGGACGATCTTCGTGCAACCGCCGATCAGGGCATGCGTCCCGAGCCGGCAGAACTGGTGGATCCCCGCGAGGCCGGAAATGATGACATGGTCCTCGACGGTCACGTGCCCGCCGAGGGTGGCGGCGTTCGACAGGATGCAGTGGTTTCCCACGATCGAGTCATGGGCTACGTGGGCGTATGCCAGGAAGTGGTTGTCGGAGCCCACGACGGTGTCGGCCTCGGGCGAGGTGCCCCGGTGGAGGGTCACGAATTCCCGGAAGACGTTCCGGTCCCCGATCCGGGCGCGGGTCGGTTCGCCACCGTACTTCAGATCCTGGCTCCGCGCCCCGATCGAGGTGAACGGATAGAATTCGTTTCCTGACCCGATCTCGCACGAACCGTCGATCACGACGTGGGAGTGCAGAGTGCAGCGGTCCCCGATCCGCACGCCGGCCCCGATGACGCAGCAGGGGCCGACCTCCACCTCGACCCCGAGTTCAGCCCGTGGGGACACAATGGCGGAACTGTGAATCACGGCCCGGTTTTAGGCGCCCCGGCGGCCGGACGCACGAACGGAATTCGGGGGCGCCGCTTACTGCAATTTACTTGCATTTAGTGGCACAATGGCGATGCTTCCGGCATGAGGCGATGGTGCGTGGCTTTGTGGGGCCTTGCGGGATTGGCGACGGCCGCCCCGCTGAAGGTGGCGGCATTGCATCCCTTGCTGGCGGATCTGGCCCGGGAGGTGGGAGGCGAGCGCGTGGAGGTGGTGGATCTGACGGGTCCCAACGCGGACCCGCACAAATTCGAGCCCGGGGCGCGGGAACTCGATCGAGCGCGGGAGGCACGATTGTTCCTGCTGAGCGGCAAAGGCCTTGAGCCCTACCATGAGAAGTTGAGGGACCTTGCGGGCGCGGAACGGATTCTGAACGTCGGGGAGACCTTGCCGGACCGCACGACGAGCAACGTGTGCGGCGAGGGAGGTTCCCTGCATCATCATCATGGCGGCTTGGATCCGCACTGGTGGCACTCGGTGGATTGCTGGCGGCGGGCGGCGCGGATCGTGGCCAAACGCTTCGGGGAACTCGACGCGGAGAATGCCGGCTACTACCTCGACCGGGCCCGCTCCTACCGGGAACGACTGGCGGTGCTGGACCGCTGGATTCGGGCAGAGCTGGCGCGAGTTCCGCCCGGGAAGCGCGTCCTCGCGGTCGCACACGCGGCATTCGGATACTTCTGTGACGAGTACGGCTGGCGGATGGTGGCGGTGCAGGGTTTGAACCGGGAGCGGGTGACCTCGCCGAAGTTCGTGGGAGAGTTGGCGCGCCTCATGCGGAGGGAGGGCGTGGGAGCGCTCTTCCCCGAGGAACAGTCGAACCCGAAAATGCTTCGGACCCTTTCCGAGAGTCTGGGCGTGAAGCTCGCCGAGCCGCTCATAGCGAGCGGGACCGGGAGCATCGAAGCCATGTTCCGGCACAATGTCGGCGCCATCGTGACGACCCTCGCCGAGTAGGCGGGAATCGGGGTGCGCCATGCAGTGGGCGGGGTGCGCGGCGGGGATCGACCGGGGAAGTCAGCCATGCACAACACCTGTCGCGTATCCCGCGACGGATGGCCCGCATTCCAGCACGCCTACGGTCGCCGAGCCCCGCGCGCGAATACCGCGAAGAAAACGATCATGGAGGCGGCGAACCATGCGGCCTGCCACGGAAGGGCGCGGAGGAGGGCTCCCCCGTCGGAGCCCTCGAGGGTCCTGAAGTGGCCCACCACGCCGGCGTAGAGAAGCGCAAGGCCGCCGTACGCGAGGTTGTAGGCGAGGCCCTTCACGCTGAGAACGGTGGCGCGCCGGGAGGAGTCCGCAAGGCGATTGAGGGTGCGGCTGGTGAGGAAATCGAGCCAGCCGAAGGAGGCGAAGACAATCATGACGGGCACGAGCCCAAGGAACGGGACGGCCGGGATGACGGCGAGGAGACAGGCAAGGACGACCGCCGCAAACAGGGCGAGGTTCGTCATGGTCGAAAAACGGTCCGCGGCGCGCTTGGCGAGGGCCGGGACGAAGAATCCGATCCCGGCGGTGGCGGCGCCGATGAATCCGAAACTCCATTCCGGGATACTAATCATTTCGTAGTATTTCGCGACGATCGTGACGAAATTCCGGACCACGGTGTCGGCGAGCGCTCCCGAGGGCACTTCCAGCAGGATGATGGCGCCCGCCCAGACGATGTGCATCAGGAAAAATTCCCTCACGTCAAGCCCGAGAGTCAGGAAGAGCAGGGCGTAGACCGGATAGTAGGCCCGCGCGTTGTAGAGCATCGAAAACCAGCTGTAGAGGCGCACGTTCCGGTGGCGAAACGGACCCTCGTGGCGAAGAAGCGCGAGCACGGCGGGGAATCTGGCGGGGACGCGAGGTATGACAAGGGCAATCAGGGGGCCGGCAACTCGAGTTCTTGAATGCCGGGAGCGCTTGTTGCCAAGTCAAGATTCGGGCTGGGAATGGGGCGGGCTCTGGAGGAAGCTGACGGCGACGGAACGAGCCATGCCTGACGAAAACGAGCGTGAGAAGTTCGAGACGATGCGGGAAGCCCTGACGCGGGAGATCCTGCGGGCGCGGGAGCGCGTCTATGCCATTGGTGCGCCGACCCCGCTGGAATGTCTGGAGTTGGCGGACGCCGGGCGTTCCCTGTGGGTGAAGCGCGAGGACCTCGGCCCGATCAAATCCTACAAATGGCGCGGGGCCTACAATGCGATGGCGTCGCTCGGGGCGGGGGAACGGGACCGCGGGATCGTGGCGGCAAGCGCGGGAAATCACGCCCAAGGGGTGGCCCTGGCCTCGCGGGCGCTCGGGTGCCGCGCCACCATTTTCATGCCGCGCGCGACTCCAGCCGTGAAACAGCGCGAGGTGCGCAAGCACGGCGGAGAGACGGTCGAGGTCCGCCTGGTAGGCGACACCTATGATGAAGCGAGCGCCGCGGCGCGCGAGTTCGAAGCCGAAACGGACGCCGTCTTCATTCATCCTTACGATGACCTCGCCGTCATGGGGGGCCAGGGAACCCTCGCGGACGAGATCATCATGAGCGGAAAAGGACCCTTCGACCGCGTCTACGTGGCGGTGGGCGGCGGCGGGATGGCGGCGGCGGTGGCCTGCTGGCTGAAGAACTACTGGCCGGATCTGAAAGTGATCGGTGTCGAGGGGGTGGGCCAGGCCTCGATGAGCGCCGCGGTCGAGGCGGGAAAGCCGGTCGAACTCGCTTATGTCGACGTCTTCTGCGACGGCACCGCGGTGCGCAAGGTCGGCGAGCACACCCGTCTCCTGTGCCATGGGCTGTTGGATGGTTTGATGACGGTGACGAACGACGAGGTCTGCGAGGCGATCCGGGTGTTGTGGGAGGCCAACCGGTCCGTTCCGGAACCGAGCGGCGCCATGGGACTGGCGGGCTTCCTCCAGGACCACGAGGCGGGCCGCATCAAGGACGAGCAGGAGATTCTGACGATTGTCTGCGGAGCCAACATGGACTTCGCGCAACTCGGGCGCATCGCCGGGCGGGCCGGCATCGGTCCTTCTGAAACGGTGGCCTTGCGGGCGGCAATCCCGGAGGGACGGGGGACCTTTGTGCGCTTCCTGGAGCGGTTGCCGCGCGAACTCAGCATCATCGACCTGCAATACGGCCGGACGCCCTCGGCGACCCAACATCCGATCGTGAGTCTCGGCCTGACGCCGGCGCAGCGGGACACGCTGCTCAGCGACCTGCGCGCGGAGGGGATCGAGGTGGTGGATGTCTCGAAGGACGAGGACGTCCTGTACCGCGTCATTCCCTACGATCCCGAGTTGCTTCACGATCCGGTGTTCGTGACCGTCGAGTTCTCGGAGCGGGCCGGCGCGCTGCGCGAGTTCATGCGCGAGATAGCAGCGGTGGCGAGCCTGTGCTACTTCAACTATCAATACTCCGGCGAGCGCGTCGGCCGGGCCCTGATCGGGATCGACTTCGACAATCCCGCCGACAAGGAGGCTTGCCGGGAGCTGATGAAACGCATCGAAGGCCACGGAGTGCGGTCAGTGCGCGAGGTCACCGATCAGGTGTTGCACCGGCTCAAGGTGCAGGGATGACGAGAATGGCACGCGATCAGGCGCGATCGCGTCCTCTGGAGTGCTCCGGCAGAGCGAGCCTCGGCGAGCGGCGACGGCGCTTTGGGGCAAGGGGAGGGCGCGGGTGATCATTCCAAAGCGGTGCCGCCCGACTTCGCCCCCTTCGACGCAGCTCAGGGCCTGAGCCTGTCGAACGGCTGCGGGCTACGACGGGCAAGCTGCTGCGCTTGCCGCCGCATTCCACACAACCGGCGAGCATGGCGCTTGAGAAGGGGGAAAACGGGGCTAGACTCCCGCCATGCAAAATCTCTTCGACATTGTGATAGCCTACGGTCCGACCGGCGGTTTCCTTGGCATTGATCCCCTCTGGTGGATCATCATCGGCGGTTCGATGCTGGCGAGTTGGCTGGTCCAGATGCAGATGACGAACCGCTTCCGGGAGTTTTCGCAGATCCCGGTGCCGCTGACCGGCCGGGAGGTGGCGGAGAGGATGCTGCGCGAAAATGGGATCGACGGCGTGAGGGTGGTCAGCGTGCCGGGGAAACTCACCGACCACTACGACCCGCGCAAGCGGACGGTGAACCTGAGCGAGGGCGTCTACCGGATGAACAGCGTCGCGGCGGCGGCGGTCGCGGCCCACGAGTGTGGCCACGCCGTCCAGCATGCAAGGGCCTATGCATGGCTCCAGCTGCGTTCCGCCCTCGTGCCGGTGGTGCAGATCAGCTCGGGGATGATGCCATGGCTCCTGATGGGCGGGATCATCCTGCTGGCGGTGGCGAACAGCCCGGTGCTGCTGGCGCTTGGCGTGGCGGCCTTTGCGGCCACGACCATGTTTGCCTTCATCACCCTCCCGGTGGAGTTCGATGCCAGCAAGCGCGCCATGGCGTGGATGGGACGCAGCGGACTGGCCAACAGCATGGATCAGGAGCGGGCCCGAAGCGCCCTTTTCTGGGCCGCCATGACTTATGTCGTCGCGGCACTCGCCTCCCTTGCGCAACTCCTCTACTGGGCGATGATCCTTTTCGGGCGGCGCGACTGAGCCGGGCTGGTGGTCCGTCAAGATTGATCTGACGGATATTCGCTGGTGGGATGGAGCGCTGGTTGCGTTGGCGAAGCATCGAGAATTCACGGATTCACTCCGCTTCGCCGCCTTGCCAGCCCTCCATCCTCCGGCGCGCCTACCCATCATCTCAATCTTGACGAACCACCAAGCCGACCGGAGACGGCGGGGAGGGGACTTGACGGCGGGGCGTTTTGAGGATTGCATGCGCCGCCTTGAGGAGGGGAGGGATGCGATCGGGAGGAGGATTGAACGAGGCTCAGCGGGAGGCGGTGGCGACGATCGAGGGTCCGGTCCTGATCCTCGCCGGGGCGGGGACCGGGAAGACGCGGACTGTGACGCATCGCATGGCGCGGATGCTGGAAGAGGGCATCGCGGCGGAGCACATCCTCGGGGTGACGTTCACGAACCGGGCCGCGAACGAGATGCGGGAGCGGGTGGCGGGACTGGTGGGGGGGACAGCGGGGGAGGCGTTGACGGTGTGCACGTTCCACTCGTTGTGTGTCCGGATTCTCCGGAGGCACGCCGGGCTGCTGGGATACAATCGGAATTTCAGCATTGCGGCGGGAGGTGACCGCGACGGGTTGGTGAAGCAACTCATCGTGCGGCACGGGGGGGCGAGGGAGAAGATCGCGGCGTGGGATGTCCTTGCGGCGGTGTCGCGGCAGAAGAACGCCGGGAGACGCCTCGAGGAGATCCCGGACACTCTGGTGCAGAGCGTGGCGCTGTCCTACCAGCGCGAGCTGCGGGCGCGGAACGCACTCGACTTTGACGACCTGCTGGTGCTGGCGGAGCAGGTCTTGCGGGAGTTCGCGGAGGCGCGCGAGTTCTGGCGGGGGCGCTATCGCTACGTGACGGTGGATGAGTTCCAGGACACGAACGGTTTGCAGATGGACTTGTTGCAGCAACTGGCGGGAGCGCCGCACAACGTCTGCGCGGTGGGGGACGACGACCAGAGCATTTACGGATGGCGCGGGGCGCGGGTCGCGAACATCCTCCAGTTCGAGCGGTTTTTCCCGAAGCCGAAGGTGGTGCGGCTCGAGGAGAATTACCGCAGCACCGGGTCGATTCTGGAGGTTGCCAATGCCTTGATCGGCCACAGTCCGGCGCGTCACGAGAAGCGGCTGCGAGCGACGCAGGAGGCGGGCGAGGAGGTCACCCTGATGGTGCTGCCGGGAGACGACGAGGAGGCGCGCTGGGTGGCGGAGGAGATCCGGCGGGAACGCCGGAGCGGCAGCGGCGCCGGGAGGCGCTGGGAGGACTTCGCGGTTCTCTTCCGGACCAACACCCACATCCGGCGGATGGAACAGGTCCTCCGGGAGCAGGACATTCCGTATCGGCTGGTCGGTGCGCAGAGCTTCTTCGACCGGCGGGAAGTGCGCGACGTCCTCGCTTATTTGCAAGTGCTGGCCAATCCCGAGGCGGACGTGGCGTTGCTACGGATCCTGAACACCCCCCCGCGCGGGATCGGGAGCAACAGCGCCATGCTTCTGCTCGATCATGTCCGCGCGCGCGGCGGGCCGGTCTGGTCCGGATTGAACGATCCCGGCTTCACGGCGTCGCTCTCGGCGAAGCGAGGCGCGGCAATCGGACGCTTCGTCGAGCTGGTCGAGCGATACCGGAAACAGTTTCGGGAGCGTCCCGGCAAGGCGGGGGAGACCCTCCATGCCCTGCTCGGGGAGATCGATTACATGGCGTGGCTCGGGCGTTCGTGCCGGAACGACGACGAGCGCACCCAGCGTCGGGAAGCGGTGGCGGAAGCCGTGACGGCGGTTGGCGACGCGCTGGGCCGGGGCAAAAGCCTGCAGCAGTTCCTTGACGACTCCGCCCTCGATACCGAGCCGGAGGAGGACGATCTGGACAACAAGCCGGGGATAACGCTCATCACGCTGCACGCCTCGAAGGGCCTCGAGTTTCCGGTGGTGTTTCTGCTGGGCCTCGAGGAAGGCGTGCTGCCGCACAAGCGCAGTGTCGAGGAGGGGAGCCGGGACGAAGAGCGGCGGCTTCTCTATGTCGGAATCACCCGGGCCCGTGAGCGCCTCTACCTGAGTCACTGCGGAACGCGGGTGCGCTACGGTCAACGCGTCCGTTGCGAGCCCAGCTCGTTTCTTCCCGAACTCGCCGCGGCGCGGCTTGTCCGCCGCGACTACGCCGAGGAGATGAACACCCCGGCCAGCGAGGACGACATGCAGGATTTCCTCGGCAACCTGAGGGCGCTCCTCGATTGAGGAGGGCGCCGCCGGCCGTCCATGCAACGAACCCCGCAGACTCGGCCAACCACCAGCGCGCTCCGGTCCTCAAGGACTCCAGATCCGGTCTTGGGGCGGGCGCCGGCGCCGCAGGAGGGCGCTCGAGATCGCCACGAGCCAAAGCAGCCCGACCGAAGGCTCCGGAACCGCATCCAGAAACTGGAAATCGGGATTCCGGATCGGGTCGGTCCCGGAGAAATGCTGCTGGAACGGGACGTCCCCGAGGGGCGGAACGATGAACTGGTCGTGGGTGATGATCCCGTAGGCGTCCCCGATCGTAATGGTGTCGTCCGACGCGAGCGATTGGAACCAGATGATGGCGAAGGGATCGCCGGTGTAGAGGTCGAGGTCGAGCGAGGGGGTGCGAAGAATGGCGCCGTTGCCCGCTTCGTTGCCGATGAAGAAGATCGTTTCGCCACCGTAGAAGAACACATCGTCGGCGCTGAAGAACTCCCCGTCCGAGACGGTCAGTCCAACCTCCGCGAGATATCCCGGATCGTTGGGAGGATCGGGAGGATTGGTGATGCCGGGGCTGGTCCCGAACCCGTCACCCTCGGAATCGATCACGATGCCCCAGGTGAGACCGTTGACCGGACCCGGCGAGAGGCCGTCGGAAATGTTGTTGAGGGCGTAGAGAGCGTCGGTGAATTCAAGAGTGACCGCACCGTGAGCGAGCCCCGCCCCAAGGAGACCGAGCAGGGCGGTTTGGAGCTTTCTCATGGTCAGGCAGAGTTCAGGGAAGACGCTCCTTGTCATTGGGCGGCGGGCGGGTAGAAGCGGTCCCGGGCCCACGCCGCTCCGGGATCCGAGCCCGAGGATCGACGCAGCACGAAGCCCCTGCCGGGTTCGAGGAGGAATGTTTCGGTGACGTTCTGGCCGGTCGAACCATTGTACCAGGATCCGGAGAAATAGATGAGGCTGACGGAGGACGACTTGTTGATGCCCGCCGACGAGTTGTCGTAGACGTAGATCTTGTCGTTGTTTTCGGCGGGCAGACCGAGGCCGCCGGCGCCCCCGACCGGGACGGGGATCGGATCGGAGTGGGATACGAAAAGGTCCTCGGTATCCGTCGGCACGTTTTTCGAGAGATCGGCACGATGCCGGGCTCGGGGAATGGCGCCGAAGATGCGGAGTTCCTCGATCGGATCGACACCGCTTCGGAAGACGAACGTTTCTCCGGGATGGAGCACCGTGTCGTTCGAAACGGCGCCGGTCGACCCATTATACCATGTTCCCGAAAAGTAGATGAAGCTCCGGGAGGAACTCTTGTTGATCCCGCCCGAGGAGACCTCGTAGAGGTAGATCTTGCAGTTGTCGTAGACTCCGGAACCCTCGAAGAGCCGCCCCAGAGTCCAGCAGGGCCGGATTTCGAGCCGCTCACCCGGCGCCACCGAAGACAGAAGCCCGGGGCTGGTGACTTCGACCGTCAGAAGGTCGCCGTCCGGATTGCTGTCGTCGTCCGGAATGATGAGAACGCGCAAGCCCGCCTCAGCCCCGGTCGTGATGGTGGCCCCGAACGGCGCATCCGCCCCGCTGGCCCATTCATCGTCGCCAAACGTCGGAGCACCCGACACCCTGATCGTGGCCGGCGCCAGAACCTCCCCGGTCTCGGAATCGAGCACCGCCTCGCTGGTCTCATTCACCGTCGCCGCCAAGGCGAGATTATTCACGAGCGGGAGCGTCAGATAGACGTCGCTCCCGGCCGCTACGGCCGGTCCTTCACCCGTCGCTCCCAAACGAACATACCCTCCCACCGGAGCGTAGATCGTCTCCGCCCACAGCGGCCCGCAGACTGCCACCGCCATCATGCCGCCGGCCCATCCTCCCCCTGAGAGGACACATCGCATGCCTCTTGATAGAATGGCTGGATTTGTAAGGCAACAATATAATCAAGCAACCTTTAAATTTTTGTTGTTCAATTGTTTTGTTGGATGGTGTAACCGGGCGATGCTCCATGGCAGGAGCGGACCCCTGATTCATTTGGCGGTTCGGAGCTTGAATGCGCCCAAGGTGTCGGGAACAATTCGCTGCTGCGGCGGGGCGCCGCGACACCGGGCCCAAAACGATGGGGAGAGAGACGCCAGCAGTCTACCATTGTCCCTCCTGCGGTTCGTTGGTCAGTGCCAGGCCGGAAGGAGAACGGCCGGCGTCATGCAACCGTTGCGGATTTGAATTCAAGAAACGGGTCCTGATCGCTCCCCGTGCCGAGGCGGTCGCGCGACGGGTGGGCAAGGGGTTCGTGCAGCGGGATGTCCAGTCCCGGCGGCGTCCCACGAAGAAGGCGGAGCCCGCTCCGTTTCAGGGACAGCAACCGGAGACATCGAACCCGCCCGCGGGCGGACCCGCCGGCGACCCGCAACCGGCGGAGTTGGAGGCCCCGAAGAGATTGGTCCGGCACCGCAAGAAGCGTCCCCGGTCGGGCCTCACGCCGGTTCTGTTCGGCGTCGGGTGGATCATTTGCGTGATCTTGATCGTGGTCCTCGCGGTGATGCAGAAGAAGCGGTCCGAGCAGGGGGGCGAGGCCGGGTCGGACGAGAAGCGAGGCGCCGCGTGGAGCGAAGCGCAGACGGAGGCATACCTCGGGCGGCAGGCGGAGGAGATTCGCTCGAACTTTCTAAGTTTTTTCGAGGGGGCCACCAGTGCCGGGCGGGCCCAGTATGTGTATGAGCCGTATCGCGTGGCGCCCCTGATGGAGAGGCACTACGAGCAGAACCTCCCACTGAAGCCGCAAGGCGAAGCGGTGATCGACGAGCAGCGTCTGGTGCGCGACCGGGGAAAAGAGCGCATCGAGACAATCTGGCGCTTCGGCAAAGACGGGGACAGCCGGGAGGCCGTCTTCATCCGGCATGACGGCCGGTGGGTTCTCGATTGGGAAGCCTTCGTGCGGTTCTCGACCGAACCGTGGCATCTGTTCGTCGGCGGAATCACGGACGGGGAGGGCGAATTCCGGCTCTACATGCGACTGCGCAACCCGCAGTTGGACGAGGGCCGGGAATCGCTGAGCGTGCAGTTCTATCCGCCGCATGCCACCGACGTGAAGCTGCGTCGCCTCGGATCGCCGGTGGTGGCGATTCCGATGAACACCCGAGCCGGGCGGCGCATCGATCGTCTCGTGGAAGAAGCCGAAAAGCATCGCGCCCGCGGGGCCGCCGGGTTCAGTGCTCGCGATCCGCGCGGAGTCTACCGGGTGCGGGTGCGATTGGCGTGGGAGGACGAGGGGACCGGGGAAGAGAAACTGGCCGTCAGGGAAATTCTCGCCGGCCATTGGCTGGGCGCAGGAATCGTGGAGGACTTCCCGGCCGACCCGCGCCCGGAGGCCGCGGGAACTCCTGCAGCCCCGGGTGCCGCCCCGAAGGAAGACGACCGCTCCGCAGGCGCCAACTCGACGGGGACTTGAACTTCTGCCACAGCGGGGCGACACTCCGGCGCCGGAGAACGGGACACGCAGCGGACGACGGCACACCAAGGGAGAAGGATCACACCGACTCCATGATGATCCTCGCCGGCCTCCGGCCAACGCCATGAGCATCAGTCGTACGATTTGGGAGCGGACCCTCGCGGGGCCGGCGGGCCGGAAGGCCGACGTCCCCGGCCGCGACTCTCCCCAAGCGGGGCATGAAACGGAACCAAAGAGCTCCGGCGACGTTCCCGTCGGGGAGGAAGCGCCCCGAACCTCATGGTGGGGCCTCGAAGAGGAGTGGGGGCGGCGCCAAAGGGCCGGCCCGGAAGCGAAGTATGCGCTGGCGGCGGTCTGTGTCCTTGCGGTTTCGATTCTGGCGGTCGTGGCGGGTGTCTTCGTTTCGCGGGCGCGGTTTGGCGCTCCCGCCGCAGAGGAGCGGTCCGGCGCCCTCGATTTCGATCAGCGTGACGTCACGGCCACGGTCCGGAGCGGGAAGAGGTCTCTGCGGTGGTTCCTGAATCATTCCACGGAAGCCTACCACGAAGCGGTCGGGATTCTCGAGGCGCTCAATCGGGTGGATGACCCGGCCCTGGTTCCCGAACATCTGAGGGATTTCAAACGCGTGAGGGACAAGATCCGGGCATGGGGTCCCGGCTGGTCGTCGGATTTCACCGTCGCGAGGTCGTTCGATATCGAATGCCAGGTCGGGGCGGTGGGAGATACGGGATTTCTCGTAGTTTCCGGGGTGCGGGAGGACTTCACGCCGTTTCGCAGTTACTTCGTGCGAACTATGGAGGGGCTCAAGCTCGACTGGGAGGCCACGGCCGGCTGGTCGGAAGTTCCGGTGGGGAAACTGGACGGCCTGCCGCCGGACGAACCGGTCCTGATCCGGTGCTGGATGGGCAAGGAACCCGGATTCGACACCGGATTGTACCCCGGCAGCCTGCGTTCGAACTACATCCTCCTGAGCCCCGACCGGGAGGACGTCCGGTGGGCCAGCGTTCCCGCCAACGGACCCCTCGATTCCAAGCTCAGGGAAGTCCTCGACTACGGAAAATGGATTCTGGATCGCAAGCGCAAATCCCGCGTCATCCTGCGGGTGAGCAAGCTCGAACAGCAGTCCGGGTCCGGACCGTCGAAAACCGCCGGCTTCGAAATCAGGGAATTGGTGGCGGACGACTGGGTGCTGCCCTGACGGACCCCCGGCGTCAGCGCGTCGCCCCGGCGAGCGCCCGCCTCATGATGCGAAGCGGGTCAAATCCCGGGAACCAAAGCTCGAACGCGAGGGCGCCCTGGTGCAGAAGGAGCGTCCTCCCGTTCGCGACGCGGGCCCCGTTCCGCCGCGCCTCGCGCAAGAGGCGGGTCTCGGCGGGATTGTAGATGGTATCGTAGACGAGGTGATGCGGTTGGAGGCAGGCTGAGGGAAGGGGAGAAGGATCGGTGCGTTTGAGCCCCACCGAGGTGGTGTTGACAATCAGGTCGAGGTGCTCCGATTCGGAGGCAAGGTGCGGGGAGTCAAGCGGCAGCGTCTGGAGACGGTCGCCGGGTCCTTCGAGACGCTCGCTTTCGAAGCAGGGGGCGAGACGCTCGGCAAGGGCCGTCAGCTTGTCCGGGGTCCGATTGACAAGGAGGAGGCGCTCACAGTGTTCGAGAGCGCATTGGCCGGCGATCGCCTGCCCGGCGCCCCCCCCTGCCCCGACCACCATGATCCGCAGGTCCTTGACATCGACGAGGAATTCCTCGCGGATCGCCCGCACAAAGCCGGGACCGTCGGTATTGAAGCCAAGGCTGCGTTGGTCATCGAAAAGAACGGTGTTGACGGCCCCGAGGATCCCGGCGCTCTCCTCGCTCTCGTCACAAACCGCGAGGGCCTCGAACTTGTGGGGCACGGTGACGTTGACGCCCACGAAATCGAGCCGCTTCAGCAATTCGAACGCCTCGGCAAGGCGGCCCGGCTCGACATGGATGCGGACATAGCGCATGGCCTGTCCGGCCGCGTCGAGGGCGGGCTGGTGCAGTTGGGGCGAGAGCGAATGGGCCACCGGATCCCCGAGGACCGCGAGGCGGGCGGGGAGACCGGCGCCCTCGTCAAGCCGCGAGCGGTCTTCGAGATCGGGCAGCGTGTAGACATCCTTCATGGCTCGGGGAGGTTGCGCGCCAGCGACTCGATGCGGCGTATCGATTCGTCGCGGCCGAGGACTTCAAGCATGGCGCCGAGGTCGGGACCCGCGGCGCGGCCGGAGAGCGCCACCCGCACCGGAAACATCAACTGACCGGGCTTGGCGCCGTGGTCCACGGCCGTCGACTGGATGACCTCCCTCGCGCGCGCCCAGTCGTCGAGGCGGGACAGGTCCGACGCCGCGGCCTCGAGCAAATCCCGGGCCTTCTCGTTGCCTGCCACCTTGGCAAGGGCCGCCTCGTCAAGCTCCGGGTTCCGGTCAAGATAGAACCGCACCGCCTCGGGGACCTCGGTGAGCAGCGCCACCTTTCCCTGCACACTGGCCGCCATGGCCGGATAGTTCTCCGGCATCGGCAGGCCGGCCTGCTCGACGAACGGACGGCTGGCAGCGGCGAATTCCTCCGGCGAGAGCATCGCGAGGTGTTGCTGGTTGAGCCAGACGCACTTGTCCCAGTCGAATTGGGCGGGAGAACGGTTGACGCCCTCGATCGAAAACCGCTCCACCAACCGGTCGCGGGAGAGAACCTCCGAGCCGTCCTTCGGCGACCAGCCAAGGAGCGCCATGAAGTTCACCACCGCGTCCGAAAGAAACCCCTTGGCCGGGTATTCGTGAATGGCGGCCCCCTTGTCGCGCTTCGACATCTTCGATCCGTCCCGGTTCAGCGTGAGCGGCATGTGGGCATACTCGGGCGCGCCAACACCAAGGGCCTCGAAAAGCTGCAAGTGCTTGGGGGTGTTCATGAGATGGTCCTCCCCGCGGATCACGTG
>Ga0180436_10001434_pt1 | contig 23236 bp, 19 predicted proteins | sample SS_ome_2_FD_132434 | JGI IMG/M metagenome (GOLD analysis project Ga0180436, IMG submission 132434) | Hypersaline lake sediment archaeal communities from the Salton Sea, California, USA - SS_3_S_2 metaG | ecosystem: Environmental > Aquatic > Non-marine Saline and Alkaline > Hypersaline >... | reverse complement strand
TACTCGCTGTAGCGTTTGCGAAGAAACGAAAGAAGCGCGCGGCGGTGGTTGTTTTCACGGCCCGGCGATGTCGCCGGGCTGAAAGCATTAACTGATTGAAAAGGAGAACTGCCATGAGCAAAGGACTGGTACCGGCGATCGTCAGCCTGCTTCTTATCCTCTCGCCTGCTGTATTCGGCCAGGCGATCTACAAGGTCGTGAACCCGGATGGCTCCGTGACGTACACCGACCAGAAGCCCAACCCCGGTGCGGAACCGGTCGAGTTGCAGCCGCTCTCGGTGATCGAGACGGATGTTGCGGTGCCGGAAGATACCGGGGCGGGCGATGCAGGGGCAGTTGCAGCGGAAGGCGCTGACCCGGAGTCGGCCGAGCCGACACGGGCCGAACTCAGGCGCATGTACCGGGACTTCCGGATCAGCCAGCCGATGGACGAGGAGACATTCTGGGGCACCGGCAACGAAGTGACGGTGTCGTGGGCGACCTCGACACCGCTGCGCGACGGCATGAGCGTGACCCTGTACGTGGACGGGGAAAGCAGGGACGCCACCCGCGGCAGCGTCACGCTGGTCCTGGATCGCGGCAGCCACGAGGTCTACGCTGTGCTGCAGAACGATTCCGGGCAGCGCATAGCCGCGACCGCGCCGGTTACCTTTTTCGTCAAGCAGCACTCGGTCAACTTCAATCGCGGCGGGGGTGGGCCGTAATAGACGCGGTGGCAGAGTTCGGAAAGCAGCACGAGAACGTCCTCGACCTGCTCGAAACCGGTGTCGTATGGATTGGAGCGGACGGCCGGGTCGACACGATGAATAGCGCTGCGGAACAGGCCTTGATGCTCAGCCGGGACCGCGCGCTGGGCCGGCAACTCGACGCGCTGGCCGTTCCCGCCCCGGTGCGGGAAGCCGTTCTCAATTCCGATGCGCAGGACTCGATCCTGTGCCTGCGCGAGCAGCGCTTGGACGGCGGGCTGTTTGACTGCACGGTACGCAAGACGCGGCAGGGCGACTGTCTTCTGGAAATTCACAGCCTCGAATGGGAACAGAACCGGCGCCGCCTGCAGCAGCGGGAAATCCAGACCGGCATGCTGGGGCTGCTCAGCAGGAACCTGGGGCATGAAGTCAGAAACCCACTGGGTGGCATTCGCGGGGCGGCGCAAATGCTCGCAGACGAACTGGAATCGGATGAACTCAAGACGCTTGCACGGCTGATCATGCGGGAATCGGACCGCATCGATGAGTTGATCAGTCGCTTCGGCCAGCCGGAGTTGCAGATCAGCCATTGCGACATGTACCAGTTGATCCAGGAGGCATTGGACGTGGCCCGGGCGGAGTTCGGTGAGAACGTCGAGTTCGAGCGCGACTACGATCCGAGCATTCCACCGCTCAACGTCGATGCCGGCGCGATCCGCCAGGTGGTTCTGAACCTGTTGCGCAATGCGTGCCAGGCCGGAGCCGGACACATCCGGATTCGCACCCGCGTGAAGCACGGCAGTGCCTTTCTTCGCCCGGGCCAGACAAGTGCGATCCGGCTCGATGTCGATGACGACGGCAGCGGCGTGCCCGAATCTCTGCGTTCGCTGCTGTTTCTTCCCCTCGTGACCGGACGGCGGGACGGCACGGGCCTCGGCCTGTCATTGTCCCAGCAGATTGCTTCCGTCCACGATGGCATGCTGACCTTTGAGCCGCTGCAGCCGGGCAGCCGGTTCAGCCTGTTCCTGCCACTGGATAGCGGAAAATGAATCCACGCAGCGACATCTGGATCGTCGATGACGACGAGGCGATTCGTTTCGTGCTCCAGCGCGCGCTGAAACGCCGCGGATACGATGTCACCAGCTTCGAGGACGTGACCGGTGTCCGTTCAGCCCTCGAAAACAGCCATCCGGCCGCGCTGATAACGGATATCCGTCTACCTGACGAAGACGGTCTCAACGTGGTCGACGCCCTGCAGGAAAAAGGTATCGAGATTCCGGTCGTCGCGATGACCGCCTTCGCCGACCTCGACCAGGCCGTCGCCGCTTACCGCAGGGGGGTCTTCGAGTACCTGCCCAAACCTTTTGACCTCGACCAGGTCATCTCGGTCATGGACCGGGCGGTGGCGGCGGGCAACGCCGACGCACCGCAGGCCATCAACATGCCCAAGACCGGCAATGACCGCCTGCTCGGCGAGTCACCGGCCATGCAGGAGGTTTTTCGGACCATCGGCCGACTCTCCCGTTCCGACATCAGCGTGTTGATCACCGGAGAAACGGGAAGCGGAAAGGACGTCGTGGCCCGTGTACTGCACGACAACAGCCCGCGTGCCGGCGGGCCGTTCGTGGCGATCAATACCGCGGCGATCCCGGCGGAACTGCTCGAGTCCGAATTGTTCGGGCACGAAAAGGGCTCGTTTACCGGCGCCCACTCGCGCCGTGTCGGGCGCTTCGAGGAAGCGGCAGGCGGCACCCTGTTCCTGGACGAGATCGGTGACATGCCACTGGCCCTGCAGACTCGGCTGCTGCGGGTGCTTGCGGAGGGCGATTATTACCGGGTCGGCGGGCGCGACCTGCTGCGCGCGCGGGCGCGGGTCATAGCGGCAACCCACCAGGATTTGAACCGCAAGGTCGCCGACGGCCTGTTTCGCGAAGACCTGTATCACCGGCTCAACGTCATCCACATCGGGCTGCCGCCGCTGCGTGAGCGCAGCGAGGACATCGCGCTGCTGGCGAGTCGCTTCCTGGCCCGAGTCGCGGAAGAGCTTGGCCTGGAGGAAAAGAGGCTGCGGCCCGAAACGGTCAGCTTGCTCGAGTCCTACCACTGGCCGGGAAACGTCCGCCAGCTCATGAACCTGTGCCGGCAGCTCTGCGTGATGGCGCCGGGCGACCAGATTTTTCCCCAGGACTTGCCGCCGGAGTACCTTGGCCGGGAACCGGTTGCCGGCACGGACTCCGAGGATTGGCGCGAAGCGCTGCGGCAATGGGTCCGGGAAGAACTCGAGTCGGGCGTGGACGGACTGTTCGGACGGGCGCAGGAAGAAATGGAGCGCGTGTTGATTGACTGCGCGCTTGAGCGGACCGGCGGGCAACGTCAGAAGGCAGCCGAACTGCTGGGCTTGGGTCGTAATACGCTGACCAGGAAACTGCAGAAGTTCGACAATGGTTCGGAAGGGGTCGATGCCGCTGAAGGTCAGGCCTCGGGCGGAACCTGAATCCAGAAGGTAACCGGTCCGTCGTTGACCAGGTGAACTTTCATGTCTGCACCGAAGCGCCCGGTCTGCACGCCGTTCATCGTCTTGCCGGCCCTCTGGACGAGGTATTCGAACAGGCGTTCACCCTCGGCAGGCGGAGCCGCCGAGGTGAAACTGGCACGGTTCCCCTTGCGCGTATTGGCAGCCAGCGTGAACTGCGGAACCAGCAGCAGCCTGCCCCCGGCTTGTGTCAGTCCAAGGTTCATGCGCCCGGTTTCGTCCGGGAATATGCGATAGGAGATCACGCGCTCGAGCAATCGCTCCGCCTGTTTTTCCGTATCGCCTTTCTCGACGCCCACGAGGGCAAGGATGCCGCGCGGAATTTCGCCCACCACGTCGCCGTTAACATGAACGGCCGCTTCGGATACCCTTTGTATCAATGCAATCATAAAATCTGTTCCGGTCACCCGCCTGCGGCCATTCTATCAGGCGAAAAGTGGAGAAAAGGTCCCTCGAGCACATGGTTTATCTCGTTAAGCTCATACTGAAGCTGCTCAACCTGATGCCCGATGGCATGCCCTACCGGCTGGCTCGACGCGGTGCCGGGCTGTGGATGGTGCTGTCGCCGGTCAAGCGGCACACGACCGAGCGCAATCTCGAGCGCTGCTACCCGGACATGCCCGCGGATGAGCGCGCGGCGCTCGCCAGGGATAGCTTCGTGCATTACCTCTGCTCGGTGCTCGAAAGCGGTCACAACTGGTACCAGCCCGTGCAAGCGTTGCGTGCCCGCTGCGACGAGTTCGTGGGCGCCGAACTTTTTGAACGGGCCCTGGCGAGCGGCAAAGGGCTGGTGGTGCTGGCTCCCCATTTCGGCGCCTGGGAATTCCTGGGTCTCTACCTGCAAAAGTATCCCGGCATCGCGATCCTGTATAAACCGCCGGCGCAGCCGGAACTGGAAAAAGCCCTGCTCAGGCGCAGGGAACGCGGTGGTGCACTGATGATCCCGGCCACCGGCACCGGCATTCGCAGGCTTTACGCGCATATCAGGGCCGGGGGAGGTGCCGGTGTGCTGCCCGACCAGCAGCCGAAGCGCGGCCAGGGGCGGTTTGCCCCTTTCTTTGGAAACCCGGCGCTTACCGGTGTTCTCGTTCCCCGGTTGGTGCAGCGCACCGGCTGTATCGTCCTGGCCAGCGTCTGTGAGCGGCTACCCGCAGGACGTTACCGGGTTCACATGCTCCCGGTGAACGACGAAGTCCATTCCCCCGATATCGATACCAGCCTTGCAGCCGTCAACCGCGCAGTCGAGTCCTGTATCGCAATCGATCCGCCCCAATATCTCTGGAGCTACCGCCGCTTCAAAAAACAGCCTGAGGGCGAGCCCCCGTTTTACGACTTCAGGTAGGGCCGCCCGGTGCGATAGACGAAGTCAATTGCGCCAGAATGCCGGCGTCAGGATCACCAGCAGGGTGTAAACCTCCAGCCGGCCCAGCAGCATGGCAATGCTGAGGATGACTTTCGCGGTGTCATTGAGCTCGGCGTAATTCGGCCCGGCACCGCCCAGCGCCGGGCCGAGGTTGGTGATGCAGGCGCCAACGCTGGAATAAGCGGTCTCGGAGTCGAGCCCGGTGGCGATAAGCAGGATGGTCATCACCGCAAAACTGGCGATGAACAGGAAAAAGAACCCCCATACTGCGCTGATGACCGTATCCGAAGTGCGCTGCCCGCCGACCTTGACCGGCACGACCGCGTGCGGGTGAATCAGGCGCCGGATCTCGCGAATCGCCTGTTTGAACAGCAGCATGATGCGGATGACCTTCATGCCGCCGGCCGTGCTGCCGGCGCAGCCGCCGATAAAGGCGATGAAAATCAGCACGACCGGCAGAAAACCGGACCACTGGTAAAACGGTGCCGTGGTGAAACCGGTCGTCGTCAGCGCCGATATGACCTGGAAGCTGCCGTAGCGCAAGGACTCCCAGAGCGTGTCGTAGGTTCCCGAAAGGTACAGGGCGAAACTCACCAGTATCGCGAAACCGGCCAGGAGCAGGGCATAGACCTTGAGCTCGGGATCCTGGAAATAAGGTTGTGTGCTGGCATGCCGCCACGCCGTGAAGTGCAGTGCGAAGTTCATACCGGCGATCATCATGAACAGTGCCGCCACCGCCTCGATGGTCGGGTTGTTCCAGAAAGCGAGGCTCTCGTTATGCGTCGAGAAGCCGCCGATGGCCACGGTGCTGAAGGCATGGCCAACGGCATCGAACAGGTGCATGCCGGCCAGCCAGTAAGCGAAGACACAGACCACGGTGATGCCGAAGTAGATCAGCCACAGGGCTTTTGCCGTTTCCTTGATGCGGGGCGTCAGCTTGGTGTCTTTCATCGGGCCGGGCGTCTCCGCGCGGTAGAGCTGCATGCCGCCGACGCGCAGGATGGGAAGAATGGCGACCGCCAGAACCACGATGCCCATTCCCCCGAGCCACTGCAGCTGCTGGCGGTAATAGAGCACGGCGCGCGGAAGCGCTTCGATGTCGGTGATGATGGTGGCGCCCGTGGTCGTTAGTCCGGACATGGATTCAAAGACCGCGTCGACATAACTGAGGTGCGGATCGGTCAGGATGACGAAGGGCAGCGCACCAACCAGGACCAGGACCAGCCAGGCGCTGACCACGATCAGGAATCCGTGGCGGATGCGCAGGTCGCGATGGTCGTTCCGGACCGGGTAGTGAATCGCGGTGCCGACGACCAGCAGGATCAGTGCGCAGGCGATGAACGTGCCGGATGTGCCGTCCCTGTACCAGAGCGAAACCAGCACCGGCGGCAGCATCATGAGGCTGGATGCCGCGATAAGAAAACCAACGATTCGCTGGACGCCGGAGAATCCCATGGCCGCCTCAGACGAAAATTGCCCCGACCTGGAACAGACGCTCTACCGCGGGAATCTGCTTTTTGTCGGGGACGAACAGGAGGACGTGGTCTCCCTCGTGTATCACGGTGTCATGGTGGGCGATGATCACGTTTTCACCTCGGACCACGGCGGGTATGGTCGTTCCCGGGGGCAGGTCGATGTCCTCGATCGCGCGGCCGACGACCCGCGAACTGCGTTTATCTCCCATGGCCACTGCCTCGATTGCCTCGGAAGCGCCGCGCCGCAGCGAGTGGATCCGAACCATGTTGCCGCGCCGGATGTGCGTGAGCAGGGCGCCGATGGTGATCTGCTGCGGTGAAATCGCGATATCGATGGAAACCGACTCCACGAGGTCAACGTAGGCCGGGCGGTTAACGATGGCGAGAACCTTTTCGGCGCCCAGCCGCTTGGCCAGCATTGACGACAGGATGTTCGCCTCGTCATCGTTGGTCAGCACGCAGTATACGTCCGCGGTGTCGACCGCTTCCTCGCGCAGCAGGTCCTCGTCCGCGCAGTCGCCGACGAGTACGATGGCTCGCTCCAGTTGCTCCGCGATCTCGTCGGCGCGCTTCGGATCCTGTTCGATGATCTTGACGTGGTGGTTGCGCTCAAGGTACTGCGCCAGGTTGGCGCCGATGTGCCCGCCGCCGGCCAGGATGATGCGGCGAATCGGGTTATCCATCGGCCGCAGTTCGCGCATCATCATGCTTATGTTCTTGCGCGCCGCGAGAAAGAAAACCGTGTCGTTTTCCTCGATCACGGTTTTGCCGTCCGGGATGATGGTTTTGTCCTGGCGGTAGATTGCGGCGACGCGGGCATCGGCGTCCGCGGGCATGTGTTCCCGCAGGGTTTGCAGGCGGTGGCCGACGAGCGGTCCGCCGGCATAGGCCTGGGTGGCGACGAGCTGGGCCCGGCCATCGGCAAAATCGAGTACCTGGAGCGCGCCAGGATACTCGATGAGATTTGCAATGTACTCGGTTACCAGCGTTTCCGGACTGATCAGGACATTGACCGGACAATGTTCTCGTTCGAACAGTTTTGGGTTATCAATGTATTCCGACGAACGGATGCGCGCAATCCGCATCGGTGTGTTGTAAAGCGTGTAAGCCACCTGGCAGGCTGTCATGTTGACCTCGTCGCTGCTGGTCAGCGCGATGACCATGTCCGCGTCTTCGATGCCCGCGCGCACCATCACGGTCGGTCGCGAAGCGTGGCCTACGACCCCGCGGATGTCGAGACGGTCCTGCAGCTTCCTGAGCTGCCCCTCGTCGATATCGACGACCGTGATGTCGTTTTCCTCGCTGGCGAGGCTGTGCGCCACCGTCGAACCAACCTGGCCGGCCCCGAGAATGACGATTTTCATTTTTCGACCCTGCCTGCCGTCCTGGGATCGATGCCCAGGGCGCGAAGCTTGCGATAAAGATGGGTGCGTTCCATGCCGACCATTTCCGCAAGCCGGCCGACACTGCCTTCCGATTCCCTGAGCCTGTAGACCAGGTAGTCGTGTTCAAAGCGTTCACGCGCCTCGCGCAGCGGCAGGTCAAAATATTCGGACATGCCCGGCGCTCTCGAAGCCGCGGCGGCCGGGCGCCGCTGCAGTGCTTTTTCGACCTCGTTGACCGTGACCTCGCCGCTGCCGCCCAGCACCAATGTCTGCTGCACGAGATTGCGCAACTCCAGGACGTTGCCGGGCCAGTCGTGGTTGCGCAGGCGGTTCTGGGCCGCAACCGAGAACGGGCGGTAGGGCAGGCCCTCGTTGTTCGGGAACCATTCCGCGTAATGGCGGATCAGTTCGGGCACATCTTCCGGCCGTTCCCGCAACGGCGGAATTTCGAGCGGCAGGACGTTGAGTCGGAAGTAGAGTTGGCTCAGCGTTTCATTCCTCGAAGCATGGTCTAGCAGATCGTTGCCGGCGCTGGCAATGAGCCTGCAGTCCAGCAGGGCCGGACCGGAGCGTGCAGAAACGGCATCCTGGTCCGCTTCGAGGGTCAGCCGAATGATTTCCAGCGCTTCGTCCGGCAGGTCCTCCAGGTCCGGTATGAAAAGCGTGCCGCCGCGCGCCCGTTCGAACAAGCCTTCGCTGCCCGAAGATCCGTGCAGGTAGCCGCGGACGGATTCCGGCCCCACGCGGCCGTGATCGAGGCAGACGAAACGTCCGCCGCCGGCGCCCCGGGCATGGATGAAGCGCGCCAGGTTGGCGCGTCCGCAACCTTTTTCCCCGCTGATCAGTACCGGCAGCTGATGCCGGGCGGCCTGTTCCGCCTTGTTTCGCAGCGCCTGCATCGCCTGGCTGTTGCCGATGGGTTCGCTCTCCGCCGGCGCAGCGGCACCGGCCGCACGCGGCTGTTTTTGGCCGCTGTCTATCGCCTGCCCGGCGATCGAGAGCAGCTTGGCCAGGGATATCGGTTTCTGCACGAAGTCATAGGCGCCCAGGCGGGTTGCCTCGACCGCCGTTTCAAGGTTTCCGTGTCCCGACATGACGACCACCGGGCAGTCCGGCTGTCCGTTCGATGACCACTCGCGCAGCAGGGTGATGCCATCGATATCCGGCATCCAGATGTCCAGCAGCACCAGGTCGGGCGTGCGCCGGGCGAAAGCGGCCCGCGCGGCTTCGCCGTTTTCCGCGACCGCTACCTCATAACCCTCGTCTGCGAGGATTTCCTGCACCAGCTCGCGGATATCCGGCTCATCGTCAACGACTAGAACATAAGGTTGGGACATGAATGGTTGACCTGTTGTATTTCCGCAACATCTTACTCTCTTGTCCCCGCTGTGCAAGGGCTTAAAAAGACGTTTCTGAATCGTGAGATGGTCAGGACAGGGGCAACCGCACGACGATGCGCGCACCGCCGGTAGCGCGGTTTTCAATCTCTATGGAACCGTCGTGCTCGGAAACGATCTTGCGGCAGATCGCCAGGCCGAGCCCACGGCCTTTGCCTTTGCCTGTGACATAGGGTTCAAACGGCTGCTCCAGCACCGCGGCGGGAAATCCGGGCCCGTCGTCCAGCAGTTCCAACTCCAGTATTCTGCGGCCGCCGGCATCCCGTTCACTGGTCGATATCCTGAGCGATACGGTGCTTTCCTCGTTCGCCTCGTCGGCGTTTCTTATCAGGTTGTGCAGCATCTGGCGCAGCCGCCCGCTGTCCGCCCTGAAACCCTGCGGCCCGGGAACCAGGTCCAGTTCGAAGTGAATATCATTGCCGCCCTGCCGGTACAGGGTGACCACCTCGCGGATGAGTTCGTCCAGCGACACGGGTTCTCGAACGAGTTCCGGCTCGCGCGCGTAGTCGCCAAAAGCGTCAACCAGTTTGCGCAGCGCCTCGACCTGGCTAACGATCGTGTTGGATGTCTTTTCCAACAGTTCACCGTCCTGGGTTTCCAGCTTGCCGGAAAGCCGCAATTGAAGGCGCTCGGTGGCCAGGCGGATCGGTGTCAGCGGATTTTTGACCTCGTGTGCGAGCCGCCGCGCGGCCTCGGCCCAGGCGGCTTCCCTCTGCGCCTGATTGAGCACCGTGACGTCGTCAAAAACCACCACGTAACCGGCGCCATGATTTTCAACCGCCAGGGCGGAAGAGGGCAGGCGTGTGCCGCGCACCAGCAGCACCAGCGGGGCGCCGGTGCGTTCGATCTTGATTTCCTGCTGCCATTCGTCGCGGTCGCGGGAAACCTGTCGGCGTACCGATTCCACGAAGGGCTCCATGGCCGGATCGAATGCCGCCAGCCGGTCGAGTGAAGGCGGTTCGGTTCCAGGTTTGTCAATGCCTTCGGTAAACGTTTCGTTCAGCGCCAGGATGCGGCGGCAGGCCCCGTTGGCCGTCACGACACGGCCCGCGTCGTCCAGCGTCAGGACACCCGAAGACAGGTTGCCCAGCACGGTTTCCAGGTATTGACCCTGCGCCTCGAGTTCTGCGCGGCTGGCCTCGGCTTCCTGGCTGGCCTTTTTCAGCGCCTGCGTCATCGAGTTGAAAGAAGAAGCGAGAAAGCCGATCTCATCCCTGCGTTCGGCTGCGACCTCCTGGCTGAAATCGCCGGCCGCGACTTCCCGTGTTGCCCGCGCCAGCCTTGAAAGCGGTGAAACCATGCGCCGGGCCGAGTAGATCGCGGCCAGGATGGCCAGCAGAACCGTGAGCAGCAATACGAGCGAGAGAATCAGCAGGAAACTCTGCTTCAGCGATTGCCGCAGGTAACGGACGTTCTGGTAGCGGTGGTATTCGCTTTCAATCGAGTCCGTGAGATCGGTGATGTCCGGCGGCAGGGGATAAACCGCCTGCAGCAGGCGCGGCTGGTCGCCCGGGTAGCGCGGATCGACCCGCTGAATGACCCGGATCTGCAGGCGGCCGTCCTGCGTCGGTTCAGCGGCGGCGTACTCCCCCTGCTGGGATGCCTGCATGATCGGGAAACCACCGGGGCGCTCGGGCAGGCCGTTGAGTGCATTGATGTTGGCGGTGGCGACCAGTGTACCGTCGGTCTCGAACACCGTCAGTTCGCTCGGACCGGATACGCGCACGCGGTCCAGCAATGCCCGGCGCAGGTTCTCGCCATCCGCGGCCAGCGATGTCAGGCTGCCTGCCGTTTCCCGGAGCTGGTTGCGAACCTCCAGCTTTCGAGTGTCCAGGAACTGCTGTCCCAGGCGCAGGGAGTCCTCGAGCGCGGACTCGACCTGGACGTCGAACCAGCTGTCGATCGTTCGCGTGAGAAAGTATGCCGAGAAGAAAAATACGATCAGAACAGGCGGCAGCGACAGCAGGAGAAAATTCCTTACCCAGCGGGTCGACAACAGGGCGCCGGGCTGTCCGCGCTGGACCTGCGCAAACAGACTGACCAGGCGGTCGAAGATGGTCCACAGCAGCACGAGCAGCGCAAAAACCGTGGCGATGAGCACCCACAAGTATGAATTGTCCAGCAGCGCATCGGCCGACTCCTGCTGTACGCCGCTGATCAGGAACAGCGCGACAAGCAGCGCGGAGAGCAAGGCCAGCATCGGCACGATGCGAAAGGCCCAGCGTTGCAATCGGCTTTTTCTGCGGCTGGACGTGCTCACGCCGATCAGACCCCGGGCTCGATGTTCATGGTCCAGGCGGTCCACTCGGACCGGTGGCGCCAACGTGGCGAAAACAGCACGGGAAGACGCATGGGCGGTGGCACGCGCTGCTTGTCGAGAAAGCCGCGAACCAGCAGTTCGTACTCGCCTTGCGGAAGCGCCCCGGTTTCAATTTCGACCCGTACGTTGCCCAGTTCAGCCAGGGCATGCCGCAACCTGGCGAATGTTTGCAATTCACTGCCGTCCGGCCTGGAAAGCTGGTAGCGCTCACTCAGGGGCAGGTAGCGTACCTGCCAGGACGATTCGTGCTTTCTGATCCGCGTGCCCATCTTTCCGTCCCGCAGCACGAGTTCGACTGCGAGCGTCAGCGGCACCCCGTGAACGAGCGCCGCGCGCGCCTCGCGGCTGAGTTGAACCGTCTGCACCAGGCGCACCTGCATCCGGCCGTTGGACCAGTTCGCCTCGACCTGGTCAATGTCGAAACGCCCGTCATTTTGGCCGCTGTCGCATGCCGGCAGCAGGACCGCTGCCAAGGAGATCAGCAAAATGGCGAGGCGCTTACTCACTTTTGCTGATTCGGGCATAAAAGAATCCGTCCATTTCCAGTTCGCCGGGAAGGATCTGTCTTCCCGGCGCCGCGTCTCTGCCCCAGGGCAGGTCCGGCTTTTCGACGCTTGCATCGGCCTGCCTTTCCAGGAAAGCGCCGACTTGCAGGGCGTTCTCACGCCTCAGCACAGAACAGGTCGCGTAGAGAAGAATACCGCCGGGCCGCAGCAACGGCCAGAGCGCATCCAGCAATCCGGCCTGAACAGTCACGGCTTGCCCGACCTGGGCCGGGGATCTCAGCCACTTGATTTCCGGGTGCCGGCGTATCACGCCGGTGGCGGTGCAGGGCGCGTCCAGCAGGATGCGGTCGAAAAGGCGCCCGTCCCACCAGGCCCGGGTGTCAGCCGCATCCGCGGCACGCAGCGTGGCCCGGTGCGCCAGGCCCAGCCGTTCCAGGTTGTCGCGCACGAGCTCGAGCCGGTCTGCGCTGCGGTCGATCGCCAGCAGTTCGATTTCCGGATTGAGTTCGAGCAGGTGGCCGGTTTTTCCGCCTGGCGCGGCGCAGGCATCGAGAACGCGCTGCCCCGAACGACAATCCAGCAGGCCGGCCGCGATCTGGGCGGCGGGGTCCTGCACCGAGAGGCGTCCGGCCGCGAAGCCGGGGATCTCTTCGACGGGCCGGGCCGGTTCGATGCGGATGGCGGAGGGGACCAGCGGATGCTGGGCGACGTCCAGGCCCGCCCGGTCGAGCTCCTGCCCGGGAGCCGGTTCTGAACCGTCGCTTCTGCACCGCAGCCACAGGCCGGCCGGCCGGTTGTTCGCCTGGAGGATGTTTTCCCATTCATCGGGCCAGTCGGCCCTGACCGCCTCGATAAGCCAGTGCGGGTGGGCGAACCGTTCTTCGCTGTGCTCCAGTTGCTGCAGAAGCTGCTCGTGTTCGCGCTGGAATCGCCGCAGCACGGCGTTGACCAGGCCGGTCGCCCAGGGCTTTCCGAGAAGCCTGGCGCAGGCAGCGGTTTCGTTGACGGCGGCGTGTTCGGCGGTGCCGTCCTTCCAGAGCTGGAACAGGCCCAGCAGGATCAGGCGCTGAACGTCCCGGTCTTTTTTCCTCAGGGGACGGTCCAGCAACTGGCTGGCCAGCCACTCCAGCGCGGAAAGCCAGCGCAACACGCCGTAAAGCAGGTGACGGCTGTAAGCCCGGTCGCGCGGGTCGTCCAGTTCCGGCTCCGCGCCGGTTTCGCCGCGGTCCAATATGCGGCCCAGCAGGTCAAGCGCGGCGATTCGCGCATTTTTGTCAGGGCCCGGTTTACGGCTCATTCGAAGAAGTCCGGCGCGCCGCCCGCGTTCAGGTAGTCGTGTGCGGCCATGCGCCGCTTGCCCGGGCGCTGCAGTTCGAGCAGGCGCAGAACGCCGTCGCCGGTGGCCACGTCGATGCCGTGCTTGCCGGACGACAGGACGGTGCCCGGCGCTTCCCCGTAATTGCCCGAAAGCCGTTGCGCCGCCCAGATGCGTGTGCGTTCATCGGCGGCCATGCACCACGTGACCGGCCAGGGATTGAACGCGCGAATGCGGCGCTCCAGCGTGATCGCAGGCTCGTTCCAGTCGATGCGCGCCTCCGCTTTGTCCAGTTTGCGGGCATAGACCGCCCCGGTTTCAGCCTGTGGCATGGCTTGCGGCGGTTCACCGGCAGCGAGCAGGCGAACGCAGTGCAGGATCGCTTCGGCGCCGGTTCGGGCCAGCTTGTCGTGGAGGCTGCCGCCCGTTTCATCGGCTCCGATCGGTGTGCGGACGGTATGCATCACGGGTCCCGTGTCCAGGCCTTCGTCTATTTCCATGACGCATACGCCGGTTTCCGCGTCGCCGGCTTCGATGGCGCGCTGGATCGGCGCCGCCCCGCGCCACCGCGGCAGCAGGGAGGCATGGATGTTCCAGCATCCGTGGGTCGGCGCTTCCAGAACCCTGTTCGGCAGTATCAGGCCGTAGGCGACCACGATCATCAGGTCCGGCGCCAGGCGCTCCAGGGCTTGCAGGGAATCGGAATCCCGCAGCGAGACAGGTTGGTGCACCGGAATACCGGCGCGTTCCGCGGCCTGCTTGACCGGGCTGGCCTGCAGGTGGCGGCCGCGCCCTGCGGGCCGGTCGGGCTGGGTATAGACGGCCGCCGGGACGAATCCGTTATCGATCAGCGCTTGAAGGGGGGGAACGGCGAAGTCAGGCGTGCCGGCGAAAACAATACGCAGTCCTGATTCATGCGACATGGGTCAGAGCCTGGCTCGGTGCGCGTCCTGTTCAGCCTGCTTTCTCGCTTTTTCGAGTTTTTTCAACGCCATGCGGCGCTTCAGCGGCGACAGGTAATCGATGAATACTTTTCCGTCCAGGTGATCGATTTCATGCTGCAGGCAAACCGCGTGCATGCCGTCCAGGTCTTCTTCAAACGGTTCACCGTTGCGGTTCATGGCTTTGACATGGATGCGCTCGGCCCGGGTCACGTTGCCGTAGATGCCCGGCACGGACAGGCAGCCTTCCTCGCAGGTTTCCGTGCCCTCGGTCAGCGTGATCTCGGGATTGACATATTCGCGCGGCGTGTTCTGCTCTTCGCTGACATCCAGCACCAGGAGACGCCTGTGAACGTTCACCTGCGTTGCGGCCAGGCCGATCCCTTTTGCCGCGTACATGGTCTCGATCATGTCCTCGACCAGCTGGACCAGCTTGTCGTCAAATGTATCCACCGGTTTCGCGACGGTTCGCAAACGGGGGTCGGGTACCTCAAGAATTTCCAGTTTAGCCATAGAGTTACGTGCCGCTAAAAACAATTTAAGTGAACTTTGTTCCTTATTTTATTATGATAGCCCTTGGTGAACCCAGTTCGCCAGAGTCTACACTGACCGCATCTGACAGATGGCTGGATGCCTACTACTGAGGAAGGAACGTGATCAGAAAACTCTTTTGCTTCACCTTTGCGGCTCTTTTTGCTTTCGGTACCGCCCTGGCACAGGACGTGGCGGTGCGATCCGACCACCCCGACGAATACGTCGTCGTCAAGGGTGACACGCTGTGGGATATCTCGGGACGCTTCCTGGAGAAGCCGTGGCAGTGGCCGGCGATCTGGCAGGCCAACCCGCAGATCGAGAACCCGCACCTGATTTACCCGGGAGACATCATTTCTCTCGTTTACGTCGACGGCATGCCCCAGTTGCGTTTGAAGCGGGGCGGCGACAAGAAATTGAGCCCTACGGTTCGCGTCTCCGACCGGGACGATGCGATCAGGGCGATTCCGTTTGAACGGATCGAACCATTCCTGCGCAACATGCACGTCGTTTCACCCGAGGATTTCGAAGGCCTGCCCTATATCGTTGCCAACACCGAAGAGCGCCTGACGGCGACTTACAGTGACGTGACGTATGGACGCGGCCTGGATGCCCGGGTCGGACAGGAATACATTGTGGCGCGCCTGACCAACATCTACGACGATATGGGTGACGGGCAGATTCGCCGCGTACTGCCCAAGGATGACTGGGTGCAGGTGCCGAATGTATGGGACCGCCAGGAAGACATGTACAACACGGTCAGCCCCTGGAACAAGCGTCCCAAGAACCCGGTGGGCTACGAACTGGCCGAGGTCAGCCGCGTTCGTGTTCAGCAGAGCGGGGAGATTTCCGTCCTCGAGATCATCCGGGATCGTACAGAAGTCAAACCCGGTGACTTTATACTTCCCTGGGGTGACCCGGGTTACGAAACGACGTTTTACCCACACGCCATGGACAGCGTTCCGGAAGGCCTGCGCATTTTGGCGACGTCCGGACAAAAGACCGGTGTCGGCCAGTGGCAGCTCGTTTCGATCAACGGCGGAAGCAGCGACGGCATCGAGGCCGGCCATGTTTTTGCGGCGTTCCGCGCGGGTGATGTCGTCGATGACAGGGTCGGCTACCGTCGGGGCAGTTTTGCGAAAGACGCGGAAGTCCGGCTGCCCGAAGTGTACGATGGAATGGTGATGGTCTTTCGGACGTTCGATCACATCAGCTACGGTATTGCCCTGAGCGGTACCCGGGTCGTCAAGGAATTCGACATGCTGCGGCATCCGGACACGCGACCTTAACAGCCAGGCTGGTCACGGCGGCCCCTGGCGCTGAACGGGGGTTGTCATAAAAAACATCGAACACTGGCTCGTAGCGCTTCGCGCCCCCGCACTGGGGGGTGCGAAGCTTGTCGCATTGAAAGAACGGTTCGGCGGTATCGACCGCCTGCTGACGGCTTCGGCATCCGAACTCAGGCATGCCGGCCTGAAAGATGAATCGCTTGCCGCGCTTCGGCAGCCGGACCGTTCTCTGCTCGATCATGACCTCGAATGGCTTTCCGGCCGCAATCATCACCTGTTGACCTGGGACGACGAGCGCTACCCCGCCCTGCTTCGTGATATCCCTTCGCCGCCTGCTGCGCTTTACCTGGTTGGCGATCCAGACATACTCTGGCAACCGCAGATCGCGGTCATCGGCAGCCGCAACCCCACCGCAGGCGGGCGCAGCAACACCCGCGATTTTGCCGCCGAACTGAGTCGCAGCGGCCTGACGGTGACCAGCGGCATGGCCGAAGGGGTGGATTCGGAAGCACATGCTGCAGCGCTGGACGCCGGCGGCTTCACCGTCGCCGTTCTCGGCACCGGTCCGGATATCGTCTACCCCGTGTCCGGCCGGCAGCTGGCGGCGCGCGTGGCGGAACAGGGTGTTCTGGTGACCGAGTTTCCCCCGGGCACAAAACCGAAACGCGGACACTTTCCCACGCGCAACCGGATCATCTCAGGCCTGAGCCTCGGGGTCCTGGTCATCGAGGCAGGGCTGCGCAGCGGAACCCTGATCACCGCACGCCTGGCCGGAGACCAGGGCCGGGAAGTCTTCGCGCTGCCCGGGTCGATCCACAACCCGATGTCGAAAGGCTGCCACCGGCTGATCAGGGAAGGAGCCAAGCTGGTTGAGGACGTTTCCCAGATATTGCAGGAACTGTCATCACTGGCGGGCGAGCTCGCCAGGGAACTCGAGACCCGGCTCGGTGAAAGCGCGGCAGCCGATGAATCGGCGTCGCTTGCATCGAAAGCCGGTGGCCCCGATATTGAAAACGGGGAGCCAAAAGGAGCTCCCTGGGAGCATGACGAGGAGTACGCCCGCTTGTGGGACTGCCTGGGCTACGACCCGGCGCCCGTCGACCTGATTATCGAAAAAAGTGGATTGACGGCGAAGGCCGTGTCGGCCATGCTGCTGATGCTGGAGCTGAGAGGAATGGTGGAGGCCCACCCCGGTGGCGCCTACTGCCGAATAAAAAAGAGGTAAATAATGAAAGAAAACGTGCTCGACGTCCTCATGTACCTGTTTGAAAACTACCTGTACGAAGAACCCGAAGAACAACCCGACCGCGATTCCCTGGAGCAAAACCTGCACGAAGCCGGCTTCACCGCGAATGAGATCGACAAGGCGTTCAACTGGCTCGACGGATTGGCTGAACAGCGTTTCCAGCCCGACTTCAAAGTGCACAGCGACGAGCCGCTGCGTATTTTCGTTGAATCTGAGAACAGGCGGCTGGATACCGAGTGCCGGGACCTGCTGATGTACCTGACCAACTGCGGGGTGCTGGACGTGCAGCGCCGCGAGCTCGTCATCGATCGCCTGATGGCGCTCGAGTCGAACGAGATCGACCTCGAGGACGTCAAGTGGGTCGTGCTGATGGTCCTGTTCAATCAGCCGGGCCAGGAAGCCAACTTCGCGTGGATGGAAGACATGTTGTTTGACAGCGAGCAGGACTATCGCCATTAATAAAGAAAAGCGATAAGAACCGAGGGCACGCTCATCAAACTCCTGATCGTAGAATCGCCAGCAAAGGCGACCACCATCAACCGTTACCTGGGACCTGACTTCAAGGTCCTGGCGTCGTACGGCCATGTCCGTGACCTGCCATCGAAAGACGGGGCGGTCGATCCGGACAACGACTTCGCGATGACCTATGAACTCAACGAGGGCAGCGAGAAGCACGTGCGCGCCATCGTCAGCGCGGCAAAGAAGGCCGAGGCCGTGTACCTGGCAACGGACCTCGATCGCGAGGGAGAAGCGATCTCCTGGCACGTCTACGAGATACTGCGCGAAAAGGGCCTGACTGAAAAAATCCCCTTTTACCGCATCGAGTTTTCCGAGATCACCCAGAAAGCCATCCGGGAAGCAGTCGACAACCCGCGTGAGCTGTCGATGGACCTGGTGAACGCCCAGCAGGCGCGCCGGGCGCTGGATCACCTCGTCGGTTTCAACCTGTCGCCGCTGCTGTGGAAAAAAATCAAGACGGGGCTCTCTGCAGGCCGTGTACAGAGTCCGGCGTTGCGCATGATCGTCGAGCGGGAACGCGAGATCGAGGCTTTCAAGGCGCAGGAATACTGGACGATCGAGGCCGACATGAGTCACGGCGGGCAGGCTTTCGAGTCACGCCTCGTGAGACTGGAGAACAAACGCCTCAAGCAGTTCGATATCGACAATGCTGAACAGGCGCAGGCCGTGCGCGAACGGCTTACCGAGGCGGCCGGCGGCAAGCTCCGGGCGAACCGCGTCACCCGCAGCCAGCGCAAGCGGCGCCCGGCGCCCCCGTTCATCACTTCGACGCTGCAGCAGGACGCGGCGCGCAAGCTGGGCTTCTCCGCCCAGCGCACGATGCGCACGGCACAGGCCCTGTATGAAGCGGGCCATATAACCTACATGCGAACCGACTCGGTGCACCTTTCCGCGGACGCCCTGGCTGACCTGCGGGGCAGCATAGAGCGCCAGTTCGGCAAGGAATACGTGCCGGAGAAGCCGAACTTCTTCAAGACCAAGTCGAAAAATGCGCAAGAGGCGCACGAGGCCATACGGCCCACCTCGTCCGGCCTGTTGCCCGCCGGGCTGAAAAAGAAGCTCGAAAACGACCAGTTCCGCCTGTATGAACTGGTCTGGAAACGCGCCATGGCCAGCCAGATGGTGCCGGCGCTGGTCGACATGGTGGCGGTGGAATTCGATTGCGGCGCCGATGCCGTGTTCAGGGCGAACGGTTCGGTCATCGCTTTTCCCGGGTTCCTGCGGGCGTATGAAGAGTCCCGGCCGGCCGGCAAGGAAGAGAAAGAAAAGCGCCTGCCGGACATCAATGAAGGCGACAGCGTTGCGCTGGAGAAGGTTCGGGCGGAGCAGCATTTTACCGAGCCGCCGCCGCGCTTCTCGGAAGCCAGCCTGGTCAAGGCGCTGGAGGACTTCGGCATCGGCCGCCCGTCGACCTATGCTTCGATCATTCAGACCCTGCTGAGACGTCATTACGTGGAACTCGATCGGCGGCGGTTCATACCCACCGACACCGGCCGGGTCGTGGCGAGTTTCCTGCAGACGCATTTCGAACCGTATGTCGACTACGAGTTCACGGCCCGCATGGAAGACACGCTCGATGAAGTTTCGCGCGGCGAGATGCACTGGATTCCGCCATTGATGCAGTTCTGGAAACCGTTCGACAAGCGCGTCAAGGAAAAGCTGGAGTCGGTCGACCCCGGGGAAGCCAGGGGCAAGCGCGTGCTCGGAACCGACCCGAAATCGGGCAAGGAAGTTTCCGTGCGCCTGGGTCGTTACGGGCCCCATGCCCAGATTGGCAAGGTCGACGATGAAGAAAAACCCGAGTTCGCCGGCCTGAGAAACGGGCAACGGCTGGAGACGATCACGCTGGAAGAAGCGCTGGAGCTGTTCAAGCTGCCGCGCACGCTGGGCGAAACGGAAGAGGGCGAGGAAGTCGCCGCCGGGATTGGCCGGTTCGGGCCGTTCATCCGCTACGGCAGCAAGTTCGTCTCGCTCAAGGAAGACGATCCGCACACCGTGACACTGGAACGGGCGCTGGAACTGATCGCGGCGAAGAAGCAGGCCGATCTCGAGCGGATCATTCGTGTCTTTGAAGGCACGGACGTGCAGATCCTGAAAGGCCGCTGGGGTCCTTACATCACGGACGGCAAGAAGAACGCGCGGATTCCGAAAGAAACCGAGCCTGCGGCACTGACGCTCGAAGAGTGCCAGGCGCTGCTGGACGCGGCCCCCGACAGGCGCAGCCGCAAGAAAGCCACCGGGAAAAAAACGGCCAGGAAGAAAGCGCCGCGCAAGAAAACCGCCTCCAGGAAAAAGACCAAGAAGAAAACAGGCCGAAAAAAGGCCGCGTCCAGGAAAACTTCAAAAGCTTGATTCAAAGTGAAAGAAAGCCGACTGCTGACCATTGAAGAAGGTGCTGGCTGTCTGCATGACGGCGGCGTAATCGCTTATCCGACCGAGGCTGTTTACGGTCTGGGCTGCGATCCGGGCAATGAGTCCGCGGTTCGCACCATCCTCGAACTGAAATCCCGCCCGGCTTCGGCCGGCCTTGTTCTTATCGCTGACCAGCCGGAGCGGTTTGCGCCTTATATCCGGCCGGTGGACGAAGCACACTGGGAACCGGCGCTCGCTTCCTGGCCCGGCCCCGTCACCTGGCTCTTTCCTCGCGCGCCCGGCGTGCCTGACTGGCTCGCGGGCTCGCATCCCACGATTGCGCTGCGCGTCACGGCGCACGAGGGCTGCCGGGCTCTGTGCCGCGCTTTTGGAGGACCGGTCGTTTCGACCAGCGCCAATCCCCGCGGTGAGGAACCGGCGCGCACCACGGACGATGTGGAGCGTTATTTTTCCGCTGAGCTTTGCGGCATCCTGGCGGGCGAACTGGGTGAGCAAAACCAGCCCAGTGAAATTCGCGATCTCTTGACCGGAAAAGTCATTCGGAGCGGTTGAATGAGCGCAACGGAGACCGTGGACACGCTGTCTGTCAGGAAATATCTGCTTGGGCTGCAGGATCGGATCTGTGCAGCGCTCGAGGCGGAGGACGGCCGGGGAAAATTCATCGAGGACGCCTGGACGCGCGGCGGCGAGGCCGCTTTGGGCGGCGGCGGTCGCACCCGCGTGCTGGCACAAGGCGCGGTTTTTGAGCAGGCGGGCGTGAATTTTTCCCACGTGACCGGGGCCAGCCTGCCGCCTGCGGCTACCGCGTCCCGCCCCGAACTGGAAGGGCGGAGCTTCGAGGCGCTCGGCGTCTCGCTGGTCATCCACCCCGAGAATCCGCACATTCCGACGAGCCACGCCAACGTGCGGTTTTTTATCGCTGAAAAAGAAGACGAGGAGCCGGCCTGGTGGTTCGGCGGCGGTTACGACCTGACGCCGTACTACCCGGTGCTGGAGGACGTGGTCGGTTGGCACCGGGAGGCCCGTTCCGCCTGTGAGCCGTTCGGCGATGACGTTTATCCCCGGTACAAGGATTGGTGTGACCGCTATTTCTACCTGAAGCACCGGAACGAGGCGCGCGGCGTTGGCGGGCTGTTTTTTGACGACCTCAACGAGGGAGGGTTCGAGCGCTGCTTTTCCCTCATGCGGGCAGTGGGGGACAGCTACCTGGACGCCTACCTGCCCATCGTGCAGCGCAGGCGCAAGACGGCCTGGACCGATCAGCAGCGAAGTTTCCAACTGTACCGGCGCGGTCGCTATGTTGAATTCAACCTGGTTTATGACCGGGGAACCCTGTTTGGGCTGCAGTCGGGCGGACGAACCGAGTCGATCCTGATGTCGCTGCCGCCGCTGGTGGCCTGGCGTTACGGCTGGAAACCCGAGCCCGGCTCCGAGGAGGCTGTGCTTCACGCCTTCCTGAAGCCGCGTGACTGGCTCGACGAGGAAACGGTCGCCACGGCGGAGTCAAGGTACTAGCTCATGGTTAGCAATCCACCGGGATCACCGCTTCAGTGCGCGGTGTCCCAGTCGTCACCCCAGCCGGTATCCACGACCAGCGGCACGTCCAGCGAGGCGGCCTGCTCCATGCGTGATTCGATCGCCTGCTGCACGGCCTCGCGTTGGTCCGCCCGCACTTCGAGCACGAGTTCGTCGTGCACCTGCATCATCAGCCGGGCCGCCGGTTTTTCCGCGCGCAGCCACGCGTCGATCCGGACCATCGCCCGCTTGATGATATCGGCTGCCGTGCCCTGCATGGGCGCATTGATCGCCGCACGTTCCGCACCCTGCCGGCGCTGCATGTTCGAGGCCCGGATGTCGGGCAGGTAAAGACGCCTGCCGAACAGGGTTTCCACGAACCCGGCTTCGCGTGCTTTCTCGCGCGTCGCTTCCATGAACTCCTGCACGCCGGGGTAGCGCATGAAGTAGGTATCCATGTAGGCCTGCGCCTCGGCGCGGCCGATGCCCAATTGCCTGGCCAGCCCGAACGCCGACATGCCGTACATCAGGCCGAAGTTGATGGCCTTGGCCGCGCGCCGCTGCCGGTCATCCACGTCTGCGTAAGGCACGTCGAACACCTCGCCGGCCGTGGCGCGGTGCACGTCCACCCCTTCGCGAAAAGCCTTCAGCAGGCCCTCGTCACCGGACAGGTGCGCCATGATGCGCAATTCGATCTGGGAATAGTCGCAGGCCATGACCAGCCATCCGGGCGGCGCCACGAAAGCCTCGCGGATGCGGCGGCCCTGCGGCGTGCGAATGGGGATGTTCTGCAGGTTGGGATCCTGCGAGGAGAGCCGGCCCGTGGCCGCCACCGCCTGGTGGTAGGACGTGTGTACGCGCCCCGTATCCGGGTTGATTTCTTCGGGCAGCTTGTCGGTGTAAGTGGATTTCAGTTTCGACAGCGAACGGTACTCCAGGATCAGCCGCGGCAGTTCATAGTCGGCCGCAAGTTCCTGCAGCACGTCCTCGGCGGTGGAAGGCTGGCCCTTGGGCGTTTTTCGGATCACCGGCATGCCGAGCTTGCCGAACAGCAGTTCCTGCAGCTGTTTCGGCGAGCCCAGGTTGAACGGCTGTTCCGCTTCCGCGTGGGCTTCTTTTTCCAGGCGGTTGATCTGGGCGGCGAGTTCCCGGCTCTGTTTCGCCAGCCGCTCGCCGTCGATGAGCACACCGGTCTGTTCCATGCGCGCCAGGACGGGCACCAGGGGCATCTCCATCTCCGTGAATACCGCGGCCAGTGAATCGATCTTCTGCAGCTCGGGCCACAGCACCCGGTGCAGCCGCAGGGTGATGTCCGCGTCTTCGGCGGCGTATTGCGTGGCCGTGTCGATTTCGACCTGGCTGAACAGGATCTGTTTCACACCCTTGCCACAGATATCCTCGTACTTGGTGGTTTTCAGGCCGAGGTGACGCAGCGCCAGCGTATCCATGTCGTGGCGGCTGCCGGTGCTGTTCAGCACGTAGGACTCCAGCATGGTGTCGAACGCCACGCCCTGAACCGCGATGCCGTAGCGGGAGAGCACGTTCATGTCGTACTTGATGTGCTGGCCTGCCTTGGGCAGGTGCGGATCTTCCAGCAGCGGTTTCAGCTGCTCCAGGACCGCTTCGCGGTCGAGCTGCCGCGGTACGCCGGGGTAGTCGTGCGCCACGGGCAGGTAGCAGGCGCGGCCCGGTTCAGTGCAGAAACTCAGTCCCACCAGTTCGGCCCGCATCGGGTTGAGGCTGGTCGTCTCGGTGTCAAAGGCGATGAGCTCCGCCGCGCCGAGTTCCGAGATCAGCTTTGCCAGCTCATCCTCGGTCGTGATCATGTAGTAGTCGGTTTCG
>Ga0180436_10001432_pt1 | contig 23266 bp, 15 predicted proteins | sample SS_ome_2_FD_132434 | JGI IMG/M metagenome (GOLD analysis project Ga0180436, IMG submission 132434) | Hypersaline lake sediment archaeal communities from the Salton Sea, California, USA - SS_3_S_2 metaG | ecosystem: Environmental > Aquatic > Non-marine Saline and Alkaline > Hypersaline >... | reverse complement strand
GTCGCAACGACGCAGGGTCCGCGGTCGGTTCAGGCGTCTACTACTACCGCGTCGAGGCGGACGGAGAGACGGTCGAGCGCAAGATGGTGTTGATGAAGTAAGCGCGGTTCGACTGCGCGTCGAGAGCTTTCACAGGGAAGCCCCCGGCCTGAGATGGTCGGGGGCTTCTTTGCGTCCGTGGCCTGGATCGGTGTCTGCGCAGCAGTACGAGCTTCGTGCGATCGACCGCAGCTGACGACCTGGCGACGCAGGAGCATGTGCCGGATGACAACGAGCGTCCTGCATCGTCACGGGCCCGCCAGGAGAAGGCGTGCTCGCTTGCCGCGAGCACCCTGTTGGCGAGTGTCGCAACGCGGCGACCGGCCCGATCGGGTATGGCCACCATCACATGCTCGGGGACGGTCATTGACAGAGAAACGCTCACGGCCGCTGAGAATGGTGTCGGTGCGGCACGATGGAGCCGCAGAACAGACACGGCTGGATCGTCGCCCGGCGTGTCGTCTGGTGCCACCGCCGCCCTGGTCACATGCATCACGCCATTGACCATCGCGCGCGTAGAGGTGATTGTGTCCCGAGAAGAGCGCGGCAACGCCGTACTCTACGCACAGAGTGAACCTCATATGCTCGGACGGAGAGCGGCATCGTGCAGGCGATGAGGGTCAGGAGGCAGGCCGCGAATGTGCGGGTGGGCATCGTAACAGTGAACGCATGGGTTCTCCTGAGCGCATGGGGCCTCCCGGGGACACGACCTGCAGAGCGACGGTTTCGGCCACAATACTGGGAGGTGTTCAGGTTGGCGAGAGGCAATCAGCGGTCCGCGGCGTGCCCCCTGCCGGTGTGCTCGTCCGCGCCCGTCGCGTCTTGCTCACCCTCGCCGCTGGCTGTATCATCGACCCATCGACAACTCACCTCGCACACGGGAGGCACAGTGGGGCTCTTCGGACGGAAGAAGAAGCGGACGCTTGTCATAGGTCTCGATGGTGTTCCGTACACGCTGCTTCAGAAGCTGACGGCGAACGGCACGATGCCGAACATGGCGAGGCTCGCCTCGCTCGGGCATCTCTCGCAGATGAAGGTCACGCTCCCGGAGATCTCGGCCGTGAGCTGGCCGTCCTTCATGACCGGTACCAATCCGGGCACGCACGGCATCTACGGGTTCATCGATCCGAAGCCTGAGAGCTACGACATCCGGTTCCCGAACTTCAAGGATCTCAAAGCGCCGACCTTTTGGGAGAAGATGGGGGAGCGGAAGAAGCGGTCGGTCGTCATCAACCAGCCGTCGACCTATCCGGCTCACGAGATCCCGGGCGTGCTCGTCTCCGGGTTCGTGGCTCTCAACATGAAGAAGGCCGTCTGGCCGCTCCACGTGCTCGCCGACCTCGAGGGGATGAACTACAAGATCGACGTCGACACGGCGCGCGCGAGAGAGGACCACGATTTCCTGTTCACCGAACTCGAGTACACGCTGATGACGCGGAAGCGCGCGGCGCTTCACTTCTGGGAGAAGGAAGACTGGGATTTCATGCAGGTGGTGGTGACCGGAACCGACCGTCTCATGCACTATCTCTGGGCCGCGCTCGAGGACGAGTCACACGAGCGTCACTCCCAGGCGATGGAGTACTACGCGTTGGTCGACACGTTCATCGGGGAGCTCTTCGAGAAGTTCGACGCGGGGAACGGCCGCGACCGTGCGGGAGAGGGATTCTACATGCTCTCCGACCACGGGTTCTGCGGGATCAAGCAGGAGGTCCGGGTCAACCGTTGGCTTGCCGACAACGGCTTCCTCGTCTTCGAGAAGGAGCAGCCCATGAATCTCGAGGACATCGCGGAGGGCACCAGAGCGTTCGCGATGGCTCCGGGTCGCATCTTCCTCAATCGCGCCGGACGGTTCCCGAAGGGTGGGGTCGACGATGCGTCGGCGCGGTCGATCCTCGATGAGATCAAGTCCGGACTCTCGTCGCTGACGTACGAGGGCGAGCCGGTGATGCAGCACGTCTTCGAACGCGACGCGGTCTACTCGGGTCCCGAGACGCGCGGTGCGCCGGATCTCATTCCGGTCGGTCACCACGGGTACGACCTCAAGGACTCGGTGCGCGAGCCGGACCTCTTCGGCCGCACGAATCTCACCGGGATGCACACGTGGGACGATGCGTTCTTCTGGTCGCTCGAGGCGCCGCCCGCGGGTTCTCCGCCCGACGGAGGGAGCGAGATCGAGATCACGCAGCTCGCCGGCATCATCATGGACGCGGTTGGGTAGGGGACTCTTGAGCTCGCAGGAGATACAGGTTTCCGGTGTTGTGGTCTGCGAATACAACTCTGGAGACCTGTTTCTATCCTGGTCCGGACCATCCGGACCCCGAGTTGCGTTGTGCTACTCATACATGCAGTTACGCCACCATCCGCCTCGGACGGAGCCGCCTCGCTGAGCTGTCTTTGCGCCGCTGAACTGCCTTTCACCGAAAGCACCTCGGAATTCGCCCCTTTTCGACTCCCCACGATTGAGAGTCTCCTCGCTGAGTGTCTGCTCACAAGTATCTTCCCTTGGCACGCCCATTGCAGAAGAAGCCCACGTATCCAGCTGTCAGTACGGTGAGATGAACGCTTCACAGAGAGACTTCTTCCCGGGGCGGAACGAGCCCGGCAGCCTGTCACTGCACGCTTGGGCGGTGTGGTGGTGTGGTGCCGAGGTGGTTTCGTACCGGCTACCTCCATGGAGGCGTGAGTGAGCGCAGCGCAGGTCACGGAGAGCATCCGCAAGCTGATCGCCGAACGGAGCGGCCTCATCGTTCCGGAGCGGGACTTCAATGTGCTGCGTGGATACGTGAGCGCGCGGATGGTGGCGACAGACTGCAGCGACGGTCTCGAGTACCTCGCTCTGATCAGCGAGGGCGCAAACGCGAGCAGTGAGTTCACGCAGCTGGTGAAGCTCGTCACCGTCGGACACACGCGGTTCTTCCGCAACCCGAATCAGCTCGCCGCGCTTCGTGACAGCGTTCTTCCCGCGCTCATCGGGAGCCGCGCCGATACCGGCAGCGCACACGCCGGCAGCGCGCGCGCCGGGCGCACGCGCGCCGGGCGCACGCGCGCTGAGAGCGAGAGGGCGCTTCGTGTGCTCTCGGCCGGTTGCTCGACGGGCGAGGAACCCTACTCACTTGCCATGCTGCTTCTCGACGAGGAGGAGCGTGGCGCCTGTCCACAGTTCGAGATCGTCGCGACCGACATCAGTCCCGACGCACTCGGGAGAGCGAAGGCGCGGGTCTACTCGGCCGACGCGCTCAAGTACGTCGAGAGCGACTTCACTGAACGCTATATGAAGCGCTACTGCGAGGTTGACGGGAAGGATCTGATCGTCGGACTCGCGGCAGCGAGCCGGGTCGACTTCCACCAGATCAACATCCTCGACTACGAACCCATCCAGTCCTTCGACATCATCTTCTGCCGAAACGTCACGATCTACTTCAGTCAGGAGACCTCGCAAGACGTTCTCGAGCGGATGCACGGCTGGCTCACGCCCGACGGCTACATGTTCGCGGGCGCCGCGGAGTCGCCGAGCCAGGTGACCGACCTATTCCGCCCGCTGCGGCTGGGGCGCAGCTTCGCCTACGTCAAGTCGGACGGGGCCATCAGGAAGACCGCGTCACACAGTGCGGCGACCGATGTCCGCGACGCTGCGAGGCGGGTGCTTGAGCGCACAGCGAAAAGACGGAACAGGTCGGCGTCCACCATGTCGAAGGCACCGGAAGACGGTCGTTGCGACAATGCGAGACTGACGAAGGACCGGGTGCCGGATCCTGAGTCGGCAGCCGCGGATCCGCCCGTGCCCGATGCGGTCGAACTCGGGATCGAGGCCGCGAGATGGCTGGCCGAGAAGGACTACGAGACCGCGGAGCGGATCGTGCGGCAGGCACTCGAGGTCGATGCCCATGATCCCGGCGCGCAGGCGCTGCTCGCGCAGATCCTCGCGAACCGGGGTGAGCTCGACGAGGCCGAGCGCGTATGCAGGGAGGCGCTGACGGGTGACACGCTCGCTCCCGAGGCGCACTTCGTGATGGGGTGTATCCACAAGGAGATGTCGCAGACCGAAGAGGCGCTCGCGGATTTTCAGCGGTGCATCTATCTCGACGGAGACAACAGCCTCGCGTACTTCGCGGTCGCGGGAATCCATCGGCAGATGGGCAGGGACCGCGACGCGCAGCGGGAGTATCAGAACGCGCTGCTCGCGCTCAGCCGACGCGGCGAGCGAGGCGAGGATGTGAGCGGCGCGATCACATGCTGGCTGCCCCAGAGCCGCGCGACGGCGTCCGGCGACGTGGCCATGGAGGGACAGGATGCGGACTAGCTCGAGACACCAGCATGGCGATGGCTCGCATGAAGAGCGTGCCATGGACGTCGTGTGCTTCACGATCGCCGATGCGGAGTACGGGATCGACGTCGAGTCCGTGCTCGGAGTCAACCCGCTGATGGACATCACGCCGCTACCGGGCGCCCCCGGGCACGTGCGCGGGATCGTGAACGTGCGGGGGCGCGTGATGCCGGTGGTGGGACTCAGCGAGCGCTTCGGCGTCGTTGAATCGGACGACGGGTCGAGCCGCAGGATCGTCGTGACCAGGACCGGGAACGGCCTGGCGGGGATCGTGGTCGACGCGGTAACCCGCGTCGTCTGCACGACGGACGACGATATCGCGCCGCCGCCGGTCGACGTGATCGGGACCGGCTACCTCAGCGGCGTCGCTCAGATCGACGGCTCGATGGTGCTGCTCGTCGACCCGGACGCGGTGACGGGTATCGAGGATCTCAGGATCAACACAGCGGACAGTGAGGGCGGAGATGAAGACTGAACGACCCAGGACTGACGGCGATATCCCGTGCGCCGATGACGGGCTCTATCTGTACGAAGACCCGTCCGAGATGTTCGGGGATGACGCGGAGACGACGAACGAGCTGACGGTGCTCGCGTTCGCGCTCGGAGACGAGTGGTACGCGGTCGACGTGACCTCGGTCGTCGAGGTGCTCGACCTGCAGCCCGTAACGAAGTTGCCGAATCTTCCGGACTACGTGGTCGGTGTCTCGAACGTGCGTGGCTCGATCACATCCGTGGTCGATCTGTTGAGAATGATGAATATCGGCGCGACCTCCATGGGGGTCGAGAGCCGGATTCTCGTCGTCGAAGGTGAAGGCGTCACGACGGGGCTCCTTGTCGACGACGTCGGAGCCGTGACGAGCATCACGGTGGACTCCATCCAGCCGTCCCTGTCGACGATCCCGGAGACCGAGGCCGTGTATTCGCGCGGACAGGTCGAGTTTGCCGACGGCACGGTTGTGACGCTTCTCGATATGAATCAGGTCATGCGATCGAGTCGGATGCGATTCGAGAACGAGTGACCTCTGGATAGACCGCAGCGTGCGGGGAGAGAACATGACTGAAAGAACAGGCGTCTTCATCTGCGAGTGCGGGCCGAACATCAAGGACGCGATGGATGTTCCGGAGCTCGTGCGGTTCGCCTCCGGTCTCCCGGGCGTCGTCGTTGCGATGCCCCACAGCCTGCTCTGCTCGGATGACGGCAAGGGGATGATCGGGCGGATCGTGCGCGAGCAGGAGCTGACAGGCGTCGTCGTCGCCGCGTGTTCCCCGAAGGAGCACGAGAAGACGTTCCGGACGGCCCTCGCCGACGCGAGTGTGAACCCATACATGCTCCAGATCGCGAATATCCGTGAGCAGTGCGCGTGGGTGACCGACGATCTCGAAGAGGCCACGAGGAAGGCAAAGCGCATCATCTCCGCCGCTGTCGGGCGCGTCGCGCATCATGAGCCGCTCACCGCGACCGAGATCGACTGCAAAGCGGACGTGCTCGTTATTGGCGCCGGAGTGGCCGGGATGAGCGCAGCGCTGACGCTGGCTCAGAAGGGCCGACGGGTCTTCGTCGTGGAGAAGGAGCCCTGGGTCGGTGGGATGACGGTTCGATACGAGGACGTGTTCCCGGGACTCGAGTGCGCCAGCTGCATGCTGGAGCCGATGATCGATGAGATTCTCCACCACGAACAGATAGAGGTGCTGACCGCCAGCGAGGTCGTCGAGGTTCTCGGGGCGCGAGGCAACTACACGGCGCGTGTGAGGACGCGGGCGCGCTCGGTCGATCTCGACAGCTGCATAGGCTGTGGTGTCTGCATCGATGCCTGTCCGGCGAAGCGGCCTGATCCGCAGGTGGCGGGGTTGGGCGAGCGGTCCGCGATGCACGTCCCGTTCGCGGGGGTTCTGCCGAACGTTCCGATCATCGACCGGGAGATATGTCTGCGGTCATCGGGGAGCGATTGTGAGGCCTGCGCCACCGCGTGCGCCTTCGGCTCGGTCATTCTCGACCAGAAGGACACGGAGCGCGAGTTCGAGATCGGCGCCGTCGTTGTAGCGAACGGGTTCGAGACGTTCGATGCTCGGGTCGCAGCCCAGTATGGGCTCGGCGAGATCGGCGACGTCCGCAGTGCCCTCGAACTCGAGCGGATGCTCAGTTCGAACGGGCCGACCGGAGGGAAGGTCGTGCTTGAGTCAGGAAAGGAGCCCGACACCATCGCTCTGATCCACTGTGTCGGGTCACGCTCCGCCGAGTTCAACGATTACTGTTCCGGCGTCTGCTGCAGCTACTTGCTCAAGTTGGCGCATCTCATTCGCAAGCAGCTGCCGGAGGCGAGGATTCTCGATATCTACGCGGATCACTGCCTGCCGGGAACAAAGGGCGAACACTTGCTCACGCCGCTTCAGTCTGATGAGCGCGTTGAGTTTCTCCGGATGAAGGGACCGAACTGCGTCGGCATTGAGGCGTCAGGTTCCGGAGCCGAGGCGTCAGGAGCCGGGGTCGAGGTGACGTACGTCAGCTCCGCCGGAACGGTGGAGAAGCGGCAGAGCGACATGGTCGTGCTCGCGCCTGGAATGGAAGGTCCCCGAGACGCGGCGGATCTGGCGGGGATGCTCGAGATCGCGGCGCCGAACGAGGCGAGCGGATTCTTCGAGAGCGTCCACTCGCGGCTCGCGCCGGTCTCGACGACGAGCGACGGCGTGTTCGTCGCCGGCGCTGCGCGAGGTCCGTGCGACATCGAGACGGCGGTGGCGCAGGGCCAGGCTGCGGCGGGGAAGGTGCTCTCCGATCTGGTTCCGGGAGAGAGGCTGGTCCTCGAGCCGACGGTCGCATCGATCGAGGGCGAGCGGTGTTCGAGCTGCGGGATGTGCATCTCGGTCTGCCCGTTCAGCGCCATCCGTCGCGACGATGAGGAGGGTCACTCGGTCGTCGAGGAGACGCTCTGTCGCGGGTGCGGCACGTGCGCCGCGACCTGTCCGTCGGGAGCAGCGACAGCACGACACTTCAACGATGCTCAGGTCTACGCGGAGATACGGGGGGTGCTCAGGTGAAGGAGCGATTCGAACCGAAGGTCGTCGGCTTTCTCTGCAACTGGTGCTCCTATGAAGGAGCCGATGCTGCAGGTCGGGCCCACATACCGTGCCCCTCGAACTTCACGCCGATCCGCGTCATGTGCAGCGGTCGCATCGATCCGCAGTTCGTGCTCGATGCGTTCGCGGAAGGCGCCGATGGCGTGCTGCTGCTCGGGTGCCATCCGGGCGACTGCCACTACAAGGACGGGAATCACAGCGCCATGCGGCGCAACGTCCTTCTGAAGAAGGTGCTGGCGCAGTTCGGCATCGAGGAGGAGCGTATCCGTCTGGACTGGGTCTCCGCGAGCGAGGGCGAGCGCTACTCCCGCATCGTCACGGAGATGGTCGAGGCCGTTCGGGCGCTGGGGCCGCGGGCGGGATACGCGGCGGAGATGTCGATGACGGAAGACGAGGTCGGAGTCATCGAAGAGGCAGCCATCGACGCGCTGGTCAACGGACAGACAGCCGCGGAGCCCTCGTACGACGAGGCCGTGGCGCGGGATGATAGCGAGACGGCAAGGGATCGCGGCGAGACGCTCGACGCGGCAGGCACGAGGTGATCATGATGAGATCGAGCTGGACGATTGGAAGGCGTTTCGCGGCCATCTGGATACCGGCGGCACTTGCGCTGGGTGGGATCGCGGCGATCGAACTCGGGCGGGGCGGAGCCGGTGGTCAGACGAGCCTGGCGCTTGTCGCAGCCGGCATCGGCACGGCGGCGGTTCTCAGTATGTGGCTGATGGTGCACCGGACGGTATCGGTGCCGCTTCGTCGTATGGCGGCGTCGGCACGCGAGATCGGCCGGCCCGGCTCGGTCAGACGCGAGGTGAACGTCGGTGGAAGCCGCGAGGTCGTAGAGCTCGCCGAGGCCATGAACGTCGTTACCCGCGCAGTGAGTGAGGAGCGGGACCGTTCATCGGCAGCCGCGACGGAACTGAGAGAGTGCATCAACGAATGTCTCGCGGTCCTCGACCGCATAGAGCAGGGCGACCCGACGGCGCGCGTGGAGCGTGAGTTTGAGAGCGAACTCGCCTGCGGGCTCGTCGCGGCGGTTAACAGCGCGGCCGATGGCGTGGCATCGCTGGTCGATGACGCCCACGAGGTCGCTATCGGCCTCGCGGAGTCGTTTGGCATCATCAATATGATGATCGCCGGTGATCTCTCCATGCGGGCCTCTGAAGATTCGAAGGTCGAGATCGTGGCGAAGCTCGGGAGCGTCGTCAACAAGCTGGCCGAGCAGATGCTCGAGCTGGCGGAGCAGTCCAAGACGATCGCCGCAGGCGACCTCCGTCACCGCGTCGCCATGAGCGGCGACGTCTCAGACGCATTCAATGCGATGTCAGATGCGCTGACCTCTCTGGTGAGTCACATCCGGGGCGGTGCGACCGACGTCGCGAACGCTTCCTCGGAGATCCTTCAGGCGTCCCAGCGTGACGCGGCGGCTGCGACCGAGCAGGCGGCACAGGTTTCGCAGGTGGCTGCTGCGGGTCGGGAACTGGCGGCCACAGCGCGGCAGGTGTCCGAGCACAGCCAGGTGATCGCGGACTCATCGGTTCGGAGTCTTGAGGCGGTCAAGTCGGGCATCGACGTCTCCGAATCGGCGATGCTGGGAATGACCAGCATCCGCGGGTCGGTCAGCGAGACCGCCCGGAAGATCGAGGGGCTGGGCGAAAGCTCGCAGGCCATCACGGAGATCGTGACGCTCATCGAGGGCATTGCCGACCAGACCACGCTTCTGTCGCTCAACGCGGCCATCGAGGCGGCGCGAGCCGGCGAGGCAGGAAAGGGGTTCGCGGTCGTGGCGGAGGCCATCGGGAACCTGGCCGAGCGGACGACCCGTTCCACGCACGAGATCTCGGAACTCATCGCGGGGATTCAGCGCGAGACGGCGTCCTGTGTGATGAGCATGGAGGAGTCGACCAAGGAGACCGAACGCGGCTCCGCTCTCGTCGAGGAGGCGGGTACACGACTCAAGGAGATCGAGGGCGCCTTCAGTGAGGTCGCGTCGGCAGCGGAGGAGATCTCCCTGTCGAGTCAGCAGCAGGAGTCCGCGAGTCAGGAGATCTCGCACAGTATGGGCGGGATCGACGGCGCGGTGAAGGAATCGGTCGCGGCTGCGGCACAGGTCGCTGCTGCCGCCGAGCAGCTGTCACGTCTTGCGGGTGATCTGTCCGAGTCGGTCAAGGTGTTCCAGCTTCCGGAGCACGCCAACAGCGTGCGCGCCGGCGGTGGTGACCAGATGTACGAGGGTGACGGGTGCGAGGAAGACGAGCATATGACGAATGAGTTCGCGGGGGGCGAGACGTACGACGCCCGCCGGATTGAAGCGTTGGAAGGATGACAGGTGTTGGACGTTCGGGGCGCGGTGCCTCGAACATGGACGGTGGTTCGAAAGGAGCAGCACGATGGCGACGCACACAATGGACACGACGGGAATGAAGTGCCCCCAGCCGGTTCTCAAGCTTGCGGTGGCCGCATCAGACGTCAACAACGGCGACATCGTCGAGATCACCGGTGACTGTCCCACGTTCGAGAAGGACCTGAGGGCGTGGTGCGACCGGATGCACAAGGTGTGTCTGGCCGTGAGAGACGAGGGCGAAGGCAAGCAGACCATTCAGATCCAGTTCTAGGACCCGCGAAAGACCGGCGTGCTGTCGGTCGCGGTCGTAGAGCGCAAACCGATCGGGGCGATCATGGCCATCCGGCTTGTGCCGACTCGTGGGCCGTCGATGTTGCTCGGCGCGCTCGCGTGCGCGGTCCTTGGAACTGGCGCCTATCTCGTTCTGGGAACGGGCGCATTGACACTTCCCGTGCATGCCGCGGTGACGGCGGTTCTGGTTGTCGCCGTGGGTGTGTTCTGGAAGGAATACAGACGCATGCGTCGCTCGATCGCCGAACTGACGACGGGGATCCGGGAGTGCGGAACCGTGCTCGTTCGGATCGAGCAGGGCGATCCGTCGGCTCGCGTCGAGATTGCATCGGAGGATCCGCTCGTCGCGGAGCTGATCACGGGTGTCAACGGTGCGGCGAAGGGCGTCTCGGCCCTCGTCGAGGACGCTCATGAGATAGCGATCGGTCTGGCGGAGTCGTTCGGCATCATCGGCATGCTCAACGCAGGCGATCTCTCAGCCAGGACGAGCGAGACATCGGGCTCAGAGATCGTCGGGGCGCTCGGCGGATCGATCAACGCGATGGCCGATTCACTCGGCGCACTCGTCGGCGGCATCCGCAGCAGCGCGGGCGAGGTCTCATGCGCATCGATCGAGATACTCGAGGCCTCTCAACGAGACGCGTCGGCGTCGGCCGAGCAGGCGGCGCAGATCTCACAGGTCGCTGCCGCCGGACGTGAGCTGGCGGCAACGGCCAGGCAGGTCTCGGAGCACAGCAGAGCGATCGCGGATACTTCGAACACGAGCTTCGATGCGATCCGTTCGGGCATCACGGTCGCCGATGACGCGGTGGCCGGGATGCACGGGATCCAGGAGTCGGTCTGCACGACGGCCCGGAAGATCGAGGGCCTTGGCGAGAGCTCTCAGGCGATCACGGAGATCGTGACGCTCATCGAGGACATCGCCGACCAGACGACGCTGCTCTCACTCAACGCGGCCATCGAGGCCGCTCGAGCAGGTGAGGCCGGGAAGGGCTTCGCCGTGGTCGCGGAGGCGATCGGCAAGTTGGCGGAGAGGACGTCCCGCTCAACCCGTGAGATCTCCGAGCTCATCAGCGGCATTCAGCAGCAGACGTCATCGTGTGTGATGAGTATGGAGGAGTCCACGAAGGAGACCGAGCGCGGCGTGACGCTCGTCAAGGAGGCCGGCGAGAGGCTCCTGCAGATCGAGTCCACCTTCAGCGAGGTGGTCGCGGCCGCGGAACAGATCTCGTTGTCGAGTCAGCAGCAGGAGTCCGCAAGCGAGGAGATCTCGACGAGCATGTCCGGCGTCGACGGAGCTGTGAAGGAGTCCGCAGCGGCAGCGGCCCAGGTGGCGGCGGCCGCGGAGCAGCTGGCACGCCTCGCTGCGAAACTGACGTCGTCGGTCGAAGTGTTCAGATTGGCCGGCAACGCACCGATCGGTGCGTGTGCCGATGATGCGATCACCGACAGCCTCATCCAGGAAGCGCAGGCTGAGGGAACCCAGGGAGCGCGGTTGGAGAACTGACCGGCGCTGCGGCCAGGATGGAGTGAGAACGATGCCTGCGATGTTCGACAGAGGCGCCTTCATGGCGCGATTCAGTGAGGAGACGGCGGAGCATCTCGCCAACCTCGAGCGCGATCTCCTGCGCCTCGAGGGCGGGCCGACGGACAAGAGGCTTGTCGAGGACATGATGCGCGAGGCGCACACCATGAAGGGTGCGGCCAGCATGATGGAACTCGGCGAGATCGCGACGCTCTCACACGACTTCGAGGATTCGCTTCTCGCGATGACCGCGGGCGAAAGGACGCCGGACGGCGGCTCCTTCGAGAGGCTGTTCGGGATGCTCGATTCGCTGTCGACGATGCTTGCCGAGAGCGTCGGTGCGGCCGAGGCGGGTGCCGAGAGGATCTGTGACGCTTCGGGTGAGAGCTGTTCGGATGAGAGCAGTGAAGATCCGCGCGAGGTCTCAGATCGAGCGACACCGCCCGTGGTCTGCGCTCACAACGCGGTTCCTGCGGAGCCGAGCGGCGCGGGTGCGCAGAGACGTCGAGCGTCCTGGCGCGCGGAGAGCCCGAATGCTCCGGCAACGTCCGAGGTCGGCTCCAGTTCGGTCCGCGTCGGGATCACCAAGATCGACGAACTCGTGAACCTCGTCGGGGAGCTGGTCATCGGCAAGACGCGGCTCGACGAGCGGCTCGCCAGACTCGAGGAGCTCGCGAGCGCCTCCCGGAGCTGCGACGAGCAGAGTTCGGTTGAGGGAGTCAGTCAGCTCATCGATGAGCTCAGACGTGCGGCCGACTCGCTCTCCTTCACGATCTCCCAGACACAGGGCAGCGTGATGGAGGTGCGGATGCTTCCGCTCCAGACGGTGTTCAGCCGCTTCCCGAGGGCCGTGCGAGATCTGGCCCGTGAGGAGGGGAAGTCGGTCCGTCTCGAGATGAGCGGCGAGGAGACGGAACTCGACAAGACACTGCTCGAGCGGATCCGCGATCCTCTCATGCACATCTTCAGGAACGCCGTGGGACACGGTATCGAGTCGCCTCTCGAGAGGGAGGAACTCGGAAAGAGTCCGACGGGGATGATCGCGCTGCGTGCTTTCTGTCGCGGCTCGCAGGTCATCATCGAGATCCAGGACGACGGGCGTGGGATCGACAGTGAGGCGGTCCGCTCGGCGGCGGTCCGCAAGGGGCTGCTGACCGACTCGGACGCATCACGCATGACCGAATCGCAGGTCTTCGACCTGGTGTTCGAGCCCGGTTTCAGCACGAACGATGGGGTGACGGAGCTCAGCGGAAGAGGCGTGGGGCTGGATGTCGTCAAGGCCGACATCTCACGGCTCAAGGGACAGATCGAGATCAGCTCCGAGCCGGGTGCCGGGACGACGTTCACGCTCAGGCTTCCGCTGACGCTGGCTATCACGTCGGCTCTCTATGTGAAGGTCGGAAGCGATACGTACGCGCTCCCGCTCGACAACATCGAGGAGACCATTCGAGTCGAGCGCGAGAGCGTCAAGAGGTTCCAGGGGAGAGACGCCATCAGCGTCAGAGACGAGATCATCCCGCTCGCCACGCTGCGCGATGCGCTCGGGATCGGGTCGGGCGCGGCGACAAAGTCACCCACCTCGTCTCCCGTCGTGATCGTCAAGTCCGGCGGGAGCAAGCTCGCGCTCGGAGTGGACGCGCTGAGCGGACGTCTCGACGTCGTGGCGAAGAGCCTCGGAACCCATCTGACGCATGTCAGACACGTCGCGGGAGCCACGCTCTCGGGTGACGGCACCGTGATTCCCATTCTCGACATCCCATCGATCGTGCGCGACGCGGCGGAGATCCGTCGCGAGCAGGTGGCCGAAGCGGTCGGCGATGCCTGGTCAGGGAGCCGCGGGAAGGTCCTCGTCGTGGAGGACTCCGTCATCACCCGTGACCTCGAACGCTCGATTCTGCAGGCGGCGAACTACGAGGTCGAGGTCGCGGCCGACGGGGCGGAGGCGCTCAACAGGCTGTCCGAGGGCGACTTTGACCTTGTGATGACGGACATATCGATGCCGCGGATGGGCGGGATCGAGCTCGTAGGCAGAATGAAGGCGGATGAGAGACTGAGCGCCATTCCGGTGATCATCATATCCTCCCAGGACCGCGAGGAGGACAGACGACGCGGGCTTGAGGTCGGGGCCAGCGCGTATCTGGGCAAGAACAGCTTTGACCAGATGCAGCTCCTCGACACCGTGCAGAGGCTGGTCGGGTGAAAGAGCTTATGAACAGCGACATCACCGACATCCGTGTCCTCGTCGTCGAGGATTGCGGATGGCGACGCGACGCGACTCGGAAGGCTCTCGAGAGCCTCCCGGGGATCTGCGTCGTCGCGCTCGTCGGGACCGGTGAGGACGCCGTGAGAACGGCGCTCGAACTGGGACCCGCCGTCATCACGATGGGTGTGGAGATGGCGGAACTCGGAGGGCTCTCCGCGATCGAGGAGATCATGGCGCGATGCCCGACGCCGATCGTGATCATCGGATCGACGAAGCAGGCGCCCGAGGGGTTTGGCGTGGACGCGCTGCGTCGCGGCGCGCTGGACTTCGTCGCGGCAAGGACCGGATCCGGACTCGACGCCGATCTGCTGATGGCGCGCGTGCGGATCTGCGCGCGGGTGGCCGTCATCACGCACCCCAGGAGCCGCAGGTTGACCGCGGGAGGGAGCAGTCTCGGTAATACGCAGGGCTACCAGGTCGTGGGCGTTGCCGTCTCGACGGGTGGTCCTCCGGCGCTGCAGTCGATTCTCTCCAGGCTTCCGGAGACGTTCCCCGTTCCGGTTATCGTGGTGCAGCACATTCCGAAGGGCTTCAGCGAGGGGCTCACCAGCTTCCTCGATGCGAACTGCCACATGAGTGTCGTCGAGGCCGTGGACGGGGCGAAGCTCGAGCCCGGCGTGGTCTACGTTGCCCCGGCCGGGTATCACGTCGTCGTCACGAGGCATCGGCGCATCGAGCTGCTCGACTCCGGGTTCGAGGAGTGTCACCACATGCCTTCGGCTGATGTCATGCTCCGTTCGCTCGCCGACGTCTACGGTTCCAGGGCGGTCGGCATCATCATGACCGGCATGGGGCGCGACGGCGTCGACGGGATCCGCGCGATCCGCGAGGCCGGGGGACTGACACTCGCGCAGGACGAGGAATCATCGCTCATCTACGGAATGAACAAGGTCGCGACGGAGGCCGGCTGGATCCGGCACGTCGTGCCGCTCAAGGACCTCGCCGGGCGACTCATCTCGCTCTGGGGCGATGGCGGGCAGGGGGGATGATGCCGTTCCGCGTACTCGTTGTTGAGGACAGTCCGACGATTCTGGCCATCAAGCAGGCGATCCTCGAATCCGCCGGATACGAGACCGTGCCCGCGTGCGACGCGATCGAGGGCGTGCAGCTGCTCCGTGAGCAGTCGATCGACCTCATCCTGCTCGATGTCCACCTGCCAGACATGAACGGGTACCAGGTCTGTCGGCTGCTGAAGAACGACGACGAGTACAAGGATATCCCGATCATCATGGCTTCAGCTTCCGACACGGAGAAGAAGGACGAGTTCTGGAGCACCCAGACCGGTGCGGACGCCTATCTGATCGAGCCCTTCGAACCAGGGGAACTCCTCGGTCTCGTCGAACGCCTGAGGGCGACGGACCCGGGTTCGGGCACACGCCCAGGAGGCGAGCGATGGTAGACCGTACGCACGACGGTTCCACCGGAGCCTCGGCTCCCTCGGGCGATCACCGTGACCGGCGGATCGAGGAGCTCGAGAGGGCGCTCAAGCGCTCCGAGATCGCGATGGAGATCGTGTCGCAGACCAACGGTCTGCTGGACCGGGAGCTGTTCAAGTCCACCATCGTCGCGAAGGTCGGAGACATCGCGGCGGACATCCTCGATTACGACCGCATGGCCAACCGCTTGCTCGAACTGATCGGTCGCGTCGTCGACTACGACATCGCTGGGCTCCTGCTGCTCCAGTCATCGCGTCCGCCGCTGGGTCTCCGGGTGTGCAGACACGCCGAGGGACGGCTGGCGGATTCCTTCGCGGCGAGCATTCTGGCCGCTGTGACCGACGAGACCGACCGCGCCATCTCCGAGGCCGAGTGCCGGCGTCAGGTCCTGTCGTGCGAACTGGCGAGCCCGGGAGACAGAGCGAGCGCGCACGATGTCAGGATCAGGTCGTTCCACTGCGTCGTCCTGCGGATAGGTGACGAGCCTCTCGGCATGCTCGCGATCGGGAGCGCCACTCCGGACGCCTTCGGGAGCGGCGAGATCGAGAGCTTCGAGCTCATTGCATCCCAGTCATCCATCGTGGTGGATGATGCTGCGCGACACCAGGCGCTCGCCGTCTCTCGGCGCCGGATCGAAGAGCTACACGACACGGCGCGTACCCTTGAGAGCTGCGAAACCTCCGAGGTGGTCTTCGCCACCGCTCTCGAGGCCTTGCGAGGGATGTTCGAGTCGGTCGATTGTTTTATCGACGTCGTCGAGGGAGATAAGCTCGTCTGTCGCGCGACTACCGTGAACACAGGGGGGGAGAACGACCCAGGCGATGTGTTCCCGGCTCAGGTCGGGGTCGAGTCGGAGGCGCTCGTGCGCGATGAGACTGTCGTGTTCGGTTCAGCCGCGGACGTGCCGGAGCAGCGAGCCACGGACGGCTTCAGGTCCGGACTGGCCGTGCCCATCGGTAACAAGGCGGTGATGCTCGTCCTTTCGAGCCTCAGCCGCGTCGATGACGACGACAGTGTTCGTCTCGTCGAACTGTTGGCGGGACACATCACGGAGGCGATCGAGCGGATCAGACTTCGTGACGAACTGCGCGAGCAGGCCATTCATGATCCGCTGACCGGCGCGTACAACCGCCGCCACTTCGAAGAGGTCATGCGGGTCGAGAGCGCGCGCGCCAGGAGGTCCGGTGAGGCCATCGGCTTCCTGATGATCGATGTGGACAGCTTCAAGCAGATCAACGACACGCACGGTCACGATGTGGGCGACCGCGTCCTCGTCGGGATCGTCAAGACGCTCAAGGCCTCGACGCGTGATGCCGACCTCGTGGTCCGCTCCGGCGGCGACGAGTTCATCGTCGTGATGCCGGGCATCGGCGCGAGTCTCGATGTCCCGCTGAGCCGTGTCACCAAGTCCATGGAAGCATGGAACGACGCGAGCGGACTCGACTTCCGCGTCGGACTCTCCATCGGGTGTATGCGCTGGGACCCAACGACGGGCGACACGATCGAGGACTCGCTCAAGCAGGCCGACGACAGGATGTACGAGGAGAAGAGGCGTCGGAAGGCCGGTCGTGACGACGGTGACCGCAGGACCGACGCTATCAGCTGCTAGCAGGCAGTCCCTGCCCGGGGGCTGTGCCGTGCCATTTCCATCCCACTGAAACACGCCCGGACCTTCCCGTGTCACATGCGGTGCGATACACCCATGCCTCTGACACGGGGGGAACCCATGCAGCTGACGATCAGTGATGTCTCCAAGACGTATTCGAACGGGGTGAAGGCGCTTGACGGCGTCTCGCTCACCATCGGCAACGGGATGTTCGGACTTCTCGGACCGAACGGCTCCGGCAAGACCACCCTCATGCGGACGATCGCAACACTCCAGGAGCCCGACAGCGGGAGCATACGGCTCGGCGCTGTCGATATTCTGGAGAACCAGCACGCGGTCCGCTCGGTGCTCGGCTATCTGCCCCAGGATTTCGGCGTCTACCCGAACGTCAGTGCCGAGACGCTTCTGGGGTACATCGCAACGCTCAAGGGCGTGACGCGGAGGTCCGAGCGGGATGCGATCGTCGAGTTCACCCTCAGACACGTCAACCTCTGGGACGAGCGGAGACGTAGACTCGGGACATTCTCCGGCGGCATGAAGCAGCGGCTCGGTATCGCCCAGGCGCTCATCGGAGACCCGAAGCTGATCATCGTCGACGAGCCGACGGCGGGTCTGGATCCGGAGGAGCGGACACGCTTCCTCAATCTGCTCTCCGCGATCGGCGAGAATATCATCGTCATCCTCTCGACGCACATCGTCGAGGACGTCGCGGAGGTCTGCGACCGCATGGCGATCATCCGGGAGGGCAGCCTGCTGCACACCGGGGACCCGCAGGAGGCGATCGACGCCATCCGCGGGAAGGTGTGGAAGAAGAGCGTCGACCGAGAGCAGCTTCGTGCGCTCGAGGACAGACACAGTGTCATCTCCACGCGCCTGAGGCGGGGCAGGCACATCGTCCACGTGCTCGCCGACTCCCAGCCCGATGCGTCATTCGACGGTGCGGACCCTGATCTCAAGGACGTCTACTTCGTCACGCTTGGTGCCGGCGGCAGCTCGCCGGCTGCCGGCAGCGTCGGTCACCCGAGTGCGAACAACGCGCGTGCTGCAGACGCGGCGCAGGGGAGGTGACCGATGTTCCTCCACTTCCTCAAGTTCGAGCTCAACTACATCTTCCGGAAGCCCGCTGTCTACATCTTCGCGCTCCTCTTCTTCCTGATGGCGTACGGGCCGATCGTCTCGGATTCCATCCAGATGGGTGGCGCCATCGGCAACGCGGCGAGGAACTCGCCGTACGAGATCGTGCGGCTTCTGGCGATGCTCTCCGTGCTCGGGCTGTTCTCGCTGGTCGGATTCGTCGCGACGGCTGTCAACCGGGACGATGAGTACCGCACGACCGAGTTCTTCTACACAACGCCCGTGGGGAAGGGCTCGTATCTCATGGGGCGCTTCGCCGGCTCGATGGTAGCGGCGGTCTTCACGGTCGCGTTCGCCGCACTCGGCATGATCATCGGGTCGCTGATGCCGTGGCTCGACCCGGAGCGGATCCTCCCGTTCAGCGCCGCCCCGTATCTCTACGGGCTCTTCGTCTACGTCATTCCCAACCTGTTCTTCGCCGGTGCGCTGATGTTCTGCATCTCGACGCTGTCGCGGCGCGTGCTGCTCGGCTACGTCTCGGTCATGGGACTGCTCACACTCTGGGGGGTCGGAAAGGTGCTCACCGGCGATCTCGATTCGACCTTCCTGGCGGCGATCCTCGACCCGCTCGGCAAGGCGTCGCTGGATGCGGCGACCAGATACTGGACCGTGGTCGAGCGCAACACGCTCCTGCCGCCGTTCGATGCGGGGCTCATCACGAATCGGCTCCTCTGGTCGGGGACGGGTGTGGGCCTGCTTCTCCTGACCTGGTCGCGGTTCCGGATGGCCGTGCACGAGAAGGCCGGGGTCGCGCGGCGGTTCGGACGGCGACTGCGCACCGTGCCGGGGGAGCATGTGGGGGGTGTCGCCGCGGGCGCCGCGGTGGGCGGAGCCGCCGGCGTTGTTGCCGTCACGACGCAGCCCTTTGCGGGCGCCGCTCCGAGTGCCTCGCTCGGCTTCTCGACGCGGGCGCAGCTCAGTCAGTTGTGGTACGCGACCAGGGTCGAAGTTCGCACGATCCTCAAGAGCGTCCCGTTCGCCATCATCATCGGTTTCGCGGTGTTCAACCTGCTCGGTAGCCTGATCCCCGACTTCGGTGGCACGAAGTCGTATCCGTTGACCCGTTCGATGATCTCGACCATCGAAGGATCGTACACGATCTTCCTGTTCATCTTCCTGATCGTCTACGCGGGGATTCTCGTGTGGCGCGAGAGACAGGCATCCATGCACGAGATCACGGGGGCGCTCCCGACGCCGGACTGGATGCCGATGGCGTCGAAGCTGGCGGCGCTGACGGTCGTCCAGTTCGTGGCACTCTGCGCGGCCGTCGTGACCACGATCCTCTACCAGCTCTCGCGCGGGTATCTCGACCTTGAGCTCGGTCTCTACTTCCGTGGGATGTTCCTGCTCCAGATGTCCGCCTGGTTCCTTGTCAGCGCGCTGGCGCTGGCGCTCCAGGCCCTGACAAACAGCAGGCTGGCGGGATACGGCGCGATGATCGCGTTCTTCGTCGTCCAGGAGGTCATCGATTCCGTGGGGTTCGAGCACAATCTGCTCCTCTATGGCGAGACACCCTCCTACAGGCTCTCAGACATGAACGGCTTCGGGCACTTCGCACAGCCGCTCTCGTGGTTCCTCCTGTACTGGGGGTTCGCGGCGGGACTTCTGATTCTCGCCTCCGTGCTGTTCTGGCCGCGGGGAACCGACCTCCGTGCTGGTCTCCGCTGGCGGGAGGCGCGACGCAGACTGACCGGGCCGCGGGTTGCGACCGCCGTGGTCCTCCTGCTCGGCTTCGTCGGAGTCGGTGGCTGGATACACTACAACACGAGCGTTCTCAACGAGTTCGTCACGTCGAAGACGCTCCACGAGCGGGCGGCGCGATACGAGCAGCTCTACAAGAAGTACGACGGCATCCCGCAGCCGAGGGTCACCGATGTCACCCTCGAGGTCGACATGTATCCTGAGGAGCGTCGGGTCGACGTGCGGGGTGATCTCGTGCTGATGAACAAGTCCGACGAGCCGATAGTCGAGGTTCATCTCACGCTCGATCGGTGGCTCGATGTGAGCGAGGTCGTGATGGCGGGGGCGTCATGCGAAATCGAGGACACCGAGCTCTGCTACAGGATCTACGAGCTGGCGAGTCCGCTGGAGCCCGGTGAGAGTGTCGAGCTGGCGTACTCGGCCAGTATCACCAACCCCGGGTTCGTCAATGGTCACTCCAACTCACGTGTTGTGGAGAACGGCACGTTCCTCGACAGCGGCCACCTCGTGCCGTTCATCGGGTATGCGAGCGAGGAGGAACTCGAGAATGAGCACGAGCGGAAGAAGTACGGACTTGCCGAGCGTCCCGGTCTTCTCGCGCCAAACCATCCGGTCGCTGCGGAGAACACTTTCACGATGGATGCCGACTGGATCAACTACGAGGCCGTGCTCTCTACGAGTGCCGATCAGATCGCCATGACGGCGGGCTATGTTGAGCGTGAGTGGGAGCAGGACGGAAGGCGCTACTTCCACTACCGGATGGACACGCCGATCCTCCACTTCTTTCCAGTGGTGTCCGGACGGTATGAGGTGGCCGGCGATGAATGGAACGGTGTTGCGGTTGCCGTCTACCATCACCCTTCGCACACATGGAACGTGGAGCGGATGCTCGATTCGGTCAAGCGCTCGCTCGACTACTACTCGGAGGTCTACGGTCCGTACCAGCACCGCGAGCTGAGGATCGTTGAGTTCCCGAGGTACCACAGGTTCGCTCAGTCGTTCGCCACGATCATCCCGTACTCGGAGGGCATCCACTTCACGGACGATCTCCGCGAGGAGGGCGCGCTCGACATGGTCTCCCTGGTCACGGCGCACGAGGTCGCGCATCAATGGTGGGGGCACCAGGTGGCGGCGGCTCTCGCGCAGGGGATGGGATTCGTCGAGGAGAGTCTCTCGCAGTACTCGGCGTTCATGGTCACCGAGCAGTACGCGGATGACGGTGTGATGGAGGAGTACCTCCGGTACGAACTCGACCGCTATCTTCAGGGCCGCGGGCAGGAACGAGAGGAGGAGCATCCGCTCGCGCTCGTCGACAAGCAGGCGTATCTCTATTACTACAAGGGTACGCTGGCGATGTATGCGTTCAAGGAACACCTCGGGGAGAATGTGCTGAACGCGGCACTCCGCGCGTATCTCGAGGACACGAGGTTCGTCGGACCGCCGTACCCGGTCTCGCTCGATCTCGTCGAGTACATCCGCGACGCGACTCCGCCGGAGTACAGCTATCTCATCGAGGACTATCTTGAGACGATCACGCTCTACGACAATCGAATGGAAAGCGTGGAGGTCGAGGAGCTCGATGACGGGAGGTACCGTGTCGCGCTCGACCTTCTGTCGCGCAAGATGCGCGCGGACGGTCACGGCGTCGAGACGGAGATAGAACACAACGATTGGGTTGAGATCGGTGTCTACGGAGATGATGGGGAGAGTGGAACGCCGATCTATCTGGAGAGGCACCGGTTGGCCAGCGGCGAGAACAGGATCGAGGTCGTCGTCGAGCAGAAGCCGGCGCGCGTGGGGATAGATCCCAGACATCTTCTCATCGATCGCGTTCCCGATGACAATCTGAAACGCGCGTAGCAGCAGTTCCGGATTCGCCCCCGGCGAGCGTCCTTGCGCTGACGGGCGCACGTGCTCAATCGCCGGTGGCCGCCGAATCCCGCACGTCGAGCGCAGTGCCCTCGGGCCATCTGGGCGTCCGACCGGATCGGCGGCCCCGGCACCAGGAGGGACTCCCCGGAAGAGCGATGGTTCAGAAGCGGCGGGACGCATATACTGCGTGCCGCCGCTTTCACATCCTCGTTCACACGATCTGATTGCACGGTGGTCGGCAGCGCGTCAGCGTGCCGCCCAGCCTACCGGGAAGTCCTCCGGCAGCCTCACCATCTCGAACAGTGTGGCTATGAATTCGCCCCGGTTGCCGGCGCGGGCCGGATTCCGATACTCCCAGACGATGTCACCGTCGCGGGTGACCTCGAACGCTCTGCCTGCGTCCGATTCGGTGATGAGGACGGTGCCGCCGGGGAGGAGCGCGTTCGAACCGCACGACTTCGAGTAGAAGCCGTCCTTCCGGTCTCCGCCGTACCGCCACACCTCCTCCTGCGTCACAGGGTTGAACTCGACAACGCGGGAGATGTCCGTCTGGCCGCCGTTGTCGAAGACCAGAATGTTCCCGGTCGGGAGAACGGTCGGCTGGTGCTGGCCGATCCAGGGTCCCGCCATGAGCCACGAGATCTCACGCGAGTCGACGTCGAGCACGGCGATGGCGTCGAGCCTGCGGAACGAGATCAGCAGGCTGCCCCGGCGGAACGCGGGGATACGATCGGCAAGCGACCCGTCGAGGATCTCGAGCGTATTGGTATGCGTGACATCACCGTGCCGCTGCATATTGAGCGCGATGAGCGCGCGTGCGTAGTCCGAGTTCCAGAACGCCTGGAGGATCGAGATGCGGTCCAGCTCTCTGCCGTCGTCGCTGAGGATCGTGAGGAAATCCTCGAGAACCGGCGTTCGCTCGTTGACACGGGGTACGACGTGCGCCTCCCGGGTCAGAACGAAGATGCGGCCGTCGTCGACGACCTCGATGTCGTGGTGAGCACCGTTGTCGAGCGCCCAGATGACGTTGGAGTCCTTGTCGAGCCGGACGATTCCCGAACCCTCGAAGATCGCAAGAATGCCCCCGTCGGGGTAGATGTGTGCTCGACGCCAGTGATTGGTGCGCTCCTGTGAGACCAGGTCCTCGCGGTGTGGGAAGGCGTCGAGGAACTCGCATCGCCACTGGTGGAGCACGGTCCCGTCCATGTCCATGAGGATCGCGCCGGGGAAGTGGCCCGACGTGTAGAAGTTGTACCCGCGGCCCGCACGTGTGCGGTCGTGGATCGTCACGCCGCCGATGCCGCTCGCCGTCTGCGAACCGCTCAGATACCCGATCGACTCGAGCCGCCTGACCTCATCGCGCTGCTCGGCCGTCAGCTCCGACGTGCCGCCGGGGATCGAGCGCCAGCGTCCGGGGCGGTCCACGCCGCCTTCACGACCCACGAGAGCCGGGCTTCGTCTGGCCTGTTCCTCGAGCCCGAGCTGGTTTGTCGTGGCGGCGCCGTCCGTCTCGGCTATCTCATCGGTCGCCTCCGTGCGCTCCGACTGCGCGGCGACTGCCGGCTCCTCGCCGGCGAGGGCGTCATCAGCGCCGTCGGAGCAGCCCGCCAGCATGCCAAGGGCTGCCGCGGACAGTACGAGGGCCGTCCCGACGGCCGT
>Ga0180436_10001429_pt1 | contig 23291 bp, 16 predicted proteins | sample SS_ome_2_FD_132434 | JGI IMG/M metagenome (GOLD analysis project Ga0180436, IMG submission 132434) | Hypersaline lake sediment archaeal communities from the Salton Sea, California, USA - SS_3_S_2 metaG | ecosystem: Environmental > Aquatic > Non-marine Saline and Alkaline > Hypersaline >... | reverse complement strand
TTGGACCACCGGGCCATTGACCTTGCGGTTCTCGTTCAGCGCTGCCGGATCTCGAACCAGTACGACCCGTGCGCGGCCTTTGCCCTTCGGCAGACGGGGTGTGGCGGGGGCGGTTACCAGGGAGGCGCCCGCCACGGCCGCGCCGGAAACCGCCTGCAGAAAATCGCGGCGGGTCAGTTTCCGTTTTCTTTCGCTCACGGTTTACCTCCGATCTTCCGGTGCTTTTCACTCACCGCATCGACGAGCCGCAGGGCCTCGTCGCGGTCGGGTGTCTCCAGGGCCGCCGCCAGAACCTCGTCCAACGGCAGGACCGCAGCCCATCCGCCGGTCGGGATACGCATCGCCGGTTCATCCCGCCACCCGGAATTCAGTGCCGTGCGGAAAGCGCGTCCGGCTTCGGCCGCGTGTTCGGCCGAAGCGTAGCGCACGAGCAGGAGCAGGCTGGCCGGCGGGGCAGGGCCGTGGGCCCCGCCGCCGGGCCCCCGGTAGCGGGCCAGCAGGCCCAGGGTCTCCCGGGTCAGCCGCAGCGGATTTCCCCCGACCGGACGGTAGCGGCGGGCCAGGTCGTGGTGGTCATGGAAGTAGTAGAGTTGCTCGACGAGCAGGCCTTCTTCCGGCAGCAGGCCGGCAAGGGCCGGCGGCGCGGCATCGCCCGGTATGGCCTCGGCCACCGCGGCGCCGATGGCGCGCACGGCCCGGGCGGATGCAGCCGACTCGTGGATCGCCACCACCGAGACGTAGTAGCGGTCCTTCCAGAAGGAGAGCGAGCCGCCCTGGTACTCCGACTCGCGGCCGATGCCGGGGTTTTCGCCTTCGCGGATGTCGTTGTGGTAGGCGCCGCAGGCGTCGGCGGCCGAGCCCATGTCGAAGATGTCGGCGATGATGTCGTTGGCCTCGGCGTGGGTGTATCGGCGGTGCACCGTGCGCTGCACATTGAACGCGCGGTAGATCTCGGCACCGCCGTCGATGAGGTCGAAGAGGGTGTCTGCGGTGAAATGGCGGTCCGGCCCGGCCGGGGCGTAGCCTTCCACCTTTTCGGGCAGCAGGGCCGACAGGGCTGCTGCACCGCTGCTGGTTTCCCTTCCACCGTTCATCGTCTGCTCCCGGGTATGGTTTACCCATTCTACCACGGGTGCGAGGCGGGGTAGGCGTTGCGGTTCAGCGGACTTCAAACTCCAGCACCGTGCCGGCGCTGCCGCGGACGAAGGCTTCACCGAAGGCGGCGACCATCATCGCTTCGGCGCGGTAACCGGTGCAGTGTGAGCAGGCCACGGTCTCCACGCCCCACTCCCGGAAGCGGTGGATCGTGGCCCGGATCCGCTCTTCCGATGCACGGACCAGGTGCGTGCCCCCCACGACGGCCCGGACACGCTGTTCACCGGTGACCTGCCGCAGGCGTTCCACGGTGTTCACCGGCCCGCGGTGGGCGCAGCCCAGCACCACCACCAGACCGCTCTGCGTCCTCACGGCCAGGGCCAGGTCGTCGGCCAGCGGATCCGGTTCCGGCCCCTGCGCCCCGGCACGCAGGAGACCCTCGTCCACGGTCTCGAAGGGGCAGGTCATCGGCACCTCGCCGCTGGTGACCACCCGGGGGGTGACCCACACCGGCTCGCGGCTCAGCTCGAAGGAGGCGCCCAGGCGCTCCAGATCTTCCCGGGGGAAGGGCATGCCGATCTCGGGGTATGGCGGCCCCTTTCTCGTGCTGTACTTCGTCTCCCAGACCTGGGGATGGGCAATGACCCGCACCGGCCCGCTGCGCTCGAGCACCGCGGCCAGCCCGCCGGTGTGGTCGATGTGCCCGTGGCTCAGCACGACGGCGTCGAGACCGGTGAGGTTCACCTCAAGCTGCTCGACGTTGTGCGGCAGGGCGAGGCCCATGCCGCTGTCCAGCAGCACGCGTTCGCTCCCCGCCTCCACCAGCAGGCTCAGCCCCCACTCCCCGAGGCAGCCGAAGGCCGCCTTGTTCTCGCTCAAGGTGGTGATCCGTACGGTCATGGTTGAGCCCCTTCCCTGGAATCCCGGATCACGCAGCTCTCCACGGCCAGGCCCACGTCCCGGGCCACCAGGGGGCACTTGGCCAGGAAGAGGAAAATGATCCGCCGCGGGTGGTTGTTCAGGCACTCGAAATTGCCCTGGCCCTTGGCGAGCACCAGGTCTGCGGCATGAAACTCCCGGACGAATGGTTCAGAACAGTCGTCGAGCCAGGTGCCCGGCGTGTCCGAGCCGTTGTCGATCACGGTGTACCGTTCGGTGAGCCCGCTTCGCTCGGCGTCTTCCAGGGTGGCATCGTTGATCGTCGGACCCCCGCGCACGGCCACGGTCAGTTTTGCGGCTCCGATCCACTCCAGCAGCGGCCGGTCGAAAACGATCTCCCCGGCATTGTCGCAGAGGAAGAGCACCCGTTCGGCTTCGCTCAGTGCATGGCGCAGCCGCTCCAGCGCGCCGGGCTCCACGGTGCGGGAGAGGGCGCCGGCGAAGACCCGGTTGACGTCGGCGTCGATGCCGGTCTTTGCCCCGAGGTCAATGGCATTGCCGACGATGGAGAAGAGCACCGCGGCGCGGAAGGGGTCTTCGGCTTCGTTGATCACCCGCTCGATTTCCGGCAGGCGGCGCAGTGCCCGCTCGGTGTCGTCGATCTTGCGCTGCCGGTAGGGGTCCGGGTCGCCGGTGATGCGGCGGATGGCGCGGTGGATGTCCCGGCCGATGACCGGCGGGGGCAGGCTCCAATCCAATTCGGCGAGCAGGCCCAGGGCATGCCGCAGCAGGTCCCGGGTGGTTTCCTCGTCGAGGTCGAGGGAGCGGGCGGTGCTCAGCGTCTGCTTGACGAAGCAGGGAATGCAGTCGAGATTGATCTTCATGCAGCAGGGCCTCCGGTGATGCGTTCATCGTCACTCTACTCCAGATCGACTCGCCTGAAAACAACCACAATTCCGACCGTTCAGAGCGGGGTTCCCGGGTGTGATGATCCCGCCCGCTCACTGTCCGCCCCAGGTGCCACGTGTCCGGGGACCTCATGGGCCCGATGAGACGACACTGTTCGTACGCTATTTTTATCAATGGGTTACCTGTGGTGCTCGCCGAGCTGCCGTTGGCACGGGTGTTGCTAAGCCAATGGGGTGGATTCGAGTATGCACCACGGCTTCCGGCCTGCGCGGGCCGGCAGGGGAGGGGAAAGATGGGATCAAAAGGGCCACGGCAGGCAATTCGGCGCGTGGCCGCACTGCTCACCGCCTGTTGCCTGCTGGTCTGCGGGCTTACCGGTTGCGTGAGCACCCGGGTGGTGTGCGAGGCGTCGCCGGACGTCGACACTTCGGTGAGCCTTTCGGTCTACCTCGAAACGCAGCACCGCCGCCGGGGCGGGCCGACAGTGGGGGGCGTGGTCACTGAGCTCTTCTACATCGACGGCGACCGGCGCCAGCTGGTCCGCCGTGAGCTCGCCGGGCAGTGGCGGCAGGACGGGCTGGTGCCCGGTGTTTACGAAACCGAGGTGCGTTGCCGGGCCACCGGGGATGGTGAGTGGGAGGACCTGTCGGGCGACACCCTCGAGCGCTTCACCCTGCGCCCGGGGGAGGATGCCGACATCGCCATCGTGCTGGAGAAGACGCCGGTGGGGGTGATCGTTGTGGCCGGGCTGGCCGCGGCGTTGCTCGCCGTGCTGCTCGTCGACACGCTCGACGACGCCGACATCGGTATCGGGGAACTGCTCGTCCCCCCGGTGCCCGACGAACTGGCCCTGCTTGCGCCACCCCCGGAGTTGGTCTGGCTCGGCGTTGACCTGGCGCTGGCCGCTTCCGAAGCGTACGCCATCCCCCCCGCCACTGGAGGGCCGGTCCCCACGACCCCCGGGGCGAACCTCGTGGTGGTGGATCACTACCCGCGGCACCTCTCCACCGGCGTGGGCCCGGAGGAGGATATCCGCTTCCGCTTGAGCGCCGAGATCCTGGCCGACAGCCTCGACCCCGGCGACCTGGTGCTGGTGGACCATGCCGGCCGCCAGGTGGTCAGCGGCGTGTACAGCCCCGATGGACGCACCTGCATCCTCGACCCGCTCCGCCCCCTTGAACCGGGACGCACCTTCACCGTGACCCTGCGGGGCGAGGGGCTTCGCACGCCGGACGGCGGGGCCATGGCCGAAGACTACTGGTGGTACTTCACCACGGCCTTTTCCGAAGAACCTGCTTCCGCCTATTAACGACGAACTCGGCACGGCAATTGCTTTCTTTGGATGCACGTTGCCCGGCACGCGCATATGTCGTGCCAAAACGGCAGAAACCAGTACCAGAGAGATGCCCGGCGGCCGGGCCGGTGTGCCATTCCGGCCCGGAACCCGATCCGGGGGGGCTCGAACGAGGAGGATGGACCATGCGGAAATATGCCTACCTGCTGATGATCGGCTGCATTTTCTTTGCCTCGGCGATCTCGGCCGGCGCCGGACCGGGCTGCGAGAAGCACGAAAAGAAGATCGAGGCCATCGCCCTCACCCTCGACGAGTTGGAGGACGGCAAAGTCATCGAGTTGGGGGACGGCGGCGAACTGGTAATGACGCAGGACGGCGACGCCTGGACCTTCACGATGAAGAATGCCGAGGGCAGCGAAAACTCGGTCTTCACCATCGCCCTGGATGGCGGCGATGAATCGGCGAAGATGGTGAAGATCGTCACCACTTCCGATGGCGACGATGTCTGGACCGACGTGACCACCGGCGAGGAGCACGACCTGGACGGCAAGCATTGCGCTATTTTCATCGGCGACGATGGCCACCACGACAAGAAGGTGATCTGCAAGCAATTCGAGTCGATCCACTGCGGCCCGGCCTACACCTGCGGCACCTGCGGCCTCACGGTTTCGGTGCCCGAGGGCATGGACAAGGGCGCGTACAGCTGCCCCAACGGCTGCGGCGAACTGAAGAAGTGCGACCGCTCGAAGGAAGCGAAGAAGTGCTACGCCTACAAGGTGGTCACCGACTCCGGCGAAGAGAAGGAGGTGGAGGTGGAGGTGGAGGTGGAGTAACCGCGGGCAGATCCATTGTCCTGACACAACCGATCCCCCGGGTGCCTGGAGTGGCGACCGGGGGATTTTCATGTACCAGCTGCTTCAGCCATTTGACTGAGTACCGGCTTTCCATTACGCTTTCGGAAATCTCTTCTCGTGCGTGGAAATTCTTCACGAGGGCCGGACATGGGGGAAGCTGCCGAGCGACTGGTCGGGCTCATCGAGGCCAGTGATCACGGTGATGAACTGGCACTCGATCAGCTGATCGAGCTGGTCTATTCCGAACTGCGCGGTCTGGCCGCCCACCAGCTCCGCCTGGAACGACCGGATCACACGCTCCAACCCACGGCCATCGTTCACGAAGTCTATCTCAAGCTCTTCCAGCAGCAGGATGTGAAGTGGCGCAACCGATTGCATTTTTTCCGCGTGGCAGCGCACCAGATCCGCCGTGTGCTCGTCGATCATGCTCGCGGCCGCAATCGGGGCAAGCGCTACGGCCAGCTCTGCCGGGTGACCCTGGACCAGGCCGCCGGCGCCGGCCTGCCGGTGGTGGATCTGATGGCGCTCGATCGCGCGCTGGCCAGGCTCGAGGAACACTCCGCCGAGGCGCTGCAGATCGTCGAGCTGAAATACTTCAGCGGCCTGACCGAGGCGGAAATCGCCGAATTGCTCGATGTCTCGGATCGCACGGTCCGCCGGCACTGGGTCTATGCCCGGGCCTGGCTGCTGCGCGAGCTGGGCGACGGGGGGGACGGGAACGATGGCTGACGGTGAGCGCCTGGAACGGGTCATGGCGCTGCTGGAGGAAGTACGCGACCTTCCCGCCCACCGTCGCGCAGCCTTCCTCGATCGGGCCTGCGGTGACGACCGCGACCTGCGCGCCGAGCTCGAATCCCTGCTCGAGGCCGACGCCGGCGACAGCCGGTTCATGAAGGAACCGCTCATCGGTCCGCCGGATCGAACGGACCCCTGGATCGGTCGCACCCTGGGGAACTACCGCCTCATCGAGGTGCTGGCCGCCGGCGGCATGGGCGTGGTCTACCGGGCGCAGCAGGAGCACCCGCGGCGCCCGGTGGCCGTGAAGCTGATCCGCAGCGGAGCGGTATCCGCGCAGCTCCTGCGGCGGTTCGAGCTGGAGGCTGACGTGCTGGGGCGTCTCGACCACCCCGGCATCGCCCAGATCTTCGAGGCCTCCACCGTGGAGACGGATACCGGCCCCCAGCCCTTCTTCGCCATGGAACTCATCGACGGGCCGCCGCTGAACCGCCATGCCGAAGACCGGGACCTGCGCACCGAGGAGCGGCTGCACCTGTTGGTCAAGGTCTGTGACGCGGTGAACCACGCCCACCGCCGCGGCGTGATCCACCGCGACCTCAAGCCGGCCAACATCCTCGTTCGTGAGGACGGCCAGCCCAAGGTGCTCGACTTCGGCGTGGCCCGCATCACCGACGCCGACCTCCAGGCCACAACCATGCACACCGACCTGGGGCAGATCATCGGCACCCTGGCCTACATGAGCCCCGAGCAGGTTCGGGGGCACCACGAGGAGCTGGACATCCGTTCCGATGTTTACTCCCTCGGCGTGCTGGGCTACGAACTGCTCACCGGACGCCTGCCCCAGAAACTGGCCGGGAAGAGCATCAGCGAGGCGGCGCGGATCATCGAGCACGAGAATCCCTCCACCCTGGGCGCCTCCGGGGGGGCGTTCGCCCCCGACCTGGAGACGATCATCGGCAAGTGCCTGGAGAAAGAGAAGTCGCGGCGCTACGGTTCCGCCGCCGAACTGGCCGCGGACCTCCGCCGCTTCCTCAACCACGAGCCGATCGCTGCCCGCCCGCCGAGCCTCGGCTACCAGTTTCGCCGTTTCGCCCGGCGGAACCGCGGGCTGGTCGCCCTGGCCGGGCTGGCCCTGGCCGCGCTGGTGGCCGGTTTGGCGATCTCGCTGGCCGGGTGGAATTCGGCGGCGAACGCGCGAACCCGGGCCGAGACCGAGGCTGAAAAAGCCAAGCTGCTCAATGCCTACCTCTCCGAAATGCTGGAGGCCCCCGATCCCTGGGTCGATGGCCGGGAAGTGAAGGTGGTGGAGATCCTCGACCAGGCTTCACGTGAGCTGGAACAGTCCCTTGGCGGCCAGCCGGAAGTGGCGGCCCAGGCCCACCACCGTCTGGGCTTCACCTACTACAGCCTTGGACTCTACGAAGAAGCGGAGCCGCACCTCGCCAGGGCGCTGGAGATCAGCGCTGACGTCGGCGACGTTCCGGTGGACGCACGGGTGATGATGCTCACCGACATGGGGGTGCTGAAGATCGATACCGGTGAGCTGGAGGAAGCGGAACGGTGGGCCCGGGAGGCCTTCGAACTGGCCGAACGGTCCCTGGACCCGGCTGACCCGATCCGCAACACGGCGACCCACAACCTGGCGCTGGCCCTGTGGTACAAGGGCGACGTGGATGAGGCGGCGAGGTTGATGGAGATCTGTCTCGAACACTCTTCGCCCGATGAAGGTGTCCAGGAGAGCGACCGCATCGCCACCATGTCGTCCCTCGGCAACATCTACCGCCAGCAGGGAAGGATCGAGGAGGCCCGGCCGCTGCTCGAGAAAGCCTATGCCTGGAACCGGGACCATTTCGGCGACGACCATCCGCAGACCGCCATCTCCCTCAACAACCTCGCCTTCGGCTACCAGGAACTCGCGCAGCACGACCTGGCGCTGGAGATGTTCCGGCGCTCCCTCGATTCCCGCCGGCGGGTGCACGGTGACCGCAGCCAGAGTGTGATCATCGGCCTGCACAACCTCGGCATGCAACTGAGCCTGATGGACCGTGATGCCGAAGCCCTGCCCCTCTTCGAGGAAGCGAACGTCGCCGCCGAGGCCGTCCTGGACGACGCCCACTGGCTCAAGCCATGGATCCATTCCACCTACGGCCGTACCCTGGCGAAGCTCGGCCGCCATGCCGAGGCCGAGCGGGAGCTGCTGGCCAGCCTGGACGGCGTACGCGCCGTCCTCGGCGGCGACCACTGGCGCACACGCAAGCTCTGCGGATACGTTGCCGCGTTTTATGACGCCACGGGCGACGATGGCCGAGCCGCCGAATACCTGGCCCTGGCAGGAGAAGACCACCCGACCCCTGCCGCGTCCTGAGTAAGCCCCCAAAAAAAGAATGTCCGGTTTTCCTCCCCGCCGTCGCGATACGAACAGCCGGGCTGCATTCGTCCCGGATGCAGGTAAACACGAACTCAACGAGGTGACGTCATGAGCAACCGCATTGTTCCCTTCTTTTTCATCGCCACCCTGTGCCTGGTTCCGGCATCGGCTTCGATGGCCCAGATGCTGGATTACCGCGCCGACTACGCCGTCGGTGATTCGCCCGAGGGGCTGGCCATCGGCGACCTGAACGGCGACGGCTCCCCGGACGTGGTCACGGCAAATTTCAGCGGCGGCAACATATCGGTGCTGCTGAGCAACGGTGACGGCACCTTTCAGAACGCGGTGAACCACTCCGTCGGGAGCCGTCTCCGCTCCGTGGCCATCGGCGACCTGGGCGGGGACGGCTCTCCGGACCTGGTGATCGGGAACGACGGGGTCAGTGTCCACGACGTCTATGTATTGATAGGGAATGCTGACGGGACGTTCCAGTCCGCGTTGACTTACTACGCCGGCGGCCAGTGCATAGACGTGGCCATCGACGATTTCGACAACGACGGCCATCCGGACCTGGCCGTGGCCAATGGCTCGTATGACAGGGTGGCCATCCTGCTCAACGACGGGGACGGCACCTTCGGATCACCCGCGTTTTACGCTGCGGGAAACCTCGTCTCGTCGGTGGTCGCCGGCGACCTGAACGGCGATGGCCACACGGACCTGGCCGCAATCTGCGTCCTGGACTGGGTTGTCCAGGCCTGGCTGGGGAACGGTGACGGCACCTTCCAGGACGCGGTGAGCTATTCCACCGGCGGACATAGTTACAATTTGGCCATCGACGACCTGGACGGCGACGGTAACCTGGACATTGCCGTGGCGAATTGGGGCAACGACACGGTTTCGATTCTGCTGGGCAACGGGGACGGCACCTTCCAGGGCGTGGTCCACTACGGGGCCTACTACGAACCAAGAGCCATTGCCATCGGCGACCTCGATGGAGACGGCGTCCCGGACCTGGCGGTGGCGAACTACACCCCCGCCGTTTCAACGTTGCTGGGCAACGGGGACGGCACCTTCCAGACGCCGGTGACCTACACCGGGGGCTACAGCTACACCTATAACGTGGCCATGGGTGACCTGGACGGGGACGGCAACCCGGACGTGGCTGTGGCAAACAGGGGATTGGACGAAGCCGTGGTGCTGCTCAACCGGGACAAAACGCTGTCGGCTCAGATGGACTGCACGCCATCATCCGGCACTCTGCCCTTCACCACCCAGATGTCGGTTTCCCTGACCAACGTCTATCCCGAGCAGGTGCGGCGGCTATCGGCGCGGATCAATATCGACCTGGCCGGCGGCGGCTCTATCGGCAACTGGAGGGCCGGCTGGACCAACCTGAATCCGGGGGAGAGCCTGAACACCGTGTGGGGGCAGAATCTGCCGGCCATCGGTTCCCTTGTGGGAACCAGTGCCTTCACGTTGGAAGCACAGGACGTCACCATCGCGCCCTTCAACCAGCCACCCTACCCCATGGCCGGCGACACCGCCAGCGACGTGTGTGCGATCCAGGGGTTTGCCCCCTGATCCGCGGGAGTGCCGGGGACAGTCACCGGAGGGTGACTGTCCCCGCTTCTCACCTCCGCCGCATCGTCGGTTCTGTCCGCTCCTCCGGAACCCACCCGCATCCCCTCCCTCGAATTTTCATGAAAAACGTGTCCGGACAACTCCCCGAATGTCGCGATACGAACAGCCGGGCCTGAATCACTCCCGCGCTCCACCTGGCCCGGACAGTCATCGAACCACAGAGGAGGACAGATCATGTGGCATCACAAAAAACCCGGACCCGCACTTGTCGCGCTGCTCTTCATGACGGTGCTGGCCTGCCCGGCCGCGGCCGGAGACGAGGTGCTCCGCGTCTCGGAATCGGGGGAGCCGGTGCGCAGCGACCCGGTGGTCAAAGTGGCCCCCCTGCTGCAGCAGATCATCGAGACCGGCATCGGGCAGGACACCTGCAATGGCGGTCTCGAGGGTCGGGTGGAAGTGAACATCCTGCTCACAACCCAGGGCGGGGACGCCATCGGGCGGCAGGTCAGGGCGCTGCAGGCCGATCGGGTCGCGGGGATCAAGAAGGAGATCATCGAGATCAGGTGCAAGGGGTTTCCGGAGGACGTTTCGCTCAGCCCGGAAGAAGAACGGTCCTTTGCCCGCTGGAATGACCGGCAGCTGCCCGAGGCCGACCAGCAGCGTGTCGTCGAACTGAAGCAGGAGTTGGAGGCCCTCGGTGTGGCCATGGACAACGAGATCACCCGGCAGCTGCGCCAGGCCTTCACCCCCAGCCAGGACGATCTGTGCGCGTTCATCGAGGCCATCGGCGGGAAGGTGAACAGCCGGCTCACGGCGATCAACGCCATCACGGCCACCGTGCCGGTGGAGGCGGTCCACCTGCTGGCCGAACACCCCCTGGTGCTCACCATCGGCGCCAACCGGACCGGCGAACCGGAGCTGGACAACCAGTTCACCTCCACCGGCGCTGATGCTTTTCACAACGACAGCCCGGCGATCGACGGCGACCCCTGGGACATCGCCTCCATCGACGGCGGCGTGGACGAGACCCATCCGGCGATCAGCTCGCACACCTTCATCGACAATTACGCGAGCCAGGACTATCACGGCACCGGCACCGTGGGAATGTACGCCAGCACCGACCCCACGTTCCAGGGACTGGCCTCGGGGCTGGACAAGATCTTTGTCGATCACGCCGGCTGCGAGAACAACACGATGGACGGCTTCGACTGGGTCCTGACCTACAGTGGCGACAACGCCGAAGTGTTCAACTACTCCTGGGGCTGCGGCATCGCCAACGACGAGGATTACAACAACTTTGACCGCTTCTTCGACGGCGTGATCAGCACCTATGATTGCCTGGTCAGCAAGTCCACGGGCAACGAATACTACGGCGTGACCACGATCACGCACCCCGCACCGGCCTTCAACCTCATCGCCTCGGCCAACATGTGGGACAACGATACGGTCACGCGGACGGACGACCTGATCACCGACAGCAGCAGCACCGGCCCCACGCTGGATGGCCGGCGCAAGCCGGACATCACCGCCCCGGGGACCAACACCTGGACCTGCGACGTTGGCGGCGGCTGGCAGAACCTCGGCGGCACCAGCTCGGCCGCCCCGAAGACCGGCTCCGGCGCCCTGCTGCTGCAGGATTACGGCATCGGTGAGGTGATGGCCCAGAAGGCGGTACTGATCAACACCGCCGACGCCTGGACGTCGAACAACACCGAGACCACCGCCGACGACGGACCGGTGGACGGTGACCACTGGGACCCGCGTTTCGGCTGGGGCTACCTCGATCTCGACGAGGCCTGGTTCAACGCCGGCGACCACTTCATCGACAATGTCACGGCGAGGAACACGGCGGACGACTACGACCTCTATGCCGGGTGGCTGGACCAGCACGAGAAGGTGACGGCCGTGTGGCAGCGGCGTGTGGGCTACCAGGGGGATGCCTATCCCACCCTGTGGTACGATCTCACCGACATCAACCTGCGGCTCTACGACCAGTTCTCCGGCGGCACGTACGAGGACCACGACTTCGATGCCGACGACAACGTGCACCAGGTTTCGGCCCAGTCTTCCGGGATCAAGGTGGCCAAGGTCTACTGCTGGTCGAGCGCCATCGACGGCGCCGTTTCCGAGGATTATGCCCTGGCCACCGAGGAGATCTGGATCAAGGTGGAAGGGCCTGACTTCTCCTCCTTTGCCCTCAGCTGCCCGGCCTATGTCTCCTGCGCCGAAACTTTCACCGTGGTGGGCCAGGTGTCGAACACCGGCGACATCCACGGTCACGACCTGGACGTGACCCTCGAGCTGCCGGCGGGCTACACGCTGGTCAGCGGATCCAACCCGCAGGCGGTGGGCACGGTGCCGCTGAGCTCAACCGGCGAGGCGAGCTGGACGGTTCAGGCGCCTTCCGACGCCACCGGCACCTTCACCCTGGGCGGCAGCTTCACCTCCTTCTCCTACGGCGAAGCGCAGAACGGCACCACCAGCTTCATCCAGGAGGTCAATCCCCACCCGGCCCACGATCTCTGCTCCGGTGCGATCGTGATTCCCGGTGCCTACGGAAGCTATGCCTACAACGACCACAACCTCACGGCCTGCAACGACTACGACGCCGGCGCGGGCAACCCCTGCACCGGGTACGCTGCTCAAGGTCGTGACGTGGTCTACGCCGTGACGCTTTCCGCTCCCAGCGAGATCTGTGTCACCCTGCTGCCGGACACCAGCCTCGACGCCGCGGTCTACCTCACCCCGAGCTGCACCGACCCCGGGAGCAGCTGCCTCGGCGGCAGCGACGCCATCGGCTACGGCGCGACGGAGAACTTCTGCGTCACGGTGGGCCCCACCGGCCCCACCACCTACTACATCATCTGCGACGGGTACGGCGAACTGGTGGGAGGCCAGTTCGCGCTGGAGGTCACCACTTCGCCGCTGGGCCAGACCATTTCGGCCTCGCTGGACGCCAGTCCTTCGTCCGGTCAGCTGCCCTTCAGCAGTGTTTTTACCGCCGGCATCGGCAACAATACGGCGAACATCCGCCGCGCCGCGGCGCACATCGACGTATCGCTGGCCAACGGGGCCTTCTACCCCAACTGGCGGGCCGGGTTCACCAATATCGCCGGCGGTGACACCTTCGTCGCCACCTGGGGGCAGAACTTCCCGGGCCTGCCCACCCTGGTGGGCACCAATGTCTTCACCCTGCTGGCCGAGGACGTGACGCCGTCGCCCTACAACCAGCCGCCCTATGCTCCGGCAGGCGACACGGCCAGTGACAGCTGCACGGTGACGGCCGCGCAGCCGTAGGCCGTTCCGGCCGGGAATCCGAAAGAGGTTGCTGTCACCCAGGGCGGGCGGCAGCAACCTCGCGACCCGGCCAATCGCGTCATCGCACGGAGTCGGCTTTGCCGACTCCGTGCGATGACGCGAAGGGTGGAAGAAACACCCTTTATGTCACTTCAGCGTCTCCACCGCCTTCCGCGTCGCCTCGAGCAGCGGTGCGGTGGTGATCGGCGAGCCGGTGGCCCCGCGCATCCATGCGTCGGGGGTGATGCTGCCCTGGGCGCACATGCGCTTCATCTCCTCGGCGATGTTCTTCCCCTCCATGTAGCTCTCGACCTGGAAGGCGATGATGTGCCCCATGGGGTAGTCGGGCAGGTAGAGCCCGGCGTCGATCATGTGCGAATAGACGCCGAGCAGGATCTCGTCCCGACTGCCGAAGACCGGCGCGTAGTAGCGGTTCCAGACGTCCTTCGAGATCTCGATCACCGCCTCGCGCAGCTCGGCCGGTGTGGCCTCGGGGTGGTCGTACATCCAGTGCCAGACCCCCATGTCCACCAGGGCCACCCCGCCGATCTCGTAGACCGACCAGAAGTTGTCCAGGGCCTTGAGGTGTTGGTGGTGCGGATCCTCTTCGGTGAGTCCCAGCAGCTCCAGGTCGCGGTCCTGGAAGATGAAGGCGAACGCCTCGGTGAAGGCGGTGTTGGGCACACCCTGGAGCATGGTGTGGTCGATGCGGTTCAGGGTCAGCACCTGTTCCACGTTGTGGCCGAACTCGTGCACCGCGATGTTGTAGCCCTTGAAATCCATGCCGTCGGCGCCCACGCGGGTGCGCAGGTGGGCGTTGTCCTCCCGGCGCTGGGCCCCCGAGGCGTGGCCCACGCCGCGGGAATCGTCCACCACGATTTTTGAGGCGAGGAAGTCGGCGTCTTTGTCGCTGAACCCGAGTTTGCCCAGGATCACCGGCAGGTCGGCCTGGAAGGCGGCCACGTCGGGGTAGCGCTCACGGGTCAGGCTGTCCAGGTCTTCCTCGCGGTGGCTGCCCCGCGGGGCGAAGCCGTTGTACCAGATGTCGAAGGGCTCCAGCGGGCGGCCCAGCCGCTCGGAGACGAGCTGTCCCACCAGCTTCGCCTCGGGTGAGGAGAGGATGCTCACCAGCAGGCGGTCCACCTCTTTCTCCGGGATCTGGCGGTGGCGCTCGAAACGACGCTGAATGAAGGTCGGCTGGTCCGGGGACCAGGGGTCGGCCTGTCGCACGGCATGGAAGATCTTCAGCAGATTGGCGTATCGCTCGTCGGCCTCCCGTTCGGCCTCCACCGGTTTTGCGGTGGCGAAGTCGGTGACCCGGTTGTCATCCGGCGCCCAGAGCAGGTCCGGATTGTCGATCACGTCGGCCGGTATCTCCTGGCGGATGATGCGTTCCATCACCGTCTGGATCATCCGCTGGCGGGCCAGGCCGTCCGGTTCGCTGTACTGCGATTTCAGTTCGTCGCGCAGGCCCCAGTGGGTGATCAGGCGCAGGCCTTCGGGGAAGGGCTTTTCGTCATTCCCGTCGAGCAGGCGGTCCATGCGGATGTTGTAGGTGCTGATGTAGTGGTCCGATTCGAGGAAGGCCTGGCCGATCCCGCGGTTGACCTCCGGGGGGAGGCGCTCGGCAAAGACCTGGGCCATGCGGGCCCGGGCCCACTCCCGGCGGTTCCAGCCCGGGCCCAGTTCGATCATCTCGTCAAGGGTGTAGACCGGCAGGTTGACCAGCACGGCGAAGGCCACCTTGTTGGCGAAGAGGTCATCTTGCAGGTGGTTGCCCAGGTTGATCCGGGCGGCCAGCAGGTCCAGGGGCATGATCGGGCCCTGGTCCAGGTCCAGCGGCTCGCGGAGCAGGCGGTTCATCTCGTGCAGGTGGCCGTAAAGCTGTTCGGAGATCAGTTCGAAGCGGTCGGCCAGGCGATCCAGCGAGCCGTCGTCGGGCTGGAACTGCTCGAGGCAGAAGGCGGTGAACTGATCCGCGCTACCATCGTCGGCACGCCAGGCCGCGGCGGCACGGGGCACGCAGCGGCGGATCCTTGCTTCCTCTTCCGCGCCATGTCTCTTCACCAGCTCCGCGGTCACAGACGCCACCGTTTCGGCCGGGATGGCTTGTGCCGTCCGGCCCACGCTGATGGCTCCCGGTGTGTCGCCGGCGGCGGCGTGAAAGGCGATGGGGAAGAGGATTCCGGTGATCATCATCATTCTGCTCCAGAACGGTTGGCTACGCATGCTTTGACCCCTTTGCGAAAGCGCTGCTCGATTCAACGTGTCGACGATATGCTACCCCCGACGGCGAAAAAATCAAAAGCAGGTATTTCCCTTCAACAGTAAGGGCGGCGGTTGCGTCTAATACGGTGAACGGAGAAAATCGCCCTGGAGGCCCCAACGTGGAAACGATGAGCGACACGCAATTGACCGTGCTCTCCCAGGAGGGCAGCCGACGCGCCTTCGGGCTGCTGGCCCGGCGGCAGCAGGCAGGGCTTTTCCGCTTCCTGCGCCGGCTGCTCGGTGATGACGAGGCGGCCCGCGACGCCTGCCAGGAAACGCTGCTCAAGGCGTTCGTCAACGTGAGCCGCCTCCGCGACCCCCGCCAGTTCAAGTCCTGGGTGCACCAGATCGCGGTCAACCTCTGCCGCGACCGGGGCCGGGCCGCCCGGCGGGACGCGGCCGGGCCGCTGCTCTCCGCGTCGGTGAGCGAGGACAATGGCCTCGGTGATCAATTGCCGGTGGCCGGCCTGGCGCCGGGTGAGCGGGTCGACCTTTCGCTGGTGCTGCGCGAGGTGCTCGGGCGGCTCTCCATGGAACAGCGCACCGCGATCCTGCTCCGCGAGGTGCAGGGGTTCAATTCCGAGGAGATTTCACGCATCACCGGCGTGCCGTCGGCCACGGTCCGTTCCCGGATCTACCACGGCTTGCGGGCGATGCGAAAGATGCTGCCGGACTATGGCGTGGCCGGCCGCGCCTTCGGCGAGGGAGGGACCAGTGATGACTGAAGACAAACCGCTCGACCCCATGCGGGAGCAGATGATCGCGGCCCTCTACGGCGAACTGGGTACCGCGGAGATGAAACGGTTCGAGGAGGCCCTGGCCGCGGACGACGAGCTCCGTTCCGAGTGGGAGGAGCTGCGAGGCACGAGGAACTTCATCGGTGTGGCCGGGACCGAGGGGGATGAGGCTGAATTCAGCTTCACCCTGCCGGTGGAATTGCCGCGAACCGATGATCGCGAAGCGAGCCGCGGGACCGTGGTTCGCGGCCCGTGGCGGCGCTTGTGGACGGCTGCCGCCGGGTTTTCCGCAGCGGCGGCGATTTTTGCCGTGCTGCTGTTCAGCGGTTTGCGGATCGACCGCACCCCCAGCGGCTGGCTGGTGGGATTCTCCGGGGCCCCGGAGAACCAGGCCGGTTTCGGGAGCGCCGACATCGGCGGCGCCGATGCTGTGCTCACCCGGGAGGACTTCGCCGCCTTTGCCCGGGAACTGGTGCAGGCGACTGATCAACGCCTGACCCGGATGGAGGAGCGGAGGAGCGGCGAACAGGCGATGCTGGTGCGTGGCTTTCTCGAAGCCCTGGACCTGCAGCAACAGGAACTGTCCCTGCATCAACAGCGAAACTACGAGGACCTGCGGGCCCGCGTCGAACTGGTGGCTTACGGGCTTGCCGCGTCGCATCGCTCCCGTCAGGTGTTGAATCCGGTGGAGGAGGAACAATGAGCAGGAAGCTGACCGAAATGATGAAGACGGCGGGCCGCGTGGCCCTCACCGCGGCCGTGGTGCTGGCCCTCTCGGGGCTGGCCGGCGCCTGGGGCGCCCCGCCGGAAAGCGACCGCATGTCGCGCAGGATGAACGTGCTGGAGCGGATTTTCGACGCGGTGCTGCGGGAAAGCGAAAACGTGGTGGTTTCCAGCGAGGCGACCCGGGGCCTGATGCTGGAAGGCTACGGCGCCCTCTTCACTTTCGAAGGGTCACTGGGTGGAGGGGGGCTGGGCTCTATGTACTTCGGTGGCGACACCGTGGATTTGAGCCGGCGCTTCTACAAGGGCGATGGTGAGTGGATGGCGCCGGCGCCGCCGCCCAAGGCACCGAAGGCACCCGAAGGCGAGGAGGAGGTGCGGGTGCCCGATTCGATGGAGGACCTGGCCCGCGACTGGGAGGCCCAGCGCGAGGAGAGCCGCCGCAAAGCGAAGGAGCGCCTGGCCGGCCTCAAGGCGGAGCTCATTGAAACGCTACTCGACTACGGCGCCACCCTCGGTGAGCTCGCCGACGACGACGTGGTCGTGGTCGCAGCCTTTCTCAGCGGTTTCGGCTTCGACAAGGACGGCCCCGAGCAGTTGGTGCTCAAGGTGAAAATGAGCGACCTGCGCCTGTTCAGCGCAGGTCAGCTGACCCTCGAACAGGCCCGGGACCGGGTGGTCATCGACGAGCAGTAGCGTGAATGCCCGCTCCCCCTGCTCGGTGGGGAGCGGGCTGCCGGGCTCGATCCCCCCTTCTCTTTCCAGGCCATTTCCCTTCCTCCGGTCTCGCCCCTCCGGCACTTTCCCGCCAAGGGTCTTGCGGCATCCCTCCTTGAAGTGGCGATCTCGAACGAGTAGATTTATGGACAATAGGGAAACAGCCAATGCTGTGGGCGAACATGGAATCAACCACTCCCCGGGAGAGGGCCACCCATGAATGACGCCGGAGAATCCCACCGCCGGGAAGCAGAGCGCTACAAGGTCACCCTAGACTCCATCGGCGACGCCGTCATCGCCACCGACGAAGAGGGCCTGGTGGAGTTTGTCAACCCGGTGGCCGAAGCACTCACCGGCTGGCCCGAGGAAGAGGCCCGCGGGAAGCGATTGGGCCGTGTCTTCCGCATCATCAACGAGCACACCCGGGAAAAGGTGCCTGACCCGGTGGCCCGGGTCCTCGAGGAGGGGGCTGTCGTGGGGCTGGCCAACCACACTCTCCTTCTTTCCCGAGACGGCCGGGAGCTCCCCATCGCCGACAGCGGGGCGCCGATCCGGGACGAGGCGGGAAAAATCACCGGCGTGGTGCTCGTCTTTCGCGACCAGAGCGAAGAACGACGCATGCAGCAGGCGCTGCGGGACAGTGAAGCTTTCTTGCGCAATGTCTTTGGAGCGATCCAGGACGGGATCAGTGTGCTCGACCACGACCTCAACGTGGTGCAGACCAACCCCTGGATGGAGGAGCACTACCGGGACCAGATGCCGTTGGTGGGCCGCAAGTGCCACCGGGTCTACCAGAAACGCGAGGACATCTGCCCCTTCTGTCCGGTCACCAAGTCGTTCGAGAGTGGAGTGACCGAGAAGGCGATCGTACCCTACCCGTCGGAGGATGAACCCCGGGGCTGGATCGAACTGTCGGCATTCCCGATCAAGGACGACGAGGGCCGGGTGACCCACGTCATCGAATACGTCAAGGATATTTCCGACCGGATGGTTGCGGAAGAGCAGGCGAAGGCCGAGGCCGCCTTTACGCAGACCGTCATCGATGCCCAGCGGGACACTTTTTTCCTCTTCGAGCCGCACACTGGGAAAGCGGTGCGCTGGAACAGGGCCTTCTCGGAGGTCAGCGGCTACACCGATGAGGAGATCGCCGAACTGCCCGCTCCCGGTTCCTACTACGACCCGGAAGACCTGGATCGGGCGAAACCCTTCATCGAGCACGTGTTGAAGGAGGGCATCGGCACCATCGAGCTTGACCTGGTTTGCAAGGACGGGCGAAGGGTGCGCACCGAGTACAGCGTCTCCGTCGTCCATGACGAACGCGGTGACCCGAGATACCTCATCTCCATCGGCCGGGACATTTCCGAGCGGCAGTTCGCCGTAGCCGCCCTGCGGCAGAGCGAAGAGCAGTACCGCCTCCTCTTCGACAGCGCCGACGCCCTGATATCGGTCTACGACCGGGACGGCGTCTGCCGGCTGATGAACCGCAAGGTGGCGGCCTTGTTCGGCGGCGAGCCGGACGATTTCGTGGGGAAGTCGTTTGCCGAGCTCCACCCGGAGGCCGGCGAGAAATACACCCGCCGTATCCGCGAGACGGTCGACACCGGGGTTGCGGTGGAGTTCGAGGACGAGGTCGAGTTCCCCACGGGCCGGCGCTGGCTCTTCTCCCGCGTCCACCCGGTGCCCGACGCCGAGGGCCGTCGTATCGCCGCCCAGATCATTTCCCAGGACATCACCAAGCGCAAGCGTGCCGAGCAGGCCCTGCTGGCGGCGTCCGAACTGAACCAGTCGATCATCAACGCTTCGCCCATCGGCATCCTCATCTACAACAGTGAAGGGCACTGCATCTCGGCCAACGAAGCCGCGGCGGGGATCATCGGTGCCACGCTCGAGCAGGTGCTGAGGCAGAACATCCACCAGATCGAGTCCTGGAAGAAAAGCGGGCTCTACGGAGAATTTCTCGCCGTGCTCGAGCGGAACGAAAGCCGTCAGGTGGTGAACGATCTGACCACGAGCTTCGGCAGGGACGTCGTTCTCGACACGCGCATCGTGCCCGTTTCCACGGGCGGCGAACGCCACATCCTTCTCCTCGTCGACGACATCACCGAACGCCGAAGGACGGAGGAGGAGCGGGAGAAGCTGCAGGGACAGCTGCAGCAGGCGCAGAAGATGGAGGCGGTGGGTCGGCTGGCCGGGGGCGTGGCCCACGACTTCAACAACATGCTCGGCGTGATTCTCGGCCGCGCCGAGATGATCATGCTGGACATGAAACCCGGGGACGCGCACTACGAAGATCTGGAGGAGATCCAGCGGGCCACCGGGCGGTCGGCCAGCCTGACCAACCAGCTGCTCGCCTTCGCCCGCCGGCAGAACATCGCGCCCAAGGTGCTCGACCTCAACGAGACCGTGGAGTGGATGCTGAAGATGCTGCGGCGGCTGATCGGCGAGGACATCGACCTGGCCTGGCAGCCGGACTCCTCGGTCTGGCGGGTGAAAATGGACCCGACCCAGGTGGACCAGATCCTGGCCAACCTCTGCGTCAACGCCCGCGATGCGATCATCGGCAACGGCAGGATCACCATCGAAACCGGGAATAGAACCTTCGACGAGGCCTATTGCGACGAGCACCCGGAAGTCGAGCCGGGGGACTACGTCTGCCTGGCGGTGAGCGACGACGGCTGCGGGATGGACGAGGAAACGCGGTCGCACCTCTTCGAACCGTTCTTCACTACCAAGGAGGCGGGCAAGGGGACCGGCCTGGGATTGGCCACCATCTTCGGCATCGTGCGGCAGAATGGCGGCTATGTCAACGTCTACAGCGAACCGGGGCAGGGCAGCACCTTCCGTATCTACATCCCCCGCCACGATGGGCCGACGGTGAAGGACAGGGCGCTCACCGCCGACGACGTCCCGGTCAGCCGGGGGGAGACGGTGCTGCTGGTGGAGGATGCCCTGGGCATTCTCACCATGGGCCGCAAGATGCTCGAGCGGCTGGGCTACCGGGTGCTGGCCACGAGCAGCCCCGATGCGGCCATCGATCTCGTGCGCAGGGAAACCGGGGGCATCGACCTGCTGCTCACCGACGTGGTGATGCCCGGGATCAGCGGTAAGGCCCTGGCGGAAGCGATCGGCGAGATCCTTCCCGATGTCCGGGTGCTCTACATGTCGGGCTACACGGCCAACGTCATCGCCCACCACGGTGTGCTGGACGAGGGCGTGCACTTCCTGCCCAAGCCGTTCTCGCTGATGACCCTGGGGGTCAAGATCCGGGAGGTGCTGGACGGCTGAACCGGGAGTGGCAACGGCGTGTGAATTACTCCCCCACCTTCGGCGCGAGAATACCCATGGCCAGGTCTTCCTCGCCGGCGGCATACTGCTGGATCAGCTCGGCCGCCCGGCGGCGCAGGGCGTCGTAGTCAGCGAGCTTCAGTACGCTTCCACCGGAGTCGAGGGCCGCGTCCAGCACGGTGGCGCTGATTGGTCCGATCCCCGCCTCATCGGCCCGGGCACGCTGGGACGTGGCGATGGCCGCGGTCACCTGTTCGGGGAGCATCGGTTCGCCGAACCAGATCGGCGCAGTGGAGAGATCCACCGTGCCCGGCACGATGGCCACCACCTTGCCCGAGGGATAGCCGCTGTTCACCCGCTCGGCCGTCGCGTTGCCGACGAAAAGGACGGGTTCCGGGGTCTGGCGCGGGATCACCAGGTCGGGGTCGACGTCAATCACCAGCAGCAGGCCCTGTTTGACCATGATGTTGCCGGCCTGCCACTTGTATTCGTACGGCTCGTCGAGGGTGAACGGCTGGGTCAGCAGGACGGCGTCAACGGGCGCCGGCGTGGCCGGGACTTCCGGCGGACCGGCCAGGGCAGGTGCGGTCATCGCGGCGAAGAGGACCATCAGGCTCAACAGCATCCTGATTTTCATGGTGATCAACCCTTTCTTAAGCGGTTCGAAGCGCGGGTGAGTCCGCGGTGCGAAATCCCGGTGTGGTTCGGCGGCCGGTTACCGACCGCTCCTCCATTCATCTTAGGCAATCTCTCCATTGTTGGCAAGCCGCTTGCCCCACCAGGGGCGGTGAGAAGGGTGCAAACTGTTTGAAATACCGGTGCGAAGCAGAATCAACTGGAAATCAGGGCCCCAAAGCCATAATATACGTAATACACATTTGCGCCCGCCGGCATGTTACGAGCGGGCAGACGTTCTGTTGATTGCATGTCCCGGCTCCGATTCCATGAGCGGGCGGCGGTCATCTCCACTGCCGTAGGAAGGCGGCCGTTCCAGCGATCCCTCAGCGACTTCTGCCGCGCAGCGATTCCCCCTGGAAATCGAACCCTGCCAGCCCGAAGCCGACATCGGGAGCGATGGCCCGGCGCCTGTTGATTTCGATTAAGAGGAGAGTTCCAGTGCACCACGTCAAACAGGTCTCCAGACTCCCGAGAATTGGTTCACGAGCCGTGCCGATCATGCTTCTGGCGCTGGCCCTGGCGGCGGCCGCCGCCCTGCCCGCCGCGGCCGTCCTGCCGCCGGTGGAGCAGCGCACCGAGCTGGCCGGCAACATGCTGGCCCAGTATCCGTATTTCGAGTATGTCAAGGCGTTCAACGTCAACAGCGTGGTTCGCGTGGCCATCGATCCCTTCCGCTTCCCCGGCGTGGTGGGCCAGACCGCCGACGTCTACGTGGTGGCGGCAAAGGACGAGGCCCAGTGGACCTCCAGCCCCGGGCTCGTCGACGTGACCGGCGGCCCGCTTACCGTGACCTTCAGCGGCACCTCGATTCAGGCCAACCGCTGGCTGGTGGCCGCGGCCGACACCCTGGATGCCGATGCCGGCCTGGGACTCGGCGTGGGTTACGACGTCGTGCTGGACATGAACCGGAACGGCCAGTTGGATGACCCGGATTACATCGACGGCCTGGGTGACGAGGCCGGGCTCTACGCGGTGCACGACACCACCCAGCCCGGTCCCCTGGCGGTGACCGAGGCGATCTACAGTGGAGGCTCCTGGCTCGGACAGGACCTCTACTACCCCACGAACATCGCCTCCATGGGCCTGCTGCCCCTGGTGGTGATCTCCCACGGCAATGGTCACAACTACCAGTGGTACGACCACATCGGCTATCACCTCGCCTCTTACGGTTACATCGTGATGGCCCACGAAAACAACACCTCGCCGGGCATCGAGACGGCCTCCACGACGACGCTGACCAACACCGATTACATCATCGGCAACCAGGGCACCATCGAGGGCGGCGTGCTTGCCGGCCACCTCGACTCCCACGCCATCACCTGGATCGGCCACAGCCGGGGCGGCGAGGGGATCACCCGGGCCTACGACCGTCTTGTGGACGGCTACACGCCGACCAACTTCACCATCGACGACGTGATACTGCTGAGCAGCATGCTGCCCACCGACTTCCTCAAGACCGGCAGTTCGAACCCCCACGGCGTGAGCTACCACCTCTGGACCGCGGCCGGTGATTCGGACGTCAACGGATCGGCCAGCTGCGACCTCTGCCAGACGTTCCACCTGCACGATCGGGCCACCGGGTTCCGGCAGTCCACCGTGGTGCAGGGCACGGGCCACGCCTGGTTCCACGACGGCGGCGGCTCCTCCTGGTTCACCGGCCCCTGCGAGATCGGCGAGACGATCACCCACCAGATCGAACTGGGCTACTTCCTGCCGCTGATCAAGCATTACGTCAACGGCAACATCCCGGCGCGGGACTTCCTCTGGCGCCAGTACGAGCGGTTCAGCCCCATCGGCGTGGACACCAGCAACCCCTGCGTGGTGGTGACCCACGAATACCGCAACGGCGGGGCCGGGAACTTCTTCAT
>Ga0180436_10001426_pt1 | contig 23313 bp, 14 predicted proteins | sample SS_ome_2_FD_132434 | JGI IMG/M metagenome (GOLD analysis project Ga0180436, IMG submission 132434) | Hypersaline lake sediment archaeal communities from the Salton Sea, California, USA - SS_3_S_2 metaG | ecosystem: Environmental > Aquatic > Non-marine Saline and Alkaline > Hypersaline >... | reverse complement strand
CATGGACATGCAGAAGTAGCCATCCCTGAAATAGAAATCAAGAAGCCCAAACTCTGGTGGCCCAGGGGCATGGGCGAAGCAAATCTATACGCTTTGGAATTGCGATTTGAACAGAAAGATCTCCTGTCGGATTCCGAGTCCTTCCAGATTGGCCTGCGGGAAACTTCCCACTACTTTGACCAGGAGGTGGGAGGAAGGGTCTTTTTATTGAACGGACACAGGGTGTTTATCAAAGGAGGGAACTGGATTGCCTCCGATGCCCTGCTGCGTTTGAGTCCCGAAAGGTATGAAGCTGAGGTCCGGATGCATGCCGAGATGAACATGAATATGATCCGAATATGGGGAGGTGCCATGCCCGAGCGACCCGAATTTTACGAGGCATGTGATAAGTACGGGCTCCTGGTCTGGCAGGACTTCTGGGTATCGGGCGACTGCAACGGACGCTGGCTGGATCCCCGCAAAAAGGAAAGCCAGGCACGACGGCAATCCTATCCCGACGATCATTCCCTCTTTCTGGAAACTGCCATCGATCAGATCAAGATGTTGCGCAATCATCCCAGCCTCTATATGTGGTGTGGCGGAAATGAATTTCCTCCACCGCCGGACATCAATGAGGCACTGGAGAAGGAAATTTTTCCGCTCTACGACCCTACCCGCTATTATGTCAATGAGTCCACCTCCGACAGCATCCTTCGAAATACCATCGGGGGCAATGGCGACGGTCCCTACGGCATACAGGATCCCAAACGTTTTTTTGTCACCCAGTCCTATCCCTTCAATCCGGAACTGGGTTCGGTGGGAGTGCCCAATGTGGAGAGCATGCGAAAGATGATGGCCGAAAAGGACCTTGAGCCGCCGGTAAATAACCGGGGTAATCAGGTCTGGCGCTACCACAAGTACATCGGCTACGGAAAATACATCGAGCAGATGGGAGAGATCAAAGGCATCGAGGACTTCTGTAAAAAGGCTCAGCTGGTGAATTACGAGCAGTACCGGGCTTTGCAGGAGGGCTTCAACGCAGGAATGTGGGATAAGTACACGGGCATGCTGGTCTGGAAGAACCAGAATCCCTGGACCTCCTTGCGCGGACAGTTTTACGACGTGTATCTCGATCAAAATGCGGGTTTTTATGGCTTTAAGCAGGGCGCAGAGCCCTTGCATGTGCAGTTAAACCTGGACGATTCCACACTCTGTGTTATGAACCAGAGCTGCTTCGATGCCTCGGACCTGATCGTAGAATCGGAACTTCTGGATCTGCACGGGAATTCCCTTCTGAAGAACTCCTCGAAAATCAGTGTGGCCTCAAACACCTACCAGATGGCCCACAAGCTGTTTGGGGACCTCAAACCTGAGGGTTTTTACTTTGCCAGGCTGCGTTTAAAGAATAGTCAGGGCGAGCTGCTGGATGAAAACCTCTACTGGCTCACCTCCGAAGACGCCGACTGGCTAAAACTGGAAGAGCTGAAGCCGGCCAAACTGGAGGTTGCAGTGACAAATGCAGCGACTGGCAAGCTGGTGGCAAGCATTACAAACACCGGAACGGAAACCGCCTTTTTTATGCGCTTAAAGCTCAGTCATAAGACCAGCGGAGAACTTATGCTTCCTGTATATATGGAGGATAACTACCTCACCCTGTTTCCCGGAGAAAGCCGACAGATTGGAATTGATCTGTCGCATCTGGAGGAGGATGTGAGTCAGACTGATATGCAATTGGAAGTATCTCCCTGGAGCGGGGAATCAGTAATCAACGAACTATAACCTAAACTCTATACCATGAGGACCTTAATTTTGTTTTCAGCCCTAGCCCTGTTGTTTTCCTGCAAATCCGAAATACCGCAGGAGGACTGGAAAGAACAGGTAGCGAACAACGAATTTTATGCCTTCACCAAAGAAAAGGCCCTGGATATTGTAAAAACCGGATTTAACGCAGGAGATGGCTACGGGGAAGTCTGGATCCGCGATTACAATACCTTCATCGAATTATCGGCCGAGGTATACCCGACGGAAACCCTGAAGGAGAACCTTCGTGTGTTCTTCCGCCTGCAGCGCGAAGACGGGAATATCATTGACGGTTTTATCCCCCGGGAAAAGGCCAAAGAAACCGAAGTCGGCTACAAATACATCTTTACGGATCTGGAGCCCGATTATGCCGGACATAAAAATACGGTGGAGACAGATCATGAAACCTCCCTGGTCCAGGCAGTCTACAAGTATGTCCAAAAAACCGGCGATACGGAATTTTTGAATGAGCTTATTGGGGATAAAAGCGTAGCCGAACGAATGGAATGGTCCATGGAATTTTTACTGAATCATCGCTGGAGCGAGGAGCATGGTCTGATCTATGGTGCCACCACCGCCGACTGGGGCGATGTGCAGCACTGCCATCCCTGGGGTGTCTTTATTACGGAAGAGACTAAATTTTGCCTGGATATCTACGACAATGCCATGTTATTGATTGCCCTGGACATGCTCATGGAGATGGTTCCGGCCACCAAAGAGAAATGGCAGCCCATTCATAAGCAGATAGCCGAAAATACCATGAAATACCTGTGGGATGAGCAGAATCAGAAGTTTATTCCCCATGTCTATCTGGACGGTTCGCCTTACCCCGACGATTTCAACGAGAACGAGATCTTCTACCACGGGGGCACCGCTGTTGCCATTGAAGCCGGAATACTTTCCAAAGAGCAGATAAAGGTATCACTGGATAAAATGATTGCCAACGTTAAGGCCTCCGGTGCCGGTTCCATTGGTCTAACCATGTACCCTCCTTATCCGGAAGGCAGCTTCGAAAATAAGGGCATGTATCCTTACGGTTACCAGAACGGGGGCGACTGGACCTGGTTCGGGGGCCGGATGATACAGCAGCTGGTGAAATACGGCTTCTATCAGGAGGCATATGAACAACTGCAGCCCATGGTGAAACGGGTACATGACAACGATGGCTTCTACGAGTGGTACACGGTAAATAATGAGCCCGAAGGCTCAGGAACTTTTCGAGGATCGGCCGGGGTTCTGTATAAGGCCATTGAAATGCTGGAAGCGGCATTAGAAACGTCATTGGAAACATCCAGGTAGGAAACACAATTACTTCGCAGCCAAATGTACAACCGAAGAAAATTCATATTTGATCTGAGCAAGGGGGCCGCATTTATGGCCTTAAGCAGTACCCATATTGCCTGCAGTCCGCCGCAGGCGGAGGAGGCCTTTATTGATCGCCTGCTGCCGGCACCCGTTGGGGGTGGTTTTGAGATGGAGGAATACTGGGTTTGGGGTTCATCAGTTGTAAAGGGAGAAGATGGTCTGTACCACATGTTTGCTTCCCGCTGGGCAAAAGAAATTGGATTCGGCAAGTGGGTAAGTAACTCGGAAATTGTAAGGGCCGTTTCTCCAACACCCGAGGGTCCCTATGAATTCCAGGAAGTGGTTTTACCCATGCGGGGACGGGAGTACTTTGATGGTTTGGTTACCCATAATCCACGGATTATAAAATACGGTAAGTATTACCTGCTCTATTATATGGGCACCAGCTACGATTTTCCCATACCCGAAAGCGATGAAAATATCTGGGCGGATTACAGAGCAGAAGAGGCCTGGATGAATAAACGTATAGGAATGGCCTATTCCGAATCGGTAAAGGGCCCCTGGAAACGAATGGACAATCCCGTTCTGGAACCCCGGCCCGGGAAATGGGATGCCAGCATTACCTCCAATCCTTCCCCGGTATTAAATGAAAAGACCGGAGAGATTCTTTTGATCTACAAATCCTCCACCGACGGACTCACTCCACCCTTGTTGCTTGGATCGTCCCTTGCAGCAAGCATGGAAGGCCCATACAAAAGAATCTCAGAGGAACCCATTTTTAGTTTCGACACCAGTGAAACCAACGAAAACGATGTGGAAGATCCCTTTGTCTGGTGGGTGGACGATCATTACGAGTTGATCATGAAAGACCGATACGGACATATCTGTGGAGAAAGGGGCGGGGGCTTGCATGCATTTTCTGCTGACGGCGTTCACTGGGAATTGGCGCCTAAACCGCTGGCATACAGCAAAAATATATTGTGGGATGATGGAAGAACCATCCATCACAATCACTTTGAGCGACCTTCCCTCCTGATCGAGGACGGAGTACCCACCCATCTCTTTGCAGCAACCGGTCTGGGTCCTAAAGAATGGTCCTTTACCAAAACCTGGAATATGGTTATTCCATTAAGAAGCTAAAAACTTGCTTATGAAGAAATACACTTTTATTCCTCTAATCTGGGCAGTCCTGCTCATCGCAATCTCTGCCTGCAGTGACTCCCAATTGAAAAAGCAGGATAGCTCCGGAGAGGAAGAAGAGATCAAGGCTACTCTAAATGCCATGTGGGCAGCCATCGAAAACGAGGATGTGGACTTATACGCCAGTTTCATCCATCCCGACTTCACGCAATTCGGAGAAACAGATCAACGCCTGAGCATAGGGAAAGAGGCTGAAGTGGAAGGTACCCGGGAGTGGATAAAGAATTCCAAAAACATTCATACGGAAATGGAGGAGCCCATAGTCGTAGTAAAAGATTCAGTGGCGTGGATCATTTACTACTGGAAAGACCAGGGAACCACCAGGGGCGAGGCCTTTGCTTCGCGCGGAAAATCCACGAGAATATTTGTTAAAGAAAAAGGGAAGTGGTTGTGCATTCATGGCCATTATACACTCCTGCCCGAGAGTTAATAGTTCTGAATATGAGAATACATTTGTTGTTTCTTTGCCTGGTAATTTCGATTTCGGCTTGCGTGGAAGAAAGTCAGGAAATGATCGTCAAAGCTTCTCCCATAGATGCAAATCTTGAGGGTACAATCCTCTCTGGCCCATCAGTATTAAACGATCCTGATCGATTTGTCTGGGGTGCCAGTGTTATCAAAGGCAAAGACGACAGATATCACATGCTCTATTCCACCTGGGAATGTGGTGACTCTTTGCCCCAATTTTCCGATACATGGGTGCTGTATTCGAAAATAGCCTATGCAGTTTCTGACTATCCTGATCGGGATTTTACATTTCAGAAAATTGTTTTGCGAGGTAGGGAATCAGAAGGTGATTCAGCTGCCTGGGATGCTCAAATGGTCCATAATCCCCATATCAAAGAGTTTAATGGAAAATACTATTTGTATTACGGGGGAGGGAAGGATCCGGGAGTTCAGCCTCAGGGTAGTTTGGGAGAATCGCTGAATAAACGCAACCGGGTACAGCAGAATCAGTGCATCGGAGTAATCGAGTTTGAGAGTTTCAAAGATCTGGTCGAAGGGAAATATTCCAGACTGGATTCTCCCATCCTTACACCAAGAACAAGAGTTAAGCCCGATAACATAGTTAAGCCTTCACCGGAGGGAACAAAGGCCAATCCCGATAATATTATTGTGGTCAATCCTTCCGTGGTTCAGAGACCCTCCGATGGAAAATACCTTTTATACTTCAAGGGCAACTTCTACGACCCGGGCTGGAGAGGAGTTCATGGAGTGGCACTTGGCGATTCTCCCACCGGTCCTTTTACTGCCACAGATAATTTTGTTTTCGATATCCGGAACGACGATGGAACCATTGCCAGTGGTGAAGATCCTTTTGTCTGGTACCATGGCGGACACGAAAAATTCTATGTAGTGCTAAAGGACTTTACAGGAAGGATTACGGAAGGCAAACCCGGACTGGCCATCCTGGAATCAGAGAATGGCATTGAATGGGAAAAGCCTGTAAATTCATTCTTTATGAAGAAGGAGGTGGTTCTGAGATCGGGAGATACCATAGCAGTTGCACACCTGGAGCGGCCTCAGATTTTTGTGGATGAGAAGGGCAATCCGGAAGTCCTTTACTGCGCAAGTGCCATAAGGGGCGTAGGTCCACTCAAGGATGGCACTACATTTAATGTTCATATACCTATTTCAGTAAAATGAAGAAATTACTACTTACAGCATTCCTGGTTGTTTCTATCTTATCCTGCAAGGATGCAGCCAGGGAGAACCTTAGATCCGTTTATCCCGATATAAGCTCCTTAAAGACCTTTGGCAACATGGGCAAGGAGCTACAGATCCTGAAGAAAGAAGCGGAAACAGAGCTTTTTAGTCATCAGGGCAAGGGCTGTCTTACCCATATGTGGTTTGGCGGGGATCTGAATGGCCATGAAGATATGCTTATCCGCGTATATGTGGATGGAGAAGAGCAGGCCGGTATAGAAATGGAGCTCTTTCTGGGCCATGGAATCGGATTTAAGGACATGCATGCACCCTGGGGAACCGAGCATATGGGGAACATGGGACGGACAAGTGGCATTTATAACACCTACAAGATTCCCTTCTCAGAAAATGTTCGTATTACCGCCCAGCTGGCAGCCACTGCCGATGTCTCGGAACGAATACCCACATTCTGGTGGATCATTCGGGGTACTGAAAACCTTCCCCTGGTATTTAATGGGGTGAAATTGCCCGATCACACACGTTTGAAACTACATAAACTGGAGAATTATACGGCCATGCCCCTGGAAGAATTCACTATGGCGGAAGTGGAGGGAGCAGGTATGCTCTACCAGCTTGCCATGGAGGCAAAGGGACTCAGGGATACGGACCACTGGAAGGATCTGAGTTTTATGGAATCCTGCATCAGAGCCTATGAACAGGGACAGGAGGAGCCTATGTTTGTTTCTTCCGGATTGGAGGATTATTTCCTTGGTACCTACTACTTCAATACGGGAAGGTATAACAACAAACTGGCCGGATTGACCCATTTTGATCCTGAGAAGCAGGAATTTTCGGCCTATCGCCTGCATAGCGACGATCCCATATTCTTCCAGAATGGCTTACGACTTACAAATCGCTGCGGGGAAAAGATCGGCGACAAAGTTTTTCACGATCCTCCTTCCACCCGATATACGGTGTACACCTGGATTTACGAATGGTAACAAAAGGAAAAGCTATGCTCCGAACGATTCTTGCTTCTTTGTCTATTATAATTAGCATCAGTGCATGCCAGCCAAATACGGACAAGGAACTGGCAGCCTCCATACTGGCTGATCCGGTCCTGAAGGAGGTGGACAGCAAGGCCCGTCAGCTGATGAAGAAGGGCTTTTACGCCGGCTCGGGATATCAAATGGTATGGGCCCGCGATCTGAATACCTTTATCGAATTGTCCTGCCAGGAATATGACAACGCCGTTATCCGCGAAAACCTTTTGATGTTCTTTCACTTTCAGCAACAGAATGGAGAGCTGCTTGATGGTTATGTTCCACGTGAGGCCTTTAACTGGGGCGATCCCGCTACCTATGAGTCGGAGTCGGCACCCGGACATATAGGTTTTAAAAACACCGTGGAAACCGACCAGGAAACATCTTTGATTCAGGCCATTCATAAGTATGTAGAGTTTACCGGAGATAAGGAAATTCTAAGCGAAGAGGTGGCTGGATATACAGTGTATGAAAGGCTTCGCAGTTCTGTAAACTATCTGCTTACTGATAGATATTCCGAAGAATACGGACTGATATTTGGCGCCACCACTTTTGACTGGGGGGATGTGCAGGTGGAGGGAGGGACTATCGTGGATGTGGATAGTCTGACCCACTGGAGCATCGATGTGTATGACAATGCCATGTTTGCTATCGCCCTGGAACATATGGCCGGGTTTACCCTGGATCCGGAAGAGAAAAAGCACTGGAGTAAGCTGCAAAGCGATATTCTTGCCAATATCAGATTGCACCTTTGGGATTCAGACAGAATGAAGTTTATTCCGCATGTATACCTTCAGGAATCGCCTTTTCCGGCCGACTTTGAGGAAAACAAGATTCATTATCACGGCGGTACGGCTGTGGCCATTGAGGCAGGGGTGCTTGAACGGGATGAGATTATAGCCCTTACTGCTCAAATGAAAAAGAATGTGGAACTATCCGGTGCTCCCTCCATTGGCTTAACCCTCTACCCGCCCTATCCAACAGAAGTCCTGGGCAAGAATATCTCCGCTCCCTACGAATATCAGAACGGGGGGGACTGGACCTGGTTCGGGGGGCGGATGATTCAGCAGCTCATTGCCCATGATCTGGTGGATGAGGCCTATGAATTGGCCCGGCCCATGATGGACAGGGTGGTGGCTAACAAGGATTTTTACGAATGGTATAGGGTGGATGGCACTCCGGCAGGCTCGGCCGAATTTAAAGGCTCGGCAGGAGTCCTGGCCAAGTCCATCGAAATGTTTTACCAGTGGGCAAAAGAAAACAAGTAAAGAAATGAGAAAGCTCTGTTTAATCATTGTTGCAACGGTCTTGTTTTTTGGCTCCTGCTCTTCCGGAGAAAATGTCCTCTGGCAAATTGGCGAAAACAACAACAGTGGAGCCGAATTTGCCCTGGCCCCTTCAGATTATACCCGTTTTATTGAAAAGGATTTTGGCTGGGAGGACAAGTACTTCCTCATTGGAACATCGGATGAAAAGACCAACTGGCCATACATATTACCCGGTACCAGCGATACCTGGGGCGGAACCTGGGGAACTTCGGGCTGGCGTTCCAGCACCCTGAACATTTTGTTTGGCCTGGATAAAATACCTGAGAATGGAACCTACAAACTCACCATTGATCTCCTGGACAACAATCCGAACGACCTGCCCCTGTTTAAAGTATGGGTCAACGGCAAATCCTGGAAATATCGCATTCCTGCTATTAACAAAAACAGCGAGCTTGAGGGAGAAGTCAGCGATTCCTCCGAATATCTTATTGAGATTGAACTGGAAGAAGGCTTGATCCATACTGGCGGTAACGAAATCAGACTGACCACGCTGGAGGGTTCCTGGTTAAAATTCGATCAGGTAAAACTGGAGGGACCTGGCTCTGCACGTCTGAGGGAGAACAAAGGCCTTTACCTCCGGGGAGTGGAAGCTGCTAACTACGAAATAGAGACTGAAAGTGGGTTTGCTCAGGCCTTGCTGGTGGATGTGGAACACCTTTCAGGAACTCCCGAGCTGACGGTCAAACTGGATGGAGAGGAGATTTTTTCTTCACTTGTTGAGTCCAGAAGATACACCTATGAAGCACCTATGCCGGCCGTGGATGCGCGAGTAGAAAGCAACTATGAGATTTTTGAGGAAGGGAATAAGATTCAGTCTGGCAGTATAGTCCGAGAGCCACAGGCAAACATTACACCGGCAGCTTACGTGGATACCAAAATGGGTACGGCCCATTCCCGCTGGATGATAGCCCCGGGTCCCTGGATGCCCTTTTCCATGGTGAAAATCAGTCCCGACAACCAGAACGACAGCTGGCAGGCAGGCTACGAACCTACCTTTGAATCCATAGGCTGCTTCTCCCACATTCACGAGTGGACCATTGCCGGACTGGGTACTATGCCGACCAACGGACCCCTGCAAACCCAGGTGGGAGATCAAAAGGATGCGGACAGTGGTTACCGTTCTAGAATTGACAAATCCACAGAAGAGGCTCCCATCGGCTATTACAAGGTGGAGCTCAGCGATTACGGTATTCTGGCTGAGTTGACAGCTACCACCCGTTGTGCATTTCAGCGTTATACCTTTCCCCGGGACAGAGAGGGTTCACGTGTATTACTCGATCTGATGATTCCGTCGGAATACAAATACAATCTTCAGGAAGTTTACATTAGCAAGACAGGGGAGAACACGCTTGAAGGTTACAGTCACCAGCTCTGCCCAAATACCTGGTCGGGGGGGATTTCCCAGGAGTATATCGTACATTTCGTGGCCGAATTTGACCAGGCAATTTCAGCTTTCCATGTGTGGACCGAAGAAGGAGTTCTAAAGGATACAGATCATATAAAAATCCAGGATATCGAAGATGCAGGGATCATTGTGGAATTTGATACCCGCGAAAATCAAGTGGTGCAGCTACGTACAGGAATATCCTACGTAAGTATAGCAAATGCGAGGGAAAACCTTAAAATGGAGATCTCCCTGCCCTTTGGCTGGGATTTTAATGCAGTACGGCAGAATCAGGTGGATACCTGGAACGAGCTCATGCAGAGGGTGAAGATCACCAGCAGCGACAGTCGGGAAAAAATGCGTTTCTATAACAACTTCTACCGTTCTCTCTGCAGCCGTAATATTTTCAGCGATGTAAACGGCCAGTGGCGCGATCCGGATGAACTTATACGCACCCTGGATGATCCCGGATCTCCGGCTCTGGGTTGCGATGCCTTCTGGAATACCTTCTGGAATCTCAACCAGTTCTGGAACCTGCTTACACCTGAATGGAGCAATCGATGGGTGAACTCCCAGCTGGCCATGTACGATGCCAATGGCTGGCTGGCTAAAGGTCCTGCAGCCATGGAGTATATACCGGTCATGGTGGCTGAGCATGAAATTCCTTTGATTGTGGGAGCCTACCAGATGGGCATTCGAGACTACGATGTGCAGAAGGCTTTCGAAGCTGTGAAAAAGATGCAAACTACGCCCGGACAAAGAGTGGGAGGGGGTTATGCCGGAAACCGTGACCTGCGTACCTACCTGGAACATGGCTATGTGCCTTACGACGAGGGCCGCTTTTCCAATACGCTGGAGTATTCCTTCGACGATTGGACGGTTTCCCAGTTTGCAAAGGCTCTGGGTAAAGAGAAGGATTTTCAAACCTTTCTGGAACGGGGATACTACTGGATGAATGTTATAGATCAGGAGACGGGTTATGCCCGGATGAAGGATTCAAAGGGAGAGTGGATGCCTGATTTTGATCCTTACAAAAGTGGTGCAAACAGACATTACGTGGAGGGTAATGCATGGCAGCTGACCTACTTTGTGCCCCAGGATGTGCAGGCCCTGGCGAAAGCCATTGGGAAGGAACGTTTTATAGAGCGCCTGGACTGGGGCTTTGAGGAGAGTGATAAGACCCGCTTTAACGGACTCAACGACCAATACTGGAACTATCCGGTTATTCAGGGCAATCAGCAGAGCATGCATTTTGCTTTCCTCTTTAACTGGGTGGGCAAACCCTGGCTTACTCAGAAATGGAGCCGGGCTGTTCTGGACCGTTATTACGGATATGGAGTGGCCAATGCCTACCTGGGCGATGAGGACCAGGGCCAAATGAGCGCCTGGTTTATCATGGCCTCCCTGGGTTTGTTCCAGACCGACGGAGGGTGTGGCGTAGAACCTGTATATGAAATTGGAAGTCCCATATTTGAAAAGATCGAAATTGATCTGGGCAGTCGATTTGGTCGCGGCGATAGCTTTATGATTGAAGCCAGGAATGCTTCCCGCCTGAACAAATACGTGCAGTCGGCCCAACTGAATGGCAAGCCCCTAAGCAGCTTTAAATTTCCGGCCAGTGAAGTATTAAAAGGGGGAAGCCTGCTACTGATTATGGGCCCAGAACCTAACGAAAATTGGGGGATTAAATAATGTACAGTAACAATCTAATCTAAGGATCAAATGAAAGGATCACGCATTTTTGGCATTGCCATACTACTAATCGTTTTGATTTCCGTGAAAAAGAGTAACGCGCAGGAAGCTTTTATGGCTTACCTGGATAATCCATGGGTCGACTCGGTTTTTTCTGATTTATCGGACGAAGAGAAGCTGGCGCAGACCCTTTGGCTTGTGGTTGGACCCGACGACGGACTTCCTGCACTGATGGAAAGAGCCAGTGTCATTTCAGATTATAGTCTGGGTGGTTTGATCCTGAAAGGGAGCCACAACAAATACATGTTGGAGTTGGCAGACTATTACCAGTCCTTAGCCAATATACCTGTTCTCGTAGCACAGGAGGACCTTTGGAATGATCGTTACCCGACAAAGACCTCTCTGGCTGCCATAGCCAGCGATTCTCTGCGCTACGAGGCCGGTCTTAGCATGGGAACTCAGCTAAGAAATAAGGGAATGTCTGTTTTCATGTGCGAATACCCTGACCCCGCTCTTGTCAAAGGATTAAGCGATGCTCACATCCAGGTGGTGGATCAGCAAAGCAATCATTTGCTGGTGGGTGCAATTAAGAGGATCGATGGAAGCATCATCAAGCAGATTGAAAGCCATATGAATTCAGCTTTCAACCCTGACACCCTCGAGCGGCGGGTCAGAGAGGTCCTGGCATTCAAGTACTGGAATTTGCAGGAGAATCATGTTTCAGATAAAAGCCTGGATAAGCGACAACATGTTGGCAAAGCCAGCCAGAAAGCGCTCGTCCGGGATCTCTATGCGGCCTCCCTTACTGTACTTAAGAATCAGGAAAACATCCTGCCGGTAAAGGATCTTGAGAAGACAAAGATTGCCTGTCTGGCTTTGGACCAAAAGATTCTGACTGAATTTCAGAAAGTGGCCGGACTCTATACCCAAACCGATAACTACTTCTGGAAGACCGGTATGGAGAACAGTGAAAAGCTACTTAGCGATTTGGCTGCTTACGATCTGGTAATGGCGGGTCTGTATCCGGGACAGGATCCCTCAGATACAGAGACTTTCCTTAAGGCTATTGCCGAAAAGACAAATCTGGTGGTGGTCAAATTCGGAGATCTAAAGGTTGAGAACACAGAAAGCATTGCAAATCTGGGAGCGATTCCCGGACTGCAGGCTCTAATTCTTAGTTATGAAACCAATTCCATGATCGAAAGCTTGTCAGCACAGTTAATCTTTGGAGGCATTGAAGGTAGTGGCAGATTGCCCATGCAACTGGGAGACCTGTACCCCAGGGGCAGCGGTCTTAGCACACCTGGAGGATTAAGGCTGCAGTATGGATTGCCGGAGTCGGCCGGACTTAATTCAAGGGACTTAAAAACCGCCATCGATTCCATTGTGAAAGCCGGACTGGAAGCTGAAGCCTACCCGGGATGCCAGGTGATTGTGGCTCGTAAAGGAACTGTGGTTTTTCATAAGGCTTACGGTTATCATACATACAATAGGAGGATCAAAGTCCGGAAGGATGATTTGTATGACCTGGCATCCGTAACCAAGATTTCAGGTCCTCTTTCGGGTTTGATGAAGCTGGAAGGCCTTGGAAAATTCTCCTATCAGGACCAGCTTGGTGACTACAGTGAGGCCATGGAGGGATCCGACAAGGCCGATCTGGAACTGAAGGACGTGTTGGCTCACAGGGCAGGATTATATCCCTGGATACCCTACCATGAGCTTACCCTGAAGAAGAACGGGCAGTATAAGAAACGATTTATCCGGGAAGAAGAAGGTGGAAAATTCACCGTGCAGGTATACGACAAGCTCTACCTAAACTCTTCGTTTAAGGATAAAATCTTCCGTACCATCCGGAAATCGGAACTGGGTGAGCCGGTCTACCGTTACAGCGGTTTGTCCTTCTTTTTATTCCCCACTATTATTGAAGATTTGTCGGGTCAGGCCTATGAAGAATTTCTCTCGGAGAATATCTACCGTCGCCTGGGAGCCTGGGAATTGCTATATCATCCCCTTAGTAGCTATCCTTCCTCACGGATCGTCCCCACTGAATACGACTCCATATTCAGGAAAGATGTGGTTCATGGCTATGTGCATGACGAAGGAGCCGCAGTGATGGGGGCTTATGCCGGGAATGCCGGGCTATTTGCCAGCTCCAACGACTTGCTAAAACTGATTGAAATGTACCGTCGTATGGGAAGTTATGGAGGTGAGCAGATCATCCCTGCAGAGGTGTTAAAGGAATATACTACTTACCAGTTTCCTGAACTTGAAATTCGGAGGGGATTGGGTTTTGATAAGCCCTTACTGGGAGAAAGGGATGGAACGCCTGGTGACTATCCCTGTCCGGGAGCCTCCCCATCCAGTTTCGGCCATTCGGGATTTACCGGAACCTATGTCTGGGCCGATCCGGAACACGAAATCACCTATGTCTTTCTATCCAACAGGGTACACCTTACACGTGAGAATAGTTTGTTGTACGATATGAATATCCGGACCTCCATCCTGCAGAGTGTTTACGATTCCATGGTGGATCCATGATGATTTTCCCTGGAATTAAGGTCATGGGAATCATAAGATGGACCTCTCAATGGTAAGCTCACGGTTGCTGTCCAGGGAGACTACTTCTTGCTGATTATTTACGATCACTGTATACGGTGACAGATAAGTAAAATGTGCACCATCCGCCTTATATTCAAGCAATTCTGTCGAAACTGATCCATTTTCATTTGTGTCCCGGCTCAGCACTTCCTTCCCGTTTTTATCACGTATGATTACTTTTTCGTCGGATACTTCTTTGCCCTCATCATCGATCACAGAAACTGTCAGCGTCCAGTATGTGGAGTAGGAATGATCCTGGGCAGTAGCATCGATATCAAAATCCAATCCTTCAAATTCATTGGATCTGAATTCAATATCCTTCGCCAGGCAATCTGAGCGTTCAAACCAGCCCATGCGAATGGCCGGAAAATCTGTTTCAGCCTCGGAGGATCTGGTAATTTTATTCCCGGCAATCACGGTACCCCTTGCACTGCCATATCCGGAAGCTACCCAAATGGGTGTTACATTGGAAGAGATCAAGTTATTATATATCTGCCCACTTCTGGCGTTTCCAATATAAAAGGCATAGGCTTCGGCATCTGTTTCCGGATCTTCCTGGCGGATAAATATTTCATTAGCACTTATATAGTTATCCCCGGCACTGGTGCTGAAGAAAAAGGCCGAAGCCATGGGTATATAATCGGGATATTGTTTAAATTTTTTACCCGTGATGTAAAATTGATTGTTGTAGATCCGGTTCCCGTAGCACCCCCTGGGTGAGCCGGGCTCTGCACCATAGTCTGCTATCCGTATGGCATTTGTGCTATAATGTTCATGGTATTCGCAGCTGGGTGGTGCTGCATGAATCCGAAAGAGGTTGTTGAAGATTTCAATATGCTTGTGCCGGAAAATCTCCACTCCGGATCCGATCTCCGGTTCGAAGCGGTTTTCAAATATCATGGAGCTGTCTCCCATGGCCATCACACTGTAGTGATTGGTCACAGTTTGTCGATTTACAAAAAGATTGTGATGAATCATCGAGTGTAAGCCCTTGAATACCAAGCAACCCTGTCCTCCGTAAAACTCCGAGTAAGAGACCTCCGAAGCCTTGTGGCCGTATAGATCTACGCCGTAAAACTCCGAACCATGTCTGTTGATAATAAAGGGACTCTTTATCTCAAACCGGCAGTTTCGAATGGTGGCCTGTGGAACATCCACAGCTGTGGTATTGATCCCTGAAGTAATAAATTTCAGATTATCCAGGATGATACTTAGATCTCCTGCCGTTGACTGAATACCCCAGGACAGAATCCCCCGGCTGCCATTTTTGATCACTCCATTTTTAATGGTAACCGTTCCGGGACCTTTTACCATGGGAATGCCAGTAAGGGGTTTTCCAGAGGAAACCTCTGCGGTATAATCAAAGAATGCGCTGTGATTCCGGTGGTATAAATGATCGTTGTGTCCCATGGGATGAGTCTCTTCAACAATACCTATACCCACATCCATGGCCGGACGGATATCTATCTGATCCACGAGACAATCATTCTCAGCTTTTACCCTGATCCGGTATTTCCCGGCCGGAAGATTATTCAGGTGGGCGAAAACAAAGCCACCTCCCAATCTTGCAGAACGATTTTCAACCGGACAACTAAGCATTGTGGTGTCACCATAAACTGTAGTACACCTCACTTCCTTACCGGCCTCATCATCCACGTAAACACTGATGCGCATATCGTTGGCGATATCTCCTCCCATGTCGTGATAGTAATGCCCTGTCACCCCGCACATGGCATAGTAGGATCGCCCGGCCACCGGCAGGTTGATATAGGCTGATATGATCTCATCTCCCGCTTTTAATCGAAGTATCTTTTCCCCGATAAATGCATGAACCTCTTCCGTATTCTCGATTTTTGCACCTGGTGCCCGGGATACATCCCATCCCTTCAAGTCCTCTTCAAAGCCATAATTTGGAATGTGCTCATAGTCGCCGTCTGCGTAGCTCAGGGTATAACCATTCAGGTCCAGGGTAACATCTTTCCCCAGAAAGAGGGTGCTTCTATCGCAGGTGATATCCTGGCTTAGCATATAGGTAGAGCCGGGTTTGCCGTAGCTTCCCGGACCAGACACAGCAATTACCCCGTCCGGGATTTCTTTGTGCTCCGATTCCCGGTACTGTGCATTCACAAACAATGGGAATACCATGGAAAGCGTGATGATTAGCTTTTGATTGATTTGCAGTTGTTTCATTTGAATAAGCTATTCGGCTCCGGTAAAATGTTGGAATTGTTCCTGTTGTATTTCTAATGTAAAATACCTTCAATAACCGGGTGGAGTGCACCTGCTATTTTGAAAAAGCCCAGATCGCTGGGATGCACGCCGTCGACAGTGCATTCATCATAATCATTTCCCAAAATTGTAGATCCATCTAAAAAGTAGATGTTGGCATCGCCTGCACTTATTCTATCATTCACAAGGTCCTTTTGAAAATCCCTACGATCCAATAGCGTATTATATGCTTGGGTGCCATTGCCTTCACTGGCATAACGAATCTTGGAAACGATCAATATGGGCGTATAAGGGTGCTTTTCCCGCAGGACATCAACAAAAGGTCCCAAAGACTCTTTTATGCTTTTTCCCGCATTGGCTTCATAATCCAGAACGATACATCGTGTTTCTGTGATTTGTGAGATCAGCTTAGCCAGTGCACTTTCTCCTCTTCCGTTTCCTGAAAATCCCAGGTTCACAAACTGCATATCCAATAAGCGACTCAATATGTTTGTATATGCCATTCCTGGTCTCACTGCACAACCACCCTGGGTGATGGAGGTGCCGTATACTACCACCTTTCCAGCTTTCGCAAAAGGTGGAGGTGCTTGTATTGTGGATTCCTGCTCCACTCCGACCCACACCGAATTTACGCCATTGTAAAGCGGAAAATTCAGAGTGAAAGTGCGCATCTTTTGATCCTCGCTGTCAAAAAGTGCTGCCTGGTAATGGATTTTATCCGCAGCGAATCGGGTGGTCCTGAAGTATCTCTGACCCTCACCCTCATTTACGTAGAGATCAAATCCGCTCTGTCCTGTGGCTGGCATATGGTACATCCCTGACTTCTCTCTCAATTCCACTTTGATTACAATCCGCTTGCTGTTACTATTGAAGCGAATCTGTCCCCCGGCAGTGTGATTGGCCAGCTGGTCTACTGCATTACGGATTTCCCAGTCAGGATTAACAGGCAGGCGCCTGTAAATAGTATCCTCATCTATCCATTCAAATCCAGCAAGCTCAAAGGGCTCTTCCCTGGGATCAAACCAGATGATTCCCTCCGCATCGGCTTTTTTTAAGCTCATGTTGGGATCCAGTTTCTGAGCAGTCGGTTCCTGGGCCTTTCCAGCAGTGTGCAATCCCAGGACTATCAATATCATGGAAATAAGTTGTGGAATATGGTTCATATCAAAGCTATTTTAGGATGGATGGATTAGGTTTTTTAAGCGTGATATTTATTTCGTCAAAAACAGACTTAGCTGTCGTGATCCCTTTTAGCGGCCGGATCAAACTATCGCCCGGGGAATCTGGTAAACACATACCGGTGATAGACGGTGTGACTGCGCTTCCTTCAACTGCATCGATCACTACCGAATAGATCAGGGCCGGCTGACCGTTAGCAAAGGCATCAATGGTCTTTGCCTCTTCATTGTACTCCTGGTAGTGCTCATTATAATCGCCTGAAAGGTTTACTTCGATCCAGCATTTCCAGCTTGTGCCTGCACCGACCCTGGCCCTTGTGATAAAATATCCAGGTTCCGGTGTGGCACCAGTAACTGCCACTGGAGCTTGTTTCTCCACACCGGGCAGTTCTCTGGTCTGATTCTCGCTTTTATATACCTCAAACCAGCATGGCAGGGCGGAAGGCACTTCCGCTTTTCCTTCCCAATCCCCAAGCGCTGCACGTCTGGTTACAAATATCGTTTTACACCTGCCTGTGGACGGTTCCTCAAGCCAAATGGCAAAGGTGGGAGACTCACCAAAGGCAGACTCCTGTACCAGTTGTTGATTGATATGGATCCGGAATTCGATATCCGTCTTTCCCCGTGTACCCCTGTATGCATAAATCACAAGACCTGCAGCCACGACCAGTAATGGAAAAATGATAAGGATGGATCTTCGTAGACGGGTCATAAAATGCTGTTCATCTATTAAACTTCCTGAGGGATTTCAAATCCTTCTCTGTAGCTTCCCATTCCCAGTTTCCTGGCCTGCTGGTCATTTGTGATTAACTCGGTCTCCCCGGAAAAATACAACTGCTTTTTTCCTGTACGATAGGACAGGTTGGCCAGGTGTATGAGGCTTGCACTTCTATGCCCTTCAACGATGTTACCGTTGGGCTGTTCTCTGGATCGAATGCAATCAATGAAATTCCCCAGATGTTCCCTGAGCGGGAATAAACCCTGCTCCTGGTCAACGATCTGACGATCCTTGCCGTAGACCTGCCATCCTCCCCCCATTCTTCCCACGTACATAAGTCCTTCGGTGCCATAGACGATTATTTTTGTGGAATTCTGTTTCCATTCAGGGAAGCCATCTCCGTAACGGATCTCAGCGTTGGTCTTTAGCATATAAGGAGTAAACTCGCCAGTCTGCAGGGTGAGGATAAAATTGCCATAGTCAAATGTTGTCATTTGATAATCCGGTGTATCTCTTTGATCGTCAAAAAGATACCTACCGCCTGTGCAATACACCGATTCAGGGAATCCCGGATTGTCCAGCACTATTCTAGCCAGGTCCAGCTGGTGAATGGCGCCATTTCCAAGTGCCAGACCACCAGAATAGTCCCAATAGAAGATGTTAGACTTATGACGTGATACACTGTAGGGAACCTTCCTTGCCGGCCCCAGCCAAAGGTCCCAGTCGATGGTATCAGGCGCCTTTTCTTCCTCCTTTTCATTGAATGGGATAGGTCCGTCCAGGAGCCCCGACACATTTACTGCCAGTACCTGGCCCAGCTTCCCATTTTTAATATAATCCCTGGCCGACAAAGCATAATCGGAGCTCCTGTTCTGGGTTCCGCATTGAACAATACGTTCATATTTCATGGCAGCCTCAACCATTTTTTGTCCTTCACCTATGCTCAGGGATATATTTTTCTCCACGTAGACATCTTTGCCTGCCTGGCAAGCCCATATGCATGCCAGTGCATGCCAGTGTTGTGGCGTGGCAATGATGACCCCATCAACCTCCCCATCCTCGAATACCTTGCGCATATCCCTTACTCGGACCGGACTGACCTCCTGTATCTTGCTTAGTTCCGAAATGGCCCTTCCACCACGTGTATCATCCACATCACAGATATACTTCACAAAGACATTCTTTTGGATGTCAGCCACCGTAAGGATCAAATTTGTACCCCAGTGGCCGGCTCCGATTAATGCCAGTACGACCCGCTCATTGGAGCTGAGAACCTCCCCTTTGGAAAATGTTGTTTTTATCTTTCCACGGTATCCAGGTGCCTTTCCGCTGGCCAGATCCCCTGCCGGTTCTGCACTCCCAGGAGGCTCTTTCTCTTTCAGATTTGAACAAGAAGTGGTGAGGCCCAGCCCGGCTACACTCCATGACAGATTGCTAAAGAATTTTCTTCGTTTCATTGTGCAAAGCATTTAATGATTTGTTCATTAAGCGGCTGGCCAAAGTCCACCACCATATGCCTGAAGTGATCGGCCCGGCCTTTCTGATTGTAGACGATACGAGGATAGCCCAGTCTGCAAGACTTTTGTTCATCTCCGGCCAGCTCTCCTGTTTCCGATAGTGGATTTATAAGGAAAAGTTTTCGGGGAGCATGTGCTGCCATCAGATCAGGCAGGTCATATTCCTCAATGGCCCCGGCTACGGTTGATGGGATATAGGCCGGCAAATAATCACGATTGAGTACAATGTCAGCAAAACTTATAAAGGGTTGGATCAGAACAATTTTCTGAATGCTAAGGTCAAAGGCAGCTGCATGCAGCAGCTCACTTCCACATGCCCCGGAGGATATGGCAGACAGGCTCTCAAAATCCTCGAAATCGGTTTTCACAAAGTGGATAATCCTGAGGATATCTTCTGCCCTCATTCCCACTAGGGATTTATGGGTCAGATTTCCGGCAAACCACTGATTAAATGAAGTATTATCCACATAAGCATCCCCTCTCAAATAGCCTGGCCCCAGGCTGCCTATGCCCCGGACATCAAACAGTAAGAGGGAATAGCCCTGCCTCAAAAGGGAGTGTATCATGAGGCTATCTTTTTGTAAAGCCCCTTCCATTCCTTGTTCATCCAATAGAAGAATTATTTCATTGTTTCTTTCTTCGACAGGAGAGAAAATGGCAGCAGGCAGCATGTAGTCTCTGGCTCCAGGGATCAGGTATTTTTCCTGAACATACTTGTTGGATACAATTCTGCCTGAAAATATTGCCTCGCCATAGGACTCTGGAATGCTGAATCCCGATAAACGTCTGGCTTCTCTCACTGCATTGCCGGTGTGCTCATCCATATCCACCCTGGCTCTGCTTAACTTCAGTTTCGCAATTTGATTCCGAGCAATTTTCCTGTTAAGGGAATAGAGGGTCTCACTCTTTATGGAAGTTGCCAGCTGTCCGCTTTCCGTAACCCACAGTTCTTTCTCATCCATAAGTTCAACCTCCTGATCAGCGGGATTTCCCGGATTTTCCAGGAACTTCTGAAAGAAGGCATACATGGCTTCACGGTTATTTTTTGTGGAAGCATGCCCGGCATCATCTTCTACCATGGCGATTTGCTCCCCGGCTTCCAGTGCCTGATAAAAGTGTTTTACTTCAGCGAAGGTCTCTCTGGCTCCCTGAATGCTGAAAAAATCATTGGTGGTGGTGATCATCAGACCGGGTTTGGGCGCCCTCACCTCCAGAAGATCTGCATGATCGAGCCCTTCACTGATCATATGGATCAGATTCTGTTCTGCATCTTGTGGCCCGATGGATTTCAGAACATATTCCATGCTGCTAATAAAACATTCAGGCGCAGCTGCCAGTATTCTGTCGTCCAGGGCGGCTGTATAGGCAGTTTGCGTACCACCACCCGATCTTCCGGTCATTCCGATCCTTTCGGGATCCACCTCTTTCCGGGTAAGCAGGTAATCCACGCTTCTGATCCCATCCCAGATGAAATACCGGGCAGGAGAATAACCAGAAATATAGCATTGCGCTCCGGGATAAGAGTGTTCAATGGTGGGACCATAGGGGGATTTACCTTCCTTTTCATCGAAGTATTGAAGTCGTTCACCCTGTCCGACTGGATCAAATGCCAGCACAACGAATCCCTTCTTTACCAGGTTAATTATGATGTGCTGGTAGGTATCGCTGCGGAAACCATTTGAAGTATGCCCGCTTGCATAAATTACCGCAGGTGCTCTTCCTTTCAGCTTATCAGGCACGAACAGCGCAGCGCTTACATGGTATCCGGGCATAGACTCATAAATGAGTTTTTCAACCCTGTAATCTGCTTTCTGGATCACTCCGGTCACACGAGCATTCAAAGGTGTTTTTGCTGGCAAGGGCCCCACAAGCTCTATAAGCTTTCTTTTGACATGCTCCAGCCTGAGGAGATGGTCGTTTTTTGTCTGCAATTTGGCCATGGTCGCTTTTCGATCTTCCAGCTGCTCCAGGGCCAATTGACAGGAGCTCTTATACATGGAATTTTTCGAATCGCTATAGTATTTCCAAAATTCGAATAGATTGACATCCTCCTGGGCCTGAGACGAATTAAGTACTGCAAAAAGGAAGGCAAGGGAAAGAAATAGTCTATGTATCATAAGCGATAAACAAGATATAAATAAATGAGGAAAGACAGATTCAGATTTGAATTGATAAAACTCTCTCTTATCTTTATAAGATACCTGAAAACTAATATAAAACCATGAAATCCATTCGTACTAAAATGATCGTAACCGCCTTATCATTTGCGGTACTCAGTTTTGCCATTCATGCCGACTTAAATGCTCAAAAACCCGGAGAGCAACATGAAGGTAAAATTTGTGAAGTAAGTTCCTTTTCCATGAATAAGATCTGCAAGGAATGGGACGGGCAATGGCAGGGCATTGGAGTTGCCTCAGATGGAAACTGCTATTTTGCCACATCCACGCATTCCAGTGGACACGGTGCAGGTTTGCACGTATACGACCCTGTGAAAAAGGAACATCGAATGATTGCTGAAGATATGACCATAGTGTGCGGGGAGGAGTTCAGTGGTTCCCAGCAGGGTAAGATTCATAGTCCCATTGTGGAATTGGATGGCTGGCTATATTTCACCACCCATCTCTCCAACTACTGGCCCGAGGGGATCGACATCTATCCGGGAGCTCATGTTCTGGGCTACGAGATGGCTACAGGAAAGTTCCGCGATTTTGGTATAGTAAAGCCCCGTTATTCCATTTATTCAGCCATTCAGGTGGATCCGGAGCGTAAAGTTCTTTACGTCATGGTTTCTCCCTTCCAGCCCGACTTAATCAAGGAAGACGGAGTGCATCTGTATAGCGTGGACATCGAATCGGGCGAGAAAAAGGATCTGGGACAGCTAACCTTCGGAGAAACCGGCGGAACTCCCTGGTTTTATGTGGATCATAAGGGAAACTGCTGGTTTACCTTATGGAAAAGGGAGTGGCAGTATAGCTACGACCGGGGCAACCTGTATTGCTACAGTCCCGAAGCAGCTAAGATCATCACCTATAAGGATGCGCTGCCCAAAGAGGCCAGGTTAATTGACGGGACTCCGGTGAGCGGAAAGCATAGGTACAATACCCGTTGCTGGAATTATACCGAAGCCCTTCCCGGCAGGGAGCGTTGCCTCTTTGCCATGGGTGCCTGGGGTGGAGGAGATGAACGACTTTGGATTTTTGATCCTTCCAAGGATATTGAGAGTGGTGAGGCCTTTGAACCCATTGCCAATATCGGTTCTACCTTCCATGAAACGGCAAGGGGAGGCGAAAGGCTGTATTTTGTCCAGTATGAGGACCTGGAGGTCCAGCGTACCATAAGTCCCGAGCTAGCCAGGGACGAAGATCCCGATATCGTAGGTTATAACTCCAATCTGCATCTAAGGAGCATATCCCTTAAAAAAGGCGACGATCCCAACGTGATCACCGATCATGGAAAGATTGTAGACCAGGATGGAAGAGCAGCACGCATGATCAATGCCCTGGCTGCTGATGATCAGGGCAGGGTCTATATGACCGGGGACTGGTACATCAAATCGGATAGTGAAGCAAGCATGTACAACCTCTTATGGGATCACCCGGGTGAACGTCTTTACTTACTGATGAAGCGCGGCATGTTCTTCGCCGTGGCAGAAACCGGAAATTGAGTCTATTATTTCCGCTTGAGCCACTACTCTG